>Ga0326728_10005076_pt1 | contig 37805 bp, 32 predicted proteins | sample MB3enrmetagenome_FD_207602 | JGI IMG/M metagenome (GOLD analysis project Ga0326728, IMG submission 207602) | Lab enriched peat soil microbial communities from McLean, Ithaca, NY, United States - MB31MN | ecosystem: Environmental > Terrestrial > Soil > Wetlands > Peat | place: USA: New York...
CGGCCTTGCGGTCGTTCCTCCGCCAGGATCCCAATATCATTATGGTGGGAGAGATCCGCGACTTTGAGACGGCGGAAATAGCCATCAAGGCGGCGCTTACAGGCCACCTGGTTTTTTCAACCGTTCACACCAACGACGCCCCTTCGACCATATCGCGCTTGATGAACATGGGGATCGAGCCCTTCCTGGTGGCGACCTCAGTGAATCTCATCTGCGCGCAACGCCTCGTGCGCCGCCTCTGCGAGGAATGCAAGACAGAGGATAAGGTCTCGCCGCAGGTTCTGATAGACGCCGGCTATACGCCGGACGAGGCCCGTACCGTCAAAGTCTGGAAGCGGCAGGGCTGCCAAACCTGTGGCAACAAGGGCTACAAGGGCCGTGTTGGTCTGTATGAAGTAGTGGAAATCACCGATGAGATGCGCGAACTGATCCTGGTGGGGGCTTCGGCGCTTGAACTCAGGAAGAAGGCCATCGAGCAGGGAATGATGACCCTTCGCCGCAGCGGGCTGATCAAAGCCGCGGCTGGGGTGACGACTCTTGAAGAAGTGATCCGGGAGAGCGTGCTGTAGACCAGTCGAGGAGTCGAGAGTAGCCGAAGCCGTCGTTCTTGACTCTTCGACTCCTCGACTCTTGACTCCTCGACCTTAGGAAGGGGAGAGCGAATATATGCCAGTGCCGAGTCTTAGCGATCTTTTGAAGCAGATGGTCGATACGGGAGGTTCCGACCTGCATATTACCACGAACTCGCCTCCCAGAATTCGCGTTCACGGCGAGCTGAAACCGCTTGACGGTGTGCCGCCACTCGGCCCGGCCGATACCAAGCAACTGGTCTACAGCGTCCTGACCGACGGGCAAAAGCACCGTTTTGAAGAGAGCCTCGAGCTCGACTTCTCCTTTGGGATCAAGAACATCGCGAGATTCCGGGGCAACCTGTTCAACCAGCGCGGCGCCGTGGCCGGAGTATTCCGGATGATCCCTTTTGAAATCAAGACCTTTGAACAGTTGCGGTTGCCTCTCCTGCTGGCGAATCTCTGTGATAAGCCACGCGGGCTGGTGCTGGTGACCGGGCCGACAGGGAGCGGGAAGTCAACCACGCTGGCGACCATGCTCGACCTGATCAACCAGGCACGCTACGAGCACATGCTCACCATCGAAGATCCTATCGAGTTTATCCATTCCCACAAGAAGTGCCTGGTTAACCAGCGAGAAGTTCACTCGGACACCCATTCCTTTGCTAACGCGTTGCGTGCCGCGCTACGCGAAGACCCTGACATTGTGCTGATCGGCGAAATGCGTGACCTGGAAACCATCGAGTCCGCGCTTCGCATAGCAGAGACGGGGCATCTTACCTTTGCGACATTGCACACCAACTCAGCTTCTTCCACCATTAACCGCATCATTGATGTCTTCCCTTCGCACCAGCAGTCGCAGATTCGCGCTCAACTCTCGATGGTACTGGAAGGCATTCTGTGCCAAGCCCTCCTGCCCAGGGCAGACGGGAGGGGCCGAATCGTGGCGGCCGAGATTCTGATTCCAAACCCCGCTATCCGGAACCTAATCCGGGAAGATAAGGTTCACCAGATTTATTCTGCCATGCAGTTGGGGCAAGAAAAGTTCGGCATGCAGACTTTCAATCAGGCGCTTTGTTCTCTGTACGCGCAAAGGCTGATTACCCTGGAGACAGCTTTGTCGCGTTCGAGCAACGTGGATGAACTCAAGGATATGATCGACCGTGGCAGCCCCGCGGGCGGAATAGGGCAACAACCGCTGGCCTCCCATGGCCCGACCCGCAGGTAGGGGCGGTGGCTAATACTGGACCCGCAAGAATTACTTGCCACGGTCCTCAAGCGTGGGGGCCGTAGAAGGAACCGTGAGGTAGACTGATGCCGCAGTTTGAATATCAAGGAACGTCACGTACAGGCACGCTGGTCAGCGGGGTGAGGGTGGCGCCGACCCGCGAGGCCCTGGACTCAGCGCTGCGTCGGGAGCAGGTCACACCGGCCCGCATCGTGGCGAAGCGCGAGATCGCCATTCCCAAACCGAAAGTGCATGGGAAAGTGAACGCCAAAGAACTGGCGATTTTCACCCGCCAGTTTTCGGTCATGATTGATGCCGGTCTTCCGCTGGTTCAGTGCCTTGAAATCCTCTCCGGCCAACAGGAGAACAAGGCTTTTGCCAAGGTGCTGACCGGGGTCCGCAGGACGGTTGAAGGCGGCTCGACTCTCGCCAATGCGCTGCGCCAATATCCCAAGGTATTTGACGATCTCTATACCAACATGGTTGAGGCGGGCGAGACCGGGGGTATGCTGGACGACGTTCTGCAGCGACTCTCCGCCCATATTGAAAAAGCCGTCAAGTTGCGGAGGGCGGTAAAGTCAGCCTTGATCTACCCCTCGGCCGTAGTGATCATCGCGGGGGGCGTGATCTTCATCCTCTTGTGGAAGGTCGTACCGATTTTTGCCACCCTTTTCGCCGGTCTGGGTGTGGACTTGCCTTTGCCGACCCGCATAGTTATTGGTTTGAGCAACGCCATTGCAAGCTTTGCCTTGCCCTTACTGGTTCTGTTGGGACTGGGCGGATACGGCCTGAAGTTTTTCTACGGCACGCCCCATGGACGCGTGGTCATTGATACTTTCATCCTCAAGCTCCCCATCCTGGGCAACCTGATGCGCAAGATCGCCGTGGCGATGTTTACTCGTACGCTGGGTACCATGATTGCGAGCGGCGTTCCCATGCTGGAGGCTATGGATATTACCGCGCGCACGGCGGGCAATGCGGTGGTTGAAAAGGCCATCCTGGAGGTTCGGAAGGCCGTCGAAACAGGCCGAACCATCGTGGATCCCCTGCGCGAAACCGGCGTTTTCCCCAACATCGTGGTGCAGATGATCGGGGTGGGCGAGCAAACCGGATCACTGGACTCCATGCTCCAGAAGATTGCGGACTTTTACGAAGATGAGGTGGATGCGGCAGTCGGCGATCTCTTGACGGCGATGGAACCGATGATAATTCTTTTCCTGGGTGTGGTCGTTGGAGGGGTGGTAATTTCGATGTATCTCCCCTTGTTCAGCTTGATCTCAAAACTGGCAGGTTAGCTTCCGCAACTCGGCCCGCGATTCGGTCTAGGGCGCCTGAAGAGGGGGCGCAAGCTTGTCCTTTCCGGTGGTTGGACCCCAGCCAGCCCAGGAATGCTCCGAGTTTAGTGGCGCATCCGAAGCCGGACCAGAAACGATGATAAATCCTTTGGCGCGTGAAAGGGGTATTGACGGCTCCACTGAAGCGCATAGAATTGTGGGTTGGTAGGCTTCTTCATGGAAGAACGCTCTTCTCTTAATTCGACCACCGTCTCCGCCGGGTTGCCTGACCAGTTGAAGACCTGGCTCCCCTGGGTGACCAAAATCCGGTTCGTCATTATCAGCTTTGTATTCGCCATCGATTACGCGATTCGAACCCTCGTCGCCTACCCTCCCAACCCTGCATCCGTCAAATACTTCGGCATCGTCATTATTCTCTGGTACGTCGTTGGCTTGTATTATCTGATTTACAATCAGCTAAGCCGGGACTACCTCTTGCAGGCATACCTGCAGATCTTCTCCGACATCTTCATCATCACCGCCATATTGCACCTCACGGGAGACTTGGAAAGCAATTACTTCTCGCTTTACCTGGTGGTGATCATTCTTTCCACTATCCTTCTTCCTCGGGGGCGGGTCTTCCTGGTGGCGGCGGTATGCTTCGTTTGCATGGGCGCAGTGCTGGAATTGGCTTATCTCCCAAGTATCTATCCCGACCTGGCGAACCATTATCCGGCCCTCCGTTTTCTCGTGACCTCCTCGCCCTATGCGGTGGACTTGCGCACCCTGCAGGTCAAGATTGGGGGGAGCCTTTTCGGTTTCTTCGCTGTCGGCTACCTCTCCAGCCATCTGGCGGAGAGTCTCCGTAAAGTCGGAGAAGAACTCAAGGACAAGAGCGGGCAGGTGGTCAGCCTGCAAGCAAAAACCGAGAACATCCTGGAGAGCATGCGCGATGGGCTGATGAGCACGGATCGAGAAGGTTGCGTCAGTGAGTTGAATAGCTCGGGCGCCGCCATATTGGGCCGCAAGCCTGAAGAACTGCGTGGAAAACCCATTCAATCTCTTTTCCCCAACTTGCGGACCCAGGCCCCTTCGGTCCCTAACGGAAGCGCCTTTCCTACGCGACAGGAAGTAACGTATCTGCATCCGCGCGGTGAGCGCCGGATCCTCGGAATTTCTGTTTCTCCACTGATTGTCCCGGAAATCGGCGCGGTCGGTTACGTGCACAATTTCCAGGACCTCACGGAGGAAAAACGCCGGGAGGCCGAGTACCGCACCAAGGATCGCATGGCGACACTGGGCCGCATGGCAGCCGGCATCGCACACGAGATTAGGAATCCGCTGGCGTCCATTGCCGGCTCTGTCAAGCTGTTGCAATCAATTTCGCATTTGGATGAGGACCAATCCAAGTTAATCGAGATTGTGAGCAGTGAGTCTGAGCGACTCAATAAACTGGTGTCTGATTTTCTTCTCTATTGTCGTGAGCAGCGCCATGAACTGCAAGAAGTTGATCTGGGCAATCTGATCGGAGAGACGCTGGTTTTGCTTTCGCACCATCCGCTGTTCGGAGCCAATATCCACGTGGAGAAGCGGGTTCCTGCCAAGCCCCTCCTGATCTGGGCGGATGCCGACAAGTTGCGCCAGGTATTCTGGAATATATCGGACAATGCGCTCAAAGCCATGCCGGATGGGGGGCAGTTGAGGGTGCAAGCTGAGGAAGCCGGCGAAAAGACCGTTCGAGTGACTCTGAGTGACACTGGAGTGGGATTTACGGAACTGCAGCTCGAAAAAGTCTTTGAGCCTTTTCAACCGGGGTTCAGCGGTGGGACAGGCCTCGGCCTGGCGATCGTTTACCAGATTATGCAGGGACTCCAGGGCACGATCAAGGTGGAATCGAAACCCGGCGAGGGTGCGAAGTTTGTGCTTGAACTGCCCAGAAAGCCTACTCCCATGGCCGCAGAGCAAACGCGTTTCACGTCGGCGGTTGCCAGTCGGTGATGAGGTTTTGCAGAAAAATTGTGCCTGGGGGAAGTTAAATGGCTCGGCTGCTGATTGTGGACGATGAAAAGTCGTTGTGCCAGATGTTGGAGATTGTCTTCCGCAAGGACGGCCACCTTGTCGAGACGGTGTCCAGCGGCCAAGCGGCGAAAAAAAAGATCGAAACCCAGGTCTACGATCTTATTATCTGCGACATCCGTATGCCGGACCTGACGGGCATTCAACTGCTCGAGTTCTTCCGCGAAAGTCGCAATCCCGCGGGTTTCATTATGATTACGGCTGTCCCCACGATGTCCACGGCCATCGACGCGCTCAACCTGGGAGCCTATCAGTACGTCATCAAGACGGATAAGCTGATTGAGGAACTGAAAGTCACCGTCAATCGGGTGCTGCAAGACTTGGCGTTGCGTGAAGAGAATGTGCGCCTGCGCCGGGAATTGCTCCGCGTCTTCGCGCATAACAACATTATTGGCCAAAGCCAGCAGATTCAGAAAATCCTCGAAATGGTGCGGACCGTGGCCCCCACCGCCAGCACGGTCTTGATTACGGGCGAGAGCGGGACCGGCAAAGAGTTGGTCGCGCGGGCCATCCATGAGGCCAGCTTGCGGCGCGAAAGGCCCTTCGTTTCCATCAACTGTGGGGCCTTTCCGGAGACCCTGCTGGAAAGCGAGCTGTTTGGATATCTCAAAGGGGCCTTCACCGGAGCGGACGCCAACCGTAAGGGCATCATCGAATCCGCGCACGAGGGCACATTATTCCTGGATGAAATCGGCGAGACAAGCCCCACGATGCAAGTTAAGCTTCTGCGCGTCCTGCAGGAGAGGAAGGTACGACCGCTCGGAGGAAGCACTGATATTTCGATCGACGTGAGATTGATTGCCTCGACGAACCGCGATTTGCAACTCATGCTGGCTGAGGGGCAGTTCCGGGAGGATTTCTATTACCGAATCAGCGTTATACCTATCCATGTTCCTCCCTTGCGGGAGCGGGCTGAGGACATTGAGCCATTAGCCCATAGCTTTCTTCGAAAGTTCACCTTGCAGATGGCGAAGTCGGTGGTTGATTTCGATCGAGAGGTTCTGGACGTTCTCAAACGTTACTCCTGGCCGGGAAATGTCCGGGAACTCGAAAATGCTATCGAACACGCCGTTGCAGTGAGCGGCGAACGTGATAGCCGGGTACACCTCGAACACCTGCCTGAATTCCTCACCGGAATGGATCTGAACGGGCAGACGACCGCCCAGATACCTAAAGAAGGATTAGATTTCGAAACTCGAATGGCGCAAATCGAAAGGCGGTATTTGCTCGCTGCTCTGCGTGCCGCGGAAGGCGTTCGAACCCATGCTGCGGAACTTCTTCACATGTCCTACCGATCATTTCGACATTATGCCAAGAAATACAACATCTGAGGCTAGTGAATTGGATGCAGAGTCTTACCTTCAACCCACCCCTTTTTCGCAAGAACCCGCGAGCCGTGGAACATTTTTTTTCGGCCAAGACATTGACCGGTTGGCCATCCCGCTTCTGATTGTCTTTTCCCTCGCCCTTTATATCGCAACCACCGGCTACGACTTGGTTGGGGATGACGCCATCTTGATTGGGGGCAATCCCTACGTGAAAAGCTTCCATTTTCTGCGCGAGATCTTCACGCAAAACTTCTGGAGCTTTCGCGGCGCGCGTGGGGATAGTATCTACTACCGGCCGTTGGTCATGTTCACCTTTCTGGTGCAAGCGATCTTATTTGGCCCTCGACCTGGCCCCTTTCATCTGTTCAATGTCCTCCTGAATGCTTGGGTAGTGGTGATGGTCTATCAACTCGGCAAAAGGTTCTGGCCCAAAGGCAGCGGAGCCTTGTGGGGTGCCTTGCTGTTCGCCGCCCTGCCTGTTCACACCGAGGATGTGGCAACTGTCTCAGGGATTTCTGATGTCGAATGCGCGGCATTCTTCTTGGCGGCGCTTTTGATCTACACCAAGCCTGCCAGCGGAGGAGGCTTTTCGCGGCTCCGAGCGTGGATGAGCGGGGTAATGTTTCTCCTAGCGGCGCTGTGCAAAGAGGTTGCGCTGGCTATCCCTGTGCTCATGGTCTTCTTCGAGCATTTCATGCGGGGCGACAAAGGTACGCGATTCGGCGAGCGCCTGAGCCGCTACATGCCCACCTTCTTGCTGTCGGCATTCTATATCGTCGTTCATCTGGCCGTGATCGGAGATACTTCCGGCGTCGGCCCACCAAGTCACATGCGTCTGAGGGAATCCCTCATCTTCGGCTTTACGCAGCTCGGCGAATATACCGGCAAGCTTCTCTGGCCTCAACACCTTTCCTACTCCTGGAAGTTCCATCCCCCCCTAACTTGGCGGGATCCGGCAGTGCTCCTGGGAATGTTGTTTGCACTTTGGGCGGCGGGAGTGGTGGTTGCTTGGTGGAGGCAGGACCGGCATGTCAGTTTCGCCATGAGTTGGTTCTTCCTGACTCTTGCTCCTGTCCTCAACATCGCCGGAATAGGTGTTCCCGCTTATGGAGAGAGATACCTTTACATCCCCTCGGTGGGAATCTGCTGGCTGGCCGGCGAAGGCCTGGGGAGCTTGACTGATATGGGAGCAGCCCGGCGCGCATGGCTGAGGGTCGTCGCGACAGCGCTCGGCTTGGTTTTGTTACTGGCGGCAGCGGTCCGGGTCTTCGTGAGACTGCCAGCATGGCGGAATAACTTCACGCTGGGTCTGGCCACTGTACGTGAAGACCCCAACGCCGCCACGTTCCATATCTACTTGGGGAACAATTACAGGTTGGAGGGCAACCGTGGGCGCGCCCGTATCGAGTACGTGGCGGCGATAGCATCGGACCCCCTAGCTGGCGAAGCTTTCGTGAACCTGGCGGGTGTCTTTTTGGACGACGGGAACGCGAGTGCCGCTGAGGAAGTCCTGAGACGCGGCGCCCAAACGAACCCCACTTTTTCGAAGCCACTCTTCGCCTTGGGTAAGATTGCGCTCGCACGGGGTGGGCGGGAAGAAGCTCGTGATTTGTTTGCCAGAGCGTTGTCTGTTGACCCGAATGACTCCGAGTCCCTCTTCGCGCTCGGGCTTTTGTCTTTGCAGGAAGGTCGTCTCGACGAGGCAGAGAACCTCCTCTGCCGGGCCGCAACGGTAGAGCCTTCTTCTGCCCTGGTTCACCTGAACCTGGGGGCCGTTTTCTCCCGCGAAAAGAAATTCGGGAACGCGGAAGCCGAGTTTCGGCGTGCCATCCAACTCGCTCCAGACAGCGAGGGGCCTTTTCTGGCGCTTGCCGGTGTTTACGAAGATCAAGGCAAGCTCGTGGCGGCACTCGATATCTATCGGCGGATTGTGAGGGCCGCCCCCAACTCTGGAAACGCACAGTTTCGGCTTGGCGTCCTGGCGCTAAGAATGGGGAAGGGCAATGAGGCAATCAGTGCACTTGGGAAAGCGGTCGCGGCCCAGCCGAAGTCAGCCCTAGCCCACGCGCAGCTTGGTCTGGCCTACCTCGATTCGGGCGACGCTACTAGCGCGAGGCGGGAAATCCGGGCGGCAAAGCTTCTTGACCCCGATGAGGACACGGTAAAGATGGCCCTGCGAAAGCTAAGGCCTTGAGCTCCGTCTTGTGCACAGGTTCGCAAAGAGAGCCAGATAGAACATTCGGGCACGGTCCTGCTTCCTACCTTGAAAGTGCTATAAATACCATCGGAGTGACAAAATCCGTCGCGCGGTTTGGACAAAAAGCGGCAAAAGAATGTGCCGGAAGGCACAGGACCTGGAAGGGTTTTCAGTTGCTATGCTAAGTATCTGAATACAAGACGGTTAGCTATGATGGAAAAAGGCTCTTGATTACGGCGTTGGCAGGCAAAATGCCGTAACATAAGTCGCATGGATTCATGGGAGTTGAGTTTAAGAAGGAGGATGAATGAAGAAAAGTTCACGAGGTTTTTCACTGATTGAATTGTTGATCGTGGTCGCGATCATTCTAATTATTGCGGCAATCGCCATCCCGAATCTCCTGCGTTCGCGTATTGCGGCCAATCAGGCTTCTGCGGTGGGATCACTCCGCACCCTCAATACAGCGGAGGTTACCTACTCGGTTACTTACAACACTGGCTACACTACGACTTTGGGCGACTTGGGCCCACCGGCTACCGGGAGCAACCCTGTTGCCACGGCCGCGGGATTAATTGACAGTGTTCTCGCAGGATCAGCTTCGGGAGGCGCAACGGCCACGACGAGCACCAAGAGTGGTTATATCTTCGTGTACGCTACTCCTGGTACGGATGCGAGTGGCAGGATTGATACTTACTCGATCACCGCCACGCCGATCACTGTGGCCACGACTGGGACCAACTTCTACTACACCGATCAGTCGGGCGTAATCCGCCAAAACAGCACAGCGGTGGCCGGTTCGACTGACTCGCCTCTGGCCGGTTAGACATTGGAAACAACGAAATTACACGCAAGGGGAGGGTAGGGGGCCCTCCCTTTGTTTTCTTGGGTGTCTTGGACCGAAGCTTCCGCTGACCTCCAGTTTCATTTTGCAGTTGCAGAATAAACTCTCAGGATGAAATCGCTTTCGAGCTGCCAATCGAGAAGCGCGCTGGCGCTGGGGTGCAGTCGTTGGGCCGAACCTTTCCGAATCCGAAACTTGAGTTCGAGTCACCCGAATTGAGCCGGGCGCAGTTGTCTGCTATGAAGGACGCTTGTCGGATGCCATCGGCACGCCAATGACAATGGCGGGTCGATCTTTCGCTGCGGTGTTTCGGAGGTAGGGGCGGGTCCCGAGGGGTCGGGATGGCTGCCCTCAGGCTTTGGGCGTCCACAAGGGGACCTACAATTTGCCGCCTCCATTTGCGCTTGGTCTGCTTTTCACCTTTGACCTTCGACCCTTGACTTGTGTCGCCCCGCACTGAAAATCTCAAATATGTTTGGTTTGACTTCCCTGGAGTTGTTGTCATCAGGTATATTAATCCCGTGTCCGTGGCGACGGCATGCGAGCGTGCCACGGGAGCGAGGTAGCCGTCCAGATACGGTGCGTTGAGCATGCTGGCCCTTGAAACCATCGAGCTGACCAAAGACTACCGTCTGGGTTTCTGGCGCAATCGGGTCAAGCGGGCGCTCGACCGGCTTAATCTCAGGGTGGAGGCCGGCGAGGTTTTCGGGTTGCTCGGACCGAACGGCGCCGGCAAGACAACTGCGCTGAAGTTGCTCTTTCGCTTGATTTTCCCCACCTCAGGAACGGCTCGCATCTTGGGGAAGCCGCTCGAAGATATCTCAGTACGGTTTCGCGTCTCCTACCTGCCAGAGAATCCCAGCTTCTATGAGCATCTAACAGCGGTGGAGTTCCTAAACTACGTAGCATCCCTGTTTGGTTTGTCGGCTACCGAACGCCGCCGCCGCGCCGACGAGCTCATCGACCAGTTGGGTCTCTCCGCCTCCCGCCACGTTCCGTTACGCAGGTTTTCCAAAGGCATGATTCAGCGCTTAGGAATAGCTCAGGCCTTGATCAATGACCCTGACTTGGTGTTCTTGGACGAGCCCATGTCGGGCCTGGACCCACTAGGCAGAAGGGAAGTGCGTGAGGTCATATTGCGGTTGAAGGAGCGGCAGAAGACAGTATTCTTCTCCACCCATATTCTCGCGGATGCTGAGACGCTTTGCGGCCGAGTCGCGGTTCTTCATCACGGCCGGCTACAGGGTTGTGGAGAGTTGAACACAATCCTTTGCCTGGGAGTTTCCACCACCGAGTTGGTGCTCGAAGGCCCGTCCCCAGAGGTTCTGGCAGAGCTCATGCCTTATACGTCGTCGCTCGTCCGGACAGGAGAACGAGCGCGCCTCGAGATACCGGAGGAAAGCCAAGTTCAACGAACCCTTGAGATTATCCTGCGCAACCGAGCGAAGTTGATCTCCGTAAATCCTGTAAGGAGGTCGTTGGAGGATTACTTCCTTCAGAAAGTCGGCGCCTCGGATTAATGCTCTTTGGTCGAGGAGTCGAGGAGTCGAGAGTCGAGAAGTCGAAGAGTTACAGACCTGTTCTTTGACTTTCTAACAGGATGCTGACCCCAATCGAGAAGCCGAAAAGGTGGTCTTTCCCTCTTGGACTTCTCGACTCTCAACTGCTCGACTTTTAGTGGGAGCGGGCATGCGCGTGGCCACAATTGCTCTTCATACATTTAAGGAATCGGTTCGCGAAAAAGTTCTGTACAATCTGGTCGCCTTTGCACTCCTGCTGATCGGGGCCGCGATCCTGTTCGGAAGCATTTCGGTGGGTGTGGAACAGATTATCCTGATCACTCTGGGGCTCACTTCGATTTCGGTTTTCGGCCTGCTGATTGCCATTTTCATTGGAATCGACCTCGTCTCGAAAGAGATCGAACGCCGGACGATCTACAATATCCTTTCCAAGCCCGTCTCCCGCCCGGAGTTCATTCTCGGGAAATACTTGGGACTTCTGCTCACCCTCTTTGTGAACACGGCGATCATGACGGTGGGCTTCTATGCGGCCTTGTTCTATCAAAAGCGCACCCTGCTGCTGGACGACCTTAGGTTTCTCGGTGCTGTCTATTTCATCCTGCTCGAACTGGCCATGGTGGTGGGGATCGCTGTGGTCTTTTCCTGTATATCCACCCCGGTGCTATCCGCCGTATACACTTTTTGCCTCTATGTCATCGGGAATTTCTCGCCCGACTTGCGCGCCTTCGGTCAGGAAACCCAGAGCGCGCTGCTCGGGACTTTGTGTGACGTCCTTTATTACTTGCTGCCCAATTTCGGGAATTTTAATGTTATCACTCAGGTGGCCCACGCGGAGAAGATCCCGGGTTACCTGTGGCTTGGGAACTCTCTTTACGCCCTCCTATACATCGCAGCCCTTCTGGGCATGGCAGTCCTTATCTTCGAAGAACGGGAATTCCGATGACATCTTCCTCTGAGTCCTTTTCCCAACCTCGCCTCCGCCGGCATGTCGGCTGGCTTTTGGTTTTGCTATGCCTCTCAGGATTGATCCCCATCCAACGGAGCATTGACCACCGAAGGGAAAGTGAGCGGGGAGCCGCCGACGTCTTATTTCTGCCCTCAGGCAAGTTTCTGCGTCAAATCAGCTTGGGATACGAAGGGTTACTCGCCGACATTTATTGGACGCGAGTAGTGCAGTATTTTGGTGGAAAACGACTGGCCCATTCCCCAGAGTTCAACCTTTTGGGGCCTTTGCTTCAGATCACTACTGACCTGGATCCCCACTTGCTCATTGCTTACCGTTTCGGCTCGATTTTCCTTGCGGAGAAGCCACCTCGGGGAGCAGGTCAACCCCTGGAAGCACTGGCGCTTTTGCATCGTGGCATCGTTGCCAATCCAGACTACTGGCGGCTATGGCAAGATGTTGGCTTCATTTACTATTGGGATTTGAAAGATTACCCTGCTGCAGCGCGAGCGTTTCAAGCCGGGAGCGAGAGGCCGGGAGCCATGGAGTGGATGCGGGTTATGGCGGCGCAGGTGGCGGCGCAGGGCGGCCAACTCGCCACTTCCAGATTCCTCTGGTCCGAAATCTCCCGCCAGGCTGGCAACGAGCAGATACGCAAGAACGCTGAGGACCACCTGATTGCCATCGAGGCGGAGGAAGAGATAACCAGACTGGACGAGTTGATCGCCCTTTACAACTCGCGGCAAGGACGACCCGCGCGCTCCTTCCAGGCGCTGGTTACCGCAGGTTACCTGCGTGCTTTGCCGCGCGATCCTTTGGGGGTACCTTACATCCTTGATGCCGGCGGACGTGTCCGGTTGAATTCTCGAAGTTCGGTTGAATTGAGCTTGCTACAGTAGGTTTGGTAGGGCGGGGAGTGGCGAAGTGGAGCAACTCCGTTTCATTTTTTGGGAATTATTGAAACTCCTGGGAGTGGCGTTTACCAGCCTGCTGGCGGCCAAGGCAGTGGCGAGCCAGTTGGTTCGCGCCAAGCCGTGGTTGTATGCTGTCATTCTGGCGCTGGCCGGCTTCGGCGCCTGGAATCTGGGTTACGATATAGCGGCTGAGGTGTACTACCGGGCCAGTTTGAGCGATGCACAGAACTCCCGACTTTCCAACGCATACCTCAACTCCCTTCAGGCGGTTGTGTTGCGCCCGGGGATTCTACGTTATTGGCAAGCCCTTGAGTCGGCAAAATTCAGTTTGGGCCAACCTGCCTCCGTGGTTGACGACTTGCCGGCCATGCAGCGCCTCACGGGAGGAGATTTGGACGAAGTGGATTCATATCGGTTTGCGGTCTGCCTGTTTCTCTTGGGACGATACGATGAGGCGCTGAGCATCACCAAGCGAGTTATCAGTCAAAATCGTTTCTATATGCCTCCCTACCTTCTTCAAGGGGATATCCTGACGGCCCAACGGAAGTATGGCGAAGCCCAGCAGGCTTTCGTGGCGGTGCTCCAGATCCTTCCCACTGACCAGGCGGCAGTCGAAGGCTTGGCGCACGCCTACTTCCTGGAAGGGAACCGCCAGCAGGCTCTCAAAGTTTTCAATGAAACATCCAAGCTCCCCTTTTCAGCCGAGGCGCAAAGAAGATTCGAGGCACTGAAAGGCCTGTATGGCCAGTAACCGGCTGATTATTCGTCCGCGTCTGGAAGACTTGGTGGCCCTGGCCTTTTTCTTGATCAACTTGACTTTGCTTGTCGTGTGCCGCGGGGTGGAACATGCGAGCCGTGGCCCGGCCGACGTCCTGATCATTATTCCCGCCGTGACTTTGCTCCTGGCGAAGGAATTGGTCCATTATTTCGTCTTCGGGAAGAAGGAGTCTTCCGGTTCCTCCCCTGACCCGCGATCGTTCGTCCGGCCCTATTGGGAAATCGTCCGAGACTGGTTCCCGTTTCTGGTGATCCTGCTCATGTACTACTCACTTTGGGGTGACGCTACGCATCTCCTGGTCCCACAGGACCGTGACCGGGAATTGATTATCCTGGATCAGAGATTGTTTGGCTTTCAGGCAAGCTTGGCGGTCCAGCGTTTCATCACGCCGCCGCTGACGGCCTGGATGGAGTTTTCTTATTTCTTTCACGTCTTGAACATCCCCATTGTCGCCTGCTTTGTATATCTCTACCGCCCTCGCCCGTGCTTCCGGGAAATGATGAGCGGGCTCATGGTGGTCACTTTCCTGGGACTTCTCGGCTACCTTGTGGTTCCCGCGATCGGTCCGATGTACACCTTGCACGGCCTCTACACTGTGCCACTCAGCCAACCGATTCCCCTCTTCAACCAGCAACTCCAATTCATGGATTTTGCTCGCATCCATCGAGACGTTTTCCCCAGCATGCACGTGGCGATTTCCTTTCTCGTGTGGCTTTATGCCTTTCGCAATTCGCGGCCTCTTTTCTGGGTGTTGTCCCCGCTTATCCTGAGCCTTTGGGTCTCCACCATTTACCTCCGCTACCATTACCTCGTCGATGTCGCGGCGGGTTTGGTCCTGGCTCCCGCGAGTTTCCTGCTCGCCAACTGGCTATTTGCGCGTTTCGCCGATTTGGCGCTCCCCATCCCCATTCCGGTAGCATGGGCCGACGGATTAGCTCGAATAGGGGTCACCGGCACGGGGAAAGCCCACAAACCGTCTGGCAGGACTGAGGAACAACCATGAGCGCGGATCGCCTCAGCAGGGAAGATGCTCAAACGGAGCAGGCCTCAGCCCCTCGCGGCCTCGTGCGGTTTGCTGCTCACCAATTGCTTGCGGTTCTTATCCTAGTTGCGACCTTGCCCTATCTTAACTCTTTGGTGAACGGCTTTGTACAAGACGATAACCGTCAGGTCGTGTCTAACCCCTACCTGCGCAGCTTTTCCCACTTGCGGGAAATCTTTGCCACCAATGTATGGTCGTACGTCGGCGCGCAAGGCGCGACCAATTACTACCGCCCTCTGATGACGTTTGGGTACCTCCTCTGCTACCAATTCCTTGGACCCTTGCCCTACGGATTTCATTTGGCCAACGTGGTCCTGAATGCCGGAGTGGTCTGCTTGGTTTTCCTCGTTAGCGAACGGGTTTTCCGGGATCGAACGTTGGGCTTTGTGGCGGCGGTCACATTCGCGCTGCATCCGATCCATAGCGAGTCCGTTGACTGGATCGCCGCCGTGACAGACCTCCAGCTCACGCTGTTCTACTTGCTGGCCTTCTGGTTTTTCCTCCGGGTTGAGAAACCAGGCGGAAAGCGCTCGGGCCTGGCAGAACTTGGAATGGTCCTGAGCTTCGCCTTGGCGCTTTTGGCCAAAGAACCGGCAGCGTCGTTACCTTTCCTGGCAACCTTTTATGAGCACTTTCTGCGCGACGACCGGGCCCAAACAAATCTGGGACAGAAGCTTTCCCGCTACCTCACCTTGTGGCTGCTCGACATCGCCTACCTGTTGTTCAGAACCCGAATCTTTGGTGGCTTGGCGCCGGTACTGCAGTTGCCGCAGATTAGCCGGCGCGAGGCGTTCTACTCGTCATTCGCCTTAGTCGCACAATACGTTTGGAAACTCCTCTGGCCTGTGAATCTTTGCGGCTTTTACACTTTCCACAAATGCGTTGCGCTGTCTGACCCTCGAGTGGTCGTGGGGTTCCTTGTTTTGGGACTATTTCTGATCGCGTTCGCTTATTCCTGGGGGAGGGAGCGCCTTGTTTGTTTCGGTCTTTTGTGGTTTTTCGTGAATATCGCGCCGGTCCTCAATTCGCGCTGGCTGGGTGCTAACGTCTTTACGGAGCGGTATCTTTACCTTCCTTCTCTGGGCTTCTGCTGGATCGCGGCATGGGGAGTGCGGCTGTTGTGGATGAGGTTGGCAGGTCGTCCCACGGCTCGCAAGTTCTACGCAGCAGGGCTGGCTATGGTGGCCGTCCTTTTCCTGGTTAGAATTGTCACGCGAAATCGCATTTGGTACGATGACCCGACCTTTTACAGCAGCACGCTGGCAGCGCAGCCGGACGCCATCGCGCTTCGGATCAACTTGGGCGCTGTTTATTGGAATTCGGGCTCCCAAGATCAAGCCGAGGCGGAGTGGCGCGAGGCGCTGCGCCGAGCCCCCAATCACTGGTTGGTTCTGAACAACCTGGGACTTGCCGCTGCCAGGAAGAAACGCTGCGACGAAGCCATCGAGGATTTTCAGCGCTCCATTCGGCTTCGCCCAAATTACGCGGACTCCCACATGAACCTGGGGCGAATCTATGCCGAAACTGGGGCCGGAGAAAAGGCGGAGGCGCAGCTAAGGGCGGCCGTTGCCCTTGCTCCCCTCTACGTTCAGGCCAGGAACGAACTAGCAAAGTTTTATTTCGGCACCGGGCGGTTTGCGGAGGCGGAGCAGCAGTTTCGCAGCTCCGTATCGAGTGGAGGTACGACTCAGGCCTGGAATTCGTTGGGTGAGATCTACAGTCGCTGGAACCGCTGGCAGGACGCCGAGCACGCCTTCAGACAGGCGGTGGCATTGGATCCTTTCGACAGCCGGGCACACTTCGGTCTGGGAGCTGTCTTGGAAGCGCAGGGCCGGACCAACGAGGCGCTGAATGAGTATGAGGCAGGCCTCCAAACTGATCCCAGGAATCCCGTTGCCCTTGAATCGGTGGAACGGTTGAAAAAATCGTTACATACTTCTAAATGATCGGGAGAACGGGTGATCGGGTGATCGGAAGATCGGGCGATCGGGGGAACAGGGATATTGCTCACCCTTGCACCCGAGTGGCGGGCTCTTGTTCACCCGAACTCCGGATCACCCGATCACCCGATTGGCGAGCTCTCGTTCACACGATCTCCGGATCACCCCATCATTCGATTGGCGTGGCGTGTTTCATCGTGGTGTTCTTGTTACTCGCCTGCGCTGAGCTAGTCAACCCCGCCTTGTGCAACTTCCGGCCCTCTCCCTCTTGGGGGAGAGGGTGGACCGCCGCCGGCGTTTTCTTCAGCCGGGGCGGGCCGGGTGAGGGGGTCGCTAGCCTGCGTCCGTCCATTTGCAGCTCAGGAACTGGCCGGGCAGTTGGTGGGAGCACGGACTTACTGGAAGAGTACGTGGGTCAATTCGAGTCGAGCTATCATGGGGTCAAGACTATCCGTGCAGACTTCACGCAGACCTACGTTAGCGGAGGCCGGACACGCGTCGAGTCCGGCGCGGTTTATTTCGCGCGCGGTGGCTTGATGCGGTGGGATTACGAACGGCCTCAACCCAAGCTGTTTCTCTCCGATGGGAAGACGCTGATGCTTTACATCCCGGAGGAGAAACAACTCACGCGCTCACCCCTCAAAGCCAGCGACGATATTCGCATTCCTTTTCGCCTGTTGCTTTCGGGGCTCAACTTGCGCCGCGCCTTTTCGCGGATTGAGTTTGCGCCGGACGCCCTCGAACACCAGCCTGCGGACCGCATCCTGCGCGCCTATCCCAAGCAGGGATACGAGGGGGATTATCACCAGGTGCTCATGGTGGTGAGTCCCCAATTTGACATCCGGCGTTTGCTCGTGATCCTTCCCGACCAGAGCACCATGGAATTTTCCTTTGACCACGTTGGGCGGAATGTGCCGCTTAGCCGCTCTTTGTTTCGATTCATTCCTCCGCCCGGAACCGAAGTCATCGACCAGCATTGATCCCCACCGCCGGCCCGTGAACCAAACTGATTGCCGCGGATTCCCGCTTTCGAGGGAATGACATGAGGGTGCTAAACGGTGGGAAGGAGTTCGCTGGCGAAGGGGCGACCCACACAGAGCAAATAGCAGATTGCAGATTTCAGATTTCAAATCAGAATGTACCTACGGATTGCTGCGGCGACGCCATCTTCGTCGTTGGGGAGAGTCAGGGTCCAGTCAGGCCGGTCCAGTTCGGGGCAGTGATTTCCCATCAGAACGGGAAGCCCCGCGTACTGGAGCATTTCCAGGTCGTTGAGGTTGTCGCCGACGGCCATCACTTCGCCGGGATGGATTCCGCACCGCTCTGCCCAAATCTTTAGCGCGCGTCCTTTCGAGCAGCCCCGGTTCATGACGTCGAGGATGGAAATCTTGGTGGTCAGGTACTTCGTCCAGGTGAGATGAATGCTGGAACGGATGGGGGATTCTGCCAGTAGCATCTCCGCTGGTTCGATTCGTGCGGGGGGCCCTCCAATCATTATCTGGATAGGATCTCTGTCAAGCGCCGCCTCCAGGTCCGGGACGAGTCGCAGGCAATGAGCGCTGGTTTGGGTATACCAACCGAGAGGTCCTTCATCGACCGCGTTATCCTGCATGGTGACCTGGCCATAGCCGGGCGTGTGGAAGATGGCCACGGAATAAGGACGATATTCGCGCGCAAACTCCAGAACCTGCTGCGCCACATCCCGGGGAAGGAAATCCCGATGAAGAACCTCTCCCGAGGAGTCTGCAATCAGGGCACCATTGGAGGTAATCAGCGTGACGAGGCAGGGGATTTGGCTGACCAGTGGAAGAGCAGAATGGAATCTGCGCCCGGTAACGATGACCACCTGGACTTCGCGCTCAACCGCCTCGAGCAGCGCCCGGCGGTTACCTTCCGATATTTCCCGACGGCTGTTGAGGAGAGTGCCGTCAAGATCAATGGCTACTAGACGAATCGACATGCAATCAGGATTTTAGCATGTTAGACTTCAAATCCCATGTCCCTTGTTACTCACCTCGAGTGTGCCCGCTGCGGAAAACACTACGAGCCCGGCCGGGTCTACAACCTCTGTAGTTGTGGAGCGCCTCTTTTGGTGCGCTACGACCTTCGCCGAGCGGCGGAGACGTTGGTACTTGACCGAATGGTCTCGCGTGAACCCACGCTGTGGCGGTATCGGGAAGTTCTCCCGGTAACACGAGATTCTTCAATCCTGTGTTTGGGTGAAGGATTCACCCCGCTGATACATGCCCGGCGTCTGGGCAAGAAACTCGGACTGCCCAATTTGTACTTGAAAGATGAATCCCAGAATCCCACCGGCTCTTTCAAGGCACGTGGGCTCGCTGTGGCGACCAGCATGGCCAAGGAATTGGGCATTCGAAAGCTGGCGATGCCGTCGGCGGGAAATGCCGGCGGGGCATTGGCCGCCTATGCCGCCAAAGCGGGCATGGAAGCGGCGATTTATATGCCCGTGGAAACGCCCGCAGCGAATCGGCAGGAGTGTGCCTTGCTGGGGGCGAAGGTGGTGCCCATCTCAGGAAGCATTAAAGACTGCGGTCGGGAAATGAGGGAGCACATGAAGGATAGCGAGTGGTTCGACGTCTCAACTCTTCGCGAACCCTACAGGCTGGAAGGGAAGAAGACCATGGCTTACGAAGTTGTGGAGCAGCTAGGCGGGCGAGTTCCCAATGCCATGATCTACCCAACCGGAGGTGGGACGGGGCTCATCGGGATGTGGAAAGCCTTTGCGGAGATGGCGGAACTTGGCTGGACCGGCGGGCCTGGGCCACGTATGTTCTCAGTGCAAGCGCAGGGCTGCGCTCCCATCGTTCGGGCTTTCGCCAAGGGTGGCGAGCAAGCCGAGGAATGGGAGAAGCCACAGACGATCGCCTCCGGTCTGAGAGTGCCGTCGGCAATCGGCGACTTCATGATGTTGCGGGCCCTCCGCGAAAGCCGCGGCGCTGCTCTCGCCGTGTCCGATTCTGAAATGCTGGTTGCCATGCGGGAAATTGCGGAAACCGAGGGTGTGCTCACCTCGCCGGAAGGAGGAGCAACCCTCGCGGCACTCAAGAAGCTGTTATGGGACGGCTTTCTGGCAGCTCACGAGAGCATCATTTTGTTCCTCACTGCCAGTGCATACAAATATCAAGAAGTGCTTGAGACTATGACCGTAAGCCAAAGTAATTGAATCCTATGACAAAGACCGAAAGGCTCTACTACACCGATTGTTATTTGCGTGAATTTGAGGCACGTGTCCTTCGTTCGGAACCCGCGCCCAACGGTTTCAAAGTTTACCTCGACCGGACGGTCTTTTACCCCACCTCGGGTGGGCAGCCGACGGATTCCGGCACCATAGCAGGCATCCAAGTCCTCGAAGCTGTTGACGAAGGAGACGAAATCGCGCACCTTCTCGGCCAAGCACCGGAGGCACAAGGCGTGTGTGGGAAAATCGATTGGGCGAGGCGGTTTGACCACATGCAGCAACATACCGGCCAGCACATCTTATCGGCGGCCTTCGAAAGGATCGGTGAATATAAGACCGTCTCGTTCCACTTAGGGGAGGAGAGTTCAAGCATTGACCTGGATTCTGACCGCCTCGGCGCCAGGCAACTGGAGGAAGCCGAGGAGGCCGCAAACCAAGTAGTCTTTGAGAATCGCGCGGTGCGGATTTCTTTTCAGCCAGCGGGGGAGGCAAGCCGGTTGGAATTGCGCAAGCCGACGTCTCGCGAGGGCGAGGTTCGGCTGGTTGAGGTTGAGGGATTTGATCTATCAGCTTGCGGAGGAACTCATGTCAGCCGCTCGGGGGCCGTCGGCTTGATTCTAGTGCGCAAGGTGGAGCGCATGAAGGGCTTGACCCGCGTGGAGTTCGTGTGCGGAGGCCGTGCCCACCGACAGGCGCGGCGGGATTTCCGGGTATTAAGCGAAGGAGCGCGCCTGTTTTCAGCCGCTCTAGACAAGGTGCCGGAACTGATTGCAAAACAAAGCCAGGAACTGCGCGAAGGGATTCGGGGAAGGGAAAAGCTGCTCGAGCGCCTGGCGGAATATCAAGCCAGAGAATTGTGGCAGGCTGCGCCTGCAATCGACGGCCGCCGCGTTGTTTGCCAGGTCTTCCTCGCAGAGGAATCGGCGCAGGCCAAAATGCTGGCGCATGCCTTGGCGAAGTTGCCCTTAGCAGTGGCCCTGCTCGGAGTAAAGGGAGAACCGACCGCTCTCTTCTTCGCGCAGACCTCGGGCGGACCATCAGAGATGGGTGGCATCCTCAAACAGACCGTCACGAAGTTTGGTGGAAAGGGAGGAGGTAGCCGGGATTTCGCCCAGGGTGGGGGCCTGGAGGAGAGTCTCCTCGAGGAAGCTCTGGCTTACGCCCAAGCCCTTGTAGCAGGGGTGTCTCGCCCGTGAGATCTAAAGCCGCAACTCAAGGCACATGTGCAAGACCCAACCCGCGTTGGGTCTATTGAGGAAGTGGCCGGGATACTCGATTCTCAAAGGGAGAGAGCCGCGTGAGGGAACTGAGCCTTTTCGGATTGTTCGCAGTGACAGCAATGGTAATCTGCTACGCATTAGAACGCCGACACCGGGCCTTTATCCTGGCCTTTTCCGCCGCTTGCATTTTGGGTTCGGTATATGGATTCTTGCAGGGAGCTTGGCCGTTCGGCATCGTGGAGCTGGTTTGGGCGGTGATCGCCTTCATTCGCTGGAAAAAGGCGAAGTAGCGGCAATCCTGCGTCTGCGGAATCGCCAAATGGCGGCGTAAAGCCGCCCCTACCCTGATACGCTGACAATTGTACGCGGTGCTGCCCGCGTGCTATATTTGGAGGCTGCGAGAGGCGTGGGCGCGTAGCTCAGTTGGGAGAGCGCGGCGTTCGCAACGCTGAGGTCGAGGGTTCGAATCCCTTCGCGTCCACCATTTCATTTTCTTGCTACCAGGAGAGCATCTCCCCTGTCGCCCAGCTTACCCCTGCTTGCCCGAGAGAAAGCCATGGCCGATTACGGTTAGCTATGCTATGCCCCAAATGCCGTCATGAGAATTCCGAAAGGGCGCTATTCTGCATGCGCTGCCACGCTCCTCTCCGCTTTACCTGTCCCGCTTGCCGGCACGTTCAAGACCATGGCGGGAAATGCGACCAATGTGGCGTGGACTTTGCGAAATACGCAACTATGTTAGTTTTCCAGGCAAGAGATGGAGCGCAGATGAAGCGCAGGCGCACCAAGCAGAGGGTTTCGCTTGCCAAGCAGATCCTTCTGATCCCTGTGACGGGCGGTCTTTCGCTTCTGAAGTACGTCTTCTCGCGTCTTCGCCGAGACTGAGAAGGCGTGACAAAATCTCAGAAGTTAATATTACAATAATGTGGGGAATGGGCTGCCGCGGGGGGGACAAGGTTCCCAAAAGCCGCGACGTAGAGCCGGAGCTTGTCCCGGCCAGGCCGCCCCAAGGGGCGGCCCGACAGTACGGTCAACTTCTTACCTCTGACTCTTGCTGGCGATGTAGCGCTTGGCTTTGGCAAGCAGTTCGCTGGCTTGTGGCATGTTGTCGAGAGCTTTCTGCACCAACGGGTCGTTTTCAATGTCGAGCCGGTGGGCTTCTGTTTCGCCGAAAATGGAGTCAACCAACTGCAAGCGGATACGCGTGCGGATGAAATCTGAATTGTCTTTCAGGTCTTGGTCGGATATGGGGACCTTCTGCTCGCCAAGAAACTGGCGGAATTCCTGAAGAACAGCGTCTGTTACTTGAAAGTCCCTTGGAATGGTCTTGTGAATTCCAAGGTAATACAGGCCGAATTCGGAGAAAGCGCCATGCTGCAAGAGCGCTTCCTGAGTGGGAGTGAGCTTGGGGTCCTCGTACTTGATATCAGGTGTGATGCCACCACCGCCATAAACCTCGCGACCGCCGTCGGTGAGGCGCACATCCGTGTGCGGCGTGGGGGTATCCTCAGGATGATAGTAATAATCGTAAAGAGAAACGTTGTCATAGTCGCGCTGAATCAGCCTGCCGCTCGGAGTGTAGTAGCGGGCGGTGGTCAGCGCCAAGCCCGTGTGCTCGCTGAGCGGGAAGACGGTTTGAACAAGGCCCTTACCGAAGCTGGGCTGGCCCATCACCAGGGCGCGATCGTGATCCTGTAAAGCTCCCGTGACGATCTCCGCCGCACTCGCTGTCATGCGGTTGATGAGCACCACGATGGGATACTCTTTGCCGTTGTCTCCCTTAGTCGTGTAGTAGCGTTTTTCCTGCGAGTGGCGACCGTAGTGATAGACGATCAACTGGCTCTTTTCGAGGAAATGGTCGGATACTTCGACCGCTTCCTGAAGCAGGCCGCCGGGGTTTCCACGGAGGTCGAGAACCAGTCCTTGCAGGTTCTTCTCACCCAGATTTTTCAGCGCCTCGGAGAGTTCGTCATTCGTGTTCTCGTTGAACCTGTTGATGTGGATGTAAGCGATCCCAGGCTTGAGCATAAATACATCATCCACGCTGCGCTGCGAAATCTCGTCGCGCGTGATGTCAAATTCGAGAGGTTGATCGTAACCTTCGCGCGTGACGGTGATGTGTACCTGGGTTCCTTTGGGTCCCTTCAGCTTCTCCGCAACCTGTTGGGTATTCATTCCCTCAGTTGACTGCCCGTTGACCTTGGCGATAACATCGCCAGGCCGCAGACCGGCCCGAAACGCAGGCGAGCCGGGGATCGGAGCCATTACGACGACGACCAGCTTGCCCAACTTCCCAGGGCGCTGCCCGATTTGCATTCCGACGCCGTAGTACTTGCCCTCTTGGTCTTCGCGCAGCCGCGAAAAGGCGAGCGGATCGTAGAAATTAGAGTGAGGGTCTAGGCTTCGGAGAGCGCCGGGGATGGCGCCGACATTCATCTCGCTGGGGCCGTAGATGGCCTTGTCCGGGTCCACCACATCTGCGTAGTTCTGCTCAACCAAGTTGTAAACACGGGTTAGCTCGGTGAGACTGTTCTTTACATCCGAGTCGTCTCCGCCCGTCGTGGCTTCGACTTGCCGGCCGTACAGCCCTCCCAGCAGCGTGCAAAGCAGAACTGTGGAAAGAATGAACCACAACCACCGTGGCGCCTGTTTCATGTTCAATGCAGCTCCTCACCCTTGCATGCTTGAGTATAACATAGGGATTCCCCGGCTTAAAGCGCGCCCTGGGTCTCTGCCCTTTTCCCCCGTATCATTGGATGCTTGGAGTTGGCCCCAGGTTCTCCCTAATACTAGCCGTTCTTTCCTGGTCCGAGGGAACCCAAGGGGGCTTCGGTTTTGACTTTCTTCTCACTCCTGACTCCTGTGTCTTGCCATCGCGGTTTATCTTGACAACGCCGGTCGTGTCACCTATGATTTGCTTGAGAGGTTGAACTTGTTTGGCACCGGATTTGGTGAAATCGGGTTCATATTATTTATCGCTTTCCTGCTGTTTGGGCCCAAAAAACTCCCGGAGATTGCGCGGACACTTGGCAAGGGTTTGGGCGAATTGCGCCGCGCGTCCAACGAATTGAAGAATTCTCTGGAAGAGGAAATCAAGAACTTGGACCGGCTCCCGGAGGGCCCGCCCGACTCAAGCCCCAAGTATGGCCACAACGATCCAGAACCCACCCCCAAAGAACCCGGACAATGATCCTGAGGATGAAGAACTGACCGGCAAGCAAATGTCGTTCCTCGAGCATCTCGAGGAGCTTCGCCAGCGGCTGCTCCGGTCCGTCATTTCGATTATTGTTGGATTCGGTATTTCCTTTTACTTTGCTGATAACATTTATGGTTACCTGGCCCGACCCCTCACTGACACCCTTCGTGCCCTTCACATGTCGGACAAGTTGGTTTTTACAAATCCCATTGATCCGTTTAATCTCTACATCAAGCTCGCCGCCATGGCTGGGATTTTTGTGGCGTCGCCTTACATTCTCTATCAGCTCTGGCTTTTCATTTCCCCGGGGCTTTACCGCCATGAAAAGCGATACGTATGGCCTTTTGTGCTCCTGACAAGTGGCTTGTTCATCTCGGGCGGGATCTTTGCTTTCAAGCTGGCTTTCCCCCCGGCTTTGCGATTCTTGCTGGAGTTCGGCCACAGATTCCAACCGATGGTGACCATCAACGAGTATTTCAGTATTGCGATGACCATCATCATCGGCGTGGGACTGGTCTTTGAGCTACCGGTTATTATCCTGGTCCTGTCTTTGTTTGGCATTGTGACTCCCAAGTTCCTTCTGAGACAACTCCGGTACGCGGTGCTGGTGACCGCGGTCGCCGCCGCTGTCATTGCTCCTACTCCCGACATGGCCACCCTATTTATTCTCTGGATTCCGATGGTGGGGCTCTACATCCTCAGCATTGGGCTCTCCTGGCTTGTTTATCTGCGCAAGAAGTGGAAGCAAAAGCATGCTGAGACGTAAACGTGCGAAGCGGCGGCGTGTCCTGGCCTTGATGGGGGGGTGGGTGTGCCTCGCGCTGGCTTCACTCTCGCCTGGAGCCGAGCCACCGAGCTTCAGTGGGGTGCGTGCCTTCGAGGATCTCAAGCACCTTGTGGGTTTCGGTCCCCGACCTTCGGGCTCCCCAGCTCTGATCCAAACCCGCCAATGGTTGATTTCTGAACTCCGAGGCGCGGGGGCACAGGTGGAAGAAGATCCCTTTGTGGCGAAGACCCCCATCGGGCCGATCCCCATGAACAACCTGATCGCCGAGTTTCGCGGTTCGCGTCGCGAGACGGTGATCGTGGCCGGCCATTACGATACAAAACGTTTCGACGAATTCCGTTTCCTGGGCGCCAATGACGGCGGCTCCAGCGCTGCGCTTCTCGTGGAACTTGCTCGAGTCCTGGGAGGACGACAGAACGCGTTGAATTACCGGCTGGTCTTCTTTGACGGGGAAGAAGCCGTGCGGAATTGGTCCGCTACAGACAGCCTTTACGGAAGCCGGCACCTGGTCGAGAAGCTTACCGCGAGCGGTGAACTCAGCCGCATTCAGGCTCTTATCCTGGTTGACATGATTGGTGATGCGCAGCTCCGCATACCCCGCGAGTACAACTCTACCCCGTGGCTGAGTGACTTGGTCTTCAACGTTGCCCAGCGCTTGGGCTACGGCAAGTATTTCGTGAACAGCCAGAATACTGTCGATGATGACCACATGCCATTCATTAATGCGGGTGTCTCAGCCGTGGATCTGATCGATTTTGATTACGGACCGGACAACAGCTACTGGCATACGGCTCAGGACACGCTCGATCATTGCAGCCCCCAGAGCCTGACGATTGTGGGCCGCGTAGTGATGGCCACGCTCGTAGAGCTCGAGAAATCCCCGCATAAGAATTAGGTCCACCTCAGTCGCCAATTGTCAGTGGGTATCGCAGATCTGCGTCTTTTAAAGATTCACGGCGGGACAAACCGATAGGGCGATTCCAAACGGTAAATGGCGAAATTCAAATAGCCTTACGTTTGCGATTTGCTCTTTGCCATTTGCAATTTGAAACTTTCTTACCAGCACCATGACACCTGAAACCTGACACGTGGAACCTGACTTTCCTAGGCGAAAAAGAGGGCTGCGTCTCTCGCCGCAAAGGAGTGCTTCGCGGGTGTGGCTTCGTCCTTCAAGGGGAAATCTGACCGGTAGTGGGCGCCGCGGCTCTCCTCCCGCGCCAGGGCACACCGAGTGATTATCCTGCCGACCTGTAGAATATTGCGGGCCTCGTAGAACTCACGGGATGGTGCAGCCGGGCCAGCCAGCACAATCGAATCGAGCCGTTTGATGGCATCGCAAAGGTCCTTGCCGGTGCGGATAATACCCACCTTATCCCACAGAATGGACCGGACCTCGTTCATCGTTTCTTGCGGCGACAGGCGCGTCGGCTCAGTGTCCCGCGTATTCAGGTCCGGCCCGGCGGCTGCGCGGCCTGCCACGGGGTTAGGAGCCTGGCGCGGCAGGGGCGGCTTGAATGCCCGCCTATGGTCGATCATGGCGGAGGCCGCCCTGGCGCCAAACACCAAGCCTTCCAGAAGGGAATTGCTGGCCAGACGATTGGCGCCGTGTACGCCTGTGGTCGCAACCTCACCGGCTGCGTACAAGCCCTTCAAGGAAGTGGCGCCGTGCAAGTCTGTGGCCACACCTCCCATAGCGTAGTGAGCGGCTGGGCGAATGGGGACGAGGTCGGCGGTGATGTCGATGTTGTAGTGCAGGCAGGTCGAGTAGATTCTTGGAAAGCGTTTTTCAACATGCTTGGGTTCAAGTTCCGTCAGGTCCAAATAAACGCATTCGCTCTTGGTGCTTTGCATCTCCTTGATAATTGCGCGCGAGACGATGTCGCGTGGCGCCAATTCCGCAGCCTCGTGATAACGGGGCATGAACCGCTCCAGGAGAACGTTGCGAAGATAAGCGCCTTCGCCGCGCAAGGCCTCGGAGAGAAGGAAACGTGGGGCTGCCGTGGCGTACAAGGCCGTGGGATGAAACTGCACAAACTCCATGTCGCTGCTCAGCGCGCCTGCGCGGTGCGCCATGGCTACGCCGTCACCCGTGGCGATGGGAGGATTGGTAGTTTCCCTATAAACCTGCCCGAGCCCGCCCGTCGCCAGCAGCACCGCTTTGGCGTACAGTGTTTTGAGCGAGGATGTCTTTTCATCGAGAAAGGTCACTCCGCAAACCCGATTCCCCTCCACCAAAAGGTCAACCGCAAAGGCGCGCGGCACGAACTGGATGGCGCGATGGGACTTTGCCTTCGCCATCAAAGCCCGCAGGATTTCGCTGCCGGTGGAATCGCCGTGCGCGTGCAGGACGCGGGAACGGCTGTGCGCCCCCTCGCGCGTGAAGGCCAGCTTGTTTCCGTTGCGGTCGAAGCGCATCCCCCAGGCGATTAACTGCTCAATCTGCTGCGGGCCTTCGTTCACAAGGATTTGCACGGCTTTTTCCCGGCACAGCCCGTCGCCGGCACGTAATGTATCATGGAGGTGCAGTCCTACTTCATCGTCCTCACCCAGGGCCGCGGCGATTCCTCCCTGGGCGTATTCCGTAGTGGATTCGTAAAGTTCGTCTTTGGTTAGAACCAGAACCCTGCCGGCTCGGGCGAGCTCAAGGGCGGCCCGCGTGCCGGCAATTCCTCCGCCGAGGATAAGGAAATCAACCTGCTGCTCTCTCTTTCCTGACATGACACTTCAATGATAGCCTTGGCATCACGCGCCTGCAACAGGTTCAACGAGAAGAAAGTGGGAGGTAGGTGGTAGGTAGCAGGTGGGGGTAGGTTCCAAAGTTCAAGACTTGCAAGTAAAATGGAAAGCTGATAGCTGACCCTTGACTATCGTGACGGATTACATATGCAACGTTTCTGGGTGACGTCTAAAGGTCTCAAGTACAGTGTCAACGTGGGTTGCGGGGCTTGGCGGGTCCTCGCCGACTTCCCACAAGATCGCTACTCATCGATTTTCATCCTCACCGAAAGACACTTGTGGAAGCGTTGGGGGGAGAAGCTTCTCCGCGAAGGCGGGGTGAAAAGCGCCCAGCCCTTGTTCGTCCCGCCCGGCGAGAATTCGAAAAGCGTCAAGATGGTGGAGGAGGTTGGAGCTGAGTTGCTGGAAAAAGGGGCAGACCGGCGCTCACTGCTTGTGGCGTTTGGTGGGGGTGTGGTGGGCGACCTGGGTGGGTTTGTCGCCTCCACCTACATGCGCGGCATTGACTGCCTGCAAGTGCCCACCACGGTCCTGGCCCAGGTGGACAGCTCCATCGGCGGGAAAACGGCGGTCAACGTGCACGCCATGAAGAATCTGCTCGGAACGTTTTACCCCCCGCGCATGGTGCTGGCAGAGCCTACGGTTCTTGCATCGCTTGACGAGCGATCGTTCCGGTCCGGTTTCTTTGAAGTTGCAAAACACGCCGTCCTTTCGGGTCCGGGCTTATTCAAAGAGTTGGAAGCGAAGGCATCGAAGCTTCTTCCCAAGCAAGCCAGGTATTTGCAGGGAATCCTGGCGCGCGCGGCTAAAGTCAAAGTGGAGGTCGTGAGCCGCGATGAGCGCGAAGCCGGTCTGCGGCGCGTTCTCAACCTGGGCCACACCTTCGGCCATGCGCTCGAGGAGGCGAGCGGCTACAGGCGTTTTTTGCATGGGGAGGCGGTGGGTTGGGGAATTCTCATGGTCTCACGCCTGGCAGAGTTGTTGGGAGTGCTCGAGCCTACGGAAGGCGAGCGAATTGCGCGCTTGGTGCGACGGGTCAGCCCCCTGCCCAGCCTACATGGCCTTCGAGTGCGCCGAATCTTAGAGCTTTTGTCGCAGGATAAGAAGGCTGTCCGAGGCCGAATTCACTGGGTTATTCCGGAACGGATCGGCAAAGTCCGGATCTCAGATCAAGTCCCTATGAACCTCGTCGAAGCCGCTTTCCGGGACGTGCAGCGGGGCGGCTGGCATGAGTGATGCTGCAAACGCTCCTCTCAAGGAAAGCCCACGGGGTTCTCCGGACGGCCCTGCCCCCACTCCCCGCGTGGTCCGGAAGATGTTTTCGGCGGTCGCGCCGCGTTACGATTTCCTGAACCATTTCCTTTCGGCGGGTCGAGACATCGCCTGGCGGAAGGCCACGGCGAAGGCTCTGCGCCGCGTGCTGGAGCGTCCGGATTCCAAGGCAGCCGACCTTTGTTGCGGCACGGGTGACCTTGCCTTCGAGCTGGAACGGTATTCGGCTGGCAGGGTGTTCGGGACGGATTTCTGCCACCCCATGCTCCGGCTCGCCAAGACGAAGGCCCGCCGTCACTCGACGCTGTTCCTCGAGGCGGATACTTTGGCTTTGCCATTTCCTGACGAATCCCTGGATGTTGCAACCATGGCTTTCGGTTTTCGGAACCTGGCGAGCTACGAGAGTGGCCTCAGGGAGATACGGCGGATTCTCAAGCCCCACGGTATCCTTGCCATTCTCGAGTTTTCGGAAGTTCGTTGGCCGTTTTTTGGACCCTTCTTTCGGTTCTATTTCCGCCATATGCTGCCGAAGATCGGGACCTGGATTTCCGGCGTTCGAGGACCATACCAGTACCTTCACGATTCGGTGTCAAAGTTCCCCAACCAGCAGGCGCTATTAGAATTATTGCGCGCGGAGGGTTTTCAAAACGTCCGTTACGTTAATTTTACGGGCGGGGTTGCGGCGCTCCATCTGGCGGAAAAGGCCTGCTGACGTATGCTATGCGCGTGTGTTGGTTGCTGAGGAGTCTGAATTTACAAATCGCAAATCACAAATCACAAATGAACCAATGATTCAATGAGTCGATGATTCAATCAGTCAATGTCTCCGTTTCCCTCCATTCATCCGGCGCGCCGCTCGCCTTGAATTCGTTCTCAAGCTCCTCGAGGGTTTTCTGGGCCTCCTCAGTCGCTGCTCGCGTCCCTGACACCTCTTGCTCCTTGGCCTTAATCTTGTCGGCAAGCTCAGGCTTTACACTGGGGTTTGGCTCGCGCGCATCCTGAATCTGGAGGAGGTTTAATTCGTCTTCTGCGAGCTGTTGGCGTTCTTGCGCATCGGCTAGCTGGGCGCGCGCAGATTTAAACCTGCTTTGCCAGTATTCTTTGGTTCCTTTCCTGCTTTCCGGCTTCTCCGGTTCATTAGCGGCTTGGCCCGTCTCAGGCGCCTCGATGGTTTGCGTGGCCGCGTGGCTGGAATCGCGTTCGGCCTGTGCTTTCTCAGATGAGCTTGTGGCAGGAGTGGTCGACGTGCCCGCGGCCACCGCGCGGGTTTCATCCGGCGGGCGGCCAGGCAGATTATCGTTGGTGTAAACCGTAGTGGTTTTCAGCCCAGCTTTAAGCTGCTGCTGGCGTAGTTGCCGGGCAAGATCTCCCAGCGACTGCTGTGGCGCCGCGAGCAAGGGCAGGGAAGTGATGGCAATAACGAAGGAAAATATGCAAATTCTTATTATCATATGTTCCCTCCTGCCGTAGTGAGCTGCCATTTCACTTCATATGTTGCGCGTGGCACCGCTCTTGTGTCGAGCGCCCCAGGACTACTTTAACGAAGCCAGCCCGCGTCACCGCCTTCGTGCCGCAGTTGCTCCCAGAGGTCATCGATAGCCTCCTGATCTGCAGTAATCTCGGCCTTCTTCTTCTCGATCTGGTCTTGCAGTTTGTGAATATCCGACATTGCCGTGGGACCGCTTTCCTGGAGCAGGCCCTTGTTAGGGTCGGGGTAATATTGCATCTGGTTTTGGCCCAGTTTTTGTTCGAGCACGTTGAGTTCTCGCTGGTCGATTTGCAACCGATCTTGTAGTTTGCTCATGTGCTCGCGGTAATACTTTTCCCCGTGCGTTTCCTCCCCCGTTTCAGCCGGGGGCGCTTTTGCGGATTCCTTCCCGGCTTCGTTCTCGCTTGTCTCCTTGGCGGGCTTCTCCCCCGACTTTACCTCCTTGGCGGTTGTGGACGACGACTTCGCTGGCGAGGTCGCCGAGTGCTCACCCGACGGCGACAGGGCAGCGACGTCGTCGTTGGTGAAAACCTTGGATTTTTCTCCAGTTTTTGGGCGCTGTGCTTTGAGTTGGCGTGCAAGATCGCCAAGCGGCACTGAACTCGTCGAATTCTGTGCTGGGGCTATCCCAGTGCCCAGACCCAAAACCAGGGCCATGGTCAAAACTCTTGTAATTGGACACTTCATGGTTCCGTCCCCCCTCGCGGGCGAGAGCCCCTCTTATATTAATTTACCATTTTGGAAACACGAAATCAATCGCCGTGGTGGTGTTCCCAAGCTCGCGTCAAAGGGCCCGAAAGGTCGCACCCCAAAGCGGCTCTGCTCCGCCGCGGCGGACTGTGCGGAAAGGCTTTGCCTTTCCGAGGGCCTCCGCCCCGAATAACCCCCTCGGCTCGGCTGGAAGGTTGAGCCTTCCGGCCGAGCCGAGGGGAAGAAGGAACGGCAGTCTGCGCCGGAAAGCCAGAGGCTTTCCGCATCCGTCAGCTGACGGACGGCAGAGCCGCTTTTTCCGCGACTTTGACGCAACCCTGACAGTGTCCCAATTCGAATGTGGGGCCGCCACTCCCGCAAGCCCCGGCACTACCCTGGTGTGCGCCACGAAAGTGAGGATTTGAACCGGCTGTTTCATTAGGGCGAAATCAGTTATCATAGCGGGTTCGCGAAACTGGTAACGCGTCAATGCTGCGTATCGACCCGCGTTGTCGGGAACGGAGCCGGGGACTGAACAAGAGTAGCGCGACAATCAGTCTACGGCAGGAGGATGCATCCGATGTCAGACCCAACCAAAGAAGATTTGATGGCCCGTATTGCCCAGCTTGAGAAGCAACTGGGAACGAAACAAAGTGGGAATCTGGAGTTCAAGGTCGGCGAGAAAGGGGGCGTGAGCGTCTACGGATTGGGGCGCTTTCCGGTGACGCTCTACTATGAGCAGTGGAACAAGCTGCTCGATGCCGCGGCGGACCTGCGAGCTTTCTTGGAAGCGAACAAGAGCCGCCTGAAGCTCCGGCCCCAAGCTTAGGAGTTGAAAGACCCCGCCAGCAGGCGTCAACTTCATCGCCCGGCGCGAAGAAAAGCAGATCCTTCTCCCGCAAGGCGGGATCAAGATGACATCCCCCACCACGACGGGATCAGGATGCCCTATCCCGTCGCGGCGGGGGCGCAGCGTAGCGAAGAACCTGGTTTTGGTCGCGGCTATGCCGCGCCCTGATCCCTATTTCGCCGTTACGCTGGCGGACGAGGGAGCATTCTTCACCCAACGGTCGTCCCAGGTGAGCAGCTCCCAAAGCGTGTGCTCCACCGATTCCAGCCCCACGTAGCCATGGGCCTCGTACGGCAGCGTCACATACCGCACAGTCCCAACATCGCCCTTGATGGCCTGATACATACGCTCGCTTTGCTGGCACTCTCACTTACATTTCTTCATCGGAGAATTGAACAATGAACAAAATAGGAATTAAGCGCGTAGTTTTGGCAATCGCCCTCCTGGCGGCAGCAACACTTATGGCCGCTGGCCGCCCCCCTAGCTCGGTAAAACGTGCCATCAATCCGCCTGGAACCGCGGAAGGACTACCCTTCAGCAACGGCATCCTGGTGGGCAACACTCTCTATGTCGCCGGCCAGGAGGGATTGGACAAGGGTAAGCTCCGCCCGGGAGGAATTGGGCCCGAAACTCAAGCAGCGCTGCAGAACATCAAGAACATCGTGGAAGCTGCCGGCCTGCAGATGACCGACGTGGTGTCTGTGAACGTCTACCTCGCGGACATCGCTGAATTCGGGGAAATGAACAAGGTCTACAAGACCTTTTTCCCTGAGTCGAGGCCGGCGCGCGCAACAGTCCAGGTGGCGGCGTTGGTCAGCAATGCTCGTGTTGAGATTACCGCAATCGCGGTAAAGACACGCTAAAGAAGACCAAAGGCCGGAATAATGTAAAGAATATCTAGATGTACTTTGTGGGCACATTTTCGGGGGCATTGATGTTCCGTTAATGATTCCTACGAGCTATCCAGACACGCGCGCTGCCATGAAGGGGGTCACCGGTCGTCGCGTCCAAAATTCATTCCTCTATTAAGTTAACATAACATACCTTATCAGACGTACTGTTGGTGCCTGAAACTCCCCCCACAACACGGTTTGCAAGCCTGTCTACCACTCTTCCCCAGGCGCCCCGCCGCATCTGTTAACGAGATTGGCCTGTCCCGCGGCTCACACGAGCGGCCGCGAAGGATTCTGCGACTATAGTGGCTTGGCGTCCTGATTGTGGATGTAGAAGCGGCTGGCATTTGTAGGCGTTGTGTTGTATCGGACGGATCCTAGGCGATCACAGCGCAGCTCCACTCGACTTGGCATTGTTTCACTCTGGGGTTAGCAAACCCCTCAGCAACCTTTAGGTCCGCCGAAGGCTCCCTTCTTGGGAAGATTCAAGGGGCTTGTCAACCTAGCCCGAGCAGAATCCTTGTTTGGAGATTCATGCGCTACCTAACTCAAGTAGATTCTTATAGATAGCCAATGGGTTGTAGAAATAACTTGAGGTTTTAACTGGCTCAGGTGGAAACCTGCGAGCTGCTTCGGATGTTTTGCCGCAGGGAGCAAATTTACTGCGCCCCATCTGCATTTCGCTTGGCTTACCGGAAGGTGAGGTAATGGCCTGAGCGAGCACCCAGAGCGCTCAGTAGTCTCTGGTCTGCTCAAGGCGGCGCGCCGGTTTCGTCTGCAACAAGGAAACCGACCCTCTCGCTTCGGCCTCGGGCGCTGGTCTCTCCGACGTGGTCAGCGTGTGGCTCGCTCGATTCTGCGGCTCAGGAATCGAGAAATTCAAACTGGGCCATAGCAGGGTCTTCTCTGCCCTAGTCGCCTCAGCGCGGCGCATGTATACTGAATGGTTCTGTGAAGCTTGCAATGGACAGGATTCTCTTACATGCCTCTTGATGTTCAGCATTACCGTTCACAGTTTGCAGTCGCTGAGTCCTCTATTTACATGAATCACGCGGCGGTGGCCCCGATCTCGCAACGAGTCCGCGACGCCATGGTTGGCCTGCTTGACGATGTCCAGCATTTCGGCGCCGAACACTGGCAACGTTGGGTGGAAACGTACAGCGGGGTGCGGCGATCCCTGGCGCAGTTGATCAATGCGGAACCGGATGAAATTGCCTTCGCCAAGAACACTTCGGCGGGTATCTCGTCTTTCGCGAACGGCCTGGACTGGCAGCTGGGAGATGAAGTTGTTTCCATCGAAGGCGAGTTTCCGGCCAATTTTTACCCCTGGAAGACGTTGGAGAAGCGAGGAGTGATTCTGCGGTTAGTGCCGTCAGATGAAGGCCGGGTGAGTCAGGAGTCGATCCTAAGGGCGCTGACACCGCGCACGCGCGTGGTGACGGTAAGCTTCGTGCAATACCTCAGCGGGTTTCGTCTGGACCTCGAAAAGTTGGGTCAGGCTTGCGCTGCGCATGGCTGTCTGCTCTTTGTGGATGCTATCCAGGGACTGGGGGCGTTTCCGGTGGACGTTAGGAGAGGCAACATTGCGGGCCTTGCCGCAGACAGCCACAAGTGGATGCTGGGGCCAGAGGGTTCGGCGTTGCTCTACGTGAATCGCCAGGTGATGGAAAAGGTCACACCCACGGAAATCGGGTGGATGACAGTTCGCCATGGGAGCGATTTCTTCCGGCGAGACCTCTCCTGGCGGGACGACGCCCGCCGATATGAATGTGGCACGCTTAATACAGTGGGGGTCTACGGACTGGGCGCCGCAGTGAACCTCCTTCTTGAGGTTGGAATTCCAAGTATTGCCGAGCGCGTGCTGACTTTGACGGATCGGTTACGCAGTGGACTGCTTGCACAAGGCCACTCTGTGTTCGGTCCTCGCGCCCGCGAAGAAGCTTCGGGGATTGTCTCTTTTGTGCCACGTCAAGGCACGGCCGAGCGACTCGTGGAATGGTTTCTCGCCCACCGTGTGCAGGTGGCATCGCGGCTCGGGATGGTTCGAATCTCCCCTCATTTTTATAACACCGAGGAGGAAATTGACCGGGTGTTGGAACTGGCTTCGTGAATGGCGACGGCCTCATTCATAGCGCAGCACCTCCACGGGATCGACGCGGGTCGCGCGCCACGCGGGCAGCGCGCAAGCAGCGAGGGCGATCATTCCCAGCAACACGGTTACGCCACCGATCACCAACGGATCGAGCGGCCGAACCCCGTAGATCTGGTTGGCGACTGCCTTCTGAAGCGCGGCCGCGCCGGCGAATCCCGCCGCCAGCCCGATGGCTACGAGCACCAGGCCTTCCCTGAGCACCAGCCTCACCACCCCCGCTCCCGTGCTGCCGAGCGCCACCCGGATGGCAATCTCGCGCCTCCGCTGCGCCACCAGGTACGCAAGAACTCCGTAAATGCCGATCGCCGAAAGGAACAGCGCCAAGCCGCCAAACGCTAACGCCAGCAGCAGCGACGTCCGGCGGGATGACATCGAAAGCGCGGCGCGCTCGCCCATCGTCTTCACATCGAAGAGGGCAAGCTCCGGGTCGACCTGGGCTACGGCCGTGCGGACCATGCGCGTTACGGCGCCCGCCTCGCCAGTGGTCCTGACGGCAAATGTATAACCTCGCGATGGGGCCTGCGCGTATGGGAAGTAGTAAGCGCCGAACCCGCTCCTGGTTCCGGCGAGATCTTCCAGCCTGACGGAGCGCACAACTCCAATCACATAGTACCAGCGCGTGTTCGCGTCGGTCTTGGTTGGTTCCTTCGGATTCTGCATTTGGTACATGCGCTGTCCGATCGGATCGCGATTCGGCCAGAAGTGGCGGGCCAGCCTTTCATCGACAATGACAACAGGCGCGGTGCTCTCATTGTCGCGATCCTGGAAGTAGCGCCCGCGTATCAGGGCGATGTTCATCGTCTCGAAGTAGCCCGGAGTGACGGCGAGGTAGCTCGGAGAAATCATGGATTCGCCCGGCTTCATGACGTGGCCCTCGGCCAGGATGACGCTGTCGCTGTGGTTGTCGCCAAACGGGATCGCCGTGGTCGCCCCGGCGGCGACCACGCCCGGCAAGCGCCGAATCGAATCCAGCGCCCGGTTCATTAGAATCCGCAACTCCCCGTCGCCGCGGTACCGGGATTGCGGCGCGTTTGTGGACGCGGTTACGACACCTTTGCTCGTGAAGCCCGGATCGACCGCCAGGAGGTGGTGAAAGCTGGCCAGCAGCAGTCCCGCTCCAGCCAGAAGCACGAAGGCCAGTCCAATCTCGGCGCCTACCAGTCCCTGGCGCAACCTGTGGGTCCGGGCGCCGCTCGTGCCGGTGCGGCCGCTGTCGCGCAGCATGCCGCTCAGGTTGACTTTGAAAGCGCTGGCCATCGGCACAAGTCCGACCAGTACGCCCACCGCGACCGCCAGCCCCAGGGCAACAAGAACCACGGCGCCGTCGATACGTACTTCCTGCGCCCGGGGAAAACGGTCGAGCCCGATCATGGCCACCGCCCGCAGGAGCGCTCCACCGAGCAGCACGCCCGCGATACCACCCGCCCCTGCCACCAGCACGTTTTCCACCACCAATTGGCGCGCGAGCCGGGCTCGGCCCGCGCCCAGTGCCAGTCGCGTGGCGATCTCCTTGCCCCGGACACTCCAGCGCGCTAGCGCCAGGTTGGCGATGTTCAATCCTCCAATGAGCAGCACGAACACTGCTCCGCCCCACAGCAAGTAAAGCGCGCCTTCCACGTCTTTGACCAGCATGTGCTGAAGCGGTTCGACTTTGGTGTAGAAGCCCGCATTGATGAGGATGTCCTTCCACTCGGGAAACCGTTCCAGGTTGGCGGCGTTGAGCGCGTTGACCTGCGCTTGGACCTGGGCAATCGTGGCGCCCGGCTTGAGTCGCCCGATGTGGTTCCAGTTGTTGCTGTGATATTGAGATTTCTGCTGGGCGGTGAACGCCAGGGGAACCCAGAAGCGGGCCGCCGGGTCCACGAAGACAAAGTCCCGCGGCATTACGCCCACGATGGTGAACGGCGTACCGGCCAGACGCAGCTTGCGTCCGATCGCGGAGAGGTCGCCGCCATAAAGCTGCTGCCACAGCGCGTGGCTGAGAATCACTTTATACTCGCTGCCGATCTCGCCCTCCTCCGTGGTGAATGCCCGCCCGTGCGCCGGAGGAACCCCGACGAGCTTGAAGAAGGACGGTGTCACAGCCATACCCGCAACCTGCTCCGGCATGCCGTTGACCTCCAACGCCCCGTCCACCTGCTCGAACATCGCTTGTTCTTCCAAGGCTGTGACCACGCGAAGACGATCGTAGTAATCGGCAGCGCTGCTGACACTCTGATCGGTGACGCCGGCCTTCGGATACTGGTTGGACATCAGCACGATGGCGTCGGCGTTGGGACCCGGCAGTGGGCGCAATAGGACCGAATGAACAATCGCGAACGTGGCGGTGTACGCCGCAATGCAAATGGCCAGGGTCAGCAGGACCGTCGCGGCAAACCCCTTATCCCGGAGCAAAGACCTGGCGCCGTGCTTGATGTCGCGAATCAGATTCTCCAACGCGCCTCCTTCTCCCTTACTGTCTGATACGTTTGGCAGCGCGTTTTGGTTCGTGGGAAATGTCGCCAAGCCGGCTTCGTGAACACCGGCCCTTAGAACCCCGTCAGCCGGTGACGTAACCTCTTCTGTGTAAAAAGTGAAAGGGTGTAGGTTTTGTTGTGAGAGCAACAAAATCTCCAAGAAAAGGAGGCCTACACCCTGATGCGAACTGACTATAGCACGGAACGGTTCCAAG
>Ga0326728_10005077_pt1 | contig 37794 bp, 28 predicted proteins | sample MB3enrmetagenome_FD_207602 | JGI IMG/M metagenome (GOLD analysis project Ga0326728, IMG submission 207602) | Lab enriched peat soil microbial communities from McLean, Ithaca, NY, United States - MB31MN | ecosystem: Environmental > Terrestrial > Soil > Wetlands > Peat | place: USA: New York...
AACACAATCCAGGCGCGGTCGCAACCTTCGACGTCCGCCTGATCCGCCGCCGAAATGTAGCCGTATTGCACTGCGTCCCGCAAAATCAGCGCCCACCGGACCTCCCACCCGTGCGATATTTCCCATAAGAGCCAATCGAGTTGCGGCAAGGCGGCAGGAAACTCCTCCTCCATCGAGCGCCAAATCCGCCCAAGCCACTCCCATTCCTCCTGGGCCTGCTCCGCCTGGCCACGGATTGACAGCGCCAGTCGAGGGCGGTCGATTCCAAGCCGCGGTGGCAATGAAATTGACAGGTTCTCCACGCACCGAAAAATCCAAAAAACAAGGGTGCGAGCGAGGCTGCCGCGCACATGCCAGCCCACCGGAAATCGCAGTCGCAGCCGAACGACTTGGACCCCGCACGCGGCGAGGTAGCCGGCGAGTTGCTCGCGCAGGACGGCCGGCACCTGTCGCTCGGAGACGCAGGTTAGCACGATAAATAAGTCCGGACAAACGCCCACCGCCATCAGCCACCGGTCATACCCATACACGCGCCCGGCATCGAGCACGCCCACCACCCCGGCCGGCAGCGTCAATACCGGACCCTGAGGCAAAGGTGGCGTCGAACTCGCCGCCGGTGCGGCGAAATGCGTCATGGAAATCACTTTCATAGCCTTCAGTTGACACATGCGGGCAAAAAATGGCGAGCTTAAGTTGTCCGCAAGTTCTCCACAGAATAGACGCGCATCCGCCCGGGCGTTTCGGCTCCGCCGCCATGCCACGCCCGCCGGATGCCATGAAGACAAAAACGCATGATTAACTCCCCAAAATTCAAAAACATCAATGACGTGTTCACGCACCACTTCGAGGCGCTCCGCCGATGGCGGGCTTTGATTTCCGTGTCGCGCCGCATGCCGGATGCGGTGCGGTATTTTGTCGCCCAGCAGCTCGACGATCCGGAAACCATTGCCGGATTGTCGGTGGAACAACCCGCGCACCGAAACGCGGTGGCGCTCACATTTGCGGATAAATGAGGGTGAAGGCGAGAGGCACCGCGTTCTGCTCCACTTTCGCCAGCAATTCCAGCATCCGCCGACGCGAAGCCGGGGTGAACTCGACAATTTCACCACGCGGGCCGCAGCCGCTCGTGTTTCCTGCCGCCACATCCCTACGCAGGCTCACCTGGATCAGGCTGGCCCCACGGTAACAGGTAACGCTTCCCTTTCATTGTCGCGCCGGAATATGCGCTTTAGACAAGCCCAGCGGAGGCGGCGGGCGGCGCTGGGCGCCATCCCGCCGCCTCTCGCTGTCGCCAGTTGTCACCGCGTACGACCGCAGAACCGGCGAGCAATGGTGCTCGCTGTCCGGTTCTGCTCGCTTTAATTCGCCTTCGTGCCGCTCCGGTATCACTGGCCCCCCTTTTCTCTGGCCGAGTTGGCAATGGCGAGAATTGCCCGCCGCAACGGTTCGCTCAGTTCCGGCCAAGCCTCGATGACTTTCTGCAAATCCGGGCAGGCCGGGGAAATTGGTGCGCTTATCGGTGCGTCAGAAAGTGTGTTCCCCAGGCAATCTGCCGTTTTTGGCAGGTTCGAAACCTGCAGCGCGCACCATTCCCCTGTTTCACTTCTGAACAGTAAAGATTTTGCTTCCATTGCAAAAGAAGCGTGCTAATATGGCACCCATGAAATCCAACCGTTTGAGCTGGGGCGATCGCGTTGCCGCGTGGCGTTTGGAGGCAAACCAGTTTTTTTTGGAGATGGGCGGCAAAAGGTCTGTCCGTCAAACGGTTGAACCCAAAACATCAATGAAGCCGCGCTTCATGACCTGTCCCAGTCCATTCAACTCATAAAACCAGAACCCAAAACCTATGAAACGAACACTATTAACCATCGCTTTGTCGGCCTTTGCCAGCGTGGCCAGCGCGCAACAACTCGGCGGCTCGGATTTGGGCCAAACCGCCCCGACTCCCGGCCCGAGTGACATCTCCCAGTTGCTGACCAACGGGGACACGGTGGCGCTGCCGGATACCGGCTCGCTCAATAATTTTTATGATAATACCGCGAACAGCGCGGGATACGTGGGCAGCTCTTTTACCACCGGAACCAATGCCAGCGGCTATACGATGACCAGTCTGGCCCTCAAATTTGGCGGCGGCCAGCCAGTGGGTTATGCGGGTGGCGCCGACACCACCCTGGCCCCAGGGTGGATCATCAGCATCTATCAGTTGAGCGGCACAGGGAACACCAACGCCGCCGGGATTTATACCAACACGGTGGGTACGCTTGCGGGGACAAACAACACCGGGGGAGACTGGATCCAGATGACCGGTTTCAATCAAAAACTGCTGCCCAACACCGTTTATGCCTGGACCATTTTTAGCAGCGGCTATGACGACTTGGGATATGCGACCAACAAGCCTTATACCAATGGGACGATTTGCCAAATTCCACCCGGCGGCGGATTCGTCACTTACGCGGCGGACAAGGACAGCGCCACCTTTGATGTCGGGTTGACGGTGGGCACCCCCCAGTTGGGAGGGGCTGACTTGGGTTCCACCCCCCCAACGCCAGGCGCGTCCGACGCCGCCCAGTTGCTGACCACCGGGGACACTACGGCGTTGAACGGCCCCGGCCCGCTCAATGCTTTTTACGATAATACCGCCATTGGCAGCCACAGCAGCACCGGATATGTGGGCAGTTCCTTTACCACCGGAGCCAATCCCGGCGGCTATTCGATGACCAGTCTGGCCCTCAAATTTGGCGGCGGCGGGACAGTGGGTTATGCGGGCGGCGCCGACACCACCCTGGACCCAGGGTGGATCATCAGCCTCTATCAGTTGAGCGGGACAGGGGCGACCAACGCCACCGCTATTTATACCAACACGGTTGGCCAACTTGCGGGGACAGCCAATACCGGAGCAGACTGGATTAAAATTACCGGGTTTAGCCAAAAACTTCTGCCCAACACCGTTTATGCCTGGACCATTTTCAGCAGCGGCTATGACGACCTGGCCTATGCCACCGGCACACCTTATGCGGGAGGGGCGATTTGCGAGATTCCACCCGGCGGCGGGGCGGTCACCTACTACCCGACGGTCGCCGACAGCGCCACCTTTGATGTCGGATTGTCACCCATCGTTCTGCCCTTGGGAGGGACCGATTTGGGTTCCACCCCCCCAACGCCAGGCGCGTCCGACGCCGCCCAGTTGCTGACGACCGGGGACACTACGGCCTTGAACGGCCCCGGCCCGCTCAATGCTTTTTACGATAATACCGCCATTGGCAGTCACAGCAGCACCGGATATGTGGGCAGTTCCTTTACCACCGGAGCCAATCCCGGCGGCTATACGATGTCCAGTCTGGCCCTCAAATTTGGCGGCGGCCAGCCAGTAGGTTATGCGGGTGGCGCCGACACCACCCTGAACCCAGGATGGACCATCTCGGTCTATCAGTTGAGCGGCACAGGGGCGACCAACGCCACCGCTATCTATACCAACACGGTTGGCCAGCTTGCGGGGACAACCAACACCGGGGCAGACTGGGTTGTTCTGACTGGATTTTTCGGCATAAATATGCTGGCAAACACGGTTTATGCCTGGACCATTTTTAGCTCCGGCTATGACGACCTGGCCTACGCCACCAACACGCCTTATGCGGGAGGGGCGATTTGCGAGATTCCACCCGGCGGCGGGGCTGTCACCTACTACCCAACTGTCGCCGACAGCGCCACCTTTGATGTGGGCTTGACTCTTGCGGGGTATCCTGCGGTGGGCGTCGGGACGGCCACCCCCAATCCGGCCTATGGTCTTTCCCCACTGGCTTTGACAAATACCGCCTCCGGTCCCGGCACCCTCAGCTACCAGTGGCAGACCAACAGCGACCTGTCGGGCGGTTTGGGCGGGACCTGGGCGAACATCCCGAACGCGACAAACCTCACGCTCGCCATGACCGTGCCGAATCTCAGCGGCACACTGGATTTTCATTTGATTGTCACTAATGCCGCCGGTTCGGTCACCAGCGCGCCCGTCGCTCTGACCGTCAAGCCGGCCCAGGCCCCGGTCAGTCTCATTGGCGTGACGCCGACGAGCATTATGAACTACGTGGGCTCCACCGTCAGCTTTAGCGACACCTCGTTCGTAGGGACTATGCCAATGACCTACCAGTGGCAGGCCAGTACCGGCTCCGGCTTCACCAACATTCCAAACGCGACCAACACGACCCTGACCCTGACGAATGTGCAGGCGGCCGGTGCCGGCTACTACCAGTTGGTCGCGATGAACTCACAGGGCACCAATAGTGACAATGGGACGCAGATTGGTTTGCTCACGTTGCTGGCCGCCCCGGCCGCTCCGGTGGCAACGACGCCCCCGAATGTGCCCTATTTGCAATTCACCAACGCCCCTCTGGCTTATTGGCGCTTGCAGGAAACCGGCAATCCAGCCAACGCCCCGCCGGCCGTGCTGGCTTATGATTATTCAGGCCACGGAATCTACGCCACCTACGGCGTGGGAGTAGGGACGGGCCTGGCTGGCCCGCAACCGCCCACTTATCCAGGCTTTGCCAGTACCGAACTCGCCGCGGCGACGAGCTCCGCCATATCCGGATACCTGACGGTGCCTCCTTTGAATCTAACGAGCAACGCTGTGACGTTCCTCGCCTGGATCAATCCGAGCGGGCCTCAAAGCGGCGCCACCGGCCTCTTTTTCACCCGCAACGGCAGCGACGCGTCCGGCTTTGGCTTTAATGCAAATGCCAACGCCGCGGGCATGCCTTGTTTGGGCTTCACGTGGAACAACAACAGCGCGACCGACTATGGCTGGAACTCCGGGTTGTATCCCGTGGCTGGGGACTGGTCCTTGGTCGCTTATGTCATTACCCCTACCAATGAGACCACTTACCTCTACTACGTGGATACCACGGTCACCCCGTACACCACCAACTTCTTCCAGAGCGTCCTCACTGGCGCCAACACGACGGAGAAATTCTCCACGACTTCCTATCTTGGGGCGGATACGCAGCAGACGGCGGGACGCAGCTTTAACGGCTCGATTGCCGAAGCGGCGATCTATACAAACTCTTTGAGCCAGCAAGAGGTGTTGAGTATCTTCCTCGCCGGGATTAACTCAACGAACGCGCCGGTCAGCCCGCCCCAAACTCTGCCCTCGCCCTCCATCTTCACTGGCGAGACCATCCAACTGAATGGCACCGCCGGCGGCTCCGCGCCGATCACTTACCAATGGAAGTGTTCGGCGAACGGCGTCACCTGGTCCAATGTGCCCGCCAACGCCAACTACTCCGGCATGACTTCAGCCACCCTGCAAATCAGCAATGCCACGCTGGCAAACGCCTTGTCTTATGAAGTCGTCGCCAAGAACTCTTCCAGCACCGCCACCAGCGCGGTGGCGACGGTGACGGTCACCGCCGTTCCCGCGGGACTGTGGACCATGAATTTCCAACTGACCAATGATACGCTGGGCTTCGCCACCTCTGCTTCCGGCGGCGGCCAATATGCCGGCCAAGGAGTATTGGGGACTGGGACTTATTGGAATTGCTTCGTGGACACGGTGGGGGCATTTGCGGCCGGCACCTTCACCACGGCGTCAGACTTCCTGGACGATGGAGTGACTCACTCGGGTATATTCGCCAGCGTCAATGGGGATAATGACTCCACCCTGACCACTGCGGCCGGGGCCGGCAGCATCTCAACCCTTTTGGATCAATTCGTCTACAATGCCACCGCGCTGACCTTCACGGGGGTTCCCGATGGCACCTATAGCCTGATCATCTACGGCGTTGACGGGGGATTCGCCAACGGGAATGATGCCTATACTGTGAACGGCACAAGCCAACTGCAAGCCAGCCTGCAAAACGATCAGGCGGGGTACTTTTCGCAAGGAGGCAACTCCGAACTCTTCACCAATGTTCAAGTTGCGGGCGGGACCCTGAGCGTCAGCGTCGGCGGCGCCGGCGGCGAATACAACGCCAATATCAACGGCGCCCAGCTTCAATTGATCAGTTATGCCGCCTCGGCTTCCACCAACTCTCTGGAATTCTCCGTGACAAACAAGAGCATGACCTTCACTTTTCCTGAGGGATCGCTCCAAACGGCCACGAACCTGTTAGGCCCCTGGGTGTCCATCCCCGATCCATCCCCGGCGACGGTGGTGATCACCAATAAAATCCAGTTCTTCCGTTTGAAGATCCCCGCGCCATGACCGCTTTTTTGGGGGTTGCCAGGCGCAGATCTGGCCTTGGCCTGTCGGCGCCAGCCGGGGCGATAAGGCCCCGGCCTAGTTGGTTGTAGCGCCGGCGCTACGCGCCGATTTCGAGCCACAGGCTCGATACTACAAATCAGGACACGCCCAATTCAGGCTTCGCTTGCGGACCGGGAACGGTATATATTCTCCCGGAGCATGAACGAAATCACACTGGTGCTGCAAGCCATGGGCCGGGGCGAGGGCGGCGGGTCGGAGGAGTTGATGCCGCTGGTCTACGAGGAGTTGCGCCGACTGGCGGCGGCCCGCATGGCGCGCGAGTCGCCCGGCCAGACCATTCAGGCCACCGTTTTGGTTCATGAGGCCTGGCTGCAATTGGCCGGCAACGGCGACCGCCATTGGCAGAATCGCGCCCACTTTTTTGGGGCGGCGGCCGATGCCATGCGCCGCATTCTCATTGACAACGCCCGCCGCAAAGCCAGGCTCAAGCACGGCGGCGGCCAGGCGCGGGTCAACATTGACGACGTGCAGGTGGCGGAAAAAACGCCGGACGACGATGTGTTGCAGATCAATGACGCGCTGGAACGGCTGGAAATGGAAGACCCGGAAAAGGCCCGCATTGTGGTGATGAAGTTCTTCGGCGGATTGACCAATCAGGAGGTGGCCGAGAACATGGGGATCAGCGAGCGCACCGTGGACCGCCAGTGGGCTTGCGCCAAAGCCAGGCTGTTCCGCTGGATTCGAGACCAAAAATAAGGCCGGACGACCGCGGACGGTCCGCCTTGCCAGCGCGTGAAATGTGATCCATCTTTGAACCATGAAGGCCGCGTCGCAATGGGAAGATTTGGTCTATGATGCCGCGCTCCAGGTGAAGGATTCCGCCGAGCGCAAGGTGTTCCTGGATCAAGCGTGCGTGGGCGATGCCGAGTTGCGCGCCGCGGTCGAGGAGATGCTCTCCAACCAGCCCGAGGCGGAACGGTTCTTCGCGGCGGGCAGTTCGGCCCTCAAGATTTCCGCCGAGGCCCTCCAGTCGGGCAACGGCGAGCCAGCCCTGGCCGGGGACAGCCGGATCAAGTTGCCCGAGGACCAACGCATCGGAGAGCGCATCGGCCGTTATATGCTGTTGCAAAAAATCGGGGAAGGCGGGTGCGGCGTCGTCTATCTGGCCGAACAGGAGGAGCCGGTCAAGCGGACGGTGGCCTTCAAGATCATCAAGCTGGGCATGGACACCAAGAGCCTGGTGGCGCGTTTTGGGGCGGAACGTCAGGCCCTGGCTTTGATGGACCACCCCAACATCGCGCGCGCCCTGGACGCGGGCGCGACCGATACGGGCCGGCCCTATTTCGTCATGGAACTGGTGCGGGGAGAAAAGATCACCGACTACTGCGACCAGCAGAATTTGGACATCCGGCACCGATTGGATTTGTTCATCCAGATTTGCCACGCCGTCCAGCACGCCCATCAGAAGGGGATCATCCACCGCGACATCAAGCCGTCGAACATCCTGGTCACCTCGCACGATGGCCTGCCCATGCCCAAGGTGATTGATTTCGGCATTGCCAAGGCCGTCACCGGCGAGCGTTTGGCGGACAACACGATTTTCACCGCCTGCGAACAGTTCATCGGCACCCCCGCCTATATGAGCCCCGAACAGGCCCAGAAAGATCGAATGGACGTGGACACGCGCAGCGACATTTACAGCCTGGGTGTGTTGCTCTATGAACTGCTGACCGGCCATACCCCTTTTGACGGCAAGGAACTGATCAAGTCTGGCATGGAGGAACTACAGCGAACGTTGCGGGAAAAGGAGCCGCCCCGGCCCTCCGCCATGCTCCGCTCGCTCCCGCCGGAGGATCTGGCCGCGGTGGCCCGGCGCCGCGGGATCGAACCGGAGCGTCTCATCGGGCGGGTGCGGGGCGATCTGGACTGGATCGTCATGAAGTCGCTGGAGAAGGATCGGGCGCGACGCTATGAGACAGCCCACGAGATGGCTTTGGACATCCAGCGCCACCTCAGTGGCGAGGCGGTGCTGGCCTGCCCGCCAGGGCGGATGTACCTGTTGCAAAAAATAGTCCAGCGCAACAAAACCATGTTCGCCGCCGCCGCCGCGGTTCTGGCCGCCTTGTGCCTGGGCCTGGGCCTTTCGACCTGGTTGTTCTTCCAGGAACGGGCGGCCCGCCAGGAGGCCGAACTGGACAAGGCTTCCGAAGCCAAATGGCGCGCCCGGGATGAGGCCGCGCAAAAGATCTCGCGAGCCGCCGAGGATTGGGACGCTGGGAACTTCGCCGACGCGGCGGCCTTGGTGGCAAAGATACCACCGGATTTCCTCTCTCCAACTCTCCAAGCCGCCCAGGTCCTCCGCAACATCGTCGCCTGGCATGCCATGCATGAGCGATGGAATGACGCGGCCAGTTCTTTGCGAAGTCTTCTGCAAGTTGACCAGTACAGGAATTTTACTTCCCCGGCGGCGGTCTGGGATTTGCTGGCGGCTGGCGTCTCTCTCGCCGAAATTGTCCGCCAGCACTCCGAACTGCAATACGAGCAATTTCGCCTTGAGGCGATCCACCTCTCTGCCAGCACCGAAAATCCGCTGGCGGCGGAACGTCTCCTCCGCACCAGCCTGCTTCTCCCCGCCAACCAGGCAACCTTGCAATCGCTGGCCGCGCCCGCTCAGACCGTGGAAAAATCCCTTGCCAGCAGCGATCCCGGCGCCGATGCCGGCAGTGGTGAGGCGCCTTGGCGATGGGTTGCCCTGGCGTTGATGGAATACCGCCGGGGCGATTGGGCTAAGGCGGCGGCGTGGTGTCAGTCCCTGCCTTCTGCCGACACCAATCCCGCCAGGCTCGCCAACGTCCGGCTGATTCTCGCCCTGTGCAGTCAACACCTCGGAAAATCCGGGGAGGCGGTTGCGGCATTGAAACAAGGCCGCGAAATGGTCGAAGGCAAATTCCACACCGGGCTGACCGCCGGCAGCGACGCGGACGGCTACTGGTTTGACTGGGCCATGGCCCAGATTCTTCTGCGCGAAGCGGCCGGCCTGATCAAGCCTTGAAACAAAGCGTGGACGAGTTGGAAAAAATGGTGCAATTTATCGGGGAAAGAAATAAGGCCGATTTGCCGGCTTGAATTGTGAACCTGCACGCACTCATCGCCACCGCCAAAGGTGAAGGGGCCAGCGACCTTCATCTGGAGCCGGGCCTGTCCGCCGTCATCCGCGTGCGCGGCAGTTTGCGTTCGGTGGGCGAACCGTGCGCCGCCCCGCCCCTCTTGGAATGCGCCCGCGACCTGATCGGCCCCGAGGGCTGGCCGCGCTTTCTCAACCAGCGTTCCTATGACATGTCCAGGACCATCGAAGGGCTGCGCTGCCGGGTCAACATCCTGCAAACCTCGCGCGGGGTGGGTTTTGCCATCCGTTTGCTCCCGGCCTTCCAGCCGACCATTGAATCGTTGAACCTCCATCCCGACCTCAAGCAACTGGTCAATCACGCCAACGGCCTGGTCCTGATCAGCGGCCCGACCGGCAGCGGCAAATCCACCACCCTGGCCGCGCTGGTCCAGACGATCAACCTGAGCGACTCCCGCCACATCGTCACCATTGAAAGCCCGATTGAATTCACTTTTCGTCCGCGCAAGTCATTCATCCGCCAGCGGGAAGTGGGCCGGGACACGCCCAGTTTTGAACAGGCCTTGCTCGACAGTTTGCGCGAGGACCCGGACGTATTGATGGTGGGCGAAATGCGCGAGCCGGAAACCATGCGCCTGACCTTGAGCGCGGCGGAGACGGGGCATTTGGTCCTGGCCACGGTCCATTCCGCCAACTGCGCCGAGGCGCTGCAGCGCGTGGTCGGCGCCTTTCCCCCGGAGATTCAGGACAACATCGCCGCGCAACTGGCCGACTGCCTGATCGCGGTCGTTTCCCAGCGCCTGCAATTCCGCCCCAACCTGAACATCTGCGTGCCGGAATGCGAAGTTCTCAAATCCAGCATGCCGATCAAGAATTTCATCCGCAATCGCGACTTCTTCAAAATTGTTTCCACCCTGGAAACCGGCGCCGCGGATGGCATGTGGACTTTTGCGCGCTATCGCGCCTGGCTGGAAAAGCGGCCCCACTTTCACGTCCTCTCGCGCGAAGCCGACGCGGAGGAGGACGAGCCGATGGCGCCCGCGAAAATCCCCCCCATTGCCGCGCCTCCCAAAACCAGCCACGGGGGCCGCATGTCCGCCCCGTCTCCCGCCGCAGCCGCGGCCCAGCCCGCCGACGCCAGCCGCATCGAAATCGAGCCGGTGGAATCCTTCGATAAAATCCTCAAAGGCCCGTCCTGAAAGTTCTCCATTCGCTATGCCCGATTCGCCGTTGAGGAGGGTTCCTCCGCCCACCGAGCCAGCAACCACAACGTGTCCGACAAGCGGTTGAGGAACACAATCATCTCGCCGTTCCGCAATTGGTTGATCTCCTGCAAGGCGCAGACCCGGCGTTCGGCGCGGCGGCAGGCGGTCCGCGCCATGTCCAGCGTCGCCGAACTCAGGTTCGCTCCCGGCGTGGCCCAGCCTTTGCGGGATGCCACTTGCGCTTCGATCTCCCTCACCATCCGGTCCAGTTGCGCGGTCATTTCCGGCGAGACGACGGTGAAGCCATCCTGCGCGTAGCGCGGCAGATCATCGGGCTGGGTGGCCAGTTCGCCCATCAACGTGACCAGCGCCTTTTGCATGACCAGCAGACGGTCGCTCACAAAGGGATGCCGGGCCGAGGCGCGCGCCAAACCGAGCGCGGCGTTCAACTCATCCACCGCCCCGCAGGCTTCCACCCGCGGGTGACATTTGGCGACCCGCCGGTTGTACATCAATCCGGTGCTCCCGTCGTCCCCCGTTTTGGTCACGATGCTCATGTGCGCTGCCGGCCAGTTTGGCCTTTGCGGGCGGAAGTTTAAAGTTCAAAATGACGGTTTTGCATCCGGCAGGATTAGAATTGACGCCGTGGGCAGTCTTGTGTACGGTTCGCGCACCAAAAAGAAAGCACTATGAATTTCAAGTTGCTCTGCAAAGCTATTCTCATCATCGCCGTCCTGGCCCTTCTGGTCATGATGGGGATGCACAATCCGCAAACCGCCCAATTGAACCTCCCGCCGATCCTGCCCAAGAAGCTCGAGCAGCCGGCTTGTTACATGTATTTTGGGTTCTTCGGCGTGGGCTTCGTCGTTGGCTCCCTGCTCATGGCGGGCGGAAGAAAAGGCCCCAGCAAACCGGGCAAGGACAAATAGCCGGAAGTCCGGCAAAGAGTTCAGGACCGCGCAACCGCCAGCGGCGACATGAATGTCTCCGCCACCAAAGGCACGAGATGAATACGCAGGTTAAAGGGCCGCCGCGACCAAATCTCCCACCTGCGATGTGGTGTACCCCATTTTTCCGGCGGCCAGGCTTTTGACTTTCTCGCGGGTGACTCGAATCACCGCCGCCTCGATGGCCTGCGCCGCCGGGCGCTCGCCCAGGAAATCCAGCATCATCTGCCCCGCGCAGATGGCGGCCAGCGGATTGATCACCCCTTGTCCTGTATATTTCGGGGCGCTGCCGCCGATCGGCTCGAACATGCTCGCGCCGCGCGGGTTGATGTTGCCGCCCGCCGCGATCCCCATGCCGCCCTGCACCATCGCGCCCAGATCGGTAATAATGTCGCCAAACATGTTGTCGGTGACAATGACATCGAACCACTCCGGGTTCTTGACAAACCACATGGCGGTGGCATCCACATGCGCGTACTCCCGCTTGACGCCGGGAAAATCTTTCGCCCCGACCTCGTGAAAGGCGCGTTCCCATAAATCGAAGGCGTAGGTCAGGACATTGGTTTTGCCGGAGAGGGTGAGCTGGGCCGTTTTCCCCGCCTGGATCTCTTCGGGCTTGAGGCCGCGCCACGGCTTGCCGCCCCGGCGCTGGCCGGCATATGCAAAGGCGAAACGAAGGCATCGCTCCACGCCCCGGCGGGTGTTGACGCTTTCCTGAAGGGCAATTTCATGCGGCGTGCCTTTGAAGACGAATCCGCCCGAACCGGTGTAAAGCCCCTCGTTGTTTTCCCGCACCACGACAAAATCAATGTCCTCCGGCGTCTTGTCTTTGAGCGGGCAGAAGCGCTGGTCATAAAGTTTGACCGGGCGCAAATTGATGTATTGTTCCAGCTCGAAGCGCAGCCGGAGCAGAATTCCCTTTTCCAAAATGCCCGGCTTGACCGCGGGATGGCCGATGGCGCCGAGGAGGATGGCCGGAAACTGGCGCAGCTCCTCCACCACGCTGTCCGGGAGCGGCTCCTTGGTGCGCAAATAACGCTCGCCCCCCAGGTCGTAGCCGGTGTAGTTGAGCTTCAGGTTGAACTTCCCGGCGGCGGCATCCAGAACTTTGACCGCCTCGCGCACGACCTCTGGTCCAGTGCCGTCGCCGCCGATGACCGCAATGTTGTAAGTTTTCATAGCCATGTTCCGCCCGCATGGGGCCGGAGTGCGATGCTAAAGAAATGCCGCCCGCTGGCAACGAAAATCGCAGGAGGAATGAACTTGGAATGGGCAATCTTCGCGGTAGATTCTAAAGCCGAGTTTGAACATGGAACCCATCGCTTTCGTAGCCGCGTCGGTCGAGGAGGCCGTGGCGCAGATTCGCGCCCGGTTAGGGTCGGAAGCGGTGGTGCTCAATGTCCGGCCCCTGCCCGCTCACGGCCTGGCCCGCCTCTGGCAAAAACCGATGATTGAGGTGCTGGCTCATCGTCCGGAAACGGCGGCCGCGCCAAGCGCTCCCCTTTCCCAGGCTCTGGCCGAATTCCGGCAGCGCCTGGACCAAATCGAACAACACGTCAAGTCGCCTGCCGGAAAAACGGAGGCCGGCCCGGCCGCTCTGCCGGAATTCGCCGCCCCCGTTTCCTCATTGGACTCCGGCGGCTGGCGCATCGGCGAGGTACTGCAAAAGACCGGTCTGCTGCCGCTTCATGCCCAGCGCGTTCTGGACCAGGTGCGCTCCCAGCACGGAGAAGACCCGCCCGCCTCGCTGGCGGAGGAAATCGGGCTGGCGCGAGCCTTCCTGACGGCCGCCTGGCGGCCGTGCCAGCCCTGCCCCGACCATTCCCTCCATGTCGTGATCGGCCCGTCGGGCTCGGGCAAAACGACCTGCCTTTGCAAATGGCTCACCCAGGCCGCGTTGGTGGAAGGGCGCTTGACCCGGGTCTGGCGCCTGGACGGAACCACGGCCAACATGGCGGAATCACTGACCGTCTATTGTGAAATTCTGCATCTGCCCAGCGAACGCGCCTGGGGATCCGGCGTCAATCAACTTGCCGAAGACATTGGTTTCATTGATCTGCCGGGAGTGGATTGGCGCGCGCCCGGCGCCCTCCAGGAACTGGCCGGCCAACTGCGGCCATTCGGCGCGCCCCGCCTCCATCTGGCTCTCAACGGCGCCTACGATATTTCCGTCATCCTGGCCCAGGTGCGGGCCTTCGCCATTTTGCCGGTTGAGGATTTGATCATCACTCATCTGGACGAGGAAAGCCGCTGGGGAAAACTTTGGAACCTGGTGTTGGGCGCAAGCCTTCCCATCCGCTATCTCAGCACCGGCCAGAACATCCCGGGAGATTTTTACGCCGCCTCGGCCGAAACCATCCTCGCCCGCCAATTTCCCCAGCCGCGATAATGGGTTGGGGCCTGCCCGCCATGCCTGTCTTGTCCACCCATATTGGTGCGTGACGAACTTTGCAGCTACTTTTCGCTGTCCAAAAACTTTGTTCTCGACAAATTGGGCCGCGTCGTTAAAATGAACACACCCACATTCCAAATGCCAATATGGGTGTGTTCGTTCCAGACTGCATAGGAATCGGTCAGCGACCCGAACCACGGAAGAGACAATCAAAGAGACAGTTGAGCGAAGACTCGCTCCGCCGGTTCAGAATTTGCGCAACAGCCAGAGAAGGACGGTGAGGATGACGCTAATGAGGAGGCACGTCATGACCGGGAAATAAAAACCCACGTTGCCCTTGGTGTAATGGATGTCTCCCGGCAGCCGGCCCAGCCAGCCACGGCCCACCCCGGACCAAAGCATAGCGCCCACCCCGGCCAGCAACAGCCCGACGATCACCAGAAATTTTCCGAGTCCGCTCATGGTCACAGTTCACTGCGCCCGCTCTTTTTTAGCCGCCGACAAGGTCAACGAAACCGAGGACGGTCGCCCGTTTGAGACAGAATTCCAGGCCGTCCGCCACGCCATGACCGTGCAGGAGTTGGCTGACATATCCATTCTGGCGGCGAACGGCCGCTTTGACGGCGTCCACGGCGTTGGCGGGGGCGACCAGCCAGCGGGCATGGTCGCGCGAGAGCATGGGCAGGTCGTTGAGGTGGTCGCCGGCGGCGAAAGTCTCGTCGTTGCTCACCCGAAGCAGGCGGGCGATCTCGCCAAGGGCGCTTCCCTTGGTGAAGTTGCGGTGGCTGAAGCGGGCATAGACATCATTGCGCACGACGGTGAGACCCGGCACTTCCTCGCAATACTCATCGAGGTACCGGTGAATGGCTTCGGCGTCCTCGTTTTTTTCCGCGATGAAGCAAAGGGGAGAATAGGAATCCTCGTAGAGTGTCGCGCTGAAGCGCCGGCGCACCCAGGCGGTCAGACGCGGCAAATCGGGGCGCACCCGCTCGAACAACTGGCGGTGGGCCTCGGCGCAGGCGCGATTCCAAGCCTCGCACTCGACGTATTGGGAATCGCGGCGGACGTAAATCTCCCGTTCGACCGCCACCAGAAAATCAGGCTTGATGGGCAGATGGGCGCGCCCCAGTGATTCCAGCAGGCTGGAAAGATCGCGTCCGGTGTTGATGACCCAGCGCGCGCCGTGATCCTGCAACCGGCCGAGGATGCTTTGCAAGGCGAGCGGAACCGGCGGGTTCTCGAACTCGGCAAAGAGCGTGCCGTCAAAATCGGTTGAAATAAGCTTTATTGGCAATGCCATTAGAGACGGGACTTTACCGGCCTCGGCGGGATAAGGCCAGTGAATTCCGTTTCATTATTGCTTTCACGATGAACAAGGACTACAATGATGCGCAATAAAGCCGTATGAAACCCAAAATTATCCTGTGCCTCGTGCTCATTTTGAGCGGCCTTCTGCCGGGCTGTTCCACTACTTCGGGCCATGCCGGGAACGGAACCGGGTCCTCCACATCTTCCACAAACGATTGGCAGACTAAAGCCATTGCCTCCGAAGCCGATCTGGACCGGGTCATTGCGCAGCTTCAAATCCCCGCGACACGGTTCGACGCCATGCTGACGTTGCTGGACTTCGCCGGCTATCCAAAAGGAAACATCTACAGCACTGATATGAAAGTGAACGCCCTGCACGACAAAGCCATTCAGGCGATGCGCACCTGCCCCGGCTTGGATGCCGTTGTTGCCACCATGATCGCCGGGTTGAAAGAGCCGAATAAACGCCTGCCCATGATTGAGGCTTTGCTCAAACTTTCGGGTGGGGGCCGCGGGATGCAATTGTCCAGCGAGAGCACCCCATGGTCGGAATTGATGGACAAGGCGTCTCAGGCGGCGCTCGAGGCTTTGGACGTGCCGACCATCCAAAAGGCGTTGGTGAGTCCCGACTGGCTCTTGCGCCTCACAGCGGTAAAGCAGTTCGGAGCGGTAGATGAGATGGGACATCCAACGGCCGCAATCAGCGCGTGGGAACCCTTGGTGCCGCAGATGGAAAAACTGGCCGCGGACGACGACGAGTCCATTCGCAGTGCTGCCGACGAGAGTCTCCGAGGAGTTCCGGGCACGGAGAAATTCCTTGCCGAGCGGGAAACGAACGAAACTTCGCCGAATGTGATTATGACACTCTTAAACGGCCGCTTTGTGGGACAGGATTATCAGACGCGTTTTCAGAACCGTTTCCTCACACTGTTCGTCCCGCTCTTGAGCAACCGGGACGAAATGGTGCGGGAAGGGGCCTTGCATTTCGTCGCAAACAACCACATGAGCGCGCCCATGTACCATATTCCCTTCGGCATGGATGTGCTTGACCGGGTGCTCGCCTCCACCAAGGCCAAGTCGGCCAAAGAACGATGGGAGGCAACATTGGCACTGAAGGAAGTCCGCGAACTCGACCCGGACCGCAGCCGGGACGCATTCCTTGACCTGGTGAATGATCCGGACAAAGACGTGCGCACATGGGTTGCGGCCGGATTGGCCAATCAATTGGAAAGGGAGGACGTGAAACAAGCCATTGCCACCCTCGTGAAAGACAAGTCGCCGACCGTAAGATACTTTACCATTCTTGCCGCAGGCCCGCCAAAGTTCATCCCGGAACTTGAGGAGTTGTCGAAGGGGCCGAATGCGCAGATTGCCGAATGGGCCGCCCAAATGCTGAAACAAGTGGCGTTTGAAAAGAGGAACTTAACGCTGCAAACGATATTAACAAATATCGAGTCCAGCATTCCTGAATTAGCTTTGGTGAAAACCTTCGGAGGGAGCGATTATGTGGAGGGCGTTTACATCCCCGCCAACCAACGCCCGCTTGCACTTGATCCGCGCAAGCAGGGCGATCTTTTAATTACCATTCGCTGCTATGATTCCAAAGAGGCGGCAGAACGCGGGCTTTCTGCGAGCCTGTCAAGACAGGCCGGCCCGGATCAAACGGAAACATTTCAAGGGCTGACAGTTTATAGATGGTCGTCAGAGACGGTTACTTGCCGAGCGGGTTTATACGTTGTTGACATTTGTGCGTACAAGCCATCTGCGAAACCATTGCTTCTGAGGGCGATGGAAGGCCTGGTCCGGGAACTTGGAGCATCTGTTAAGAATTGATCCCAACATGAAACCCAAAATCATCCTTTGTCTCGCGCTCGCTCTTCAGTGAACATTTGTCCGTTGACGATGGCCTGATCAGAAGAAATGAGAAGGTGATTTTGTCCTGGCAAATCCCCCAACGCCAGAACTTGGCGCTGAACCGAGAAGCTCATCACCGTAAAAACGCCTCCGGCAGGCCGCCGTCCACGGGGATGATCTGGCCGGTGGTTTTGCTCAGGCGATTGCTCACCAACAGGAAATAGGCTTCCGCCGCATCCGCCGCGGTGGGCGGGGATTTGGTCAGCGTCCGGTCGGCGTAGAATTGCGCCAGCTTCCTGACGAGCGATTCGGTCGCCTCGCCCTCGGTAAAGGAGATTTTGTATTCGGCCAGCACAGCGATGACCCGGTCGCGCGGGAACAGGGCGCTGCCCTGCACCACGGTCCCCGGCGCAACGCCGTTGACGCGCACCAGAGGGGCCAGTTCCACGGCCAGTTCGCGCGCCAGATGGCTGGCGGCCGCTTTGGAGGCGTCCCCCGCCAGGCTGCCTCTCCCGGCCGCCACGGCGCCGGCGCTTGATGTCAATACTAGATTGCCCGGCAACTCCTGTTCCTTCCACGTCTTGCCCGCTTCGTCGGCCAGAAGATAACTGCCAGTCACATTAACGGCGAAAGTCGCCGCCCATTGGTCGTCGGGGATGCGGCCGGCGGCGTCGCCGGGCACGGCAATTCCCGCAGTCACGCAGATGGAATCAAAACCGCCGTAGGCCAGCGCTGTCTGGTCGAGCATGGCGCGGATGCTGCCGCGCCGGGTGATGTCGCACCCCAGCCCGATGGCCGGCCCACAGCCGGAGATGCCGCTGCCCGCCACGCCGATGCCCAGCCCGTATTGGTCGGTGATTCCCTTCGCGGTAGCGCTGGCCGCCGTGGCGTTCAAGTCAACACAAACCACCTGCGCGCCTTCCCGGGCCAGCCGGAGCGCTGTCTCCCGGCCGATACCGGAACCCGCCCCCGCCACGATCACCACCTGCCGCGCCAACTCCTTCTCCGCCGGCAGGCGGCGCCATTCGGCTTCTTCCAGCGACCCGTATTCGAGGTCAAAGGCCTCCTGTCGCGGCAGGGCCGTGTATTCGTCAATCGCCTCCGCCCCGCGCATGACCTCCACCGCGGCATTGTAAAGCTCCGCCGTGAGGCGCGATTCGCTTTTGTCCCTGCCCCACGCAACCATCCCCAAACCGGGGATGAGAACCACGGCGGGATTGAAGTCGCGCATGGGAGGCGAATGAAGATGTTTACAGTCAAGATAATACTCCGCGTAATCCTTGCGGTACTGCTCCAGCCCGACGGCCAATTTGAGTTTGAGTTCGGCCAGGTCCTCCGCCTGCGGATTCCAATTCACATAAAGCGGTTTGATCCTGGCGCGCAGCAAATGGTCCGGGCAGGAGGGACCCAATTCCGCCAGGTCGTGGGCATTCCTCGAATTGACAAAGCGCATGAGGTCGTCGTCGTTCTGCACGGTGGCGATGACGCGCTGCCGCTGGGAAATTTGCCCGCGCAGCCAGGGCAGGATTTGCGCCAGGGACCAGTTGCGTTTATGGAATTCAATGCTCTGGTATCTGGCGCCGCCGAAGGCTTTGGCGTGCCCGCCCTTGGCCGCATATTGTTTTTCAACATGGGCGGCGGCCTTCTCAATGAATTGCAGGGTGCGCAAATAACAGGCCTTCGCATCGTCGTCCCAGGAAACAAAACCGTGCCAGCCCAGCATAATGCCTTTGAGGCGCGGATTGCGGCGCGCCATTTCCTGCATGGCCAGGCCCAATTCAAAACCTGGCCGCATCCACGGCAACCAGGCCATTTCGCCGCCGAAAATCTGCGCCGTCAATTCCTCGCCCCGCCGGCTGGCCGCGATGGCGAGGATGGCGTTGGGGTGCAGGTGGTCTATATTCCGTGCAGGGAGGAAGCTGTGCAGCGGCGTGTCCATGCAAGGGGGCCGCGGGTTCAGGTGAAACGCGCAACGGGGGTAGAGCGCCACCATGCCGTCCTCGGCCGGCGATTTGATCCCCTTGTCTTTGCGCCCGGCGTAATACTTTGGCAGATCGAGCAACTTTTGCTGGCAGAGCGAGGAAAAGGTCTCAGGCGCGGCAGTGCGCAAGTCGCCGCCCGCGCCAGTGACCCAGAGCACTTCGACGGATTGGCCGGTGATGGGGTCCTTTTCCACAAGCTTGCAGGAGACGCTGCCGCCGCCGGTGTGGGTCAGGCGCGGATCGGTCCCCAGCCAGTTGGAGCGGCGCGCCAGCAGTTCCAGCGGCGAAAGCGCGGCCGCGGCGGCGTCGTCCCAGAGATCATTGACGTGTTGAAAACTCATTTTTCGTATTGCTTCAGTGACTCCGGCGAAAGGCAGGGCGGGCAGTCCCCTGCCCGCCGTCGGGCCTTGACCCAACAATCAACATCGTACTGCCTGTGCGCGGCGGGCAGAGGACTGCCCGCCCTACCATCCAAGACTAACGCGTTATCGTTTTTCACCGTCGCGCTTTGCTTCAATTGTTGGCGCCATGCCCATTGCATTAGTGTAATTATGCTACAACCCGCGCCCAAACCCGCAACCATTTTGCCCGCATCCGACCGCCGGAAACAAGACCGAACATGAGCGCCCGACAAGACCGCCTGGCCGTGGACCTCGGCGCCAACAGGAGGCGCGTCCTGGCCGGAATTCATAATGGCCGGCTCCGGGAATTGCGTGAGCTGCTTTGTTTCCCCGATGATCCTCGCGTGGATGCTGCTTTCCGAGGGGGCTCGCACGAAGAATCCTGAATCCGTGAAATCCGCAAAACCCTGTCCACCGTCCCGTCCTCCGCCCTGTCCACCGTAGGCCGGGGGAAGGAGGAAGGCCCTGTGAAGGAGGAAGCCCCCTATGGAGTTATTTTTTGCCTCCGCCATTTCATCATTTCTCCCGCTCCGCCAGACGGGCGCATCTCGACACGACCACCAAATGTAAATTGGCTCCCATGGCGAAATCGTGTGGAAACCTCCTCTCCCCGACCCTCTCCTCCACCAGTGTGTGGAGGAGAGGGGAAGACGGGCGTGGTGGTACTCGCAAGATGCGCCCCCGCCAGACTTGGCAGGGTAAATATCCTTTGATTTTCGCGCATGAGACCTTATCCTCGCTCCACCATGTTCACTGGAACTTACACGGCTATTGTCACTCCTTTCAAGAATGGCGAAATTGATGCTGACGCGCTCCGCCGGCTGGTCCGCGCGCAAATCAGCGCGGGCGTGGACGGCATTGTGCCGGTCGGAACGACGGGGGAATCCCCCACCCTGGATTACGAGGAGCATATTGAAGTCATTGCCTACGCGGTTGAATTTGCCGCCGGCAGGATCAAAGTCCTCGGCGGCAGCGGCTCCAACTCCACCAGCGAAGCGGTCTATCTGACGAAAGGGGCGGAAAAAGTGGGGGCGGACGGCTCGCTCCAGGTCGCCCCCTATTACAACAAGCCGACCCAGGAGGGCCTCTACCAGCATTTCCTGGAAATCAGCCGGGCGACCAAGCTGCCCATGATCCTTTACAGCATCCCCTCCCGTTGCGGCGTGGAAATCGCGGTGGACACGGTGCGCCGCCTGGCCGCGGCCACACCCCGCCTCGTCGGCATCAAGGAAGCCGGGGGCAACCCCGATCGCGTGACGCAGTTGCGCGCCGCCCTGGGGAAACAGTTCGCCATCTTCTCCGGCGACGACGCGTTGACGCTGCCCTTCATGGCCTTGGGGGCGCACGGCGTCATCAGCGTCGCCTCCAACATCATCCCCCGCCCCGTGGCGCAGATGGTCCGGGCCGCCGCCGCCGGTGATTTCACCAAGGCCCGAAGGTTGCACGATCAATACCATCCGCTCTTCAGGGATCTTTTCCTCGAAACCAATCCCATCCCCGTCAAAGCCGCGCTGGCCATGATGGGACAAATCGAGGAAGAATACCGCTCGCCCCTTGTTCCCATCAGCCCGAAGAACCGCGAAACTCTCAAAGCAACCCTGGCCCGCTGCGGCCTTCTTTCCAAATGACGCGGATCATCATCGCCGGCGCCAAGGGCCGCATGGGACAGGCCCTGGCGCATTGCGCCGAAGCCGTCCCCAGCCTGGCCATCGCGGGCCAGTTTGATCTGGGGCAGGACCTGCGCGCCTTCATCGCGGACGGCGACGTGGTCATTGATTTTACCTTCCACCAAAGCACGGTTCCCATGGCTAGAATCTGCGCCGAACACAAAAAGGCCATGGTCATTGGCACCACCGGCCATTCCGAGTCGGAGCGAAAGGAGCTGATTGAACTCTCCTCGCAAATCCCGCTGGTCTGGAGCTCGAATTTTTCCACCGGCGTCAACGCTTTGTTTTGGTTGACAGGCAAGGCGGCCGAAATCCTGGGGCCGGAATTCGATGTTGAAATTGTCGAAATGCACCATCGTTTCAAAAAGGACGCCCCCAGCGGCACGGCCAAAACGCTGGCCCAGATCGTGGCCCAGGCGCGCCGCCAGCCCCCGGCCGGCCTTTTGCGCCATGGCCGCGAGGGGTTGGTCGGCGAGCGCACCCGGCTGGAAATCGGCCTGCACTCCCTGCGCGGCGGCGATGTGGTGGGCGATCACACCGTCGTTTTCGCCGCGGCGGGAGAACGGCTGGAATTGACGCACAAAGCCTCCAGCCGCGAAACCTTTGCCAGCGGCGCCTTGCGGGCCGCGCAATGGGTCGTGGGAAAAAAGCCCGGCCATTACGACATGCAGGACGTTTTGGGACTGCGCTGATGAGAATAGTGAATTGGGAAATGGGAATAGCGAAATGAAGGCATTCCCTTTCCCTCGACGCACCCAACGGAGTGTTGGAGTGTTGGAGTATTGGGATCTGGAATCCCATCACCCCATCACTCCATTACTCCATTCCACTCTCCCGCCACGCCGGTCACCCTCTACCATGAAATCCGCAATCCGCAATCCGCAATCCGCAATGGCCTACGTGGCGCTCGGCGCCAATCTGGGCGACTCGCGCGCAAATGTCCTCCGCGCCATCAGCCTCCTGCAGACGTTCTCCGACCTGCCGCTGCGCCGCTCTTCGCTTTGGGAAACCAGGCCGGTGGACTGCCCGCCCGGCTCGCCACGGTTCATCAACGCCGTGGCAGGCCTGGTCCCGCGTTTTTCTGAAACACCGCGGTCGTTCCTCGCCCTGTTACAGTCCGTGGAAAAGGAAATGGGACGCCCGCCAAAAAGAATTCTCAACGAACCCCGTGTGATTGACCTGGATTTGATCGCCTTTGGCTCACAAACCCTGGCTGGGCCCGATTTGGTTTTACCTCATCCGCGCGCGCATTTGCGCCGCTTCGTCCTGCAGCCGTTGAGCGAAATTGCGCCCGATTTCATTTTCCCGGGCCAGGACAAAACCGTGGCGGAGTTATTGCGGGGGCTGGATTCGTCCGAGACTCTCCGCCGCCTGCCCGCTTTTTTTGCCCATGCCAAACGCGCTTAATTCTATAGTGACTGACTCTGCCGATATGCAAACCGAGCGCCGCCAGGCAAAATGCCGGCAGATTTTCAGGCAAGGCTTCTCTTTTCTTGCTCGCAAACGACCGGGAATCTTGCCACAATGCTCGCTCATGAACCGATTGTTTTTTGGTGGCGAGACGCAAATGAGAGCGACCACCTCCCGAACGAAACCGATGCCCTCACCTGTCACGCCATTCTTGGAGTAAATTACTCATGCCGGCCAATTACAAATCCAAACCCAACCGAAAAGCCCGTTTAATAAGGCGGCCCCGATCCATTGCCAGCCCAACAACCCCGTGGGAATTGAAGGAACCCTCGGCAGACTATTATGTTCGCAACAGCGAAATCCCGGAATTCTTCGGACAGCGGCTGATGAAGGGTGAAAGGCTGCCTGTTGATGTATCGGTTGGTAACCATTCACCGCGGTTGTTTTATTCGCACCAGCACGGTGAGATCTGGCTGGGCGATTCAGTAGAATGGCTGCGCAGCCTCGATTCAGGCTCGGTTGACCTTGTTTTCGCTGACCCGCCCTACAACATCAAGAAGGCGGAGTGGGACACGTTCGAGTCGCAGCAAGAATATGTGTCCTGGTCGGTTCGCTGGATTGAACAGGCGGCGCGCGTTTTGAAGCCGGAAGGCACGCTTTACGTCTGCGGCTTTTCGGAAATCCTCGCCGACTTGCGGCTGCCGGCATCGCGTTTTTTCAAGGGCAGCCGCTGGCTGGTGTGGCATTACAAGAACAAAGCCAATCTGGGCGACGATTGGGGACGTTCCCACGAAAGCATTTTGCATTTCCGCAAGAGCCATGCTTTCACCTTCAACGTGGATGATGTTCGGATTCCGTATGGCGAACATACGCTGAAATATCCAGCTCATCCGCAGGCCGAGACGAGCCAATACGGCAAGGCCGCAAATAAGGACCATATCTGGCATCCCCATCCGTGTGGCGCGAAGCCAAAGGACGTGCTGGAAATCCCGACGACCTGCAACGGGATGCACGAGAAGACACCGCACCCGACGCAGAAACCGGAGGAACTGTTGCGGAAGATCGTGCTGGCCTCGTCCAATCCCGGCAACTTGGTGGTGGATCCTTTTCTTGGCTCCGGCACGACGGCGGCGGTGGCCGAGCAGTTGAAGCGGCAATGGAAGGGCTGCGATATCAGCGCCGAGTACTGCCAGTGGGCGGCGGATCGAATTGAACTGGTCGAAGACTGGCCGGTTGAAAAGTGGCTGCGCTATGATGAACAAAATGCCGAAAGGAGAAAATCCATACGATGAAAAGGGCCACGTTGGGTGACCTGCAAGAAAGTCTGGCGGATAAAGCAGGCTTCAAACAACTTGACGACTACATCACGTTTTGCTCGGCATATCTGACGCTGGTGGAATTGGAACGGCCCACTCGGATCGTTTCCCCTTCCCCCTCTAATGAGCATTACGTTTTTTACCAATATGGCAAGGCCGATAGAAACAAAATCACCCGACCGCTCAATACCCGGTTATTTTTTGAATCGGGCGAGGAATTGTCCGCTGCAAGTGACCGGTTCATTGATTTCTTGGGTGATCTGAAAAAGCACAAGCAGGCCGCAGCCAGCGGCCACAGCCGCAAGCGGTATTTGGAATCCAACGAGATCAATCGTGTGGTTTATACTTTGCAGCAGTCCGTAGGCTGCGTCGGGGATTCATTCGAGATCGAAAACCAATCGCGCAAACGCGTTGGCCAGCTTTTTGAGTCACTGGTGAAACTCATCATCAAGGAAATCGGCATTGCTTGCGAACCCCGTGTTATCAGTATTCTAATACCGGGATACCCAGGTCGCGAAATGTCCTACGAACTTGATTTGGTTTTCTCGCGCAACAAGGCCATCATCGCCTCCGAAACCAGGCATATCCACTCAGCCGAAGTAGTCGGTTCGGTAAAGACAACAAGCAAAGACCGCATAGACAAGGTTTTCCTCGACAAGTTTCTCCTGACAAAACTCCTTGGCCGCGACATTCCCGTGATTGCAATCTTTCTCCACGACGTTCAACGTGCCAAACGAGGTGAAAGCATTTTTGGCATCAATTCCACATTTAAAACCAATCATTTCCTCGGCTACACGGTTGCATTGAGCAAGCTGGATGGCGTTTATTACGTGGATCCCCGCCCGGATATGAGGACAAATGAGCGACTGCGTGAGCAGATTAGAGATTTTCAAAGTTTTCTGGTGCGTGACTTATGGACACTTGCACGCGAATGAGTCAGGCAGATTGTGATGAGCAGAAGGAGTCCCGTAAAGGCAAGCACCTCTAATGCGCGGCCGCGGCAGTCACCAGGCAGTCGGATTCGCGCACGAGCAAGCCGAAGCAGGCAGAGGCGATCACCCCCGGCAATATCTCAGGAAAAAAGAAAATCTCGGCAAGCGCCCATCAACCCGCTTGTTATTTTATCCGGCATTCTTCATTCTCCATTTTGCTTATGGCATTGACATGAACGGCTTGATTATGAATCCCGCGCCGGGCGAACGCCTGCTCCGCTTCGTCGGAGACCGCGTGCGCTTTAGTCTGCGCCTGCCCCCGGAGGGGGCGAAAGGCTGCCGCGCCCTCCTCCGCACCAACCTGGGCAAGGGGGACCGCCTCCGCCAGGAGGTCATTGCCACCCACGCCGGAAAGAACCCGTTTTCCATCGCCTTCTGGCGCGATGTTCCCCTTCAACCGCAGCCCACCGGCGAATGGACCGTGGAAATGCCGCTGACCGATGTCGGTTTTTATCGCGCCAAGGCTTACATGGTCACGGGGGAGGGACGGCAGGTCTGGCCGGAGGGGGCGGACACCGGGATTTCCGTCCATCCCAGCGATTATCGCACGGCCAACACGATTTACTGCGCCTTTGCGCGCATGTTCGGCGAATCCAAGAGCGCGCGCGCCACCCAGGACGCGGCGTGGGAAAAGCGGTTGGAGAAATTGGACGCGCTCGGTTACACCGTCATCCCGCCTTCCGGGAAATTGAGGGACTTGATTGGCGAGTTGCCGCACATCTTCGACACCCTTGGCTGCCGGATTCTGCAATTGCTCCCGGTCAATCCGGTGCCCACCACCCTGGCGCGCTTCGGGCGGTTTGGCAGTCCCTATGCATGCATGGACCTCACCGCCATTGATCCGGCGCTGGTGGAACTGGATCGGCGGACGACCGGGATTGGCCAGTTTTGCGAACTGACGGATGCCGTGCATGGCCGGGGCGGACGGATTCTGCTTGACATGGTGATCAACCACACCGGCTGGGGTTCGGCGTTATTTGAAAATCATCCCGAGTGGTTTGTCCGCCAGCCAGATGGAAGTTTCGCCTGCCCGGGCGCCTGGGGGGTGACGTGGGGAGACCTGGTGGAGTTAAGCCCCAACCACGTCGCCTTGTGGGAGGAAGTGGCCCGCGCCTTCCTGACCTGGTGCCGCCGGGGGGTGGATGGTTTTCGCTGCGACGCCGGTTACAAAGTGCCGGTGCGCATCTGGCAATACATCGAGGCGCGCGTGCGCCAGGAATTCCCGCAAACGGTCTTTCTGCTGGAAGGCTTGGGCGGCCCGTGGGAGGCCACCGAATCGCTCCTCACCGAAGGCGGCATGCAATGGGCCTATTCGGAACTTTTCCAAAATGACGGCGGCCCCAACGTGGCCCGCTACCTGGATTACGCCCATCGCCAAAGCGCCCGGCTCGGCCTCTACGTCCACTACAGCGAAACGCACGACAACGAGCGCCTGGCCGCCCACGGGCGCGCCTGGTCGCTCATGCGCAACCGTCTGTGTGCGCTGACCAGCGCCAGCGGCGGGTTTGGGTTCACCGCCGGGGTGGAGTGGCTGGCGGCGGAAAGAATCAATGTTCACTCCAGCCGCGGCCTGTCGTGGGGCAACCCGGACAACTTGCTGGCCGAACTGGCCCAACTTAACCACTTGCTGGCCGGGCATCCCTGCTTCTTCGATGGCGCCGTCCTCACCCGCTTAAGCCAGGACAATTCCCCGGCCTACGCCCTGCGCCGCGATTCCGCGGAGGGACTCGATCATGTGCTGGCGCTGGTGAACCTGGACGAGCGCCAGAACCAGACGCTGACGCTGGAGAGCGCCCAATGCGCCGGCCTCGGCCCGCTGCAATACGATTTGCTCGGCCAGAAACCGCCCGCATGCAAAACCGTTGGCGCGAGCATTATTTTTACCCTGGAACCGGGCGCGGCTTTCTGTCTGGCTTCGACGCCCCAGCCCCAGGGCTTGAGCGGCGACGAATACCGGCGCGCCCGCGCGCAATCCGCCTGGGCCATTGCCGCGTTGAGCAAGGTCTTGTTGCCCGAGGAAATCGGGCCGTGCGATTGGCGCGCCCTGGCCGCCCGCGTCCATTTGCATCCGCGCGATTTTCTCGCGGCGCTTCCCTATATTGACCACATCAAAGCGCGCGCTGATTTGTGCGGCGCGCTGGATGAGGCCAAAGGAAAATTCCCGCAGGTGACGGACTGGAGCTTGATTGACATCCGCCGCGTCACCCCGGTGCCGCCCGGCCATTGGCTGCTGCTGCAGGACGCCCGCCGTTTCCGCGCCACTTTGGATTGCGGCGGATGGCAACGACACGTTGAAGCGATCGAAGTGCAGGACGGCTTCGCGGCCTGTTTTGCGCCGCAACCGGCCGGGAGCGCCGCGGATGCGGAGTTGGACATCGAGCGCTACGGCCTGACGTCGGAACGGGTGAAGGCCACGGTCCGCTTTTTGGCGGCCACGCCCGTCATCGCCACCGTGCTGGCCAAGCCGCCGCCGTCGTCGCTGGTGTTGCTGACCAATGGCCGGGGCGGCATGGCGCGGCTTTGTGTTGACCTGGGAAACATCAATTCAAAATACGACTGCGCCCTGGGCGCCAATCTCCACCCGGGATTCCCCGTGGACCGCCACGTCCTGGTGAAACGCATTCGGGTCTGGGTCTCCGCCGATGGATTTATCACCGCGCTGAATTTACAAAATCTGGCTTCATTCCAAGTCGGCCAGCCGGCGCTGTGGAATTTTGTGGCGGACGCGGGCGACGGGCGGACGGTGGAAATCCAGATGACCGCCGGCATGCTGGAAAACTGGAACACGACCCTGTTCACCTTCGCCCGCCGGCCCGGGACGAGGCCGGCCGATTTGCCGCCGCAGTTTGATGTGCGCCTGACCGTGCGGGCGGATATCGAAGACCGCAATTTTCACAGCGAGACCCACCGCAACGGCGGCGCCGAATTTCATTTTACCCAGCATTGCCGCGAGCTGCCCGACCGCCCCGGCTTTGCTTTCACCCCTGCGCCGGACCGGCAATTGCACGTCTTTAGCAACTCCGGCGTCTATCATCCCCAGCCCGAATGGTGCCAGAACATTGCGCATCCGGTGGAACAGAGCCGCGGGCAAGTCCTTTCCGGCGATGCCTACAGCCCCGGCTGGTTCGACCTGCCTTTGACCCTGGGAAACGGCGTCTCGGTGGTTCTCTCGGCGGACATCCCGCCGCCCGGGTTGGAACTGGCGGAGCCGTCCTCCGCCAGCCGCCAGGCCGCCGACTCATTGGCCCTGCGTCAGGCTCGATTCCCGGAGGACGACGCCTTCGGGCGGCAACTAACCCTGGCCGCGCGCGCGTTTGTCGTCCGGCGCGGGGCGGGCCACACCATCATCGCCGGCTACCCGTGGTTTTTGGATTGGGGCCGGGATTCGTTGATCAGTGCGCGCGGGTTGCTGGCGGCGGGCATGGTTTCCGAAGTCGAGGAGTTGTTGATCACCTTCGGCCGTTTCTCCGCCGGCGGCCTGATGCCCAACACCATCCACGGGGAGGACGCCTCCAACCGCGACACCTCCGACGCGCCGTTATGGTATGGCGTGGCCTGCGAGGAAGCGGCGCAACTGGATGATACTATATACGACAGATCGGCCGGCGGGCCGGGCCGGAAGATCGCGGACGTGCTTTGTGAAATCGGCGCCGGTTATGCGCGCGGGACCGCCAACGGCATCCGCATGGACCCGGCCTCGGCCCTGATCTGGAGTCCGCCCCATTTTACCTGGATGGACACCAATTTCCCCGCCGCCACGCCGCGCGAAGGGTATCCGGTGGAAATCCAGGTCTTGTGGATCCGGCTGTTGCGCCAACTCGACCGCCTCGGCGCCAAGCCTGCCAGCGAGCCGTGGCGCGTTTTGGCGGAGCGCGCCGAGGAATCCTTGAAAAAACTTTTCTGGCTGGAGGCGCCTGGTTACCTGGCCGATTTGCTGATTGCCAAGCCCGGCCAACCCGCCGCCGGCGCGGTTCCGGACAACGCCTTGCGCAGCAACTATCTGCTCGCCATCGCCTTTGGATTGGCCGCGGGAGCGCCGGCGCGCCGGGCCGTGGCGGCGGCCTTGCGGTATCTGTTCGTGCCGGGCGCGCTCCGCACACTGGCGCCGCTCCCCGTCTGGCCGCCGCTGGAAATACGCGGCTCCGCCGGCCAGCTTCTGGGCGAGCCGCGCGAGCCGTATCAAGGCCGTTACGAAGGAGACGAAGACACGCGGCGCAAACCGGCTTACCACAACGGCACGGCCTGGACGTGGACCCTGCCGTCGGCCTGTGAGGCGCTGGTGCGGGCCTGGGATTTCTCGCCCGCCGCCGTCGCCGCCGCCAAAGCCTATCTCGCCGGCATGGATAGTCTTATGATGAGCGGTTGCCTGGGCCAGTTGCCGGAAATTCTTGACGGCGACGCTCCGCACCAGCCGCGCGGTTGCGACGCGCAGGCTTGGAGCGCGCTGGAAGCCTTGCGGGTATGGAAATGGCTGAATGGAATTTGATTTCCTTTTCCAGACTGGCGCAAAAGCCGGGTCGTTGGTATATTAGAGGCATGTCTCAGTCGGCTGCGCCCACCGCTCCGCCCACCACGGAGAAGAAGGAGAAAACCGCCCCCCGCGAACTGCGGGACCGCGGTTACGTGGTGATTTGCTGGAATGATCCTGTCAACTTAATGGTCTATGTGACGCATGTTTTCCAGATTGTCTTCGGCTGGCCCAAAGCGCAGGCGGAGCGGCACATGATGCAGGTCCATCAGGCGGGCAAGAGTTTGCTCGTGCGGGAGACTTTTGAAAAGGCGGAGCATTACGTTCACCAATTGCAAGGCTACGGCCTGCACGCCACCATGGAACGCGAGGAATGAAATTCATCCATTCCCAAAAAAGCGGGAATGAGGCGGCCGCCTCTGTGTTTCAGATCAGCAAACAGGAGGTGGAATGGCTGCTGGGCGTCCTGAAATTTTATCCGCAACTGGATTCGGATTATCACCACATCACGCAGGGCGCGGCCCAAGAAATCAAAGCCGAGCAACAGTTGCTGGAAGAAGCGATGGCGCAGCGGCGCAGCGAACACAAACGGAAACTCGAAAAATTCTTTGCCACCCCCGGCCGTTTCCGGCTGGAAGCGATGGACCAGTATCGCTTCACCCTCACGGCCGAGCAGATGGAATGGCTGCTGCAGATTTTGAACGACGTGCGCGTGGGCTGCTGGGTGAAGCTGGGCCGGCCCGAGCTGGAACCGGCGCCCCCCGAGAAGCTGACCGCGGAAGAGGCGCGCACCCTGTCAGCCCTTGAAATGAGCGGCTTTTTCCAAATGGTCCTGCTCGGCGCCTACGAGGGGCCGGAGCCGGAGCCGGCTTGAGCCGGACATTTCGCAGATGGGTGACACGGCCGACCCGCCCGTCCCGCCGGGCCACTGGCCCGGCGGAAGATCGCGGCAACGATTTTCCATAAGAGCGGTGATCGGCTGGATGGTGTCATCCCACATTCCGGCCGGCGAGTCGCCGGCCGGCACAGGCGGGTCGCCTGTGCTACCCACCGAGGCGGGTCACGAGCCTAAAATATCCGGCTTAAGGTTTCTCCGGGTATTGCCACACCCAGTCGCCTTGATCGGGGTCCTGGCGGGGCGGGTTGCCTTTGGTGGCGACCACGCCGCCGTCATCCTTTTCGTTCCAGCCAACCGAGTAGAGGATGAACCGCCCGTTGTCAGTACGACGGTATTTTAGAGGCTGGCCGTTGATGATGTCATGGGGCAGCACGGCGGCAAAAGCGGGGACGAGGGCGTTGAGTTCTTCAGGGTATTGGCCGCGCGCCAGCCGGTAGCGTTCCAAGGCGCAGGCAACCATCGCCATGTCCACCTTGCTTTGTGCAAAAGCGACTTTTTGCGGCACTTTCACAAGTGCGGGGATCAGCATGGTGGCCAACATATTGTGATGGAAGAAGGCACTGAAACCCTTCCCCCCGTAGGATTTTTGGAAAGCCAGATCAATCGAATGGTTGACGCTTGGATTGATCTCTCTCGCCGCAAGGTCAATGCGGGGGAAAATGGACTCCTGGAATGCACGATTGAGGTTGAGTTGTTCGAGACGGTTCCAGCCTCGCGGTGCCATGTAACCCTGATCGAAATTCGGATGGGAGCAAATATCGCGTTCTCCATACAACGCCCGGACGGTTGAGGCGAGCAAATCGGCCTTTTGCAGGCGTTCCTGTAACACTTGAAGTTGAGCCTCGGACCAGCGTTGCTCCGCCAGCCCCTCGCCGATCGGATGCAGCACGATCTCCAGTTCTATCATCCGCACCAGTTGAGAAATAAGCACAGGTTCGCCTGCGAGCGCCTCATCAATGCAGAACATTACGTTGAGATCGTCGAGCGCCTGGCCGGTCCGGCCCAGAACCATCTCGGCTTCAGCGTGCAGGGCCAGGAACTGGCACGAGGATTTAACAAAGCCCAAGTGTTGCATCAAGGCTGACTGGACATGCTGATTGTCCCATTCCGCCCAAGGGATATTAAACTGGCTGTAGGGCCGGGCAGCGGCTTGGCGGAGTTCGGCCAGAGTAGGTTCGCAGGGCTTCATGTAGTCAAGAATAATGGAAGCAGCTTGGTCGGGGTCGGTGATTTCCACGTTATTCCCGCCCGAATTTGTACCCTTGCAGTGCTTGGCATATGCGATCAAGTCTGAAGCCAGCGCATAAGGCCAGGTGAGGGGGTGCTGCTGCGGGTTGAGATTGTCCGAAAACGGAACATAGGTCCCAAGATTTGTACCATGCTGGACTAATCCCAAAACGTTCGTCACGGGAGTGCCATAGACCATGCTCGTTACAAACTTGATTGGCTGGCGCAATTCTTCCGGCGACAGATCAAAAAGCGGGGCGAAATAGGGCGTCATGGCAAAATTTTGGTCGTCGGGCACTTTGGGCGGAATCAGTCGGGCCATGTCGAAGTGTTCGCCTTTGGCCTCCATGTCGCGCTTGTAATTCGCCCAAGCCCGGGAGCCGCGCCAATCCTCTTCGGCAAAAAGCAGGGCGCCTAGAGTGACCAATGCCGCCAAAACGAAAAGAACCTTGCGCACCCTGCCCCAGTTGAACAGGCGGGCAAAAAATCCAAGGTGAGCGGGCGGCGTGAAGGTGGTGGTTTCCATAAATCAAGCGGTCAGCCGATGAGTTGTTTGCGCTCGATTTCGCTTCGCGGTTTTGGCGCGGCAGCGGGAGCGGCGGGCGGTGGGCGGAAATCGGTCGAATCGGTTTGGCCAAGAAGCTCTGCCATCATCAGCGTTTGCGCGTGCAAAATGGCGAAAGACTGCATGGTCATTGGTGTGGAATTGCGGGCGAGCCGCGGTTCGTCTGGCGCAGTGGAGTGGAGCAGGAATATGACAAGCCACACCGCCGCCAGGGACGCCCAGGCTCGCAGCGAGGGCCATGTGGAGACTCCTTCGCCGGGGCGTAACCCGGACATTTCATAGTCTGGTAGGGCGAAGCTGCTGCTTCGCCCTAATTCAGGGCGGCGCGGCAGCGCCGCCCTACCTTTCGGGGAATCGGCGGCGGCGGCCAGGATTTGAGCACGCCAGTCGCGGGGGAGTTCGCGGATGGGCTGGCGTTGCAGGCGGTTTTCAAAGTCGGCATTCATTTGATTTCGTCATAAAGGGGACGCAGCCGGTCGCGCAATTTGTCTAATCCATAGCGGTAACGGCTGGCGGCGGTGTTGAGGGGGATGGCCAGCGTTTCGGCAATGGCCTCGAAGGTGAGCTTTTCCCAGAGCTTCAAGTGCAACACCGCACGCTGCTCCGGGGGAAGTTCGCCGAGGGCTTCGGCGAGTTTTTCGCGGAAGATCCGCTCGTCGGGGTCCGCGCTTTGGGCAAACAGCGGCATCGGTTCTTGGGCGAGTTGGGCGTAATTTCTTTCGCGAGCCTCGTGCCGGCGAATCAAGTCAATGGCGGCGTTGTGGGCCAGCCGCAAGAGGAAGCCGCGCTCATCGCGCACGCCCAGCAACAGAGCCGGACGGCGGCCCAGCTTGATGAACAAGTCCTGCATGACATCGTAGGTGTCCGCTTCGTTGCGCAGCAGATTGAGGAGGAAGGCAAAGAGGGCCGGGGCGTGGTCGTCGTAGAGCAGTTCGATGTTGGGCGCTGATGCCATCTCTTTCAATTTAGGACGTTACTCGCGCTGCGTTTTGTCTATAATAAACGCCAAGTTTATGAAACAAATCGTGCCGCCAGGTTATGCAGTCCCACAGAAGGAGATCCAGCGACTGACGGAAGAACTGCGCCAGGCCCGCGCCGGGGAACTGGCCCAGGCTTCCGAAAAGGACCGCGCCCGCATCGAAAAGGAAATCAGCCGCGAAGTGCGGCGAAGAAGCGCAAGACATCATGGTTTGGGTGGGGCTATTCTGCATCTCTTCGGGTAGAGCAAAAAAGGCAACTGAAGCGGCCGCAAGGGAACGCATGGAAAACCTCCTCTCCCCTGCCCTCTCCTCCACAAGTTTGTGGAGGAGAGGGAGAAGAAGGGCGCGGCGGATTCGAGATGCGCCCATTGAAGGCACGCCCTCATATGAATTCCAGTTTCGTCGTCGCCGCCGCCGGGTCCCAGCCGCGGGGCGGCTTGCTGTTGATGGCGGCGACTTCCTTGATGGAAATCTGCCGTCCGCGGGTTTTGGGGCCTTTGACTTCCACCTGCGAGGGCCGGCAGGTTTGCTGGTTGATCTTCTGATAGGGCGCGGCCTTGTAGCGTATAAACAACTCCGCGGGCGTCTCCGGCTCGAAGAATAATACTCTTGACTTTGGAGGTATGCAAAAATACTCCTTGTTCAAAATCGTTCCGCCAAAGGTGAACCGTTTCAAGTAGCTGGCGTCCCGGTTGGTGTAGGCCAGGGTCATTACCCGTTCGCGTTCGGGCAGCCCGCAATAAACCATGTCCGGGCCGACAAACATTTTTTCGGGAAGCTCCACCACTTTGTAGTGGCCGTCCCGGAAGACCATGAGCAGCTTGTCAAACCTCGTGCAGTCAAGCTTAAATTCCTCCCCGGACACTTTGTGCCCCACGTAGCCGGACTCAGGGTCGTAGGCCACCTTAAAGGCCTTGAAGGCGGCTTCGCGCGCGTCCACTTCATCGTAGCGGCTGGACTTGGTGAGGCGGGGATAGAGGGGTCCGTATTGTTCCAGGAGGGCCTCGAGATGGGCGATGGCGTACTTGGTGACATTCTTGAGATGGCCCCGGGTCTGCTCCAAATCGGCCTTCACCTGGTCCATCTCCGCGCGATGTTTGTTGATGTCAAAGAGGGAAATGCGGCGGATGCGCACGGCCAGGAGCATTTCGATGTCCTCGGCGGAGAGGTCGCGAATCATCTGGCGGCGGAAGGGTTTGAAACCGTCCTGCACGGCCTGGACGACGGCCTCGTTGGTGCGGCAGGATTCGATCGTCTTGTAAATACGATTTTCGATGAAAATGCGCACGAGCGTTTTGCCATGAAGTTCCTGCTGGAGCTGATTTTCCCGCAACTCCAACTCGCGCTTGAGGGTGGCGGCGAGTTGCGCGGTGTTTTCCCGCAAGACCTCCGAGACGGTCATTTCCACCGGCCGGTTTTCGCGAATGACCACCAGGCGGCTGGAGATGACGGTCTCGCAATCGGTGAAGGCGTAAAGGGCGTCCACCAGTTGTTCGGCCGTGACGCCGGCGGGGGCCTTGACTTCGATTTCCACCTTTTCCGCCGTGAAATCGTTGATGCTCCTGACCTTGATCTTGCCCTTGCGCGAGGCGTCTTCGATGGAGGCGAGGAGCGTTTCGGTGGTGGTGTTGGGCGGGATTTCCTGGATGACGACGGTGGAGGCGTCCTTGATTTTGATTTTGGCGCGCACTTTGATCTGGCCGGCGCCGTCGCGGTACTCGCGGGCGTCCATCAGGCCGCCGGTTTGGAAATCGGGCAACACTTTGAAGGGCTGCTTCTTGAGAATGGCGATCTGGGCCTGGAGCAATTCAGGAAAATTGTGCGGCATGATGCAGCAGGACATGCCGACCGCGATGCCTTCCGTCCCCAGCATGAGGAGGAGGGGAAGTTTGCAGGGCAGCGCGGCCGGCTCCTTTTTCCGGCCGTCGTAGCTGGGGACAAATTCGGTGAGCGCATCGTTGAACAGCTCGGCGCGCGCCAGTTCGGTGAGGCGGCATTCGATGTAGCGGGGCGCGGCGGGGGGATCGCCGGTGTGGAGGTTGCCAAAATTACCCTGGCCTTCGATGAGGTAGCGCTTGTTGGCCAGCACCACCAGGGCGGCGTCAATGGAAGCGTCGCCGTGAGGGTGGTATTTGGTGGCGTCGCCCCGCACGTTGGCCACCTTGGTGAAGCGGCCGTCATCGCTTTCGTGCATGGCCCAGAGGATGCGGCGCTGCACCGGCTTGAGGCCGTCGGACAATTTGGGAATGGCGCGGTCGCGGATAACATAGGAGGCGTAGTCCAGGAAACTGCGGTCCACGCGTTTGTGCAGCGCGAGGTCCATTTTTCCCGGCGCAAACGGGCGGTGCGGGACGACCTCAACCTGCTCGGCCTGGACGTGGGAGTCATCATTGGGCGTGGTCTGAGTGGACGGTGTGGACTCAGTGGACGGCGTGGACGGAGAGGGCTGGGCCGGTTGGGGCTGATCTTCTGTTTTGCGTTTGGATGCCATGATTTTGATTACTAATTAATCCTCCTCCGGCACGACCAGGTTTGCCATGATGTAGTCTTTGCGCTCCGGGGTGTTCTTGCCCATGTAGAATCCCAGGATGCCGGCGGCGTCGGGCTTGGAGGCGTATTCGACCTGGCTCAATTTCATTTGGCCGCCGATGAATTGTTTGAATTCGGCGGGGGTGATTTCGCCCAGGCCCTTGAAGCGGGTGATCTCGGCGCTTTTGCCGAGGCGGGCCAGGGCGGTGTCGCGCTCGGCCTCGCTGTAGCAATAGATGGTTTGCTCCTTGTTGCGGACGCGGAAGAGCGGGGTTTCCAGGACGAAGAGATGGCCGTCATGCACGAGGTGCTCGAAAAAGCGGAAGAAATAGGTGATGAGCAAATTGCGAATGTGCAGGCCGTCCACGTCGGCGTCGGTCGCCAGGATGACCTTTTCGTAGCGGAGGCGCTCGATGTTGTCCTCGATGTCGAGGCTGCGCATGAGATTGTACATTTCGTCGTTGCGATAGACGATGTCGCGCTTGAGGTCCCAGACGTTGAGGGGCTTGCCTTTGAGGACGAAAATGGCCTGGGTGGCGACGTCGCGGCAACTGACGATGGAGCCGGCGGCGGACTGGCCTTCGGTGAGGAAAATCATGGACCCGCGGCCCTTGCCTTTGGCCTTGTCAAAATGAATTTTGCAGTCCTTGAGCTGGGGGATGCGCAGGGTGATGGCCTTGGCGCGCTCGCGGGCGAGTTTCTTGACTTCCTGCAATTCCTTGCGCAATTGCTGGGTGTCCTGGGCCTTGGCGATGATTTTTTCCGCGACTTCCTTGTTGCGGTTGAAGAAATGGAGCAATTCCTCGCGCACGGTGTTGACCAGATCGGAGCGGATTTCGGTGTTGCCGAGCTTGTTCTTGGTTTGCGATTCAAAGACGGGGTCTTTGAGGCGGAGGGAGACCGCGCCGACCATGCACTCGCGGACGTCGTCGCCCTCGAATTTGCCTTTGGCGAATTCATTGACGGCTTTGAGGAGGCCCTCGCGAAAGGCGCTGAGATGGGTGCCGCCATCGCTGGTGTACTGGCCGTTGACGAAGGAGAAGAAAGTCTCGCCGTAACGGCTGTTGCTGTGGGTGAAACAGAACTCGAGGGTCTTGCCGGCGTAATGGAGCGGGGCGTAAATCGGTTCGGCATTGTCGGCGCGCAAATCTTCCAGCACCAAGTCGAGCAGGCCGTTGCGCGAGACAAAGGTCCGGCCGTTGTAGATGAGCTTCAGCCCGCTGTTGAGGTAGCTGTAATGGCGCAGGCGCCGCTCCACGAATTCCGGGCGGAACTGTGAATTCTTGAAAATCTCCGGGTCGGGCACGAAGCGGATGAAGGTGCCGTCGGGTTCGCCCGCCGCCTTGCCGCTTTTTTCGCTTTTCAGTTTGCCAGTCTTGAAGGCGGCCTCGACAAATTCGCCGGCGCGGTGGCTGCGCACGAGGAATTCCCTGGACAAGGCGTTGACCGCCTTGGTGCCGACGCCGTTGAGGCCGACGCTGAACTGGAAAACGTCGTCGTTATATTTCGCGCCGGTGTTGATTTTGGAGACGCAATCCACGACTTTGCCCAGGGGAATGCCGCGGCCGAAATCGCGCACGCTGACGGCGCCGCCCTCGATGTTGATCTGCACCTCCTTGCCGTGGCCCATGATGAATTCGTCCACGGCGTTATCAATGACTTCTTTGAGGAGGATGTAGCAGCCGTCGTCGCCATTGGAGCCGTCGCCGATGCGGCCGACGTACATGCCGGTGCGCAGGCGGATGTGTTCGAGGGAGGAAAGCGTTTTGATCTTGCTTTCGTCGTAAACGTGTTTGTTGCTGTCGGCCATAAATCAAATCATAATGGTGAAGAGTGAATTGTGAATAGCGAATTCTGATGGCAGGGCCATTGATAATGGGCTGTTTTTATTGGGCGCAGGGGAAGCCCTCCCCGGGGGCGCGGGAAGTGGATTTGGGTGAAAATAGGTGGAACTCAAAATAACTCGAAATAACTCGAAATGGCTCGAGGCAAGGGTTCGCGCACACGGTGCAGCACGCCCGGTTCGCCATGCGGCGGGGGAAATAGGACGGATGGGACGGATGGGACTCATGGTGTTCGGCTCAGGGCGCTCGCTTGGGGTTGCGGCGGGAGCAGCGGACGGGGAGGGCGGAGGGCAGAATGCCAAAATGCAGAATGGAGGATGCAGAAGCGACCGGCCCGGCCGGCGCCGTTTCGTGGCTGGCATATCCAGTCTCGTTTATTGATATTGCAATAATCATGGGACAATGAAAGCACACTTCTGAAAAAGCGACTCCGTACCGTACGGATGAAATGCCTGTCAAAAACGGGGTTTTTGACCGCGAAAAAACCCTTGT
>Ga0326728_10005078_pt1 | contig 37793 bp, 26 predicted proteins | sample MB3enrmetagenome_FD_207602 | JGI IMG/M metagenome (GOLD analysis project Ga0326728, IMG submission 207602) | Lab enriched peat soil microbial communities from McLean, Ithaca, NY, United States - MB31MN | ecosystem: Environmental > Terrestrial > Soil > Wetlands > Peat | place: USA: New York...
GGCTTCACGCTCTCACCCTCCAATGTCATCGCCGCGGGGATCCCGCTCACCACTTACCCCGACACTGGCCTGCAGCCCTCCACTTCTCGCTACTACCTGGTGACTGCAACCGTCTCCGGCGTAGAAACCGCGCCTTCCAACCAAGCGAGTGCAACGACCCTGCCTCAAACCCCTCCCAGCCATCTGACTGCCGTAGCGGTTTCCCCCAACCAGATTAATCTGAATTGGCAGACCACCCCGATGACTGGCGTTTCGTATAACGTGTATTATTCCACGACCCCCGGCGTCACGCCATCGCCCTCCAATTCGATCGGCGGAGCCACAACCACCAGCTTCTCCGCCCAGGGCCTGCAGCCTTCCACCACCTACTATTACGTAGTCACCTCGGTGATAGCCTTCGTCGAATCCGCTCCTTCCAACGAAGCCAGTGCGAAAACTCTCCCCCTCGTTGCTCCGAGCCATCTGGCTGCCGTAGCGGTTTCCACTAGCCAGATCAATCTCACTTGGCAAGCCAGTCCAACCAAGGGCATTACGTATAATCTGTATGTTTCCACGGCCCCCGGAGTCGCGCCATCGCCCTCCAACTTGGTAGGTAGTGGGATTCAAACCACTACCTTCTCCGCCAAGGGCCTGCAGCCTCTCACCACTTATTACTACGCGGTCACGGCCGCGACCCCCTGGTCCGAATCGGCGCTTTCTAACGAAGCCAGTGCGAAGACCTTCGCTCCCTCCGCTCCGAGCCATCTGACCGCCGAAGCGGTTTCCGCCAGCCAGATTAATCTGAGTTGGGACGCCAGCCCGACCAGCGGCGTTTCGTATAATCTGTATGCCTCCACCACCCCCTGCTTTACGCCCTCGCCCGCCGGTCTCATTGGGAGCGGGATCACAACCACGGGCTACTCCGCCAAGGGCCTGCAGCCTTCCACCACGTACTACTACGTGGTTACCGCAGTGCTCTCTCTCGCCGAATCGACGCCTTCCAACGAAGCCAACGCAAAAACGCTTCCTCTCGTTGCTCCAAGCCATCTGACTGCCACGGAGGTCTCCAGCAGCCAGATCAATCTTAGTTGGCAAGCCAGTCCGACCAGCGGTGTTACCTACAACGTGTATTCTTCCGCGAGTTCGGGCTTCAAGCCCTCTCCCTCCGAGCTCATCGCCTCCGGGATCTCGAAGACCGCTTACTCCGACAACGGCCTGCCGCCTTCCACCACTCGCTACTACTTGGTTACTGCGTCGGTCTCCGGCGCCGAGTCGGTGCCTACCAACCAGGCGAGTGCGAAAACCGCCCCCAATTGACGGTAGTGGGACGGATAGGCCGGGTGCGAGTTCGACTATTGCCGGAGCGTCGTTCGCGGTTACGCAAGAAGCCCGAAGGCGACTCGGCGGCGCCTGCATGTCCGCTTAGCGGCAGCCGTATCGGTTGCCGCTTCGCGGAAGCGGGGGTGGCGCCTGACAAGCAAGACACGCTGGGCTGACTGGTTTCATGCACGCTTCCCGAAAACTCACGACGTTTCTACCCGAGCGCGATCTCCAGCTTGGTCACCGATGCCGGCGGGAACCGGTGCACCACTAACGCGCCTCGAACATTGAGCGCTTCCGTCTTCGGCTCAACCTCCCGCGGCGCCTCGAAGCTGTTGTGCGCGTGCACATCGCTGGCCGCGAGCGTGACCGCACGCGCGGATTGGGCCGTCCCTCCGCGAATCGCGATCTCGGCCTCCCGCGCCTGGTCCAGGCTCGGATTGGTAACCGTCAGCGTCAATTGCTTCCCGTTCCGCGACGCCGCCCCGGCCAGCCCGGCCAGCGTCGCCGGCTGCGTGTTCCTCGCATAACGCACCGCGGGCGCCGTGAACACCGTGCGCACCGCCTGCGCGCCCTGATGCGCGGCGTACATGTCGAAGACGTGATAGGTGGGCGTGACGCAGAACCGGTCCTCGTGCGCGAAGAAAAGCGACTGCAGGCAGTTGACCAACTGCGCGATGTTCGCCATTGCGACCTTCTCGGCGTGCCGGTTGAAGATGTCCAGGCTCAACCCCGCCAGCACCGCGTCCGCCATCGTGTTCTGCTGGCCCAGCAGAGCCTCCGGGAATGGCTCGCTGCCCCCCGCGTACCAAGCGCCCCACTCGTCCACCACCAGCTTCACCGCGTGCTTCGGGTCGCATTCGCCCATCACGCCCCAGTGCGCGTCGATCAGCGACTCCAACTGGCTGGCTTCGCGCAGGATCTCATAGTATTGTTCCGCGTCGAAGCGCAGCGCGTCGCGCTTGCCTTTCACCCAGTCGCTGGTGCGCCCGCCGCTCGCGTTCCACGAATAATGGTGCAGCCCCCAGCCCCACATCCCCCCCAGCACGCCGCCTTCGGCCGCCTTCTTGAAGAACCGCCGCGTCCATTCCAGATTGTCCGAACTCGGCCCGGAACCGATCAACGATAGTCGTTCGCCGTAGCTCGGCAGCCACGCCGTGTAGCGGCGAAACTCGCTGGCATAATCCTCCGCCAAAAAGTTGCCGCCGCAGCCCCAGCTTTCGTTGCCGACGCCCCAGAAGCGCACGTTCAGCGGATCGCGCTCGCCGTCCGCCGCCCGCTGCTCGGCCAGGCTCACCGAACCCGCGGGCGCGTTGCAGTACTCCACCCAGCGCGCGAATTCCAGCGCCGGCAGGCTCCTCACATTGGCGGCGAAGTACGGCTGCGCGCCGGTCAGCTTGCAGAACCGCCCGAACTCGATGGCCCCGAACTCGTTCGGCTCGAAATTCTGCGCGCTGTCCCGCTGCGCCGTCTTGCTCCACTCCTGCGTCTGCGCCCAGAAGTTGGTCCGCCGCGGCCGCTTCTCGCGCGGGCCGATCCCGTCCTTCCAATCGTACTGGTCCGCGAAACAGCCGCCTGGCCAACGGATCGCTCCCGGCCTGACCTTGCGCAGCGCCTCCACCAGTTCCGCGCGCAGTCCGCCCGTATTGGGGATCTTGGATTTCTCCCCCACCCACACGCCGTCGTACACCACGCCGCCCAGATGCTCCACAAAGTGGCCGTAGATCTCCGGAGCGATCCTGCCGATCGGCTCCTCCAGCAGGATCTCTATGCGCGCCTCCGCCGTTTGTGCCCGCAGCCGCTTGAGCGCCGCCTCCGGCGCGGCCAGACAAGCCGCACCTATCGCTGCCGACTTCAAGAATTGCCTTCTGTCCTGCATGTGCCCCCCTCGCGCACGCCCGCGCCGGACTCAGAACACTTCGGAGTTCTGCTTGAGGTAGTCCAGTAACTCGTCCACCTGGCAGAAAGCCAGCGCGGTGTAAGTGTCCGCGGCGCCGTAATACAACGTGATCCGGCCCGTGGGTGCGTCCGCGATGGCCGCGCACGGAAACGCCACGTTGGGAACGAAACCCGTGGTCTCGTACTCCTTCTCCGGCGTCATGATGTAATCCCGCGTGCGGTACAGCACCCGGCTGGGATCGTCCAGGTCCAGCAGCGCCGCGCCCGTGCTGTACACGTACCCATTGCAGGTCGTGGTCACCCCGTGATAGAAGAGCAGCCAGCCTTCCCTCGTCTCGATGGGCGCCGGGCCCGCCCCGATCTTGGTGCTCTGCCACCAGCCCTTCCCTCCCCGGCTCATCACCAGGCGGTGTTTCCCCCAGTAAGTCAGGTCCGGACTGTGGCTCAGCACGATATCCCCGAATGGCGTGTGCCCGGAATCGCTCGGCCGGCTCAGCAGCGCGTACAGCCCGCCGATGCGCCGCGGGAACAGGACGCCGTTGCGATTGAACGGCATCAGCGGGTTCTCCATCTTGATCCAGGTCCGAAAGTCCTGCGTCCGCCCCAGCCCAATCGAAGCGCCCGGAAAATCGTCGCACCACAGGATGTAGTAAGTGCCCTCGATCTCCAAGAGCCGCGGATCGTAGCCGTAACTGTTGGGCTTAGGCCGGCCCTGCTCGTCCTGCCAGGGGATTACCTCGGCGTCCAGTTCCCAGTGAATCCCGTCGGCGCTCCGGCCGAAGTGCAGATCGGCGCGCGCGTTGCGGTGGTCCGCGCGGAACACGCCCACGAATCCGCCCTCATAGGGAATCGCGGCGCTGTTGAAGACCCGGGCCACGCGGCCCACCGGGTTCCATCCGATGATGGGGTTCCCGCTATAGCGCCACACCACCTCGCGGCATCCCGCCGGCTTCTCCTCCCAGGGAAGGTTAGGAACCGCGCCGCCCAGAATGGTCGTGGATTTCGTCTTCTCGCTCATCGTCCGCTCCCTTGCTTCAGGCCTCGCTGTCCGCCGCTCCGGCCAGCGCGCGCCGTTCCTTCAACTCGGCGCCGATCTTCTTTTCCATCTTGGCATCCAGGATGTAGAAGAGAGCCACAACCGCCGTCAGCACGCTGGCCGCCGCGGGTAGCAGGCCCACCATCATGCGGATTCCGAATACCGTGTTGGCCGATTGCAGCACGTTCGGGTGGTACCCATAGTAGAACAGCAGCCATCCGGCCACCGCCGACCCCAGCACCGCGCCCATCTTCTGCGCGAAGCTGCCCGCGGAGAATACCAGGCCCGTCGAGCGGCGTCCGAACTTCCATTCCCCGTAATCCGCCGTGTCCGCGAACATGGCCCACACCAGCGGGCTCAACGGCCCGCCGGCGAACGAACCCACGATCTGGCTGGCGAAGATCAGGAAGAAGTCGCGCCGCCCCGCAAAGAACAGCGCGGTGCAGCAGGCGGCATTGATCAGCGACAGCGTGATGTAGGCCGACCGTTTGCCGCCCAGCAGCTTCATCATTTTCGGAGCCGACAACGCGCCCAGCAGGCTGCACGCCGTGCCCGCCAGCATCCACGTGGCCACCATCCCGCTCCAGGTGGAGAGAGGTTTCAACAGGGAAGCGGGCAGCCAAGACCACGTTGCAAGTACACCCGCGTCTCCCACCACATACTTGAAGTAATAAACCTGGGCCGCCAGCCGGATGCCCACCCAGATCTGGAACATGATATTGACCGCCGCCAGTACCATCCACGGCTTGTTGCGCGTCAGGTCCCCCAGGTCCTCCTTAACGCTCGATTTCCGGACCGGCTGCAAGCGCTCTTTGGTCGAACCGAACGTGAACAGGAACAGGCAGATCGCGGCGGTACCATAAACCGCCAGTGTCAGCGGGTAGCCCAGGCGATCGTTCCCCCGTCCCAGCGTCTTCACCAAGTATAGAAACGTGCCCTGCACCACCAAATTGCCCGTGAAGGCCCCCACGAAACGGTACGACGACAGCCGCGTTCGTTCCTCCCCCTGGCGCGTGATGACTCCCAGCAACGCCGCGTAGGGCACATTCAGCATGGTGTAGAACAGCATCAACAGCGTCACCGTCACGTAGGCGTAAACCAGCTTCCCGGTTGGCGACAGATTCGGCGCCGTAAACGTAAGCACGCCGGAGATCGCGAACGGGAGGCACATCCACAGCAGCCAGGGCCGGAACCTGCCGAAGCGCGATCGCGTCCGGTCGGCCGTCATTCCCATGATGGGATCGACGAAGTTATCCCAAGTGCGCGTCACCAGGAGCATGGTGCCCGCGGCGGCCGCACTGATCCCGAAAGTGTCCGTGTAGAAGATCAGCAGGAAGACGCTAAATGTGTTCCAGTACAGGCAGAAGCCGAGGTCTCCCACGGCGTAGCCGATGCGTTCGGTCCAGCCTATCCGTTCTGGCTCCATATGACAATGAGCAGCCCGCCCGCGGCGGCACTCCTCTTCCTTTCCGCCGGAGCGCCGGCCGGTCCACTCCGGCGCGCATCGGCCCTTCCCATCTCAGGGGCGCCACCAAGTCCGCACAGGACCCTGCCTCAACTGGCTCGGTGGCATGAAACTGTGTAGCTTACCACGGCTGGGCCGCTCGTGGGGCAAGACTTCTCGAAAGCTAAGGCCAACACCCGATTCCATCCCTACCCCGTTGGGTGCTTAATCGAACTAGCCCGCTCTTCCCACCACGGCCGGATTGGCGCGGGCCAGCCGGAGCCGCCAGGAGCGGCCCGTATCATGGATGCGACCATCGCGGGAACATCGCCAACGCACGGCACGCGCCGGAGTGTCTCCGTTTCCCGCCGTAGGTCCGGAGGCGGAAACACCATCCTCGAGTGCGCCTTCACCCTGGTTCCGCTTTTGGCCCTGGTCTTTGCCTTCGCCGACCTGGGCCTGCTCCTGTTCCGCTGGAGCACACTCCAAAACGCGGTGCGGGAAGGCTGCCGTTACGCCATCACCTTTCAGACTTCGGGGGCCCTGGGCCAGAATGCCTCCATCGAGCAGGTAGTGCAGACCTATGCCATGGGCGTGGTGACCACCACCGACAATCCCCAGCACATCTTCGTAAACTACTACACCACCACCAACCTGACCACCCCCATCACAACCGGTGGAAACATCCCGGGCAACGTCGTCCAGGTCTCGGTGCAGAACGTTCCGTGGGCCTGGATCGCGCCGCTGAGCGGCACTCTCGGAGCGGGTTCCTTGTACGCCACCACTCCGTTCCACGTGAACGTCTATTCGTCCGACATCCTGGGTGGCTACCCGGCCGGTGTCAACTCGGTGCCGGAATGAACGTGGCCGCCTAACCGGGAGGGAACATGGCGATCCAGCGTCGCGCAAGAAAACAGGGCGGCCAGGAACTCATCGAGTTCGCTGTCACGGCGCTGTTGATGGTGGGTCTCCTGATGAGTGCCTTCCTCACCGGCATGAACCTGATCCGCAGCATCCAGGTCAATCAGGTTTGCCGCGACATCGACAATATGTACATCCACGGCGCCGACTTTTCCACCTACTCCATGCAGCAACTGGCGCAGCGGCTGGCCACCGGCCTCAGCATGCAAATCGGAACCGCGTTCACCGGAAACAGCGCCACCAATACGGGCAACGGCGGGAACAGCCTGGTGACCTTGTCGGAGGTCATGTACGTCGGCTCGACCACCTCTCCCAACTGCAGCACTGTCGGCGCGAGCAAGTGCACCAACGCCAACAGCTTCGTTTTCACCCAGCGCATCCAGTTTGGAAACGGAACCCTGACCGCCCAGAAGGCCAGCACGCTGGGCAATCCCTCCACCACGGCGATTTCCACCGCTGGAATCCTCCAGAACCCGGTCACCGACGCCGGAGCCAAGCTCCCCGCCGCCGCGCAGGCTAGCTTCAAGGCCCTGTGGCAGACCGCGCTCCAGGACGGGCAGGTCTGTTACGTCGCGGAGTATTACGCCCAGTCGCCGGATTTGGCCTTGGGGAGCTTTTCGGAAGGGGGAGTCTATGCTCGTTACTTCTTCTAGGGGAACTCTGATGGCGAATCCGGCGGTTGCTCGAAGGCGCAACGGAGTCAGTCTCATCGTGGCGGCGCTGAGCCTCACCTTCATCATCCCCGTCGTCGGGCTGATGATCGACGTGGGCATTCTCTATTCGGTTGCGGCCAGGCTCCAGGCCGCCGTGGATGGCTCCGCCCTCGCCGCCGCCCGCGCGCTGAACCTTGGCCTGACCACCGCGGCCCAGGCCACCTCCGCCCAGCAGAACGCCGTGGACTGGTTTTACGCCAATTTCCCCGCCAGTACCTGGGGCACCACCAATACGCAGATGAGCGCCGCTTCGGTGACCGTTTTCGACGATCCCAACAACGCGCATGTCCGCAACGTCACGGTTACCGCGTCCACCAATGTGCCGGGCTATTTCATGAATTGGTTTAGCGCCAAGCCGACCCTGCTCTCCACCACCGGCAATGCCTCCCGCCGCGACGTAGTGGTCATGATGGTGCTCGATCGCTCCGGTTCCATGCAGACCGCCGGCGCCTGCGCCACCATGGTCACCGCCGCCAAGCTCTTCACCGGCCAGTTCGCCGCCGGCCGCGACCAGATCGGCCTGGTCTCCTTCAGCGACAACGTCTACATCCATTCCGCCCCCACCACCAGCTTCCAGACCGTGCTGGGCTATCAGAACGACTCGGGAAGCGGAACCGGAGCCCTGGATACCATCGCCTGCGAAGGCGGCACCAGCACCGCCCAGGCCCTCTCGGTCGCCTACAACGAGCTCTACCTGACCAACCTGCCGGGCGCGCTGAACGTCGTCATGCTGGAGACCGATGGCCTGCCCAACACCCTGACCCTGAACTTCTGGGATTCCGTGAACAAGGTGACCGCCCTCACGAGCACCAGCAAGTGCACGGACACCAACGGCAAGAAGCTGAGCCAGGGCGGCTTCGCCAGCGCCTCCGTGCTGCCCAGCTGGACCCCGGGCCAATCCCTCGCCGCGGGCAGTTACTATGCGAATATTCCCGCGGGCATGGTGGGCGGGGTCTATTCGGACCCGCCCAATACCGGCAATCAGTTCCTCCTCATGCTGAAATACTGGGCCCCCGGCACCGCCAACGATTTCAGCAGCACCAGCTATCTCACGAGTTCCACCGCGCCCGGCTGCGCCTTCGACAACGGCGTGTGGTACAACCCGCCCCCCACCGACATCGCCTGGTTCCCGGTCACCGACGTTTGGGGCAATTCGCTGAACCCCTCTTACGGATACCTTCCCGTCACTCTGACCGGCTCGCACCTGGTCTCCAACAACTGGCAGACGCTCCTGAACGCCGCCTTCAACGCCACCGACAACGCCGCATATCGGGCCCGCACCAACGCCACGATCCCGGCCTATTTCTTCGTGATCGGCTTGGGCGGCACGGACGTGAACCCGCCCAACTACGTGCTCTTGCAGCGCGTAGCCAACGACCCCAACGCCGATAATTTCAACACCCCGCCGCTATACGCCGCCTGCGCCAGCGAAGCCCACTGCGCGACTTACTCGACCCAGCCCCAGGGCACCTTCATTTTCTCCTCCAGCCCCTCCGCTCTCGGGCAAGCCTTCCTCTCCATCTCTTCCCAGGTCTTGCGCTTGAGTAAGTGACCCGCTACACCCGGTGCTCTTTCCGCACCACCTTGCGCGCCCCCCCGTGCCACGCCGCGCTCCAGTCCTTGGGCGGCACGATCCTATCCAGCCGGTCCAGCTCCCCGATGTTCTGCAGCCGCGTGTAGATGAGTTGCCAGGCGCAGGGGCGCTCCGCATCCACCTCGCAGTGCGTCTCCGTCGACCCGCCGCAGGGGCCGTTCAGCATCCGCTTCGCGCAGCGCGTCACCGGGCAGACCCCGCCGAACTCGGCCAGCATGCAGTCGCCGCAGCCCATGCATTTCTCGGTCCAGACCGCCTGCTCTTCCAGAATCCCAAGGAACTGCGTGTTCAGCCCGGCGTAGACCGGCTTATCGGGGAACCTCTCCGCGATCGCCTGCACGCCCGCGCCGCAGCCGAACGAGACGATAGCGTCCGCCTTGGCCGCCGGCTCCGCCAGATCCTTGATAAACTCGTTCTCGCACTGCCGCTCGATGGTCGCCTGGGTCAGCTCCAGCGGTTTGCCTTCGATCTTGCGCGCCATCCGGACCGCGTACGAGGCGATGCCCACCTCTCGTTCGCCCCCGGCCAGGCACACCGTAACACAGGTGCCGCAGCCCACGAACAGCACTTTGCCGTGGCGCGCGATCAGGTTCTTTAATTCCGTAACCGATTTCGGGCTTGCGACGATCATATCTTCCCCACGCTTTCTAACTGCTTCGTCTCTTTCAGCGGACTCGGCCCCAGCGCCTTCACCGTCTTCACTATCTCCTGCACGCTCTCCACAAACGTGGGCGCCATGGCCGCCGAGAGGTTCACCATCTTCAGCCGCGCGCCGCCCACGCCGATCTCCTCCAGCATCTCCCGGATGCGGTCCGTCCGTTTGCGCGCCCGCAGGTTGCCCTCCAGGAAGTGGCAGCCGCCTTCCAGGCACCCGGCCACCAGAATTCCGTCGACGCCCTTCACGAACGCCTCCAGGATATGCTCCATCTCGATCTTCCCCGTGCACGGCGCGTGAATGATCCGCACGCTGGCCGGATACTGCATGCGCTTCGAGCCGGCCAGGTCCGCCGCCGCGTACGCGCAGTAGTTACAGCAAAAGGCGATGATCTCGGGTTCCCAATCGTTCGACTGGCTCATGCACTTACTCCTCCCCCCACCAGTAACTCGTCCAGCATGGCCACCAGCGCGTCGTCTTCCTGGTGCTGCAGGCCGATCGTCCTGGCCGGGCAGGCCGCCGCGCAGCTTCCGCACCCCATGCATTTTGCCCCCTGTATCTCCGCCTTCTTCAGGTCGTTGATCATGGGAGCGCCGTAAGGACAAACCTTCACGCAGGTCGCGCACGCCACGCAGTTCTCGGGATCCACTTTGGCCACCTGGCCCGGAATCTCCAGGTGCGCCTTCGAGAGCACCGTGGTCGCCCGCCCCACCGTGGCCTGCGCCTGCGCGATGGTCTCGTCCATGCTTCGCGGCGAGTGCGCCAGGCCGCACAGGAACTCTCCCTCGTTGGCCAGATCCACCGGCCGCAGCTTGGGATGCGCCTCCAGGAAGAACCCGTCCGCCGTGAGCGCGCTGCGCAGCAGTCCCGAGAGCACTGGGTTGCCCGCCGCCGGAGCGATCCCCGTCGAAAGCACCAGCAGGTCCGGCGCCAGCAGCAGTTCGCGGTTGCTTGAGGCGTCGTGTACCCTCACCCGCAGCCGCCCATTGCCCTCCGTCACTTCGGGGTCGCTCTTCTCCGGATGGCGCACGAACAGAATCCCTTCTTCCCGCGCTTTCTGGAAATACAGCTCGCGGAATCCGTAAGTGCGTATGTCGCGGCCCAGCACCACCACGTTAGCTTTGGGCAATCGCCGCTTAATCTCCAGCGCGTTCTTGACTGCCTCCGAGCAGCACACCCGGCTGCAGTAAGTATGCTCGTCGTTGCGGCTCTCCACGCACTGGATCATCACCACCGTGGGATTCGCCTTGCCCTCCAGTTCGGGTGGCAGCTTGCCCCCGGCCAGCGCCGCCTCCAACTTACTCTGCGTCGTAACATGCGGGTTCCGGCCGTGTAAGTACAACTCCGTGGGCCGCTCCTGTCCGCCGGTCGCGACAATCACCACGCCGTGGCCGATGGGCAACTCGTGCCCCGCCACATTCAGCACGCTTTTGAAATTGCCCACATGTCCGGCGATGCTCGCGGGCGTCGTGTTCAGGTACACGTTGATCTTGGGATGGGCTTGCACCTTGGCGACCAGGCCGCGCAGGTAGGCCGCCACGTCCGCCCCTTCGAGCGTCGAGTGTATATTGCGCAGCTGGCCGCCCAGGGCCGGCTCCTTCTCCACCAGGTGCACCTCGAAACCCTGGTCCGCGATGCCCAGTGCCGCGGTCATCCCGGCCAGTCCGCCGCCCAGGATCAGCGCCGAGGCCGTCACCGGCAGTTGTCCCGTCGGCAGCGCTTTCAGATGCCGCGCCCGTCCCACCGCCATGGCCATCAGGTCCACCGCTTTGGCCGTCGCCGCCACGGGGTCGTCCTTGTGGACCCACGAGCACTGGTCGCGGATGTTCGTCATGGCGAACAGGTACTGGTTCAGCCCGCTCTCCCGCAGCGTCTCCTGGAACAGGATCTCGTGCGTGCGCGGCGAGCAGGAGGCCACCACCAGCCGGTTCAGCCGGTGCTTCGCGATCATGTCCTTGATGTGTTGCTGGTTGGTGTCCGAGCAGGTGTACAGGCTGGCTTCCGCGTGAAACACGTTGGGCATCCCGGCCGCTTTCTTCGCCACCTGCTCCACGTCGATCACCGAAGCGATGTTCTGCCCGCAATGGCAGATGAACACGCCCACCCGCGGAGCTTCGTCGGTCGTGTCCCGCTCCCAGGGGTATTCCCGCCGCTCGATCAGGTTGCCGCGGACCGCCGCAAGCTGGTCCATCGCGCACGCCGCCGCCGCCGAGGCCTGCGCCACCGATTCGGGAATGTCCTTGGGCTCCTGGAACGCTCCCGCCACGTACAGGCCGGGCTTCGAGCTGGCCTGCGGAGCGAGCCGCTCCGTCTTCGCAAATCCGAACTCGTTGAGATCCAGGCCCAGCCGCCCCGCCATCTTCCGCAGGCTCTCGGGAACCCGCATCCCCACGCTCAGCACCACCAGGTCGAATTCCTGCTGTTCTTCCTTCCCCTCCGCGTCGAAGTAGCGCACGCGCAGGTCCTTCGTGTCGGGCATTTCGATCACGCGCGAAGGGATGGCCCGGATGTACTTCACGCCCTGCTCGTCCCGCGCGCGGTTCACGTAGCTGTCGAACTCCTTGCCGAACGCCCGAACGTCCATGCAGAAGATCGAGATCTCCAACTGCTGGCCGCGCGCATGTTCGAGCGCGACCATCGCCTCCTTCGTCGCGCTCATGCAGCAGATGGACGAGCAGTAACCGTTGCCCCGCGCCGCGTCGCGGCTGCCCACGCACTGTACGAATGCAATGCGCTTCACCGCGCCGCCGTCCGAAGGCCGCTCCACGTGCCCGCCGGTCGGGCCCGCGGCCGAGAGCATCCGTTCGAACTGCACGCTGCTCAGCACGTTGGCGTATCGCCCGTGCCCGAACTCGCCGCGCAGCGAAGCCTGGAACTCCTCGAAGCCCGGCGTCAGGATCACGCTGCCGGCGTCGATCTCCATCTCCGTGGCCTGCTGCTCGTGGCATACCGCTCCGGCCGAGCACGCCTTCACGCACTGCATGCACTCGCTGCACAGGCCGCACGCCAGGCACCGTTTGGCCTCCGCCACCGCCTGCTCCACGCTGTAACCGTGGTCGATTTCGCCGAAGTCTCTGACGCGCGCCGCCGCCTCGGCCTGCGGCATCTTCACGCGTTCCTGCCGTGGAGCGTCGGGCCTCGGATTGCTCGCCGTCTCGGCTTGGACGGACGCCTGCGCCGAAGCCACCTTCCCGCCTCGCAGGAATGCGTCGATCGCCTCGGCGGCCTTGTGCCCCTGCGCCATCGCATCCACCATGGACGCCGGTCCCAGCACCGCATCGCCGCCCGCGAACAGGCCCGGAATGCCGGTCGCCAGCGTGTCCCGGTCGGCCACGATCCGCCCGCCGGGGCCCGTCTCCACGCCCAGCCCGGCCGCGTCGATTCCTTGCCCGATGGTCACGATCACCGTGTCCGCCGCCAGCCGGCCGGTTCTCGAATCGTCGAACTTCGGATTGAACCGTTTGTTCTCGTCGAACACGCTCACGCACTTCCGGAAGGCCACCCCCGTCACTTTGCCGTCGCTCGTCTCGATCCGCGTCGGCCCGGCGCTATCGTGGAACACCACTCCTTCTTCCAGCGCCTCGGCCGCTTCCCAGGAGTGCGCGGGCATCTCCGCGCGGCTTTCCAGGCAGGCCAGTTGCACCAATTCCACGCCCGGCAGCCGCAGGGCGCAGCGCGCGGCATCCATGGCCACGTCGCCGCCGCCGATCACCACCACCTTCGGGCCGATCGCCGGCGTCTCGCCGCTATTCACCCTCCGCAGGAAATCCAGGCCCGCCCAAACTCCCTCGGCGTCCTCGCCTTCGATGCCCAGTTTCCGGCTGACCCACGCGCCCGGCGCAGCGAACACGGCTTTGAACCCGTCTTCCAGCAGCTTCTTCGGGTCGCCCACCGGAGTGCCCGTCTTGGCCTCCACGCCCAGGTCCAGAATGTACTGGATCTCTTTGTCCAGAACCTCCCGGGGCAGCCGGTAACTCGGAATGCCGTAGCGTAACATGCCGCCCAAGTGCGGCTGCGCCTCGAACAGCGTCACGCCGTAGCCCCGCAGCGCCAGGTCGGAGGCCGCGGTCAGCCCGGCCGGTCCCCCTCCGATGATCGCCACCTTCGCATCCAGCTTCTTGTCCGCGGGCTTGGCCGGCGGATACTGATCCGGATTGAACTCTATGTAATCGGCCGCGAATCGCTTCAGATCGCGCACCGCGACCGCCTGGTCGATCTCCCCGCGGTTGCAATGGTCTTCGCAAGGATGCTGGCACACCCGTCCGCACGCCGCGGGCAGCGGGCAGCGCTCGCGGATCAGTTCGTAGGCTTCCTTGAACTTCTCCGCCGCGATCAGCGCCACGTACCCCTGCGCGTTCACCCCGGCCGGGCACGACGATTTGCACGGCGCGCGCCCTTCGGCCTTCGAAATCCCAAACACGTTCGGGATGGCCTGCGGGTAGGGCCGGAAGATCGCTTTGCGCGTGCCCAGCCGCCGGTCGAATTCGCTGGGCAGCTCCACCGGGCAAGCTTCCGTGCAGTCGCCGCAGGCATTGCACTTGTCCACGTCTACGTAGCGCGGCCTCTGCCGGATCTTCACCTTGAAGTTGCCCGGCACGCCCGAGATTCCCTCCACATCCGCCAGCGTCAGAATCTCGATGTTCTTGTTCCGCGCGCACTCCACCAGCTTCGGCGACAGAATGCACATTGCGCAGTCGCCGGTCGGAAACGTCTTGTCCAACTGGGCCATCCGCCCGCCGATCGCCGGCGACGAATCCAGCAGGTAGACCTTGAATCCGCTCTCCGCCAGGTCGAGGGAGGCCTGTATGCCGGTGATCCCGGCCCCGCACACCAACACCGCGCCCACGGCCTCGGCGGGCTGGTGTCCATTTCCGTTCGTTCCGCTCATCGTCGTGCCTCGGCGCCGCAAATCCCCTTGGATTCCAGCAGATCGTACGGCTCTACCACCAGGCTTTCCAGCGACACCTCTTGCGGCGTGCAGCCTAGCGCCAGCCCCAGCAGTTGCGTGAAGTAGAACACCGGCAGGTTGTACTTCCGCTCGTACCGTTTCTCGATGTCCTTCTGCCGCATGTCCAGGTTGAGCTGGCACAGAGGGCAGGCGGTCGCGATGCAATCCACCCCGGCGGCCTGCGCCATCCCCAGGATCTGGTCGCTCAGCTTCAATACAATGCTCGCGTCCGTGATCGAGAAACTGGCCCCGCAGCACTCCGTCTTGTGCGGCCAGTCCACCGGCGTGGCTCCAGCCGTCGCCATGAGCTGGTCCATCAGAGTGGGATTCTCGGCGTCGTCGAAGTTAGTAACCTCCGGCGGGCGCGATAGCAGGCAGCCGTAGTAGCAGGCCACCTTCAGTCCCTTGAGCGGACGGCTCACCGCCTTCGCGATCCGCGCGCGTCCTATGTCCTGGCACAGAATCTCCAGCAGGTGCCGCACCGGCGTCAGGCCGTCGTAATCGCCTCCCACCACCCGCGCCACCTTGGCGCGCACCGCCGCGTCCCCGGCGATATGATGGTTGGCCATCTTCAGCCGGCTATAGCAAGCGGCACAGGCCACCGCCACTGTCTGCCCGCCGACGGCGAACAGGTTGTGGGCCGGCAGCGCGTCGGCCAGCAGCGGATCGGTGCTATGCGCGGCCGTCGAGCCGCAGCAGATCCAGTCCTTCAGTTCGGGCAATTCCAAGCCCAACCGGGACGCCACCGCCAGCGTCGAGCGATGGAAGTCCTTGGCCGTGCCATCCAGCGAGCAGCCGGGAAAGAATACGTAACTCACTCGCCACCTCCCTCGGCCGCCTCGCGGAACATCCGCTCTCGTTCGCTCCGCCCGGCCACTTGCGGTCCGCTGAGCGGCAGTTTGCCTTTGGCCAACATCATGGGAGCCTTGGTCGCATCCTCGAACAGCCGCAGGGTGCGCAGCTTGAACGCCGCCATCAGGCCCATTTCGTAAACCCGCCCACGCTTCCGCACGCTCTTGAGGAAGATGTCGTTGAACACCGGAACCGCCGTGCCCGAAGCCGCCACTCCCTCGCTCGCGCTCATGGCCCGTAGCGCGTCGTTCATGGCCGGAATGTCCACCTTCTGCGGGCAGCGCGTGACGCAGGTCTGGCAGGAGGTGCATTCCCAGATGAACCGGCTCCTCAGCGCCGCTTTGCGCTGGTTCATCTGCACCAGGCGCACCAGTTCGTGCGGTTTCAGATCCGCCCGCCCGGCCACCGGACAGCCGCTCGAGCATTTCGCGCACTGGTAGCAGCTCATGGGCGCCGCCCCGCTGCGCTCCTTCACCTCCAGGGCCAGCCTCCCGCCAACTTCTTCGAGTTCTACGATTGCCGCGGTCATTTCTTCTTCTCCGACCCGGCCAGCACCGATAGCTTCACCGCGCTGACCTTGCGGTAGACCTCCTGCGGGCTTCTGATCTTTCCATCCACCCGCAGCAACTCCTCCACCGGGATGCCGAACAGCCGCTCGTTCTCTTCCAGGTAGCCGCGGATCATCCGCCAGTCCTTATCCCCCAGCGGCGAGAACACTCCGCCGTTGAGCTGCCGCTCCACCACCGATTGGCCCGGGTCGCGCAAGTAGATGGCCCCGCCGCTGGCCAGCGAGAACAGGTTGCTGCCCGGATACGGCGAAGCTTGCGGCGTCAAGCGCCCGCTGGTGTCGTACTCCACGCCGTTGAGGATCACGAATCCGCCCCCGGCCAACGGATCTCCGGCCATGAACGACTCTGCCAGAAAGTCCAGGCATGTGCCGTTGATCACCACGCGTGGATGGCCTACCGCGTTAATCAACGGCCGGCCCGCCGCGTTGCCCAGGACGTACACTTCGCCGCCCTTGGCCCCATACATGAAGGTCTGGCCCACGTCGCCGTAGATCACTAATTTGCCGCGCTTGGCGATCTGCGCCACTTGGTCCTGGGCATTGCCGTGTATGTGTATCTCCAGGCCGTCCATGCCGCTGGCGGTGTAGTCGCCATTCGAGCCGTACAGATCGATGCGCACGCCGTCGGTGGCCGCCCCCAGTCCCACTCCGTGGAATCGCTGCCCGCGCAGGCGATAGACGGCGAACCGTTTCCAACCCATCTTGTAGGCCTTGCGCAGCAGCACCGCGTCGCAGTGGTCGCCCTCCGGCGGGAAGCCCTGGCTGTCGATGCACAACAGCTCTTCGCCCGTCTCCGGAGCGGCCAGCCGGTCGCGCGTGCCCCAAGTGATCCGCCGCCAGTAGCGCGTTCCCGGCTCGCCAAACAACGGAGCCGAATCGAAGAGCCGGTCCAGCGTTTCCTCGATCACTTGCACGACGGTGGCCCGCCGCTTGTCGCCGCCTTGGAACCGCCGGTCGTGCAGCCTGCTGAGCAGCTCCATGGCCGTGGCGCGCGATTTCGGATTGTCCGCTCCTTCCAGCACTCCCTCGCAGAATTGCCGCAGTTGGCCGGCCGGCCAGGAGGGCAGCTCTCTCACCTGTGCGAAAAGGGCCGCCACTTCGCCCGAGCGCAGCTCCTCCTGAATGCCGTTGGACGACCCGTTCGTCGGTGTTTCGGCGCTGGCCACGTCGCAACGCACCGTGCCCGTTTCGCGCTTGACCTCCCGGCCGAACTTGTCGGTGCAGGAGAGGCGCATCCGGCCCGCGTCGCCGTTCTCGCCCGGCGCCACCGTGAAGATGAACGCTCCCCCGTCGCTCGACGAGCCGCCGCGGGCGTTCCAATACTTGTCTGCCACCGGGCAGAAGCGCGGGTCCTCTTTGGCCAGGCTCCGCAAGGTGGCGTCGATGGCCTGCTTCTCCGAGCAGATCAGCCCGATTTGCACTTCGCCGCAATCCGACAGCGCGAATACCTGCGGCCGCAGCATGGCCGTGTCCGTAATGCCCAGCAGTTGGAACCGTTCTCCCTGGCTGCGCGCGATGATGAAGAACCACGGCCCGTCCGGCGATGCGTGTATATGCGTCGCCTGGATCTGCCGGTAGATGACCTGCTTCTCCGGCGGCAACTGGTCGAAATCCAGTTCCGTCGTGGGCGCCAGCGCCTCGATGATGTACTCCAGCGGGTAACCGTAAACGCGGTCCCACAAATCGAAGAGCTGCACCGAGACTTCGGTGTCCGTGAGGAACTGCTGCCGTATGTTGCGCTGGCGCAGATACTCGCATACCGAGTGGTAATTGGCGAAGTCGCCGTTGTGGACCAGCGCTTCGTTCAGGCCCACGAACGGATGCGCTCCGCCCGGATGCCACACGCGCCCCTTGGTGGGATAGCGCTGGTGCGCGATCCACACGTGCGCCTTGAAATCCTGCAGCTTGTAATACTCCACGTTCTGCTCGGCGTAGCCCACCATCTTGTAGACCAGCAGGTTCCGCGAATGCGACAGCACGAACGCCCGCTTTTCGCCCAGCGAGGCGTAGAACGTGTCGTTGAGTTGGTAGGAATTGTGCCACACGAACTCGTCTTCCAGGGCGCGTGGCGGAAGGTCTTCGAGGCCCGCGTTCTCGGCGAAAGCCTTGAGCGCCTCCGGCTTGGCCCGCGCCACGTAGCGATGCACGTCCGGCGGGCGGACCTCCAGCCCCGGAATCTCCCGGTAATCGTCCAGGTGCTCTTGCCGCGTGGAAACCGCGATGTCGAAGTTGGGCAGGATGAACTGCCGCTCCAGCTCGGCATGGCATTCCGGGTCCAGCAGCGCGATCTGCAGCAGGTAGTGGCTCCCCAGCATCTCGTTCGAGATGCCCAGTTGCTCGGCCACCAGGCCCACCGCCGCGATGCCGCCCCCTTTCCCGTTGCCCCGGTTCTGCATCTGTATGGAAGGCTCGTAGATGAACCGGCCCTTCACCGGCACGGTGCAGGCAAAACCCGTGACGCCGCAGCCGCCCTCTTCCGCCCGTTCGGGATCGACCGGCTGTTCCGGACCCGTGTACACCTGCGACCGGCTGGCCAGCAATCGTTCGGCGTAGTCGCTCATTGGGCCACTCCTTCGGTCTGGGCCGGCTCGTCGCTTACGTAGCACAGCACGTCGCTGCGCCCGCGCAGTTCCCGAATCGACTTCATCCCCAGCCGCGAAAGCACCGCCACCATCTGCTCTCTCCAGGCGTTGAGCAGATTGACCAGGCGCTGCGTGGCCCACTCCAGGCTCATCTGCATCATCAATTCGGGATCGGTGGTGGCGATGCCGCGCGGGCAGCCCCGGCCGCTCTCGCAGCAGGAGCAGCGCACGCAGCCCAGGGCCACCAGCTCGGGAGTCCCGATCACCACCCCATCCGCCCCCAGCGCGATGGCCTTCAAAGCGTCGTAAGCCGTGCGGATTCCGCCCGAGGCGATGAAGGTGACCTGATCCCGAATGCCCTCCGCCGCCAGGAACTTGTGTACCTTCGGAATGGCGTACTCGATGGGCATCGCGATGTTCTTCTTGGCGATGTCGGGCGCCGCGCCCGTGCCGCCGTAGCTGCCGTCCAGGTGGATGATGTGCGCGCCCGCGTAGTAGCTGCCCACCGCCACCATGTCCACGTCGGTGGGCGTCGAAACCTTCACGCTCACCAGACAGGTTGAGTTCACTTCCTTGATCCAATCCACGTGCTTCTTGTGATCCTCGACGCTGTACACGCTGTGGAACGGGAACGGGCTGAACAGCGCGTTGCCGGCCACCGCTTCCCTCATCCGGGCCACCGGCGGAGTGTTCTTGTCGCCCAGCAAGTGCCCGCCCAGGCCCGGCTTGGCCCCCTGCGCGTACTTGAACTCCACAATGCGCACCCGCTGTATGGTCTCCTCACGCACTCCGAACAAGCCCGTGGCCACCTGCGTGATCACGTGGTCGTCGTAGGGCCGCAGCCGGTCGTGATACCCGCCTTCGCCGGTGCACGTGAAGCTGTTCCAGGCCACCGCCGCGCGCGCCTTCGCCAGTATCGTGTGGATGCTCACCGACCCGAAGCTCATCCCGCCGCCGTACACCGGAAGGTCGATGTGGATCTGCGGCCGGCCGTCGCCGCGATGGTTCAAATCCAGGCCCGTGTCGATCTCCGCGGCCGGAACGGGAGCCGGCTCCTCGAACCCTTGCGCCTCGAACTTGAAGCGTAAGCTGTCGAACCCGCCGCCCGAGGCGCCCGTCCGGGATTCCAGGTGCGGCGGCGCGGCGTGCCCGGTGGCGGCCTGGTGCCAGGTCGCCAGGATCAGGTCGCTCGACCAGCGCGGATCGCCCATGCAATCGGCGCTGGGATTGCGCCGCATGTTGAGCGCCTTCTGTGGGCACTGCGCCACGCAGGACTCCGCGGTCTCGGCGCACTCCGGGCCGATGCACAGATGTTCCAGCGGCCGCAGCGTGAAGGCGTAGCCTTCCGGCTTGACGTGCACCCCATACTGGCAGACTTCGACGCAATGGCCGCAGGAGGCGCAGCACGCCAGCCGGTCGATCTTGTACTTCCCCAGGGCATTGCGATAGCGGTCCGGCGCCGGGCGAATCTCCCGGACGACGTCGGTCTGCGGCCAATCGCTCTGGCCCTTCACTTCCGCGGGAATGGGGGCAATGCGCGCTGTCATACACGCACCTGCTGTCGAGACACGCGGGCGATATCGCCGAATGCCTCCTTCTCGATGTCTTCCATGAAAATGGCCCGTCCCACTTCGCCTCTCAGCCGGCGGACTTCGCGGATTCCCATGGCCCCCAGCACCTCGATGAGCTGGCTGTGCCAGGCGCCCATCAGGTTCACCATGCGCTGGGTCGCGTAGGCGGAATCCGCGGCCCCGATCTCGGCCGGGCAGCGGTCGCCCGAGTCGCAGGGCCGCCCGTCGCGGCAGACCCGGCAGCCTAGCGCCACCAATAGCGGCGTATCCAGGGCCACCAAATCGGCGCCGCAGATGATCGCCTTGGCCATGTGCTCGGCCAGCGCGATGCCGCCGCCCACGATGAGCGTGACCTCGTCGCGCAGCCGTTCCTTCACCAGGCGCCCGTGCACTTCGCGCAGAGCGTCCTTGATGTGCCGGCCGGGCCGCCCGTTAGCGAGCCGTTCGCGCCCATGCAGATCGGCGCACAGATGGAACACCTTCAGACCGGCCCTATTCAGCTCCAGGATGCGCTCGGCGCTCGCCGGGCCGAGCGTCATGCGAACCGAGACAATCAGTCCCGGGTTGACGGCCAGTATCCGGCCGGCCAGCTCGGCCGCATCGGCTCCATCGTTCACTTGAGCCAGCCGCGCGGCCTTCAGAACCGCCTGGCAGGGCTCGATCTCGTCCTGGCTCGCGACCAGGGGAACCACGAACGCCAGTTGCTCAGCCGGCAGCCCGATGGCGTCGCGGGCCGGCATCACGGCCAGTGTATGCAGCGCCTGCGCGGCCGCGGCGCGGGCGGCGGCTAAGTACTGGCTCTCCACCGCCCAGCCGGGCAGGTCCAGAATCGCCGGAAGCTGTATCTCGATCAGATGCGAGGGCGGCGTGAGCATCTGGCCATCCGCAGCGAACTTCAGCCGCATCGGCTTGGGGCCGATGTCCACCGACGTCGAGATGTACTCCCGCCCGTGTATGCCGTCGCGCGTGGGGCGCACGATCTCGGACATGTCGGTCCAGATCGAGTCGAAGCCGGGGCCGTGGAACCGGCCGCGATAGCCCGCCCCGGAGACCGGGATTCGGCCGGCATCGGATTGGTTCCAGGTGCTGAGCAGGATGTCGGGCTTCCAGTACTCGTCGCCCATCTCCAGGTAACCCGGGTTCACCGAAACGCTCAGCAGGCCCTTGGTGCAACCCTGCACGCAAGAGAGGCAGGCCTTGCATTCGTCCAACGTCTCGACCGCCGTGAGCGGGTCGCGGTTATAGGCCGCCTCGTGCCGGTACACGTCGTAGAGGCAGCGCAGCTTGACGCAATTGGAGCAGCGAGAACAGTCCTCGCGCCAATCCACGTTGCCGAACTTGCCCACCCGGCGGAAGCGGGGAGCGATGGGAGCGGTGTGTATGTGGTAACGGTCGGGCATGTCAGGCCAATCCCGCGGCTTGGATCACTCCGGCGGCCTGCGCCTCGCACCCGCCGCTGAGTAGGTGTATGCCGCGCACGCCGGGCACGGTTTTGAGCTGGGCGGCCAGCTTCGCGGCGCCCTCGCCGGGCTGCACGCCGGCCAGGATGGCGGTCTTCTGGTCCAGCCCGGCGGCCCGAACGGCCTCCATCCAGCGCATGAAAGCGGGCAGATCGGTGACCGCCTCGGTCAGCAAAAAGTCGGCGCCCGCCGCGATCTTCTTCTTGAGGCGCAACATAGTCAGCCCGATCGGCTGCTGATAAGGATGGGCCGCCGCCCCCACCAGCATTTCCGCAATGCCCCAACTCTTCACCATCTGGGTGAGCTGTATCGAGTCGATGTCGTAGACGCCCGCGGCCTGCGGGCTGACCCCCAGCGACTGGTGGTGGCCGCTGAGGCAAAGGATGCCGTCGATGCCCAGCGCCGCCGCGCCCAGTGCGTCGCTCTCCAGGGCGATGCGGTTGCGGTCGCGGGTCACCATGGAAAGCACCGTGGTGATCCCTTCGCGGACCAGCAGGCTGGCGCAGGCCAGGGCCGATCCGCCGATCTTCTCGGGATTATCCGCCACCACCACGGCGTCCAGTTTGGACGGCAGCAGGGCCGCGAGCTGCTTCACGGCGTCGGCGCCGCCCGTTCGCGGCGGCAGGCACTCGGCGGTGATCACCAGCCGGCTCGAGGTCAGGGCCTCGCCAAGTTTACTCTTCGTTGTCGTCATCGAGGGTATCCACTTCCTGGTAGATTCTGGCCGCCGCTTCGGGCGCGGGAGCGGCGCGCATGGGGTTGAGGGGCAGGCCATCCAAGGCCTGCGTCATCTGCTCGCGCAGGGCGGCGACCCGGGCGCCGGAGTCAACCTCCGGCTCGGGCTTTCCGGCGCCTAGCGCCAAGTCTTGTGCGGCGGTGCCGGGCAGGTGGAAGAACAGCAGGCGCTTGCCGCCCAGCCCGATCTCGTCGAGGATGGAGCGGAGGTAGTCCACCCGGCGGGCGCAGCGCTGGCTGCCTTCCAGGTAGTGGCAGTTGTCCTCTTCGCACCCGACCGCGCAAACCACGTCGGAGCCGGTCTCGAAGGCCTTCAGAACGTGCTCGGGCTGAAGACGCCCGGTGCAGGCGACGAGCACCTGGCGCACCGGGACAGGCCACTGGAAATCCGGGACGGAGGGACGCGGCCGGCCAGCCGAGGTCGGCGCAATGCCGGGGCGGGCGCAGTTGGAGCAGATGAAGGCCGTGACAGCTACAGCGGTAGCGGCGGGGCGGGTCTCCTGCATGGGCTACTCCTAAAACGACGGGATACCTAGAATAGAACAGAACGCCATTATTAGTCAATCAGAATTTTTGAGCTTGCAATATAAGACTAGGTGATGCTAAGCTGCGCTTATGATGGTTCAGCACCTGAAGCTGTTCAGGGAGATCGTGCATGCCCGCAGCGTGAGCCGGGGGGCGCAGGTCAGCGGCGTGAGCCAGTCCGCCGCCAGCCAGCACCTGCAGGAGACGGAGCGGCTGCTGGGCGTGCAGCTCCTGGATCGCAGCAAACGGCCGCTGGAGGTGACCGAGGCGGGACACCTGTACAACGAGTTCTGCCGGGACATCCTGCGGCGCAAGCAGGAGCTGGACGAGGCGCTAGCCCAGTTGCGCGGCCGGGAGCAGGGGCGTGTGCGGGTGGCGGCGATCTACTCGGTGGGCCTGTCGGACATGTCGCGGCTGGAGGAAGAGCTATCCCGGCGGATGAAGGAAGCGGAGCTGCAGGTGGAGTACCTGCGTCCCGAGCGGATCTACGACGCGGTACTGGCCGACCAGGCCGACCTGGGGCTGGTCAGCTACCCGGAGTCCAACAAGGAGATGACCGCGATCCCCTGGCGCAAGGAGCGCATGATGGTGGCGGTGGCGCCGTCGCATCCGCTAGCTGCGAAGGCGGTTCTGAGCCTGGCGGACCTGGCGCACAGGGACTTCGTAGCCTTCGACGACGACCTTCGGGTAGGCCGGGAAGTCAGGCGTTTTCTGAGAGATAGCGGTGCCCAGGTGAATCTGGTGATGCACTTCGACAACATCCAGACCATGAAGGAGGCGGTGGCTCTGGGCTCCAGCGTCAGCCTGCTGCCGGTGCGCGTGCTGCGCAAGGACATCGAAGAGGGCCGGCTGGTGGCCATCCCGCTGGAGGGATGCGCGCTGGAGCGGCCGCTGGGGATCATACACCGGCGCCGGAAGAAGTTCAACCGGGCCACACAGGTCTTCCTGGAGCTGCTGCGGCAGGAAGCGGCGGCGGAGACCGAATCGGTGGCTAGCGGTACACCACCTCTCCGGTATTGAAGCCTTCCACCAGGATTTGCGGCCTCTCGGCGCGGGCATCGGCATCCTGGACCTCGGTGAGAATGGTCCGGCGCTCGCCGGGCATCAGCCAGATGTAGTTGTCGCTGTAGATGGCGGGGAGGATGCGGTCGCGGCTGGTCTCGCGGACGGCCTTCAAGTGGACCATGGCGGCGGGGGCGCTGGAGGGGTTGTAGATCTCGGTGGAAATGCTCCAGAATTGGCTTTGCTTTTGGCTTTGCTTTTGCACGGTTGTGGCGGCCTCGAGCTTGACTTTAGGCAATTCGCGAAGGGCGCGGAAGTTGCCCTCTTCCAGGCTCCGCCAGTAAAAGTTCTCGCTAACGAGCTGGCCGGCGCGGGTCAGCTTGAGGCGGAGGAAATGGACGGGGGACAGGCCGACGGGGTACTCCATCTTGATGGGTGATTGAATGCTATCCTCGGCGCTATCGAGCGAGGCGGTCTTCTCCCATTTCAGCGCGCCATCCATATTCAGAAGCTCGACCCGGGCGGTGAGGCCGCGGGCATCGCCGGCGCTATAGTTCACGACGTCGATCGTGTCGGTGACCGGATTCCATTGAATATGCAGGGGTTCGGAGCCCTTCTTGGAGCCGAAATAGCCGGCGGTCGGCTCGAAGTAGTAATCGTAGGTCTGCCAGACGAAGGAGGGCCAGGCGGGGTGGCTCATCCAGAGCAGCATCCCCATACGATTCTTGCCCTGGGCTTCGAACATGGCGCGATAGCCTTCGTAGTTGACGAACTGGGCCAGGGTCAGCCAGTCCTCCAGGTTGTTCGCGCCGCCGTAGGATTGGTCGATGCGCTGGCGGAAGGAGGCCAGGAACTGAGCGCCGCCGAGACAGAAATCGTGAATGCCCCACAAGGCTCCTTGCGGCCAGAGGGCGGAGGCCGGCAGCATGGCGCGCAGGCTGTCGAGGGAAACGACGTTCGGCTGGCCCAGCTCGCTGTGCAGCTTGGGGGTCTGCCGGGATTGGAAATAGAACTTGGGCGGCATGAAGCGGTAGGGTCCGCCGCCACTCACCAGGCCCATCGCCGAGTTGGGGATGTAGCGCAAGCCGGGATGCAACTCGGCCAGGATCTTGCGCATGCCGTCGTCGAGCACTTTGGGCGGGTTGCCTTCATTGCGCCCGCAGTAGAGGCCGATGGAGGGATGGTTGCGGAGGCGCAGGACCATGTCCTGGACGTTGCGCAAGAACATGTCGTTGTCTTCCGGGTTAGGGCCATCCAGCGGGTTGGCCAGCCAGAAATCCTGCCATACGACGACGCCAAACTTGTCGCAGGCCTGGAAGAACTCGTCGTCACCGACCTGTCCGACCCAGTTGCGGATCATGGTGAAGTGCATGTCGCTGTGGTAGCGCACGGCGGTGTCGTACTCGCGGGCACGATAGCGCAGCATGGACTCGCTAAAGCCCCAGTTGCCGCCGCGGGGCGCTAGGCGCCGGCCGTTGATCCAGATCTTGAGGGCGCCGCCTTCTTCGGTGTAGGTGAACTGGCGCACGCCGGCCTGGAACGACTTGGAATCCGAGAGCTTGCGGCCCGCAGTTTCAAATCTCAGCTCGACCGGGTAGAGGTTCGGTTCGCCGTAGCCGGCGGGCCACCATAGCTTGGGATTCTGCAAGCGCAGAGCGGGATGCGTCGCGGGGTTCAGTTTCACGCTCTGGGTGGCCCCGGCGGAGATAGTCACAGGCGTCGTGAAGGCGACCTCGCCGAAATGCCCGCGCAGGGTTCCTTTGACGGCCGTGGCGGCGTGGTTGCGGAGGGTGACTTCGATACTCAGGTCCGCATGGGATTTGTCCGGCAGAGTCGTTGAAACGAAAGGATCTTCCACGGTGACCGGGCCGCTCGGGCAGAGATAGACGCTGCCCCAGATGCCGGTGTTGCGCCCGCGGATCACGGGAATCCAATCCCAGCCGATGGAGGCGTGATAGGTGGGGTTGTCGGCGCCGAGCGCGCCGCCGTTCTTGTCGGGACTGTCGAGCGTCTTCTCCCGGACGCTGCCGGGGGTGGCGTTCTTGAGGATGCGCACGGCTAGCGCGTTCGGTGCACCGGGATGGAGGCGGGCGGTCACGTCGAAACGTCCGCGCATGAATCCGCCATCGATGCGGCCCAGGAGTTCCCCGTTGAGGTAGACGTCGGCCTTCCAGTTGATGCCGTCGAAGTTGAGCCAGAGATGGCCGCCGGGGCGAACGGGAGGCGCGACGAACTCGGTGCGGTACCAGAAGTCGGCCCAGAAGAAGGAGTCGGAGATCTGTAGCTGGTTGTCGCCGAAGTTGGGATCCGGAAGAGCGCCGGCGTTGTAGTAACTGGCGAGGACGGTGCCGGGGACGGTGGCCACCAGCCAGCCGGAATCCGGGAAACCGGGCTGAGAAATGGCTTTGCCTTGGGCTTCCACGAGGGAATCGCGCTCGACGCGCCAGGCGCCACCGGCAAGGTCCAGGCGTCCATCGGGACGGGGCGGGGGCGCGGGATGGGGCTGAGGCTGCGGACCGCCGCGGCCGTAAACCTCGAACTCGGAGAGGATGTAACGGCCAGGCTCGGCGGGACGGGTCATGAGCACGCGCACATACCGGCCCGTGGCCGGCTGGGCAAGCTGGATATCGTCGGAGGTGGAGAGCGGCTGAAGGGTCCGCCAGGCGGCGGCATCGTCCGAAACCTGGAGGGCGCCTTCCGCGGCCCGTTTGATCCAATACAGCTTGACGCGGTCGAAGACGCAGGGGGCACCGAGATCCACGTAGACCCACTCTTGGCCATCGGTAGCGCTCATCCAGGCACTGGTGAAGTCATATGGCCCACCGGCCTCGACACGGCGGCCGGCCTGGAACCAAACCAGCTCGCTGACGCGCCAGGCGACCGCGCTGGGAGCATAAAAGTCGATGCGGTAGAAGCGGTTGCGGGCGGGCGCGGCCAGGGCGATGGAGGGCTTGAAGTCGCGGGCGGGGTGATCGGCGCCGGAGGAGCGGCCCAGTTCCTTCCAGGCTTGCCCGTCGTCGGAGCCGGAGAGGATGCAGGACCAGCCTTCGGGCTGGTCGGAGCGGGAATCGACGCGCGCCTGGACGTCCAGACGATCAACCGCGGGCGGGCCGTCGCCGCCTCCCCATTCGAATTGCACCCAGGCGGCGGGGCCGGTGAGGGTGACGGCGGTCATCGGGTTGCGGTCCAGCAAGTACTCGCGCTGGTTCTTGGGGAGGACGCCTGCCTGGCTGGTGGCGATGGATACCCAACGGGGCAGGTTTTTGGCTTTGAGTCCGTCAGTGACCAACTGGGCGGTCAGGTTGTAGTCGTAGCTGCTGGAGTGGTAGGCGGGGCGGCGGAAGGCCAGGTTGCGATAGGCGTTGGCCTCGACAACCATGGACGGGGAGAAGTCCTGATGGGGGTCTCCGGGATAGACGCCCACGCCGCGGGTAACCTCTTGAGCATTTAGCATTGCGATTGTCATGAGACTGATTGCCGCCAGGGAGTAGGTCATTGTTTCGATCTTCTCATATGCGGCGCGGCGGTGCGCCGCGGCAGGCCGGCGCTGCCGCGCAGCATGCCGCCTCCGGCGGAAGGGCGCGCTGCCGTAGCCCGACGAGGGCGGCCCGATTGGGTTTGGGTGGGCTGGGATCGGGCGGAAGGCGGGATGAACGGTGCGGGGGCTGGCGTGTCCCTGTCTGATTGATAACAGGCGGCTTCTGGGGTCAGGCCGAGCTGGAGCGGCGGAGGGATTTGGCTTTGGGTCTGGACGTTCGTGGAATGCTGGCGCGGGTTCACGGGCGGTGGAAATTGGGTTCGTCTGGAAATCTGTGTGTTGCGCGGGGGCGGGATTTCGGGTGGCGGATTTTGGGGTTGATTCTTGACGTTCGGGGGTTGGGGGCGCGGGTTCCCGAGCGGCGGAAATTGGGTTCGCACCGTAATCTGTGTGTTGAGCGGGGACCGGCGGGCCTGGAGTTCCGGGAGGGCTTTGTGGGTGTGCGCGAGTTCCATGCAATGGGCGAGAACGCGGGCCTCTGATAGAGGGTAGGTCCAAACCTGGCGCGTGGCGGGTTGTTGGACAGGGCAACTGATTGAGGGGCTGGGAGATTGAGTTTGCGGAGTGACGGCGACTGGCGGATTTGGGTGAGTCGCGCCGTTTCGGAGCGGGTAGGCGGGACAGGGCCGGGTGAGGTGGCGGGGAGTTCAAGGGACCGATCTGCCAGGACGCCGTTTCGGGATGAAGATCCTCGGTACTATGATCCGCTGGGCCTCCCAATCTCGTGTGGCTACTGAGGTGTCCCCTAAAAGCGCCTTGCGAGACACTGATGGCATGAGAACCGCCGCAGCCCCGTCACCGGATTTGTCCATACAATTGGAGGTGCATGGAAACTTCCATAGATCGGTTGGAGAGCTTTTATGCAGCGCTCCGCAACTTGGACAGGCTGGAGCGCGAGGACTTTAGGGAAATCATAAAGTCGCAATTTAGGCCTACCCTGCGGGAGCGCTACGTTACGGTGAACTACCACCGAGCCGCATTCAACGTCGAGATGATGCTGGCGATAAAGGACACGAAGCAGTTTCAGACGCTTAGTCTGTTGGCGCGCGCCATATTCGAGCTGGCACTGGAGATGAAGTCGATTAGCCTCGATCCTGACGCCGCTAAGAAGATCGAACTGTTTTCGAGAGTCGAGCTGCTCGGGGCCGCCCGGAGGCTCGTCGCGTTCAAACAGAAGCATCCAGACGCTCAGTTTCAACACCAGACGCAGGAAGAGTTTATAACGACATTTGGTCAGCAGATCGACGCAGAGGCGACCGCAATGTGGCCACGGCGCAAGACCAAGATCAACCACTGGACGCTGAAGACGGTGCTTGATCGGGCAAACGCAGCGGGGCAGCCGTTCGATCGGATCTATCACGTCCACTATGCAGAGTTAAGCTGGATGACGCATTCAGGTGTTGTGAGCCCCTTGAACATGACGACCGAATGGGTCACATCCTTCGTGGGCGTCCTCTACTCGATCGCCACCGACTCGTACATGGAGATTTTGAAGATTCTGGTCAATGAATTCAAGCTCTACGCCACCAATGAACACCTGAAGAAGAAGATCATTTGCAACCGGGATTTGGGTTTCACGCGGACGCAAGAGGAGGGTGAAGCGGTCATGCGTAGGCACGGTCTGTGGGGTTACTTCGAACCGCCTAGGCCATGCTCCAGTGTGGAGTGACGCCTGTCGCTAGGTGCATGCGGCAGCAACTTCGCCAATCAGCAAGCTGACTACAGCGACTGCGGCAACCGGACTGATTTGCGATCCGAATGAATCTACGGAGCGCTGCCCGCAGGTAGGGTCCTCGGGGCGCTAGTCGGAAGTCCGGATCTGGGAAGTGTGCCAGCCTTGCGCCGATCCGTCCCGTGATACGCCGATCACGGCGGTTGTGAAGCCGGTTCCAGGCCACATTGAGGAAATGCCGTCACTACAGGCTCGTGGCACCGGGCCTGATCGTGGTGGCGCAGCGTCCCGGAACTTATGCATTTTGAAAGGTGCGCACCGGAAGTACAATTGCTAAGTGACGAGAGGCTGCGGATCGTTGCGCGACGGTCGTCAGGCTCGGAGGAGGCTAGCTAATCGCCGCCGCCGGCGTCCCCTGAATCGGCTGGAGCGGTGTTGGGTCCGGCATCGGAACCGGCGTCCGGCCCCGGCTGCGTTCCGGTTGAGGGATTGTCGGGGCCCGGCTGAGGATTGCAGATATTCCCATTGTTGGCCCAGTCCGGCGGCACGGCGGGGGGGCCGGTGCCCGAATCGGTCGTACCATCGGGGTGTTCCGTGGTGTACGATCCGTCCGGCTTCGTCGTGGTCGTCGTAGTTTGGCCCTGTGCATCCGTGGCCTCTTGGACGACGGTGTGGTCGGGCCTTACGGTGGTGGTCGTACTGGAACCGTCGTCGAAGGTCTGGCGGTAGATGATGTTCCCGTTGGAGTCCACGTCCTGGGTGGCATTGTAGTGATCCTGGTCGTCCCGGATGGTGCAGACCCGGTGGACATCCCGCGGCAAGGCCGATCCTGCGTCCGCACCTCCGTCGGAGGGAGTCACATTGAAGGTGATCTGCTTCCCGTCTCCGAAATTAATGATGCCACTGATGGGTTGCGATTGCCCCGCATCGTTGTCGTCGCCATTCATGTTGTAGCCTCGTTGCTGTGTGTCAGCCCCAATCTATTTTCGGTTTAAGCTGGACGGCGGACAACCACCGCGCGATGCCGCCGGCCAGCATTGGTGTATCGGCTTCGTGAAGCAGATTGTAACACGGGTCTCCATTTGGAGTCCCAAATCGATTGACACAAATCGATTGACGGCAAGATTATGGCCCGGCCCAGCCACGGGAGTTCCGGGCAGCGGGCCGGGTGGCGGAGGAGCGGCCGAGCCTTTCGAGCGTCGAAGAGAATGCCGCTCGACGGAGCGGCGGCAGGGGCAACAACATCCTGCGTCAATTGCGTTTCGATCAGGATGGACTGCTTGTAGTTGCCGCGCAGATCTGGACAGCGCCGGCGCGGTGGTGGATGATTGATAAGACGAGGAGGTTTACCATGCTGCGTAAGATTGCCGGGATGGCGCTGGTCTTGGCCGCCGCCGCTTCGATGGCGCTGGGGCAAGCGAAGCCAGTTCCGCGAATCGTGAAGGAAGGCGGGAAGTACACGTTTCTGGTGGATGGGAAGCCTTTTCTAATGCTGGGGGGACAGGTCGATAACTTCAGCGCGTGGTTGCCGGGGCCTCCGTTCCATCACATTGGACCGATCCAGGACGAGATCGCGGCGGTGTTGCCCGGTTTCAAGGCGTACCACGCGAACACCATCGAGTTTCCGGTGCACTGGGGATACATCGAACCGAAAGAGGGCGAGTTCGATTTCGCGGCGTTCGACGAGATCGTCCGCGACGCTCGGGCGCACGGTCTGCGGGCCGTGGTGCTGTGGTTCGGCACTTGGAAGGGCGGCGACGACACATTCCAGCCCGACTGGGTGAGGTACAATCCCGCGCGCTTCCCACATGCGCTGGATGAGGACGCAAAAGCGTTGCGGACGCTTTCGCCGCTGGGGACAGCGACCTTGGCGGCCGACCGCAAAGCCTTCGCGGCGTTGATGAAGCATATCCGGGAGATCGACGAGAAGGACCGGACGGTGATCCTGGCGCAGGTGGAGAACGAGGCCGGGATATTGGGGACGGCGCGCGACCACTCGACGGAGGCCAACAGGCTGTTCAACGGGCCGGTTCCGGCGGAGTTCGCGACCGCTCTCGGGAAGAAACCGGGCTCCTGGGCGGAGGTCTTCGGCGGAGCGTTCGCGGAAGAGGCTTTCACGACTTACTACATGGCGAAGTACATCAACGCGGTCGCGCAGGCCGGGAAGGAGGCTTATCCGCTGCCGATGTGCCTGAACGTGTGGATCGGCGGGCCGGGGACCAACGCTTTCGGCCAGCCGGGCGATACTTACCCGAGCGGCGGCGGACAGGCGCACACGCTGGACCTGTGGAAGGCCACGGCTCCGGCTATTGATGTTATCGCTCCGGATATTTACGACCGAGCGGCGGTCAATTATCGGAAACTGCTTGCGGATTACGCCCGCCCCGATAACCCGCTGCTGCTGGTGGAGACCGGGGAGGGGAAAGAGTTCGCGCGGTACGGCTTCATGGCGATTGGCGAGTATTCGGCGATCGGGATAGCGCAGTTCGGAGTGGGGATCAAGCAATACGGAACCACCGCCGATGGGGATTTTGGCCCGCAGTTCGCAGACATGGGGGCGAATTACCGGCTGCTGCGGAACGCGGCTCCGGCGATCGCGGAACTGCAAGGGACGAAGCGCTTGCAGTCGGCGATCGAGGAGGAGAACATCGATTTTCGTTTGCTGTCTTTCGAGCGCTACGACGTGCTGGTGAGGTTTCCTCCCGCAGTAGGCCCGCAACCGGGCTGGGGACAGCCGAGACCGGCGACCATTCCGTCGGGCCGCGTGTTACTGGCGCAGGTGCAGCCGGACGAGTTTCTGATTCTGGGGTTCGACAGCACGCTGGATTTCCGGCCGCCGGTGATATCGGGCCATAAAGAAGCCCGCATTGCGCGGGTGGAGGAAGGCGATTACAAAGATGGCGTGTGGACACCGACCAAGTCGCAGCCGGGAGTTTCCGCGAGGTCGCCAGCGGTGGGCCTGGCGCTGCCGAAAGAGGGGACTATCCTGCGAGTGAAGCTGCAGTGGGAATGAGGCTACCGGCGCTTGACAGCGAGATTCTGGCGGCGCTAGCATCCGGATCATAGGCTCTCATGGCTGGCGAACGGAGGGGATTCATTAAGTGGATTCTCGGAGGGGGAGTGGCGGCCTCCGTGGGAGCGTTTCTCTACCCGGTGTTGCGGTTCGTCGATCCGCCGGCGGTTCCGGAGGCGGTGGTGAACGAGGTTGCGGCCGGGAAAGTCCAGGACTTCAAAGTAAATAGCGGAAAGATTGTCAAGTTCGGCAGCCGGCCGGTGTTGCTGATCAGGACAGGCGAGACCGGGTGGAAGGCTTTCTCGGCGGTGTGCACGCACCTGAACTGCACCGTGCAATATAAAGAGGATGCGCGCGCGATCTGGTGTGCGTGCCACAACGGGATGTACGACCTGAATGGAAACGTGGTGTCCGGACCGCCGCCGAAGCCGCTGGACGAGTACGTGGTGCGGTTGCGGGGCGAAGAAGTGTTTGTTTCGCGCCGGGCTTAGGAGGGCTGAGTGCCACTTGCCGTGGGGAAGGGCCGCTGGGAGCGTGGGGTTGCCTGGCTGGACGAACGGCTGGGGCTGGCCTCGATCCGGGAATTCGTCGCTCACAAGACCGTGCCGGTGCATTCGGGAACGCTGTGGTACTACTTTGGGGGCGTCACGCTGTTCCTGTTCATGATCCAGGTGGCGACCGGGATTCTGCTGCTGCTGTATTACCGGCCGACCGCGACCGAGGCCTACGAAAGCGTGCAGTTCATCATGACGCGAGTGCAGTTCGGGTGGCTGATCCGCTCGATACATAGCTGGAGCGCGAACCTGATGATCCTGGCGGCGTTCATCCACATGTTCAGCGTGGTGTTCCTGCGGGCGTACCGAAAGCCGCGCGAGCTGACCTGGCTGAGCGGGGTGGCGCTGCTGGCGCTGGCGCTGGGCTTCGGCTTCAGCGGCTACCTGCTGCCGTGGAACACGATTTCGTATTTCGCCACCAAGGTCGGGACGGACATGGCGGGCAGCGTGCCGTGGGCCGGGCCGGCTCTGGCGCGGTTCCTGCGCGGCGGGGACGACGTGGGGGGCGCCACGCTGACCCGTTTCTTCGGCTTTCACGTGGCGGTGCTGCCGGCGGTGGCGACCGCGCTGATCGGCCTGCACCTGATGCTGGTGCAGCGGCACGGCATCAGCAGCCCGCCGTGGATCGAAAAGCGGTTTGCGGCTAGCGGCGGCCGGGTTCCGCAGATGCGGTTCTTCCCCAACTTCTTCCTGCGCGAGATGATGGCCTGGTACGCGGCGCTGGGCGTGCTGGGATGCTTGGCCGCGCTGTTCCCGTGGGAACTGGGCGACAAGGCGGATCCGTTTGCCTCGGCGCCGGCGGGCATAAGGCCGGAGTGGTATTTCCTGGCGCCGTTCTACACGCTGAAGCTGATCCCGAGCCACGTGGGATTCATGGAGGGGGAACTGCTGGGATTGATCGGGTTCGGGCTGCTGGCGCTGGGGTGGGTGCTGCTGCCTTTCTGGGCGACGAATCGGGCGGGCGTCGAACGGACGCGGCTGGTGACGGGCGCGGGGGTTGTGGTGGTCGCTTACCTGGCGACGTTCTCGGTGCTGGGGTATCTGAAATGAGGCGCGCCCCGATCTGGTTGGCCGTGGGTCTGGTTCCGGCCGCGCTGGCCGCCGGGCCTCCCAAAGATTCCTGCGTGGAATGCCATGCGGCGCTGGCCGACGAGTTGCAAAAGCCGGCGCTGGCATTCGCGACGGACATTCACAGCCAGCACGGATTCTCCTGCGCGGATTGCCACGGCGGGGACCGCGGCGCGGACGACGCGGAGATCGCCATGAGCGCCGCCCACGGCTTCAAAGGCAAGCCCGCGCGGAAGACGGTGCCGCAATTGTGCGCGCGATGCCACAGCGACGTGGGGCTGATGCGCCGCTACAATCCGCGCGAGCGCGTGGATCAGTACGCGGAGTATCAGACCAGCGTCCACGGGAAGCTGATCGCCTCGGGGGACGAAGCCGCGGCCACCTGCATCGATTGCCATAGCGTACACGATATACGGGCCGTCAAGGACCCGCTCGCGCCGGTGCATCCGCTGCGGCTGCCCGAGACCTGCTCCCGGTGCCACTCGGATGCGGCGCGCATGGCGAAGTACAAGATTCCGACCAACCAGTTCGCGGAGTACCGGCAGAGCGTGCATTGGGAAGCGCTGGCCAAACGGCGCGACCTTTCGGCGCCGAGCTGCGCCTCCTGCCACGGCAACCATGGGGCGACGCCTCCGCAGGTTTCCTCGGTGGCCGCGGTATGCGGGTCCTGCCACGCGATGATGGAGGACCTCTACGACAAGAGCCCGCACCACGACGTCTTCGCCGGCATGAACCTGGGCGGCTGCGTGGTGTGCCATTCGAATCACGGCGTGAAGATGCCGTCGACGGCGATGCTGGCCGGGGAGGGTTCGGTGTGCAAGCAGTGCCACGAAGCGGGGAGCGCGGAGGGGCAGATCGCCGCTGGCATGGCCGGCGCGATTACGAAGCTGGATTCCTCGCTCAAAAGCTCGGACGCGGTGCTGACGCAGGCGGCGCGCTCGGGGATGGAAGTTTCCGAGGCGGTCATGAAGCAGCAGGACGGCCGCGAGGCGCTGGTGAAGGCGCGGGTGGCCGTGCATACGCTGGATCCCGCCGCGGTTTTGAAAGCCGCCGATGCCGGACTGGCCATCGCCGCGGAGACACGCCGCGCCGGCGAGGCCGCGCTCAAGGAGCGGGACTTCCGGCGGCTGGGGTTGATCTTCGCGTTGATCGTGATCGCGGTGACGATCGTTGGTTTGTGGCTCGCGGTACGCGCGCTCGAACGCGGCGCGCCGCCCCTGGAGGAATCCGGGAGGAGGTAGAGGCATGTGCTCCAGATGGTTCCTGGCGCTGGCGGCGGTGTCCGTGGCTTGCGGCGCGGTGCAGCCGCTGGATACGCCGGCCAGTGCGGAGACGTGCGGCCGGTGCCACCGCGCCATCCACGAGGCCTGGAAACTCTCGGCACACGCCGGCGCCATGGAGAGCCGGCTGTTCCAGGACGCGCTGGAGTTGACCGAAACGGATTACGGGGCCGATTCCCGCAAGGTCTGCCTGGAGTGCCACTCGCCGGTGGCGGTTCGCATCGGCGACCTCCGCCTGCTCCGCAAGGTGAGTTGGGAGGGCGTGACCTGCGACTACTGCCATTCGGTTCGCGAGGTGACGTTCGAGGGCGCGAATCCCAAGGCTAGCGTGGAGTTCACGCAGGTGAAGAGCGGGCCGCTGCGGGATGTGACCTCGGTGGGGCACGGGACGGTTTACTCCGCCGTGCATACCACAGCCGCCATCTGCGCGGTGTGCCACGAGTACCGGAACGCGCTCGGCTTTCCGGTGCTGACGACTTACTCGGAGTGGAAGAACAGCCGCTTCGCGAAGGAAGGGCGGGTGTGCCAGAGCTGCCACATGAACCGCGTGGAGGGCGAAGTGGTGGACCCGCGCATCCAACAAGTCAGCCTGGCGAAGATCAACCTGCACCAGATGCCGGGCAGCCACTCGATCGACCAACTGGCGAGCACGGTGAAGGCGCAGCTATCGAGCGAGCGGGCCGGCGGCGGCCTGCACGTTTTCGTGGACGTGGCCAACGTGGCGGCCGGACATTACGTGCCCACCGGATCTCCGCTGCGCCAGATCGTGCTGGAGGTGCGGGCCGACGTATACGACGGGCGGCATTTCCGCGAGCAGCGGGTTTACCGGCGCACGGCGGCCGATCAGGAGGGCAAGGAAATCGACCGCGAGCCGACCGCGTTTCTGCGCGGCGCGAGCGTTGTCTCGGACACGCGGCTGGCCCCCGGCGAGAAGCGGCGCGAGACGTTCAGCTTTCCGATCCCGCCGGGCACGCAGGCGCAGGTGAGCGCGACCTTCTGGTATTATTACTCGCCGCTGGCGCGCACGGAGGCCGGGAAGCGGGTGACGTTCCTGGCGCTGCGGCAATTGGTGAAGTGAAGCGGGACGGCGGCGCAAGTTGCCTCTTGACATACGAAGAGATTACTAGTAAAGTCTTCGTATATGGCCATGGAGCCGCCCAGACCCACGGACGCCGAGCTGGAGATCCTGACCGTGCTGTGGAGCATCGGCCCGGCCACGGTGCGCGAGGTTCACGACGCGATCAACCGGCGGCGCACGGCGCAATACAGCACGGTGCTGAAATTCATGCAGATCATGGCGGAAAAGGGGCTGGTGCGGCGCGACGAGAGGGAGCGCGCGCACGTCTACGAAGCGGCGAAGCCGCGCGAGTGGACCCGGAAACAGCTCGCCGGAGACTTGCTGGAACGGGCCTTCGGCGGTTCGGCGAAGGCGCTGCTGGTGGGCGCGCTCTCGGCGCGGAAGGCGACGAAGAAGGAACTGGCCGCGCTGCGCGAATTGCTGGACGATTACCGTGCGGAGAAGAAATGAGGATACTCGAAGGCTTCGTGAATAGTCCGCTGGCGGGCGCGGCCGGCTGGGCGCTGCTGCATTCGCTGTGGCAGGGCGCGATGGTTGCGGCGGCGCTGGCGGCGGTGCTGCCGGCGGTGCGCTCGGCACGCGTGCGTTATGCCTCGGCCTGCCTGGCGTTGCTTTTGCTGCTGGGCGGATTCGGCTTCACGCTGGTTCGCGGGATTCCGGAGAGGTTACATGCAGCGCGGAATCCGGGAGTGCCGGTAACCGCCGCGTGGAGAGTGCGCAGCGCCCCAGATGCCGCCCACTCCTGGGATTCGGGCCTGGCCGCGGTGGCACCCTGGCTGGCTCCGTTCTGGATGGCGGGCGTGGCGGCGTTCTATCTGCGTCAGGCGGCAGGATGCATGGCGGTGCGGCGGATGCGCCGGCGGGGTGTGTGCGCGGCGGCCGAGCGCTGGCAGAGAGAAGTGGCCCGATTGAGCGCACGTTTGCGCCTGACGCGGCCGGTAATGCTCGTGGAATCCTGCCTGGCGGATGCGCCGATGGTGCTGGGCCACTTCCGCCCTTTAATTCTGATTCCCATCGGAGTGCTGGCCGGATTGCCGGCGGGACAGATCGAGGCCGTTTTGCTGCACGAGCTGGCCCACATACGCCGCCACGATTACCTCGTGAATGCCGTGCAGCGCCTGGTGGAAGGGCTGTTGTTCTATCATCCGGCGGTGTGGTGGATCTCGGGAGCGATCCGCAGCGAGCGCGAAAACTGCTGCGACGACGCGGTGGTTGCGATTCGGGGCGAGGCACGCGAATACGCGGAGGCGCTCGAATCGCTGGAGCAAAACCGTTGCTGCTGGAGCGAAGCGGCCGTGGCCGCTACAGGAGGAAGTCTGGTGAAACGTATCCATCGTATGTTGTATCCCAGAGGGCCGCATGGCTCCTGGACGCCGTTGCTGGCGGCTCTCATCCTGATGGCCAGCGCCGCGGTTGCTTTGGCGGCGTGGCAAACGGAAGCGCCCACGCAATCCCGGTACAAGAAATGGCTGAATGAGTATGTCGCCTATATCATCGAGGATGCCGAGCGCGCGGCCTTCGAGCGGCTCTCTAGCGACGCGGACCGGGACAAATTCGTCGCGCAGTTCTGGGAGCGGCGGAATCCCACGCTGGGGGCCTCTACAAACAAGTTCAAAGAGGAACACTACCGCCGGATGGCGTATGCCAACGAGCATTTCGCGTCGGCGGTTCCCGGGTGGAAGACCGATCGCGGGCGCATCTATATCGTGTACGGGCCGCCGGACGAGATCGAAGTTTATCCGCGGACGGCGCAGAATCCCCCCGGAATCGAGATCTGGGCCTACCG
>Ga0326728_10005081_pt1 | contig 37781 bp, 61 predicted proteins | sample MB3enrmetagenome_FD_207602 | JGI IMG/M metagenome (GOLD analysis project Ga0326728, IMG submission 207602) | Lab enriched peat soil microbial communities from McLean, Ithaca, NY, United States - MB31MN | ecosystem: Environmental > Terrestrial > Soil > Wetlands > Peat | place: USA: New York...
CAATACTGCGGTTCTCACAAGGAAGCGCACGAGCTCAACTACGACCATGTGGTCCCGCGCAAGCAGGGCGGCAAGACGGTCTGGGAGAACATCGTGACGTCTTGCTACGGCTGCAACGAGCGTAAGCGCGACCGGACCCCGGAAGAGGCCGGCATGAGGCTGCTCTCGAGGCCGGTGAAGCCGAAGTCCCTGCCGTTATCTTCGGCCAGAATCGATCCTCGCACGGCACACCCTGACTGGGCTTCATGGCTCGGACAGAGCGTGTCCTAATCCGCGTGGGCCCGGCGGCATACGGGCCATCAATCGGAATGTGGCGCAGTCTGGTAGCGCATCTGTCTGGGGGACAGAGGGTCGTCGGTTCGAGTCCGGCCATTCCGACCAATGGAGCTAAGTAAAGAATGGCATAACGCGCGAACGCACGATTGGACCAACCCACCAAAAGCTAATAATTTTGAATGGTGGACTTGGACCTGTAAACGGTGCGGTATTTCTCGCACCATTCATGAAGCCGCAGAACATCCTCATAACGTACGTGATCTCCCGAACTGCGACGAAGAAGTCTTGCACCAAGTCTTGCAAACGTAAATGCAAGAACTGTAATAGGGACTATTGGTGCAAGCCTAAACAGCGAACTCTCAGACGATGCTCTAACTGTCAACAAATGTTGATGAGACAGGGCAAAATCTGTCAACATGGACGCGACTGGCATGAATGTCGAAATCGAGGTTGTTTGGTTTTTTTCGTAATGATGAGTTAATGTTTGGAGAGTACCACTGAAGGTTGGTAACTCGCTTGGAAAGCGAGGGGGACCGAAAGGTCAGAGGTTCGATTCCTCTACTCTCCGCCCGGATCGTTTCAACAAGTTCTCGAATCGTAATGGATGGGTGGCTGAGAGGCTTAAGGCAGCGGTCTTGAAAATCGCCGTGGACAACCCACCGGGGGTTCGAATCCCTCCCCATCCGCAAGAGTTTGGCAAGAAAGGCGGTAAGGCATCCGCGCTAGTTCCGAAAACTAGGACTGCCGAAAGGTCGGGTTCGATTCCTATTCTTGCCGCAATGGAACCATAAGTAGAGGAGGTCTCTACGCCTGACTGCTAATCAGGTGGCTGTAAAAGGTCCTGGTTCGACTCCAGATGGTTCCGCTAGTTTTCCATGATGAATTTCACTATTGCAGTGTCGCAGTCTTCAATAGGAAAGAATCGTTCAATTCTGGATCGACAGGTTGTCCAATTCCAGATAGGATAATTTGATTGCATTTTGCACACATCCAAACATCGCTTTTGGATGGAGATATGAATTCTGGGCTAGAGACTAGATCTGGAAGTTTCTCCCAAAAATGTAAAGATCCCACCCAAAACCCTACTAAACTAGGGTTTTTCTAGGCCTGTTCATTGTGAATTTCCATAGGATTGCCCGTCAGATTCTCGCTCTCGATTGTCCAGAGCCGGTTCTGAAAAATGTGTGGGAATCTGAGGACGGGTATCTGCTTCGAGAGAAGTTCGAAGATGCTCTCAAATTGAAAGATCCTAAACGAATCGATCTAGCTCTTCAATTCATCAAGAATAAAGCAGACGTCTTGATTCGTAAGATCAAGGCAGGTGAGTTTGATCTTCCCGAGGAAGAAGATATTGATCAGTTCATTAAAGGACTTGACGTAAAATTCCAAGGAGAGAAGACTCCGGCGCGAAAATGAAAGCTATTTTCCTAGATCTTGACGGAGTTTTGAACCGTGGTGGGGACTTTAGACCCGGACATTTGGATCCAGATTTAGTCACCATCGCTAATCGGCTGGCTGCTCCTGATGTGGCTTTCTATATTCATTCTCTCTGGATGTTAGAACTGTCTGAGGAGACAACAGCAGAATGCCTTCATAGAGCTGGGTTCAAAGGCCGATTCGGGGGCTACGCGATTTACGACGATAACCGCGTAAAGCGTATTCTCGAGACCATTGCGGCGAAAGGGCCTTTTGAAAGGTATGTCGTCCTGGATGACATCAAGCTTACAGGCTTCGAAGCTTATCAAGTCAGAGTGTCTTCAAAGTATGGACTTCGAGACATTGACGTAAATGAAGCTCTCGAGATCCTTGGACGTACAAGACCGTAAAATTTGCCCTCTAAACATTGGTGGCGATGTACCAGACTTGTAAACTGGAAAGGTCAGTTCGACTCTGACAGGGGGCTCCAAATTGTAAAGTAGCCGGTATTCCGGCGTCGTTCAACGGCAGGACAGAAGACTTTGAATCTTCGAATCGGGGTTCGATTCCCTGCGCCGGAGCCAAGCTTTCCTCAATACCTCTCCACGCTCTGCGAATGACTCTTCCTCCCATCCGCGGCCCGCCCGGAACCTCAGTTCAACGAGGTTCGTCTATGGGCACAACGCTGGCTGTCGAGGAATGGTTTATCTTCCGTCAGGACGCTGCTTTGGCGTATCTGAAGGAAGTTCTAAGAGAAATTCGGTGGAAATCCACTAATGATCCCTTTCTCCGAGATTTGAACTTGGAGCAACGAGGAGGACTGGTTGAAATTCTTCCGGTTCCGGTTGAAAAATATTCCTCGTGGGGACGTCCTGCTAAATTCAAACCGGGGCGTTGGATCCCACAAACCTGCACTTTCCGGTTTGAAATGGATCGTGGCCGTCGCGGTCTCGGACATATGTATTCAGCCGCGATTTCTAAAGATGGAAATGTGGTCATTTCAATGACCGGAATCGCCGAGCCGAAAATTGAGCTCGAAGGGGATCTCGAGTCTATTAATGCGGAAGCGATACTCGACGCCATTCGTCAAATCATCATTGGGGAGGTATTGAGCGCCTAATGAGCCGTAGCGATTGGCTATGGCAACTAAATACGCCACAAATTTCGCGATCCCGAGCGCTACTAACGTTTTCGCAACGCTCTGGAAATTGACACGAACGATGAAGGCCGCTGGCTGGACTTATAAAGCCAGCGGTGCCGGAGCTTCTGCTGGCACTAAAGATACTAGTGGAACAGCTGCTAATGATATTTGGGGTGGAGCATCTGATCCCACTACAGATTCATATACCAATACATCTACTGCCACTACAGGAACTGGTACATTAACGGGTACTTTCAGCATCAATGTCTCATCTACTTCTTCTTTTAGCGCTTCTGGATATGTATCAATTCTAACAGCTGCAAATGGCTGGCAAACGGTCAATTATACCGGTACTAGCGGTGGAAATCAACTAACGGGTTGCACGGGCGGAACTGGCACATGGGTTTCTGGAACCCCCGTAGCACAAACCACTATTGGTGCTACAACTATCGGGCTCGATACCGTGGACGCATGGATCGTCCTAAGTGGTCCTCAAACTCAAAAAATCCCGATTAGCGCTGCTCCCACGGGAACACCTCTCCGTGGTGAAACCATTACACAAGCTACCAGCTCTGCTGAAGGCGAATTGATGGGCTACGTCTGGGACTCCGTAGGAAGTTCTGGATGGATGGCAGTTCTACCGCATACTGGAACATTCGACAATACTCACACAATCACGGGTAGCACCAGCGGAGCGACTTTCTCCCCCACTGGAACGATCGTCACTTACAACCGTGAGGTGATGTTTTTCAAAGATACTTCACAAACTAGCGGCACTATTTATTACGGGTGTTTCGATGCTTCCGGCGAAAGCACCCAATTGTTCTCGAGCCTTGCCTCTCAAACAGGTTGTACAGCCGCAGTCGGACCTGGAATGGGTGGTACCAGCAACGGATTCCCGTCCAAAGGCATCGTAATTCGTGGTACTGCCGGCAGTACCACGACTACCGGATTCTTTATTTACACCAGTGGCTTTCAAACTAATGCTCAAATAGCTGCCACCAACTGCACACCTGCTACAGGCGTGAGTGCAGATGGAACATTCTATATTGTTCTGTCGAATAGCTCAGTTACAAACGTTGCTGTAGGTTTTGGTCTCCTTAGACTCGATGATACAGAACCTGGAGACTGTGATCCGTTTGTATTTCTCGTGCCAGGCAATGGCAATTCATATAGCTCGCTTACTAATTCATCTACTCAAAATAGCTATGGAAGCTTGCAGTACACATTTGCAGTTACTAATCTCCGTAATGGAAGCTATCCATACTTCTTCGGCAATCAATCTCGAGGAAATGGAACACTCGATGTATTCAATGCATATACGGCAATGCCCCAAGTGGATATTATCAGCAATGTAACTTACGCTATTGGAACGTCAAACTCTCTCGGGAGCCCGATGAGAATCATCAATTCTCCAGCCACTACAAGACCGCTTATTCTAGAACCTATTGCTATCTATACGAACGGATTGAGCTCCGTATCTAACTCCAAGAATCAGTACAAAGGACGTTGCCGATGGTTGTTCTATAGTTCTATCGGCAACACATATGACACATTCGAATCTAAATCTCTGCTTGGAGTCTCAGTAGCAGCTACAGGTTATTCTCCATGTCTTGTAATCGGGCCGTATGACGGGTCAACTACCCCTGTTCAATGAGGTGATTCATGGCCTCAGTAGATCAGGGCATTGCCAATATTTTCATTCGAGCGGAGAGCAAAATCACTCCTGCTAGCCCTCAATCAGATACTGCAAATGGTGGAGCTCCAGCAACATCGAATGGTTGGTATGGATGGCCTATTTTTGGTGATAGGCAACCAGGATTAGATTACTCAAGTGTCTCATTTTTTACTTCGAAACAGTCACTTGCTGGCATTACAGCCGGTTCTACGACCGTCATATACTACAGAATGCGGGGAATGGATCACAACATTGGAGGAAAGTACGACACTTGGGTCGTATCAGGTTCTCCCGATTATTCCGGGACTCATTATACTGGTTCGCTTTCTACCCCCCTTCGGGATATTGTAATTGATTCTTCTTGGTAATTGCATTCGAACGTTGTTGAGTGTAGAATAATCACATGCTCGGGAACTCACCTCTCTCACAAAGGAGTAAGACTACCATGCCTTGAGAGAGGTGTTCCATGCGTCGTCAAAAAGCAGCGTTGACGCGGCGATTGCAATCCCAATATAATGCGATTTTGGCCGGTGATGCTTCGGCCTACCAGCACTGGGTTCCTCCCGGATACAATCGTCCCGGTCAACCACCCGTTCAAGGTTACGGTTACGGTTACCGGAATGAATGGGTCGCCTATGTGTTCGCCAAACAATGGGGTGGACGCAAAGGTGTAGATATTAAGCGCTTGCAGCTGATAGCGCTTCATTCAGACAATGCAGAGTGTGCCATCTCATTCGCTCGGGACATTCAAGGTGCCAACGTAAAGAGATTCCAAAGCATTGTGCTCCAACACGGATCGGCGGGGCAGATGAGACGTTTTGCTGAGATTCCTGGAGCAAATCGAATGTGGCTTGAAAATATGGCTATTGTGGCTGAAGTTATGAGCATGTAAAACTTCAATAAGTAATGTGATGTATGCCGCCCGATGGTACAGGTTCAAGCTACGGGTATACTAGCTCCATCATTACCATTACTATTTCCGGAGCTGCGTCCAATTTCTACGATGGAATCATTTCACATGGACTGACTGCCAAAGAAATCGAACTCATCCGATTGAGGCAAGAGTTCGAAAAAGCTCACGCACACTCTCTCGCTCTGCGTGCCTCTCGGGAGCTTGCTCCGGATCCTAGGCCTGTTCAAGTCCCTAGCACTGCTTATCGCGGACTCGTGTCTCATGATCGAGGCTGGATGGTTCATAGACAGAGAAATTTTTCTCGTTGTTCGCCGAGTAGATAATTATGAATGTTAGTGAAGAAGAATGGATCAAAGCTTTCGCAATGACTTATGCCAGAAAGTATCTCACTTATCATGAGACTGGAGTTCATCCATTCACTAATCTCTCTACGTCAAACGTATTGACACAGACTTTTTGGGTCGGTAGGACGCAAGCACGATTGGCCGTACTGCCCTCGAATAACACGACACAAGCTGTTAGAAGATTACTCGACGGATTCAGTCAATTGAAACTGACTGCATCGGTTGACGAGAAATTCAAATTTTTGCGAGAACTATTACAGCAACTTAAAGAGGACTCTGATGAGCCCTCTCAGTTAGCTGCTACAGCTCTACAGCAGTGTCTTTAGCGGATTTCGTAGTTGAAATTCGAAGTTTCGTTGCCGGTGGAAAGCAACGTAAACGATCCGTTGGACTGTGCAGAAATGCTGACCTCACCCAAAGTTCCACCAGCCGTTTTTCGGCTATAGAGAATTTTGCTCGTGGAAAGCACGTTTGAATCGTTCACTACGATTGATCCTGGAGTCCCAGACATATTACCTGTAACACCAGATGGTGGGGAACCTGCGGGGCCGGTGGCTCCTTGAGCTCCGGTAGCACCAATTGGGCCGGTTGCTCCAGTCACACCAGGAGAACCCTGTGGAGCTCCAGCGGGGCCGGTGGCTCCTTGAGCCCCTTGAGGACCGATAGGACCGGTAGGACCTTGCGGACCTGCCGACCCTGTAGGAGAACCCGTGGGTTGAGAACTGAAGGTTGTCAGCCCTCCGACAGGGAATTCAGGAAGGTTGGTCCAACGATAGAGTAGACCAGGTTGGGCCTGAAGAGCCGCATACTGAGCAAAGGTTAGTCCAAACAAATGTCCCGTGACATTTTCAGCTGGTCCTGGAACAGGAGGATTTGGACTAGCAGGAACGATAACTGCCGGTGAGACCCCGGTGAGAGTGATCGGAGTTCCAGTCAGGTTGTAAACTAGAAGGGGCATTGTCCGTTCATCCTCACGTCAGATTGCCAGCTGCATCGCGCCAAGCAGTGCCGTCACTGTAATTCGGAGCGTTATCGGACGTGTTATAGATCATTGCCCCAACTGGAAAAGTTGTAGCAGCAGGTCGTGTCACGTCCGTGTAAATAGGAGGCTGCATGAAGAGTTGAGCAGTCAACACTCCCGAGCTGACGAACTTTGAAATTACGCCGTTGGCATAACTCAAAAGTCCGTTGGCGCTTAGAGGAAACGTAATGGATCCTCCCACAGGGACGTAAACCGGGACTTTCCGAAGTTGAAACTGGCCACCAGTTTCCAAATCGTTTACCAGGACGTCGTTAAGGTTCGGCTGCCCGTTGGGGAGCAGCCCGGTGTGAGAGAGCGTGAGAGTGAATTGGGCTGTGCTCATAGGGTCAAACCTAATCGGCACAGCCCATAAAGGGGAAAAAATTCACCCTTAATTTCCGTATGGAACTAGACCTATGAGCAAGAAAGCACAGGAGCGCGTTGAGGCCGAAGAACTACTGAGACGTCATCAGGTGTTGGCGAAAGTTCATCCTCGTAGTCTAGAGCAGATGCTCGACAAGAGCGTCCCTGTACTCATTCAGGCCAAGTGCATCCATGATACTTGGGCTCGAGCGGCCATCAACGAAGGGTGGGTATTCGGGCTGGCTCGGGATGTCAATCGACGTCGGGATCCACGGCTGATGCCTTTCGGTCAACTGGAAGCTGATCAACAGGCAGAATTTTACGACATCGCTTCGAGCATGCGCGTAATCAGCGAGATGAATTAGTGGTGATTACCTGATTCCATCACGATTCGGAATAATGAAAATAAATCGTCGGTAGCCTTCTTTCGGTCCTCGATGGGAGTTTCCTGAGTCCATTTGCGGGCATTGCATCGAAGGGCGTCCGCCCTGAGGCGATACGCTTCCGCCTCAGGAGAATCATTTCCTTCCAGTTTCTTAAAGATATCTTCTACACCCTTCTCAAAGAAGGATATATTCCCTGATTCTCGGGTGCTCATACTCAGAGCCAACACTTAAGTTCGAATCCATCGAACGTATGACGCTACATAGGGGTGCGAGACGGCAGCTCACAGGTTTCTCGAAGGCCTGGTCTTTTTTGGAATAGAGCTGATCACTCTAAACCAAAAATGCAGCAAAGAATGATCACCTTTGCAAAGAAGACACGGAGGTTCGACTCCTCCCATCCCTACTAACTGTATTGTCGCCAGTGTCCAAAAAATCTCCCTATCCGTTCGTCAAATGGGCCGGTGGTAAAGCTCGTGTAGCGGGGAGGGTCTTGGTCAGACTACCTGACCAAATTGAAACATATTACGAGCCTTTCCTGGGCGGAGGAGCCATTTTCTTCGAGCTCGCTCGAGCCAAACGATTCAAAAAAGCCGTGATCGGTGATTCCAATGCCGAGCTGATGACTACTTGGAAAGTCATTCGAGACAGTCTTCCCGAACTCATTCGCGAGCTTCGGAAGAGCAAATATGTCTATGAGAAACAGGCGTATTTAGCCATTCGTAAGCTGGATCCTGAGAAATTGGATTCGATCAAAGTAGCCGCACGGTTCATCTATTTGAATCGCACGGGTTTCAATGGGCTCTATCGTGTAAACCTTGATGGAAAATTCAATACACCATTCGGGAAATACACAAACCCGCTCATTTGCGATCAGAAGAATTTGGAAGCAGTTTCGGCCGTTCTGCAGGAAAATGTCGAACTTTGTACAGATTCATTCCAGAATATCTGCTTGAAGGCAAAGCATGGAGATGCCGTATATTTCGACCCTCCCTATATCCCCGTTTCTAAAACCTCCAAGTTCACATCATATACTGCGAACGGATTCACTCTCGAGCAACACGAACTGCTTGCGAAAGTCTTCACAGATTTGGGTGAAGATGGGGTACGCACGGTCTTGAGCAATTCAGTGGCCGAAGACGCGCTCCGTCTCTACAGCCGATTCGATATGGACACTTTCACGGGCACAAGGTCCGTAGGCGGTCCCGCAGATTATCGCAAACCAGCTGGTGAGATCATCGCTTTCACTGGACCGAAATCGTAGATGCAAATTCATCTCGCGTAGCGGATCGCGTGAATCAAGCAGAGAAATGTCAAATTCTTCTGCATGTACTTAGCGTCCTAAAGAATGCTAAGCAGCCCATGCCTGTATCGGAAATTTTCGTTGGTTGTGGGCCAATCTCACGTTCTTGGCAAGTAGCAGTTATGCGAACCCTTGCAACGGGGAATGATGTCGTCCTTAGTAGAAGGAAGGGGGAAGACTGTTACTTCCCGAGTTCTAACACCAGAATCCAGACAGCTCTGAAAGAAGTATCAGGAGATCTTGCATCCTATACCAAAGAGAATGGTGGCGACGTGCGGAATTCATATGCTGTTTCCATGAGAGAATTAAATGCAAAGGTCGCTGTGGCGACCCGCGGATTGCGTCGTCTTTCACAGTCCACCTCACCCATGATTAAACGGAACATGTTTGTTCCAAAGAAGGGTGACAGGTATCAAGAGCGAGTGGCCAGAATCCCGACTTGGCAAAACGTCTTGATCGATGGCCTCGTCGAGAAGGGTTATCTGAAGCTTCAAGGAGAGGGAGCCAAAATTACTTTAGAAATCCTCAACAAAGAGGAAATCCAAAAGCTCATCGACGGGCAGACAGAACCGTGTCTCTTCACTCTGATCAATCCAAATGACCCTTGCAAGGCCAGTCATGGCCAGTCAGAAAGCCCTGAGAAGAAGGATGAAGAAAGTGAGGATGAAGAGGATGAGACTTCTGCGGGTCCTCCGATGGAGGAAAAGATCGCAGTCGTAGAAGCCGAATTGGTGGCGTCTACAGAGTCATCTGTCGCTCCATCATCCGAGGAAAAGTCAGATCATGCTGTGGCTGAGATTCTGTCGAAAATTCTCGACACGCTGAAATCACAAAATTCAATTTTCAAGATTCTGGGTGAGAATGTCGATAAGACTACTCGAAGGCTTGATACGCTGGAGGGAGATCTAGTTGCCATGAATGGGCACATGATCAAATTTGAAATGAAGTTGGACCTTATGAAGTCCGACTTGAATAATCAAATCCGGACTTTGCATGAGAATCAGGCCAAGTCTATTGAGCAGAAAATGAATGCCGTGTCTGCCACTAATGCGGCTGGTCATATTCAAGCAGCAGAAAAATCGATCGAATTGCTTCGAGATACGGTTGTGGAACCTGTTCTCAAAGAAATCCGGATGTTGACTACCGCATTGAAAGATGACAGGCGTCGTCGCGCTGATGCCATTATGAAACGATTGAGCGCGGCAACTGATGAGGTAGAAGTTCTGCAAGAACTTACTCTCGAGGCCTTGACTACCAGGAAATCGTCGTAGCGTAAATCATTCTAGGTGTTGCGTATTCCAGGTTCGGAGGATTCAATGAATCTACGAAGTCTGGTCAAGGAAATCGTTCGAGAAACCGTTGGGGCTGATCTTCGAAAGCTGGTCCGGGAGACCGTCCGAGAGGTCCTCATGGAGGAACTCACGAGAGAGGAGGTACCGGACATTGAGCCAGAGTCTACCCTCGCTACTCCTGCAACCTCTGCAAAGAAGGCGCCCGACCCGAAGCGAAGTGCATCTGCCAAGAAGGCTGCCAAGAAGAGGGCTGCAAACAAGCAGCTTCGTGGTTCGGCACCTCTTCAAGCTAAGACCCCGGTGGTTCCCAGGGTAGCCCGTCAGATGGGCTTGGCGCTGGGGCAGCAATTCAAGGGAAAGAGTTATCTCGATGTAAAGGATAGGATCATTGAGATCGCGTCCATGGATGTCACTGGTATTACCCCGAGGATTCTCAAGAGCGAGAAGGGTCGGACTCAGGCCAAGCACATGACATTCACGCACCTCAAGAAGTGCTACGATCGCGTGGAGTGATGACTCCGCGGTTGGCCCTTAAACGTCTCGTAGGTGAATCTCTTCGAGAACTCATTCTCGAAGAGATAAGAGCGATGTGTGCTACGAGTGCACCGGGTCCAACGAGGGCCACCCGGTGCACTTACCGGGGAGACAGTCAACCTAAAAAAGCAGTCCGTCTCCGCATTTGGGAGGCTGTTATGGAAGCACTTGGACCAAAGCGCTTCCGCAGTGGTCCTCATCTGTTTCTGTCTTCAAGCGAAGGAGGAGACGCATCAGTCCTCAGAGGTTTGCGAGTTAGTGACGACAGTATGTTGGCCGTGGACATTGACAAAGAAGCCGTCGAAAATTTCTCTGTTAAGTTTCCAACCATCACGATCTTACATACAGACGTATCGAAGGTCCTAGACGACATTCACATCCCATTCGAATCTATTTATCTGGATTTCTCAAATCAAGTTTCTGACTACACGCTAAATCGGATTGGTGCGGCTGCAAAAGCTGTCGCTCCGGGAGGAATCGTGGCGTGCAATTTTTCTATTGGGAGAGAAAAGAAATTTACAGGATTTTCTCGAATTGAAGCGGTGGAATCTTTCCTAGAAAAGAAATTAGGTTATAAGCCAGAGTTTCTGGCTCGCATGCGGTATTCAAGCAGTTCCATATACGGGCCGGGATCGCACATGTGCGCAATCGCATTTCGTACCTCCCCAGGAGGAGGCTTTATTGTGCCTCTTCGCGATATTAAAATATATGATCTTTATAGAGATGTGGAGAGGCTTCGAAATAACCCTCGTCTACACTTGCTTTTGAATTGCAGTCGAACCAAGGCTGAGTCCCTGCGCTCTCGAGTGATGGCTTATCCACCGCCCCGAGCGTAAGTTGGGAATAATCAGGAGTAAATGATCTCACCACATGAGTCCCGACAGGTTGAGAGCTAGGAAGGAACTCGTCGCACGAGCGTTGAGAATTCTTCGAAGCGTTCATGGTGAAAATCGCCTTTCGGAGTTATTCGACAAGTTCCCTGCTCGCGATTCTGAAACCAGTTCCATCATCCGCGCCGAAGCTTCAGACAGAACATGGCAACGGGATTTCATGGCAGTCCTGTATAGGCAGGGAATCGTAAGCTGTAGTCAACCAAGAGAGAAACCGAGCCTGGGGGCTGCATACTCTCTTCTAGAGAGAGGTGACGGTGCTCCCGTAAATGACCTCTTGAGCGGTTGCACCTTGCCAGGGAGCAAGATGGAGAATTTGATCTTGCGTAGTGCGAGCCAAAGTTCAAAGAATACTCTCACCAGTCGTCCTTTCGAAAACCTCGCCAATTTGAAATTGGCTTCGCAACAAGAGCCGGATCCAGAGCCGGATCCAGAGCCGGAGCCGGAGCCAGAAACCGTGACGGACCTCGTAAGTCAAGAGGAAGAAGAGTTTTCCGAAGAAGCTGAATCGGAAGGAGAGACCGAGGAATCTTCCGAAGAAGAGTCTCAAGCCGAAGAAGTAATTGAGGAAGAGGCAACCTGGGAAGATAAAGTCCAAGAGTATGTAGCGGACAAAAGACAAGTTACCACTACTGATATTCTGGTGGAAGCAATCGGATTGGACAGAGAAATCGTCCACAATGCCCACCGAGCCAGAATCGGTGGCATTTTGAGGGAGCTCGGTTGGGTCAATAAAGGCAATCGGAAGATGCCAGGTGGTGGCTCTCAGAGGATGTGGGAGCGTCTCAATTCAGATGGACTCGTCTTTGTCGAAGAGGAAGACGATGAGGCACCTCATACTCAACAGGTCCCTCTTCCCATTCCAATGCCTATGCTCGGAGGCACTGGTGATCTCGTCAATGCGATCAAGATGATGCAGGAGTTGTTGACTCAATCGGGTGAAATTCAACTTCGAGTGGTGGAAAATATCGTCTTCATCAAAGACCGCGGGGATCAAATCTTCGAGCAGATCTCGGATCTTTCCCGAAGGGTGCAAGCCCTGGAGGAGAGATCCGAGTCTACCATTGACATTCAAGCCATCATGGACGCGGTTCAAATCGCAGTCCCGTCTGTAAGTTCCATCAGAATCGAAGTAGCCCAAGCAGTCGAGTCGGCCATCAAACAGCAAGAAGTGAACAAACTTGGTCAAGTCATGACATCGCTTCATAAGCTCACTGGAGAAATGCGCCGGATTCAGTCCATGGTTGCAAATAATGCAGACCTGGATCCCGCCCTTCTGCTAGACGTGGGGGATATTGATGACTAGCAGATTGCAAGGGTTGATTACCCAGTATAAGCAAACTGCCAATTCCACGAATTGGAAGCGGAAGGCAGAACTCGAAAAGGAGATTCGTAATGCGATCTTCGATGAAGATCCGCAGCCCCGTGGCCCATTCGGGATCGTGCTCGCTCGGTTTCTAGGTGGCTCAAGGCAGGATTACGATCACAGATCCACGCTGCTGAATAGCGGACCGTGGGTTAATTCTTTCTGGAACATGCTAGATAAAGGTGTGGCTCAGTACACCGTGATCCGCTTGTATCGAGAGAGTAAAGCACTGGCTGAGAAAGAGAATATGGAATTCGTCGATGCGGCAGAATACGTAATCGACGACTACGAAAAATCGGGATACTCGGCGAGTACTCCGGATGGTCGAAAATTCAGGAAGGCCGCACCGTACTCGAAATCTCAACGGTCATCTGCACCGCCGGTATCAACGCCTCTTCCGGCGGCAATGCCGGTAAATGGGGCAGGTGAAGAGCCGTCATTTCTAAGCATGGATTCGCAACAGTCCAGGTCAAAAACGTTGTTGGTTCGACTCAATGTATTGGTAGAAGATTTCGTGCGAGCTAGCATGGTTGAGTATAAAGATGTAGATTTTCACGAGCAACAGAAAGCTGTAGATGACTTTCGACACTTCGTCCATGAAGCATGTGAAGATCTACGGCGGAATGTTAATCGACTGAGGGCTACCGCCGTGAAGTCGGCAAAGGCCAAGAAGGTATCTCGCGACGAGTTTAGGAAGGCCTGTGAAGTCCTTGGGCTCGGGCAAGGATTTACGTTTGGGAAGGAGATCAACCTCACTGCGGCGAAACGAGCAATGCTCAAAAGAGCCGCACAACTTCATCCCGATCACAATGGTGGGGAAACTAACAAGGTGCAAGAGTACCAGACAGTGATCGAATCGCTCGCTGTACTTGAAACTTACGTGAAAGGGTTGAATTCCCATGCGACTGGAGAGCGTACCCATGAAGGCCACTAACCGAGCACCCGGGCCGCCACCCGCTTCGGCACCTCAAGTGCTGGTGAAGAAGCCCAAGCTGAAGACTATTAGCTTCGAAGATTTCGACCCGGACAGGAATCTGTCCGAGGTCCACAGGGCCGCTCAATTTCTCGATTGGGCCGCTCGAGTCGCTCCCAAGCGATTCGTGCCCTACGTTTGGCTCGCGAAGCATGCTTACATCAAGCCTCGCTTGCCGAAGCCCTCTGATCCGGATGTTGAGACCATTCGTAAGCGCAAGATGGATCAAATCAAGCGCATTCTCTGGGAGACATACAAGCGTCGGACCGTTCCATCACCTCGCGACCAGGAGGCCGGGGTCCGGGCTACCTCGGATCATGAGGACTTGGCCGGTACCGACCTGCTTCGCAACAGCCGACGTCTAGCCAATAGTGCCAAGCGACTGGCCGAGACCCATGCAGCCATTGATCCGACCCAGATCCGGGATCAGGGACTCCGCATTCTGGTTCAGGGGATGAGTCCGGTGGTGGCCCAGCTCAAAAATCCGGATCTGCTTCGCAAATTGGAGCTTCCGCCGAAGAAGGAGGAGCCCAAGCCCAAAGATCCCAAGTCAGAGTGAACCGCTCATCCTCTCGGAGGTGGATCGGTAAAGATAAAGATCTTCATCGAGAAAACGTCCTCCTCCGCAGGTATTTGGACTGCCTTCCACTAGAACATTGCAGCAAAGCCCGCCAAGTCATGCGAGAGTGCATGAATATCTCTTGGGCGATACCTACTGAGGAGGCGTTACTAGAAATTGCAACCCATGGCCCGATAGTTGAAATGGGGGCCGGTATGGGTTATTGGGCGCATTTACTCCGATATATCGGGGTTGATATTATCGCCTACGATCGATATGACCCATTCGGAATCAATCCGTGGCATGTTGGAGGTAATCTTTTTACTTTCATTTCCCGGGGTGATCCCCGGGATTTGAAACAATATCGAGACAGGTCCCTCTTCTTATGCTGGCCTCCAATGGAACAGCCTCTAGCACCTGAGTCTAAAAGACATATGGTTGCTAAAGATTGTCTGAAATATTGGAAAGGTCAAACTCTCATTTATGTTGGGGACTTCAATGGAATGACTGCAGGGGCATCGTTCTATAAAGTCCTCCGAAAGAATTTCATTCTTTCCAAGACAGTTGAAATCCCACGATGGTTCGAAAGAGATGATATGATGACTATCTGGACGCGCAAGTCTGATTAGTCCGGATGTACGGGGTTCCATGCGAGCCGATCAGATTATCCAGGTCTGTCTGTGGTACGAGGAAGCTCTCCGTCGCACTCGGGTGAAGCCTGAGGAAGTCGACAAAGACTTGACTCCTCCTGGGATGGAGAAGGCAGCCAAGCACATCATGTGGATGCTGCCGAAAATTCGCGAGATGGTAGAGACCAGTGCAGGAAACGAAAGCCGAGTCCGCAAGGCCGAACGGTGGCTGTGTTTCGCACAGGGCATCATGTGGCAAGCCGGATACTTCAGCATCAATGAGATGCGGGAGCACAACGATTCCGAGAAATACGACGTCAAGAAGGCAGAATATGACGCTAATCTTGCTGCCCAGGAGAAGTCCGATGTCGATGATCAGACTCCGTAAGCCCATTTGCTTCTTGGAGGTCTTGGTTATTTCCATCTGTCTGACCGGATGCGATGACGACCTTCCTGAGGCTCCGAGCAAGGAACAGGTCATCAAATATGTCCAGGCCCAAATTGGGATGGAGCCGGAACGAAAAATCATCTGGTACGTCCCTTACAAGCCAGAAACTCAGACTCATGGGTCAAGTTCGAAGCCTGCTCGCTCGTACGTGCTCTATGAGCAAGGCGGATACTGCTTCTTGCACGACATTTCTACTCCATCTCCAAGATTCTTCGTTCCATGTAACATGGCGATGCCACCTGGAGCAGTAACCCCATGAAGACCGAATCTCTCATTAAGCGACTCATCTTCACATTCGTCGCTTTCGGTTTGATGTACTGGCTTCATGCGGCCTTACAAGCCGCGTACAATCCCTTCGAAACTGCGGCTGCGTTGAGTCAGGCGCGAGACGTCGCTACTCCCATGGGTTCTCCGACGATCATCAGTCGGTTGAGTCTACCGGATGTGGCCTGCTTTGCTCTCTTCGCAGTAATTCTTTTCCTTATCTGGATCGTTCCTTGGACCAAGCCAAATACAAACGGAGACCGGTAATGAAGCTGTCGAATGTTGGGTTCATCATGTTCGCGCTCACCCTGATCGGGTGTGGCCCGGCGAAAGTTCTGCCACTCGAAAACGTTGGGCCGAACGAGACAGCCTTCGTCATTCCTCTCGAAGGAAACAGCAAGGAACAGGAGAAGTTCGAGAGCATCAAGTATCTCGAGTCCAAGAAGGTCGTCGCAAAGCGTATCGAGATCTCCGTACGCGAGCGAGATACGGGGCGAATGTGGTGGGACTACGAGTGGATTCCCACCGTCCGAGTCGTTAAGGTCGACAGGAGTCTCGTTACGCGCGAGTGGATCAAGAACGACGCGTCGCCGCCAGCCAAGGCTCCAGCACCCGCAGCTCCTGGAGCACCCGCAGCGGCTCCCGGTCCCGTTGAAGACGTGCGAGCCATCGAGGTGGAGTCGAAAGAAAGTATCAACTTTCACGTGGGTGTGAACATGACTGCCTTCGTAATGGAGGAGGACGCCCCAGTCTATCTCTATTACCACACCACGAAGCAACTCAAAGAAGTCGTTGATCAGAACGTCCGCGGTTTCATTCAGGGCGAGCTTTCGAAGGCATTCGGTGTCCTGACCTTGGAGGAGTGCAAAGTCCAGAAGAGTCGAGTGTTCGCCGAGGTTGAGAAACTTACGAAGGAGCACTTCAAGACGTACGGAATCACCGTACAGAACGTCGGAAGTGCGGGTGGTCTGGCCTTCGATGACAAGATTCAGGCAGCAATCAACGAAACGGCCAACGCCGAAATGAACATCGAAATCGCCCGTAAAGAGAAAGTCGCGAATGAGCAGAAGAATGAGCAGAAGATCGCTGCAGCGAGGGCCGAACGTATGGCGGCCGAAGAATTCGCCAAGGCCAAGGAAGCTCTGATCGAGAAGAATCACCTTGATATTCAGCGCATGCAAGCCGAGGCTATGCTCGAAGCGGCCAAGAAGTGGAACGGCGGAATGCCAGCCAATATCCTCCCGCAGGGCAGCCCTCTCATGTTCGGACTCGACGTCAAGAAATGAACTCGCCCAACTGTCAAGCATGCGTCCATTCCTACATGGAACCGGATGATGACCTGACTTGCGGGCATCCGGACGCTGGAACCATAGGCAAGTATGTGCGTGTCGCAGTGATGCCGGATGGCCACTGCGGACCTAAGCGCCCCAAATTCGAACAACATCCCCTTCGCAATCCTGATGGGACGCTTAAGTCTTCGATTGTAAAATGAAGATGTGAAGCTCCATAAGAGCATCCATTCAGGTTGACGTGATCCTCTTCCCAATCCGCGCACCCCTGCCTGTCAACGACGAAGCTCCTTAGCCTCGATCGACAGTTTGTGCGCGTGTTCTTCGTGTCTTCACACGGAAAGAGGTAAGGATCATGAGTATTGTAGTCGAGATCAGGGCAGCAGAAGGCGGCGCAGACGCCAAACTCCTCGTAGAAGAGCAATTCGGAATTTACGCCCGTTTGGCAGTCCGGAGGGGTCTTTGACGTCGAACTAGCGGACAGACGACCGGGAATCGTTACCTTCCAAGTGTCCGGGAAGGCAGCAGACGAGACCTTTGCGAATGAGTCCGGCGGGCATCGCTGGCAACGGATTCCTCCAACAGAGAAAAGGGGCCGGGTTCAGACTTCGACTATTACAGTCGCAGTTTTACCCATCCCGACTGAAGCGCAGGTTCATATTCGAGAAGACGATCTCGAATGGATCCCAACTCGCGGATCCGGAGCCGGCGGACAAGCTAGGAATAAAGTCGAAACGGCTATAATTCTAAAGCATGAACCGTCCGGGCTTCAAGTTCGATGTGAAACAGAGCGCAGCCTCAAACAGAACAAGGAAACCGCTCTTTCACTTCTTCGTGCCCGTCTCTGGGCTTCGGAGCATGAAAGAGTGACTTCTGCTCGAGCCGCTGATCGACGAGCTCAAGTGGGGTCCGGGATGCGCGGCGATAAGAGAAGAACTGTTCGAGTTCAGGATGGTCAAGTCAATGACCATCTAACTGGTCGACAATGGAAATATAAGGAATACTCGCGAGGGGACTGGTAACTATCTCTTAGCGAAATAGTCGAGACAATGCCGGTAACTCACCAATAGGGCTTTACCGGCTTCGTCTCTATCAGGAGTTCCGTGCTCTGAAATTAACCATTTGCATAGAGCCTCTCGACCCTCCACAACCAAGGACTGAGCTTCTTCGCCTTCTAACCCGTCGATGCGTTCCAATAACTCTTCAACCATTCCTTGAAACAAGGAATAAGTCCCAGAGATTTTCCCCATTCTCTGGCGGAATTTCTGCCAACGTTCTTGCTGGACTAAATTTTGAAATCCGCTGGTGCACCAATGACACGTAGTGCTTTTATCCCCTCCACAAGCCTCACAGACTCGGGGGGTATCATTGACTTCATCCATCTTAAGTCAGCGTTTTGATGGAAAGCTCAACGCCAACTATGAAAATCTAGGTCGGGGATAAATTCCACCCCCGACCTAGATGAGACCGTTTCAGGCCTGAGGAGCCGGTGCGGTAGCCGCAGCCGAGGGCTTCTTCGCAGCAGCCTTCTTGACAGCCTTCTTCGCAGCAGGCTTCTTCGCCGTCTTCTTGGCAACCTTCTTGGCTGCCGTCTTTTTGGCAGCAGGCTTCTTGGCGGTCTTCTTTGCAGTCTTCTTAGCGGCCATGGCTTCCTCTTGATGAGTGAAGTGTTCAACCCACATATTAGCAGGTCGAGGGTAAGAGATTCCGACAGTAGTGACGGTTATCCCCAATCCCTTTTACAATCAAGGATATGGTTCCAATTCATTTCGCCATATCCTCAAAAGCGACACTACCAGTCAAATTGGTCGTTCAATATTAGACCTTTCTTGGTAATGTCGAGATGAAACCTGTCCTGTGCGGCTTCGAAGCCGTAGAAAGACAGGGCATCATGGATAGAGCATTCAAGATCGGCTGTAGGGTCATCTTCTTCGACAGTCACCGGGTCGCACACAATGCTATCGTCACTAACTGGTTCCATGGGGGTCCGGATGGTCAAACGGTCGCAGATTTTAAGCAGAAGCACGATGAAATCAATCTGACCAACTCTCCGGAGCATCAGAATGCCTTCTATGTGCCATGCTGCAATCTCGTGTACGTCTCTGATGATAAGAACAAGACCGATCCTTATGGTTGGCAGTTGGAAAGGGCAACGTCTTGTTCGTATGGTCGTCAGTCTATGACTCCCTTCCTGGGGATGTGCTGGGCTTGGCCGGATGAAGAAGATGAAGCCAAGGAACTGGCGGCTAAGGCATACGCCGAAGCGGCTACGAGATAGCTCTACCTAGTCCAGGTGGAACCGATGAGGGACCGCTATCCTGGTTACGATGCCGCACAGGGCCGGTTTTAGAAGGTGAAATGTGAAGTTACGAGGGACGGAATACGGATCAGTTTGGTGCTCATCCGGTTCCCTCGGGTTTTACGGAGATGGATATTGGTATCATAGGCTAATGAAGCCATTCGGCCTTGACTATGAAGGGGCCACCTTCGTTGCTAAAACCACGACCCTCCACCCCCGTGCGGGGAACATGCCTCTTGAGGCAGATGGAGTCTCTCCGAAAGACCTTCTCCCTTCTTGCATAAAGGTTAAGTTCCTTCAGGGGGCCGTTCTAAATGCTGTGGGATTAAGCGGTCCTGGGGCTCATGCGTTGCTCATGAGCGGTAAATGGCAAGCTCGAGAGAGACCGTTCCTCATCTCATTCATGAGCGTGGATTCATCTCTCGTCCACAGAATGATGGAACTTCACAGTTTCGTCGAGATGCTCAAACCTCACATTCCGGAGTTCAAAAGTCCATTCGCTTTAGAAATGAATTTCTCTTGCCCGAATGTTGGACTTTCAACGTCCGAACTTGCGGAAGAAGCTGGTGGAGCTTTGGACATTGCCAAGGTTCTGGGAATCCCTCTCGTCCCCAACTTCGGACCTGATATTTCAGTGGAGATCATCCGGGAAGTCATGAATCACCCAGCTTGCGATGCAGTTTCAGTTTCCAACACACTGAAATGGGGAAATCTATCCCATAAGATCAATTGGAATCAGATTTGGGGACAGTCTGCTTCTCCGTTATCCCATATTGGGGGTGGTGGAATGTCAGGGAATCCAATCTTTCCATTAGTACTTGAGATCGCTCAAAGAGCTAAAATGGCTAAGCTCAAGAAACCCCTAATCGTAGGTGGTGGGGTAATGTCGGTGGAAGCCGCTGAGATTCTAACGAGGCTCGGAGTATCCGCTGTAAAACTCGGAGTCGTTGGGATGCTACGTCCATGGCGGGTACGCAAAATTGTCCGACGAGTACGAGAACTCACTTGATCAACATCAGGTCAATCGGAGGTCATAAAACCATGCGGCGGAGGATACATATATCGGAGAAATCCGAAATCCCCGCCGCAACGCTCCGGTTGAGCTACGAAGTCCTATAAACTTTGTGGTCGGGTTCAACTCCCGGGCGGCGGACAACATACTGCGCCGATAGCTCAATCGGTCAGAGCCCCCGTCTCATAAGCGGGCACGTGTCAGTTCGAATCTGACTCGGCGCACCCCGAACTTGACAGCTGCAGCAACAACGGTTATGATGGTTGAATCATGAAGCACCACCTCTGAATTAACTGCATCCGTGGACCTCCTGGTGTCCGTCGTTCCCAATTTCGCAACGACGTTTACCATTTACCAGGAGAGTTACCATGTATCAGATGACGGATGAACAGCGCGTCGAACGCGCTCGGGTAAAGGCGCTTCATAACGCGATTCGTGAAGATCGCTCACACGGAGACCGCTATCGTAATCTCGCTTGGGGTTACATCAGGGGTTTCAAGTATAGGCGCATCGAACGATCGCATCACATGCAGGCATTGGACGGCGCTTATTGGTCCACTGTCGGCACTGTGAGTATCCGAAAGGTTGGGGATGTGTGGCATTTCGAACACAACATGCCCTACCCGGATTACCTCTTCAAGCTCTTGCAGAAGCATTTGCCTGACTTGAAGAAAGAGCAGATCGTGAGCTGGCTCCAGGACCCCTCCGGGGCCATTTCGGCGCCTCCTCCGAGGCCGAAGGCTCCTTATCCACGTGAGGCGGCTATGGTCGCAGCGACGGTCTAAACTCATGGAAAAGTTGTATGTCATCACTCGTTCGGATCTTCCGGATGGGGATCAGGCAGTGCAATCGATCCATGCAGCGCTGGCGTACGCAGCGGAGCATCCGGACTGGATGGATTGGTACCGCAACTCGAATTACATCGCCATGCTCGCGGTTCGTGACGAGCGCGAGCTTTGAATGCTCGTGAAAAAGGCTGAGGAACGAGGACTTCAAATTTCTCAATTCCGAGAGCCTGACATGAACAACGCGTTGACGGCGATTACTCTCGAGCCAGGGGATCGATCTAGGCGGTTGTGTCGAGGACTTGGTTTAGCGTTGCCGGAAACTGAGTCCATGTCGGCGTAAGCTGACCGTGTGAGAGGATATAGCGTAACCAACGTCTTCACCAAGAAAGAACAAGCGTTGTACGGCGTAGCTCGGGTTCTCGTGGAGTCTCTCCCTGAAATTCCCGGGCTACGTTGTCACGAACTCACTCGGGCTGTTGGAGTCATCTTAGGCCTGGAGGTCCAAGACGGTCACCATGGGATGGCCGATCATTCCTGGCTGTTAATCCCGGCGACGAAAGCGAGATGTCGAGGTTCCATCCTTGATGTCTATTCCGTAGGAAGCCTTCCGCTAGTCCGAATTTGCGATATTTATTTCGGACTTCCACACGAGCAATCTTACAAGCCGTTGGAACCACGTGATGATATCGACGAAGAAATGGTCATGCGATTAGTCGATCTCATGCAAAGACGCCTACTGTAACGTAAGCCATGATTCACCTAGGCTCCGATCCGCACAAGGACCTCGCTCGTCTACTTCGGACCAAATCGGTCCGTTTCGGGAAGTTTACTCTGGCTTCCGGCAAAGAAAGCGATTTCTTCATCGACTGCAAACAGGCTATTTTGGACGCCACAGGCCATTTGTGGGCCGGACAGGTCATGCTGGAGGCGGTCGCGTCAAATTTCCCAGATGCTAAAGCCGTAGCTGGTGTCGAACTTGGTGGTTGTCCTCTAGCCAGCGCGGTATCTCTTTTGAGTGCCGTGAGTGAAATCCAAGATTTGCCCGCCCTCTATGTGCGGAAAGCCAAGAAGGACCATGGGACGGGCGCTCTTGTAGAAGGCAAGGGATCTCTTCCTGCTGGTACTCCCGTAGTCCTTCTTGAGGATGTATTTACCACGGGCGGTTCTTCACTCCGTGCGATCCAAACCTTGAAAAATGAAGGCTTCGAGGTGCTTGGGGTTGTGGGGCTTGTAAATCGTAATGAAGGCGCCGATGAGGCATTCAAAGCTGCCGGAATCGAAGCTATTGCCATCTACACGAAAGAGCAGTTCTTGGAATGAAGCGTTTTACTTTCCTCTTGTTCTTAGTGGTTGCCTGTTCGAGGCCAGCACCTCCGACGCCTCCACCTGAGAAGTCTGCGGAACCTCCGCCGGAGATGGTGGAGATTTCACCAGGCATCTCCGTACTCAAGAGTGAACAAGAGAGGCTTCCCCCGCCGGATCACCGTCCAAGCCCTGAGTTAGGTCGGTATTCAACCGAATATGACGTAAACGCGAGAGCTACCAACATCGAGCTCGCTGCTACTAAGCTTCGAACTGTGTTGGATCCACAACAAGAGTTCAGTTTTAATGATGTAGTCGGGCCTCGCGTAGCAGAGAATGGATTCATCGACGCGCCAGTCATTTTTATGGGAGAAATGACGCCCGGAATCGGCGGCGGGGTCTGTCAAGTAAGCTCCACTCTTCATGCAGCCGCGTTAATGAGCGGGATGGAAATCACTTCGCGCCAACCGCACACACGAATGATCAAGTATATCCCGAAAGGGATGGATGCGACGGTGGCTTATCCAGTCGAGTGCAATGGAAACCATCGAGAAAACGCGCACAATCGGAAAAATCCTAATTGCTATTCGGTGGATCTGACCTTCAAGAATCCATACGGATTCGGGGTCGGAATCAAGACCGAGATCACCGAAGTGGACCCCGGAAAAAGGATGAAATTGACAGTCATCTTCGAGGGCGCCGAACAAGTTTACGAGAAAGTTGATTACAATGTTCTCCTCAAGGGCGGCGAAGAAGCCCAGCGCAAATTCCACAAGATTGGGCGAATCAAAACCGCCACTTATCGGAAACTCGTCCAGTCAGGTCAAGGTGGAGCGAACGTTGTTTCAATCATCAAATATTTGGCGAAAGAAGGAACAAAATGTGGAACAACGCACGAATTTCGTTACGAAAGCAAGTATCCACCTGTGAATGAGGTTTGGGAAGTCGGGTTCTTGTATGATATGGATGGTCCACCGCCATGGGAACTTCATTAAGTTTTCGGTTCCGTAGCCTAGTGGTCAGGCAGCGATTTTCAAAATCGCCCTACGAGGGTTCGAACCCCTTCGGAACCACCAATGGAAGATAAAGAAAAGATTATCCAGCGTTTTCTAGATTTCGACCCTAAAGTGGCTCGTGAACAAAGAGAAGTGCTCGCAAAGGCTCAAATGGAAGAGCTTCAAAAAGCGCTAGAAGCAGGGCCTACTATCGAGTCTACCATCAAATGCATGCGTTCTTATTGCACTGAGATGAGATGGGCCGTCCCAGATAAAGAGAGTGTCCTTTGTCGGGATCACACAATGGAGGTTTTTCGTGGAGAAGCAAAAGCTCCACCTCTTCGTCGAAACATCGATTATCAGGCATCTGGACGACGAATTTTCTTAATCGAAGATTTCAAAGATAAATAGCACTTTCGATAGAATCCATGCCCCTGTAAGTCTCAACGGTCGAGCTCTGATCTTCAAAATCGGGGACGCAGGTTCGAATCCTGTCAGGGGCGCTGTTTCTTACTTTTGGCACCGCCATAAAGACGAACAAGTTTACGGCGGATTTTCTGTTGGTCCTCCCAATATTCATCCCATTGTGATCTCGGGACTTTAAACTCCATTCGTTTGTCCCGCAATAGAACCACAGAGAAGGCTGCATCAGTCCAACCTGATTCTGGTGGGAGCATAAAGCACCATTTCCAGCCCCAGTTGACACCATCAATTTTCTTGATGATGTATTTGGTGCCGAAGATCTCGGTGTTGAGGCGGATGAGATCTTCTTCCATCTGTTTCGGGGTCGGAGGACTGTTGACCGTGGAATAGCAAAACTCTCCCATAGGAGAGCATACAATAGATCCTTCATCTCATCTTAGGTCGATGAACGGATCAAGCCTAGCTACTTCTCAAGTTACGTCCCCTAACATTCATTCCTACCCCGTAGGAGGCCGTCAAATACTCTGGGTGGTACTTCATGATGAAGAAGCGACTGAGAGCACTGTAACTGCTAAGAACGTGGCAAACATGTTCGCAGCCGCAAGTTCAAAAGTCTCAGCCCATTACACTGTCGACGTCGATGAGATCGTCCAGTGTGTAGATGAGAAGGATGCTGCGTGGGCTGCAGGACCTATTGGCAATCTCCACGGAATTCATATTGAAATGTCCGGATATGCCAGAGACACAACTGAGCAGTGGTTGAATGATATGCAAATGCTCGATTTATGTGCTCAACTGGTTGCAGATATCTGCACTCGTAACGGTCTTCCGACTACTGTTCTTGAGGCAAGTGACCTCGATGATTCTGCATGTGGAATTACTACGCATGCTGCAATTTCTGCGAAATATCATGAGACTACCCACACAGACCCTGGACCAAGTTTCCCCATGACTCAGTTCATGGAGCTCGTAAACAAGTATTACGCTCCCCCACCGGCTGCTGCCTAATGTAAAACTCAAGGTGGATTTCGGACGCCTCGCTCACGATCTCACCAAGATCACATTCATGATGGACATATCACATGAATGGGAACAGATTAATTCCACCAAATTCCGATGTGATAAGTGCGGGTTAGAAGCCTCGACTCCGCCCGACGAAAGTTGTGACGAAGCTCTCGTACGTCTAATCATGGAATCCTAGGCTTCTGTTGTAATGTTCAGATGGTCCCACCTTGGGGAAGATCGGTTTCGACGTGGAAAGGAAGATTTAGTCTGCGTGCAGGCGGCGCCCGTCCCGCCACAACCAAATGGGCCGTCCAATTGCGAACGACAACGCAGCGCGCCTCGCGGCCTAAGAAACCGTGAAGCTGTCCGGCAGGAAGATCGTCCTAGTACCTGATCTCCGGGCATGAACCACCAGGGCTGGATCCGACGCGGGTTGACCGGCGAAAGGATCGAGATCCACAGGTCATCTAGGTCGCAGCCGAATCTGCGAACTCAGTCGTCAGGGATATGACGACTACGCACGTGAAAGAAGACGAATCGGGCGTTTCGCGGACCGGGGTTCGATTCCCCGCTTCTCCACTAACCATAAAACAGATGAACAATTCACTCTCCTTGAACATGTCCGAGCCGGTTGCGCCGGCTCTGTTCAAGGAGAGTTTCAATGCATCATAAACGACGACGCCCTAAGAAGAGTCGTGCCGGCTGCTTGATGTGCAAGCCGTGGAAGGCTAATGGGGTGAATGAAGAGAAAGCCTCTGTGAAAAGGCATATTCAGGACAGGTATGAGGACCCTCGAGACAGAATCCGATGAAGAGCTAGGCCCTTGGGCCTTGGAAATTCATGATCGAACGGGTCAAATTCCCGAGCTTCAAAATCACAGTGGAGAAGGCCCCGATGAGGGAAATCGACGGAGCGATTTTCTATCTCGCGCCTTGTCTGCGCTGCGGTACAGGAATGTTCGACTCCCGAAAGGGAGTAACTCACAATCGCCCGGATTGTGATCTCGAACTAGTTCGAAAAATCATGGAGTCATAAGCTGTACTGTCGCCCATGCGCAAAGAATGGGCTGACATGTCGCTTCCAGAGTTGCTCACGGCAGTTCTGACGGAAAACTATGCACTCAATCGGAATTTGACCGAGGTGCAAACTCGAAGCACCGAGCTTCTCAACAAAGCGCGAGATTGGCGTAAGCAAATCATCGAGCTCGGTGGTAAGGACCCGGGACCGCCATGAATATTATTTGGATTAAAAGCGAGGCGCCACAGGGGAAGAAAACTATTCCTGTGGAGGTTGCCGCAGTGAAAGACCACGAAAACCGTTTTGTTTTATACAAAACTAGTGAAAAGCCCAATATCGACACGATGTGGAGCCTGCATGATTTTGTCAGGGATTCTACACATTGGATTTACGGGGAAGGCTGGGATGGAGCCCGAGTTTCTGCGACTAAAAAAGTCAAAGAGATTCTAGCTGGAAAATTCGACCCGAAACCACGGAAGTCGAAGCGAAGTACAGTTTCGAATGAGCCGAAAGCGGCGAATCGTACTTCGACAAAACGAAAAAGCGATAGGTGATAAGCGCGGTCCGCATGGGTACCGGCTTTGTCGCTATTGTGGCAAAGAAGTACAACCACCTCGTAAGACATTTTGTAGTGACGAATGCATTCACGAGTGGAAAATTCGTTCGGATGTCAAATACGTTCGCAAATTTGTCTATGAGCGAGATTTAGGAATCTGCGCCAAGTGCGGAACTGATACTCGCTATATCCGCATTGAGATTGAAAATGCTGCTCGAGATTCGATGGTAGCGAGCGGGGTTTGGTATTGGAAAGATCATCCAATATTTCTTGCTTGCCTCGCAAAATTTCAGTTAACAGTTAAAGAATCTGAAAAGTCTCTTTGGCAAGCAGATCATATTGTTCCTGTTTCTAAAGGCGGCGGATTGTGCGATCTATCCAATTATCGCACATTGTGTCTTCCATGTCATAAAGAAATAACTAAAAAAGATCGTCGAAAGCCATTTGTGACGTGAAGTTCTTATTGCGTATGGGAATATGACCACCCATGCGCCTGGTGACACTCCGTTGAGTTGGGGATTGGCTGACGCCATTTCAGCCAACGACGGAACAGCCGAGGACATTAACTGGATTGATGTTCCAATTGCAGAACTCGATCTGATTTTCACAGTCCCCCGGATGCCACTCCGGATGAAGATCAATGATCGCATGATGGCGGTCAGTGCGAGTTATGCGGAACAGGTCCGAGTTTGCAAATTGCTTGGGTGTGTTTCACCGACTCATGCATGGTTCCAAGCAATTTGGCGCGCAGCTAAAGTAAAGCTCACTCCATGTCCGCTGGTGAGCACTGCCACGGACGCGATGAAAATGGGGGACTTCGATTTCCTCACGCGCGAGAACGACAATTTTGATAAACAAATCGCAGCTAATGCGGATGCACTGAGTGATCCCACGGTTTTCCCACGTGGATTTGCAAAAGCCTGGCTTATGGGCATCCTCATGGGGGAGCAAGGAGCGCACGGAGCTGAGAACGAAGGCTTCGAGTATCCTGATGGGCATGAACTCCAACATGAAGGAGGCATGCATAACGATTCGCACTTGGATTACTCCCAATGGATTTGGGATATCATCAAGCGCATGGCCAAGAAGATTTCGACGGGTGAGCAAGTCGATCTTCTCGAGCTCCAGAGGGCTCAGTTCCCTCAATTCAAAGCTCGGTTGGATGAGTACGAGAACGCAGCTTAGTACCAACATGAAGTATTGTAGCTGTGGTCACGAAGAAACAGAAACCCGGAAAGCCAAAGAAGCCTAGGGTTAAAATCACACTCACACCCGACCTCGTGTCAGGGTTGGACCAGGAAATCCGTCGAATTCGAGCGCGGTATCCTACTACCAAACCGACACGTGGAAGCGTGGGTCAGGATCTTCTTCGGAAGACCCTGATGCGCAAAGTAGAAACTAAAACGGATCGCGCCACGGCATATAAAGCGATTCTCAAAGAAGCCAGTATCATGAAACTGCGCGCCATGAAAGAGCGCAGTTTAGGAAATGTCTTTGAATCTCAACGATTTTGGCTAATGGCTGCTGCATATGAGCTTGAAGCTTTAGCTGTAATCGGCACTCAAGATGAGCCTACGATTCAAAGCACTCTCATTGAAGTACTCGGAATGCTTAAAGCTGCAACAGGGTATAAACACCTTCCAGAAGTACCTAATCGCAATGTCACTGCCCGACCAGACGCATAACTGGCAATTAGTCCACGCTCACATTCGGTATGGGAATATGTATGAATGTGAAAGATGTGGTGTCTTCGCTGGAGGCGATGATAAAGAAAAATGGGTGGATGCAACATCATCCACTACATTCTCTGTTTCTGGTGCTACAACCATAAGCACAATTAAACCACCTGATGAATGTGATGTGGAGCTAGTAAAAAGAATCATGCGATTGTAGGGTTCCGCATGATCAAGTATGTGACGGGGGACGCTACTCGACCGCAAACTCCTAATCCCGGAATTATTGCCCATGTAGTGAACGATGCCGGAAGATGGGGTGCCGGATTTGTTCTTGCTATCTCTCGTCGTTGGGAGAAGCCAGAGACTCAATATCGGCTTTGGGCTCGAGTTAAACAATATAATGATTCCGAATTATTCGGACTAGGCTCAACACAATTTATTGAAGTAGAACCGCAACTTTGGATCGCCAACATGGTCTCCCAAGTTGGAACGGGCGAATTAAACGGTCCTCCTATTCGATATGGAGCTTTAGCTTTCTGTCTGAGGACCGTAGCGAAGACTGCTCTTCGATCCGGGGCTACGGTTCATATGCCGCGCATCGGGTGTAGTCTTGCAGGTGGAAAATGGTCACAAGTAGGACCGCTAGTGGAAGAAACTCTTTGCCAGCAAGGAGTGGATGTTTACGTCTATGACTATCCAGGAGGCAGCTACAATCCCTGAGTGGTGTACCTACTCCAAAGACTGTAGAGAAACAGCCGTCTGGTTCGGGACTCTAGGTGATTTCGCCCCATTGACTTTCCCACCAGTCATAGCTTTGTGCTCATATCACAAATTCGATATGAAGAGACATCTTAGTTATATCGGCGAAGAAGATCCTGCGTCTTATTATCATGAAATCCCATTTGATGTGTATTGCATCTATGAGATCATGATCTCATAGGTTTCATCCTGGCTATTTTCTTAGAAACAGCACATAGATGATTACGCTTAAAAGCGCAACGGCTGTTCCAACCGCAAATGCCAAGATTACCTTCCGACTCGGAATTTGAAGGTTGGAAAAAGATGGCTGCGGAAGACGGGTTACAATAAATTTGCCCGTGTCACCCGGATTTTGCTGATAGGCCAGGTCATAACTGGTTCGCTGGTACCCACAAGTGGGACAGGCAGATATGTCTGTCGACACTCGAACCTTGCAAGTCCGACAATTCCAGTACATGGAACCCGTCACGCAAACCCTAGCCCATGAACAATTCATGGGCTTGTTGTCAGGTGTCTTCATCGTGAAACAACCGCTCATTGGTGATCGACTAGTAATTCCGTCTGAGCCATTCTCAAGAATTCGCAATAACCTATGGGTCGGGGGCATTCCTCCAATTGGAAAAGGTGTAGCACAATATTTTGATTGTCTAGTCTTGGCCGCGATGGAATGGCAGTCACACTGGGATTACCCGGGAGTCGAAGTCCTGCAGGCGAGATTAAATGATAGTCAAGAACATCGCATGACTCGAAACGAACAAATGGATGCTGTTCGAGTCGCTGGAATTGCTATTCGAAGATTGAGTGAAGGTAAATCTGTCTTATCAACATGTCATATGGGTTTGAATCGTTCATGTTTGATCGGAGCGCTTATTTTGTGTCGCGGTCCTGAGAGATTTTCGCCCAAAGCGGCAGTTAAATTAATTCGCCAAGCTCGAGGCCCGTATGCCCTTAGTAATCAAGATTTTACTCAGCTTTTGAACGACCTTCATATCCTGGTTCCGCTGTAACGGCGTAGGCCTCCATCAGCAATTTCAAGGCTTCGTCCATCTCGATTTTTGGATGGAACGAAACATGACCTTGAGCCTTGGGTTTATTGTCCCAAACCCAAGCCCAATCTCCATTTGTGTGCCCATTTCGACGGCACCATTCGATGAGTGATAATTGGGCGATATTTTTTACGGCTACGTTTCCTCTGTGATTCTCTACGTGAGAAGCCATGTGAATCAGAAATGAGTCTGATACTTTATCGAAAATCTTTCTCGGGTCTTCATCTCCAACCGTGTAAACGGCCATCAAGCCAAGTTGAGTGAACGCTTCAATGTCATCTGAGGTAATTTCTGCTCCCGATTTTGGCAAAAGGTCAGTAACAGTTTTCTTGAGAATCGCAATAACCGATTCTCGAACCACTTCTCGATTGGCTTGTGCAGCTCCCTCACCAGGCTTCGTCACGTACACCTCCCTCATGCTTACTAAACACGATACACCAGAACTTTGAATAATAAGTAAAGTTATATATGGGCACTAAATTGAATCCACAGTTGTTTGTCAAATCGGTTGGCTATGGGGTCATGATTGCTGAGATCACCCCTCCTCCGGAGAAGGAAATCACTACCAATGGTAATCAAGCCGGGTACACGAGGCTCCTTGGTCATCTGATCAAGAAATCTGGTTTACCGGTCCAAGAAGTTTTGACAGATCCTGTCGATACATCAAAGGCAGTGGTTCTCTTGACTGAAGGGCTTCCTCCCGTTGCACAGGAGAAAAATCAGACTGAGACCAATGACTGGGAAATGCTGGAGCGCGTCCTGGAAGTTACTGGAAACCCGAGACTTGCTCAACGCATTTCTTTCCTTCGGGATGGGATGCCAGTATCCATGGTGGACTAGTCTTAGCGTACTTTGTCGGGTGCCACTGAGGTGCACGGCTGTGGATAGCAAAGAAATAAGAGCACTGCGCGCGGCGAATTCAGTCTTTCTTAGAGATTACGAAGCCCGTCATACCTCTATTGATTTCTTCGATGATCTCTTTGCAATTGTCATAGCAGTTATGCTTGCTATGATTGTCGTGTCTTGCTAACACCAAATGACTCTAGTTAGGCGCACTCAATCGAAGGATACGGGTATTGATCCGTATATGCGCGATATCGCGGCGTTCTCTGTCCCGACGCGCGAGGAAGAGCTCGAACAATTCGATAAAATCGATAAAACAGAATTGAGATATCTATGCCATGTTCTTTCACATCCTAAGTCCAAATCCCTACTCGAGGATGCGACTAGGAAAGTCCTAGATGCGAAAGAAGAGATCGATCCGGAGAGTTTGATTCAAGCAGGAAAAATACTCGAAGCACCGCGACCGAATGTGACTCAAGTAGCGGAAACTCTCATTCCATTCTCTCGTTACTCCGATGAAATGAGGGAATGGCTCGATTCCCTGCCAACTCTCCTCCATGCATCAAAATCATGGATGAAAAAGCTCGTCCAACTCAATCGAGAACGACAAGAAGCAAAAATTGTATTTGTTAATGCCAATCTTCGCCTAGTCGTCAGTTATGCGAAGAAATATGTTCGAGCAGCGAGAATTCTATCAATATCCGACCTAATCCAAGAAGGAAACATCGGACTAATGCGGGCCGTCGAAAGATTCGATGTTCATAAGGGCCACAGGTTCTCTACTTATGCTGTGTGGTGGATTCGTCATCACATTAAAAGAGCCCTGCAAGACGGAGATAAAGTTATTCGGATTCCCGTGCATATTGTCGACAACATGCAGCGAATGAATCGAGTGGAACAGCGTCACCTCGCGCAAACTGGGATGGAGATCGATTCAGCAGAAAAAGCACGCGAACTAGGCCTGCCGATGATTAAAGTCCGCAGCGTAGAAAGAGCTCGCAGAATTATGCCTATAAGTATGGAATCTCCGTATATGTCAACGGAAGATTCTCCTACTGTGATGGAAGTGATTGCAGATCCGGACACGTTGTCTCCACACGATTCACTGGTTGAATCGAGAAGGACATTGGACGTAAAGAAAGCATTAGGGATTTTGACTGACAGAGAAATGGCCATTTTGAAATTAAGATTTGGTCTGGACGGTAATACGGAGCACACTCTTCAGGAAATTGCAGATAAGTGGGGTTTGACTCGGGAGCGCATCCGACAAATCGAAGGAGTTGCATTCAGGAAAATTAAAATCCATTGCACAGAGCTGCAAGAACACCTCATCAATGACAATCGAGTGTCCGTGAAAGGACCGACTGTATCCTATCTGCTGTGATTAAAATCTATTTCGTCGGGGCCCATAGTACGGGAAAGACCACTCTCGCTCGATATGTGTCAAAGCATTACAAACTTCCGCTGCTCACGGAGGTAGCTAGGTCCGTATTAGCCGAAAGGGAATTGTCCATCGACGGTCTTAGAACCGATCTAAGTCTGGTAGATGATTATCAGCTAACGATTTTTGAGAGGCAGATTGCGGAAGAGAAGCGCCTACGAAAATTTGTATCAGATAGGAGCTTCGATAATCTCGCGTATGCGGCTCAACACTCGAGAATTCTCTTTGGACTGATGAAGGAAAGACGTCTTCAAGAATATGTAAGAAGTTTGAGAGACCCAAATGTGATCATCTTTTTCGTGCGACCGGCTAAAGTCACGATTCATTCAGATGGAGTTAGAGAATCTGGAGCTTGGAGAGATATCGTCGCCATTGACGCGATGGTGAAGCTCTTGCTCGAAATGTGGGGTCTCAGATACTTGCCCGTGGCTTCCGTGTCAATGCAAGAGCGCGTACGTTCTGTAGACATGATTCTCAGTCTAGCAGGCGTTGCGAAAGCTCCACTGTAAAAGCAAGGTGGAGGTCAGCATGAAATCCATTCACATTATCGGCGGCGGAACCACTTTTTCCGTGCGACCTCACCTTGAGATCGCAGCCAAAGCCTACGGGCAAACCGCTCGCTATCTTCAAATCCTCTGCGGTCAGGCGTGGGGAGACGAAGAAGCAGAAATTCAAGTCCACTTGACTCGGATGGCAAACTCTGGACAAGGAACGATCGAAACCAACAGTGATGTAGCCAAGCTCTTGAAGCATTTGATTGGAGAGCCATCAACGAGCGTCATTTTCATGCCCGTCGCATTGTGCGACTTTGAAGGCAGCATCATGGAAAATGCGTTGGCAACTCCAAGTGGGAAGAACGAACCCCGCTTGAAGAGCCGATCCGGGGATCAAATGATGCTGCTGACGCCGGCAGCGAAGCTAATTAGCGAAATCCGGAAATACAGGAAAGATATCTTTCTGGTCGGATTCAAGACCACTGCTTCTGCCACTCCAGATGAGCAGTATTTTGCAGGATTGGAATTGGTGAAACAAGCTTCATGCAATCTGGTGCTTGCCAATGACCTTCATACTAAGCTCAACATGGTGGTTACTCCAGAGCAATCCAGATATTACGTCACTACGCGCCGTTATGATGCCTTGGGTGGTTTGGTAAGCATGACTCGTTCAAGATCCAAGCTCCATTTCACCCGTTCCACCGTGGTAAGAGGCGAAGCCGTCCCGTGGAATTCGCCTGCCATCGCTCAAAGCTTGCGCACGGTAGTGGATTATTGCATTAGTAAAGGTGCGTACAAACCCTTTCTAGGGACTACGAATGGACATTTCGCTGTTCGTCAGGCTGACGGCTCCATCCTCACCAGCATCCGGAAAACGAATTTTAACAATCTCAAGGACATCGGAATGGTGAAGATCGAAACCCATGGGCAGGATGAAGTAGTGGCTTACGGATATAAGCCGTCTGTCGGTGGACAAAGCCAGCGTTACATCTTCGCTCAACTTCCGGAGGCAGACTGCATTGTGCATTTTCATTGTCCTCTTAAGGTGAATTCAAAGGTCCCTATTCGATCTCAAGAAAATTTTGAATGCGGTTCTCATGAATGTGGTCGCAACACTTCTCAAGGTCTTGCGAAATTCGGGAATCTTTGGGCTGTAATGCTAGATCAACATGGACCAAACGTGGTTTTCCATAGTTCTATTGATCCGGGTGAAGTAATTAGATTCATTGAGGAAAATTTCGATCTACAGGGTAGAACTGATGGAGTTGAAATTCCAACTCCAATCGTAAACCAGGTCAGCATCTAAGTATCAAGATTAGATCTGAACCGTTTTTGGCTGATTGGAGAGAAATGGCCGACAATAATAAAAAAGACGGACGTGATTTCATCCTTCTTGGCCCAAGAAATGGTGATGGGTCAATTGTATGCATGAGACACAAAGCCGACCATACGACCCAAATTGGCATGATCGCCCCTGTAAAAGATGGGGAGCCAATTCGACCAGGACAGCAGATTGTGCAGCTCACACAGGGTGACGGCCCTGGTTTGGACGTAGAAGTCATTTATGGAGGGGAATCGGAAGAAATGCATTCGGCTCCCTTTGAGACATCCCATAAAGGACCAGCCATGGTCACTACTCCGGAGTTTCGCAAAAACTACGACAGGATTTTCGGTACAAAGCCTGTAGTAGGATCGGCATAATTGAACTAGTTCGAGCGTAATCTCTTCGGATGAAATCCGATGTAGAAGTTCTCGTAGATAGTTTCACCGTCTCATATTCATTTGATCTCTATCCCGGAAAGGGGAAGGCGTCTAATTTCGTCTCCATGGGTTTCAAACTCTCGAGACCTGTGACGCCTCAAGAAGCCCTCCTGCTGGAAGCACAGCACAGCGATATTGTGACATCTGCCGTCATTTACAACGCATTGGCGAGGAATCTTCTCACCAAAGAAGAGGCCAATGAAATGCTCACACTCTCACGTGAGCGTCATGCAGGCGTAGCAAAAGCTCTAGCTATGAAAATGGAATCACACGGCGCTGATGAATCGACTCAAAAGAACACTTGAGATTTGGTTATTGTAAGGTCGTTCGATGTCAGAAGCCCCTCTCACGAGGCAAAAACTAGAAGAAATTCTAGACGAAATTGCCAGTTACAAAGTGGATTTGGAAGAGGATCCGACACTTCCTCATCTCGGCACCAGATATCTTCAAAGCTCGCTGGCAAAATGTCGCCATTTTTTGAATCGTACTCAATATTATCTTCAATTAGCTCGACGGCATGAGAAAAATCTTCGCATTCAATTGAAACAATGCGAACTAAATGCTGATCTACAACTTCAGCAGTTATTGGCTAATGAACCATCAGTAAGGCAGCAACCGTCAATCGACGATCGGAAAGCTGTTGCTATTTCGCTCAATCATGAGCTATATGTAGAAATTGGCAAAGTTCGAGCCGACTTGCTTGACACTGAGGAAACAGTCAAGCTCATTAAAGCTAAATATGACGATCTAAATCGAACTAATTCCGACATCAAGCTTCAAAGGCATTTGGTTCGAGACGATAAAATCGAACAAATGAATGGCGGAGATGGTTATGTAAAACCACAGGCCAACAAAGACAGGACGGTTGAAGGAGGGTTGACTCCGGCGGTTAAGACTCAACCCATGGAACCTGAAGATCTGTGGGATGAGAATCGACGGCCCGATGACATGCCAATCCCCGTAGATCGTGTCCATGCCCAGCAGATTGCAGATTTCTTTGGGAAAACCATTCGAGTAGAATCTCCATCTACTCCAGCCCCAGTTTCAAAGCCGGTCAAAGAGGAAGAGGAAAAACCTTTGGTGGAAGTTATCAGCTACGATGATCTCTTGTGATAGATGATAGACTTCCAGTGTAAGGTGTAGTTGCTCGACCGGGTGAGCCCCGGCACTACAATCGTTCAACCGTTCAAAAGTTCAACCGTTCAGGTTCACGGCGCATAGGCCAACGGAGAAATGTCCATGAGTGGAAACAACAGCAGCGTAATCGAGTTCGGCTTCGATGATGGCAAAGTCATCAAAACCCAGGGCGTGGATGCCTTCAAGCAGGGCAAGCCTGGCGAGAAGAGCAAGATCTCGATCATCGCTTTCAAGCGATATCATGACGGAGTTCTCGCACAGAAGGCTCGCGACAAGCAAGGCCCTCTTACCGACGAGGAGAAGGCCGATTTTATCTCTCGCGTCGACACCAAGCTCGCGGCCAATCTCAAGAAAGAAGTCAAGGATCTGACTGAGGTTGACCGTTTGGACATCAAGTCCCCTCGTTTCTCATTCGCTTTCACCCATTTCAATGATGGGGTAGGCACCATCCGCTGCCTCAGCAGGTACGAAGGAACGACGTTGGTTCGTCCAGAACTCTGCTGCGACAAGTTTGGTGACGCGGATCAGACTGTCGCCACGGTCATCATGCAGTATCCCGTCGATGACAATTTTCAAGTCGATGCCGAGGATCTCGTGCGTCGCAAGCACACGAAGTTCTTCATCTGGAAGCTCTCCGCCAAGAAGTTCAAGAAGGTCGAGGGGACCTACATCGATCAACGCAATGATGGTCGCCCCGTGATCGATCTCAACGTCACCCTGGATGGCGATCCGAAATTCCAGAAGCAACTCATCGAGTCGGCTTCCACGGCATTCTGGGCTCGTGACGGATTCGACCCCGGCACTCGCGCCTGGATTCTCGATCAGGGGCTCCGTGCGTACAAGTACGTACAGAACAGCCTGGGCTTCGATCTCTCCAAGGAGAAGCTCATCGAGAAGCTCGGCGGACAGGCTCAATCGGCTGCCGCGCTCTCGAGCGGTGAAGCCTCGGCCGAGCAACCGAAGCTCATCGGTTCTTACGACGATCTACTCTGATAGGTCATTCCGGGATTAGAGGCAGCCCATGTGGGCTGCCTCATCCATGGAATCCATGAGAACTCTTGGGCTGGACCCGTCGCTACGTGCGTACGGTTGGTGCGTTTACGATAGTGAAGCGCCAATCCGAGAGAGACGTGTAGCTTCAGGGCATGAGGGAACGCTTTCATTAACGGTTCCAGTTGCCAGGTTCATGCATTTCCGCTCTATGGTGGTGGATTTGTTGGATAGGTACGAGGTGCAGGCTGTCGGAATTGAAAGTCCTGCTTACGGTGGTGGTCCATTCTCCGAAAATCATTTCGGACTTATGATGTTCTCGCTGGAAGCAATCTTTGAATATAGGAAAGATTGCGTCCTATTCGATCCTACTACGCTCAAATTCTTGGTAGGGAAGAGCACTTTTGGGAAAATGGACATGCAGAGATTTGTCCAACTTGATACAATGGACCCGAAAGTCATCAACAATGATGAAGCCGACGCTTATTGCGTAGCCCGATTTGCTTCAAGATTCATGAATCTGCGTTCATCAAATCTCGATCCATCCGATCTTTCCGAAAATGAAAAACGTGTGTTTTTGCAGAGGACACGTAAACTCAAGAGTGCGGCTGGAATTCAACGCGTGAAAAGAACGGCCCACGCATTCCGTGAGAATAGTCGATTCTTTTGTTTCAGTCAGGTCCCTCGCGGAGACGTAAAACTTCCGAGCAGAGGTCAAATTAACCCGGACCTACTCAAATGGTTATCCGACGAAGATACTCTTAAAGAAGTCATGGACTCATGATTTCGCTAGTCGTCTGTACATTTTAGCGGAGGCGGGAATGACCAAGCAGTTGACGACGGGGAAGTGGCATCCGAAGTTGGCCAAATTTCAGACCAACCTCGAGAAGAGAGGAGGCTTTTTCGATATCATTGTCAAGCCATCCTATGAATTGGAGTATATTAACTCCGGTAGCACCGTACTCAACATGTTAATTGGAGGATCCCGGATCCTCGATACAGGCAAGTTTATTTGCCCTGGTTGGCCCCGTGGAAAGATCGTTGAAATTTTCGGACGCGAGAGCTCTGGTAAATCCACAGTTGCTATGACAGCATTGGGTCAGGTTCTGGCAATCGGAGGAACAGGCCTTTACGTTGATCTCGAATGCGCAGTTC
>Ga0326728_10005083_pt1 | contig 37774 bp, 12 predicted proteins | sample MB3enrmetagenome_FD_207602 | JGI IMG/M metagenome (GOLD analysis project Ga0326728, IMG submission 207602) | Lab enriched peat soil microbial communities from McLean, Ithaca, NY, United States - MB31MN | ecosystem: Environmental > Terrestrial > Soil > Wetlands > Peat | place: USA: New York...
TCCCACGCCCCGCCAACCTTGGCGGGCTCGTCGGCGGCCAAAGCGCTGCCCGCCAACATCAGCAACATCCCGCATGCGAATGCGAGGACCAAAGAATACGTTAATCTTTTCATGGTGATATCTCCTCCTCTATAACTCTACTTGTTCGTGCTCACGGAACTCCCGGGCAACGAATCTCCCCACCTCTGGAGGTACTCCGCGCTCGTCCCTTCTACCAAGTCGGGCTGTGGCCACCCTCGAAAGCTGTCCCGCTGCTGGGTTCAACAACCACTCGTAGGTTCATTGCCGGCTTCCACCGGGTTTCCGCGCCAAGAGGATAGCAGATTCATTAGAATTTACACGCGAAAACTTGCCCCGCCAACCCTGTTCCCTTAGCGGCAATACATCTCCCGGAATCCGCGCCAGAGGAGCGTTGCACTGGCGCTTATGAATATCCGTCCGACTTGCCAGTACACCTACTCCGATGATGTGAAGACCTAGCCACGCGACGGCTCTCACCTCATCGTGCAAGCCACGCAAACCGAAATCACTTCATCGGCTTCCGTGGCGCGAAGTAGTTATCTTCTTGAGCCCCGAAGCGGCGCCCTCCCCCAGTCCAAGCCACCGAATCATCGGGTCATCTGAAACCAATGATGCAATCGACCGATGGATCGATGGCCCGATAACCCGATTTTTTCGACTCTCAGCTTGACACTGTGCTTTTAACGCGACTACCATCACTGGACTAACCATGAATGACATTCCCGTCCCACAAAAGAAGAGTCTCGATGATGCCACCATCACGGTACTGGGTTTAGGTCACATCGGGCTTCCCACCGCCCTGGGATTAGCGGAATTGGGGCGGCGAGTTATCGGCGCCGACGACGATGCCAGCAAGGTGAGGCTCATCCGAGCCGGGCAGCCGCATTTTTACGAACCCGGCCTTACCGACCTGTTGTCGAAACATCTGAAAAGTGGCAGATTTCAACCTCTCGAAGATGTGGCCGCGGCGGTTCGAGGCGGCTCCATCATCTTCATCTGTGTCGGCACACCCCAAAAAACGAGCGGCCAAGCCGACCTCGCGCAAGTGGAAGCGGTGGCGCGGCTGGTGGCGCGCAATTTGAACGAATACAAACTCATCGTCGAAAAAAGCACGGTCCCGGCCATTACGGCACAGTGGCTGAAGCGGACGATTGTGCGCTATAACCCCGGGAGATCTCCCCTGGCCGCAGGGGAGTCCACCCCCGGCGCACCTTCCCCGGCGCCCCTGGATTTCGATGTCGCCTCCAATCCGGAATTCCTCCGCGAAGGCAAGGCGCTGGAGGATTTCTTTCATCCCGACCGAATCGTGTGCGGGGTGGAATCCGAACGGGCGCGCGAGATATTGACGAACCTTTACAGCCCTTTGCAACGGCCTATCGTGCTTACCAACACCAGCACGGCGGAATTGATCAAACACGCCGCCAACGCCTTTCTTTCCACCAAGATTTCTTTCATTAACATGGTGTCGGACCTGTGCGAGAAGGTGGGAGCGGACGTCAGCGCCGTGGCGCGCGGCATCGGGTTGGATTCCCGCATTGGGCCGCAGTTCCTGGGCGCCGGGATTGGATACGGAGGCTACTGCTTCCCCAAGGACCTCCGCGCCTTCATTCACCTGGCGGAGGAGCACGGGGTGGATTTCTCCCTGCTTCAGGAAGTGGAACGCATCAACCAGCGCCGCGTGGACGTCTTTGTTCGCAAGGTCCGCCAGGCCGTGTGGACTCTACAGGGAAAGACCCTGGGCATTCTGGGGTTGGCATTCAAGTCCGGCACCGATGACATCCGGGAAGCGGTCAGCCTGAAGATTGTGCAAGCCCTGCGCAACGAGGGAAGCATCCTCCGCCTGTACGATCCGCAAGCCATGCCCAGCGCCCAGCGGGAGTTGCCCGCCGCCCCGGGACGACTCACCTACTGCTCCTCCGCCTATGAGGCGGCGCGGGGCGCGCAGGCCTTGCTCCTGCTTACCGAGTGGGAAGAATTCCGCCAGTTGGACCTGGCGCGAGTGCGAAACCTCATGGAAGTGCCGGTTCTGGTGGACGGTAGGAACCTCTTTGATCCTGACGCCGTCCGCCAAGCCGGCTTCGAGTACGTTTGCATGGGCCGCGAAGAGGCGGGGCCCGACGGATTGCGCGCCCATCCGGGAAAAGCCACCGCCTGAACGGGACACCGCCGCCCCGGGCGGCCAAGGCACTCCTCATGTCAAATTCCGCGGCAAGCGAAGATCCCCCGCCACTGACCCTGGTGACCGGCGGGGCGGGCTTCTTGGGTTCACATCTCTGCGACCGTCTTCTGGCGGAGGGCCACGAGGTCCTCTGCCTCGACAATCTCATCACCGGGCGGAAGGAGAATATCCGGCACCTGTTCGACCATCCGCATTTCCACTTCGTGCTGCACGACGTGACCCGGCCGATGGAATTGCCTGCCCTGCTCGCCGCCTCCTCCGGGCCACGCCCTTGCCCTCCCCGCCCGTTGAGTTACCTATTGCACTTTGCCTCGCCGGCAAGTCCAAAAGACTACGCTCGACATCCGATTCACACCCTCAAAGTGGGAGCGCTGGGAACCTACCATGCCCTGGGGTTGGCGAAGGCGCAGGGAAGCGTCTTCCTGTTGGCCTCCACCTCGGAAATTTACGGCGACCCGGAGGTCAGCCCCCAGCCCGAGAAGTACTGGGGACACGTCAATCCCATCGGTCCGCGCAGCGTTTATGACGAGGCTAAGCGGTTCGCGGAAGCCATCAGTATGGCCTATTACCGTGAGCACCAGGTCAGGGTGCGCATCGTGCGGATCTTCAACACCTATGGCGAACGCATGCGCCTGGAGGATGGGCGCGCCCTGCCCAATTTTATGGTCCAGGCGCTCGAGGGCAAACCCTTGACCGTGTACGGAAAGGGCAGCCAAACCCGCAGCTTGTGTTACGTCAGCGATCTGGTGGAGGGGCTTTACCGGCTGCTGATGTCCAGCCAGACCGGGCCCATCAACCTGGGAAATCCGGAAGAGGTTTCCATCCGGCAACTCGCGGAGGCCATCATCCGGGCCACGCAGAGCAAAAGCTCGATTGTCTTTGCGCCACTCCCCGAAGACGACCCGCAGCGCCGCCAGCCGGATATCACTGCCGCCCGGGAAAAACTGGGATGGGAGCCACGCGTCAGTTTGGAGGATGGCCTGACAAAGACCCTGCCCTATTTCCAGGCGGCAATGCAAAATGCTCCACGGCCCGCGGTCGACAGTGGGCAGTAGGCAGTGGAGAGTGGACCGTGGGCAGTGGGCAGTTAGCGGAAGGCAGAAAGCGCCACTGGCAGGTCCCGAAAAAGTCGTGGCAGGCGAAAAGCGCCTTTGTCGAATCCCGACCAAGCCAGGGTAGGCAGCAGGTGCCTTTTACGAGTTCCGACTCAGTCAGGCTAAGTAGCGAGCGCCACTTGCCAGTCTCGGAAATGTCGCCCTTGAATCTAACTATGGACAAGGAAGGGCCGAACTGGACAGGTCGAGGAAAAACTCATAGGCACGGCTAATCTGCCTACTGCCGAGTGCCTACTGCCTTCTGCTTACGGCCTACTGCTTTCCCGCCACTCCGCCGGCAATCTTCGACTCCACACGAAACTTGCGGTAGTCACTGTATGTGGAGATACCATTGATGGACTTGTGGATGAAGAAGACGTGGGCATCCAGATGAATTTCGACGTAGGAGGGCATCCAGACCTCGCCGTTCACGAAGCGTTGCTCCAGAACAACGTTGCCGCCCTTCTGCACCGAGGCCAGCAGGCCGGCGCCCACCTTCACACCCTCCAGGAAGCGTGCTTCCAGGCGCACGCCCTGCTTGGCCTGCTCGTCAATCCACAGGGTGCCCCCCAAAGCTTTAAGCACTTTGTCGGCGAGGGAATGGGGCTGAAAATCCGGGCGTGGGGCAAAGTCCATGGCGTAAACCTCGCGCCCCTGGTAGGCGTCGCGATGCAGATTATAGAAGCGGTCTGCCGCCAGGAATTTCGCCAGGGTGATCGTGTTCTTGCCAGGGTCTTCGCTCGACTCCTGCCTGGCGATCCGCGCATGCGCCTTGGCTTCCTGTTTCCGGACCTCCTCGTCCTGTTTCTCCCGCTCCCCCTCGGTTAAGGCCTTTCCGTCTTTGCTTAGCAGCCGCTCAATTTGCCAGGGGCCTATGAAATAGACCTCGTATTCTCTGATCCGGGTCGATTTCACCTGGCCTGCGGAGTCCAACTCCGGTTCTTCATCTTTGCGATGAAAAATGAAGTCCTTGCGAGCCGCATCAATTTGTTTCTGGTTTTCCGCGATGGTTTTGATGAGGGTCGCTGGATCGGGTGGGTTTGCCCGCTCCGCCGCAGGCTTCGCCTCAAGGAGTTTGCTCTGCGGGTAAAGAGCTGATGCGCACGTTCCCGCGAACAAAACAAGGCAGGCAAATGGAAAACAGCGCTTCGAATATTTGGCTCCTCGGCCAGGACTCGAACCTGGAACCCTTCGGTTAACAGCCGAATGCTCTACCATTGAGCTACCGAGGAGTATACCTGCACCTACAACATCGGCGGAATCGAACTATAACTTTATAGCACATAGCGAAAAAGCTCGTCAACTGACATGCCAAAATCTCCCCCGGTGATGCCATCGAGATGCCCGCCGGAATCAATGAAGAAAGGACCTAATCATTTCCGCGAACAAATAAGTCGCTGGACCCGGCAAAGGATGTATGCTGGGGAGCGATTGAGAGCTAAAAGCGAGATAGCGGTCAACCATGGTGCTCCTCCAATGAACTCTGCAGAGACCCGCGCCGGCACACGGACTTATGTCGGCGTGTTCGGGGTGACGCTTGTCACTCTCATGTACGAAATCCTCCTGACCCGAATCTTCAGCGTGACCATGTATTACCACTTTGCGTTCATGGCGATATCCATCACCATGTTCGGAATGACCGTGGGCGGAATCGTGGTGTATCTGCACCCCGCCTACTCCCGGCAGGATCAAGCCCTCCATCAAATGGGGCGCAGTTCCTTCCTATTTGCCATCTGGATTGTCATCGGGATCCTCACCCACATCTTTGTTCCCTTTTACGCGGGGACCTCCCTGAAGGGTCTGGCGTCGATGGTGGTGACCTTCGCGTCGTTATCCGCGGCGTTCGTGTATAGCGGTATCTGCGTCTGCCTGGCGCTCACCAAGTTCCCTCGCCAAGTGAGCCGGATCTATGCGGTCGATCTCGCCGGAGCGGCAACCGGGTGCGTGTTTCTGATTGGCGTCTTCAAAGTCACCGACGGTTTGAGCGCCGTTTTTGTGGCCGCGCTTCTTGCCACGCTGGCATCCATTTTATTTTCATCCCAGGGGCAGCAGGAGAGGTTCCAACGAACGGCGCTCCTTTTCAGCACATTACTGGCGGCGTTAGTGATTGCCAACACGATCACCGCGAGGAGCGGCAGCCCATTCCTCGACCTGATCTGGGTGAAAGGGAAGCCGGAGGCGAAACCTATTTACGAGAAGTGGAATTCCTTCTCGCGCCTCACGGTCCTGGGCGATGCCGACATTCCGATGAGTCCCGTGGGCGAGGGCACCAGCCCAACTTACCCCACCAATCGCACCGCCTGGGCACTCCCTTTGATGATCGATGCGGACGCGGAAACGACCCTGACCTCGTTTGCCGGCGATTTCACCAGCGTGGACTATTTGAAATACGATGTCAAAGAGATCGTCTATTACGTTCGCCAAAATTCCAAGGTCCTCATCATCGGAGCCGGTGGCGGCAGGGATATTCTCGCGGCGCTGGCCCTGGGTCAAAAATCCGTTCTCGCGGTGGAGATGAATGAGGACATCCTGGCTACCGTGAACGGAAGGTTCGGTGGTTACACCGGACATCTCGACCGGAACCCCAGAGTTACTTTTGTAAATGATGAGGCCAGAAGTTATCTGGCGCGAACCCCGGAGAGATTCGACATCATTCAGGCCTCCTTCATCGACACCTGGGCGGCAACCGCCGCAGGCGCATTTTCTCTCACCGAGAACGGGCTGTACACCGTCGAGGCGTGGGAGTTATTCCTGTCACGACTCACACCCCGAGGCGTCCTTTCCTTCTCTCGCTGGTTCACTCCGGCCCGGCGGGATGAAGCCTACCGGCTGACTTCTCTGGCCGCCGCCACTCTGGAGCGGATGGGGATTCCCAATCCGCGCCGGCATATTATCCTGGTGCGAAATGCCTGGGGGAATACCGTTTCAGGGGGCACAAGTGGAGCCGCCACGATGTTGATCGGCCTGGCGCCTTTCTCCGACGCCGAGATCGACAAGGTGGAAGCGGTTGCCCACGGGATGCAATTTCCCATCGTGTTCAGCCCGCGCGTGGCGGCGGACCCCAGGTTTGAGGAGATTGCCTCCGGGCAAGACCTCGACAGCGCCATCGCGGGGGGCGGTGGGGATATCAGCCCGCCTACCGACAATCGCCCGTTCTTCTTTCAAACCGGGAGATTCGGGGACATGTTTCGGCGGGTCCGCACCACGTCGCTCCTAACCAAGGTCAACGATGCGGCACATTTGTTGGGCGCCATGCTCGTCACCATTACCGTCCTTACGGTTCTCTGCATCGTGTTGCCCTTGCGCGTGGCGGGCAAGAAGTTAACCCTTACCACCGCCTGGCCTCACGTGCTTTACTTTGCCGCCATCGGATTGGGCTTCATGCTGATCGAAGTTTCCCAGATGGAGCGCCTGATCATCTTCCTGGGGCATCCCACCTACGCACTCTCGGTGGTGCTTTTCACACTGCTTCTCTCCAGCGGACTGGGAAGCTTCACCACGCATGGAGCGGAGAAGCGCAGCTTACGGAGGGTGGGAACAGTCCGGCTGGGAGGATTGCTGGTGGTGTTGGGCGCTTTCGGAGTCTTGACGCAGCGGGCACTGGTGGCTTTCCAAGATGCTGTTACCCCGGCACGCATCCTGGTGGGGGTCGGAATCCTCTTCCCCCTCGGATTCCTGATGGGCATGGCTTTCCCCCTGGGGATGAAGTCCGCTTCCGAAAATGAACCCGACCTGACGCCGTGGCTCTGGGGGATCAACGGCGCCACTTCCGTTTGCGCCTCGGTGCTCGCCGTGGTCATATCCTTGTATGCGGGAATCTCTGCGACGTTCTGGACGGGCATGGCATGCTACGCCTTTGCCGGGATGGCTTTCCTGGAGTCAACGAAGCAGCGTGGAGAATTTCCGAAACCCGTGGCGGTGGCAACGACTCAAGTCCAGCAGATTAACGGCCAGCCTGACACCTCTCCACTGAATTCAACTCTGTGAACCGCCCCAAGCTTGTGGTCCACAATCGTCCCGCCTGCCCTCGCTCAGCTCCGGACAGCAGTCCCGCCGCTCCGAAGCGAAAATCTCTGCTAATTCCTTGCATATCATAGAGTCATAAGGAAAACGGCGTAACTCGTTTGTTTTCATAAACTCATTGGGAGCACTTTTTTTGCCCCTTTGTTTTCAATCAACCATTGGGAGCAATCTCCATTTTTAACATCTTTTTGCCAGGTGCTTTTGCCGAGTCGGGGCTCTCGGTACCATGGCTATTATAACCCAAAAGTAAACAAAGTCAAGCAAGAAATTCTGATATCCGGCAAAAAAATTGTGGTCTGGGGCATGAAAAACAAAGTCCATGGCATTGGAGGGAAGTGTAGTGCAAGGCCGACCCTTTACGCTTGCGGTTCTTCCACCACGTCGCGCACTGGGCAACTCAGCAGGGCCCTGCAACGCCAAGTCGTGATTTCTTGCTTTTTATCAGACTTTTGCCAAGCACCGGTTTCGGGGGCGCATTTTTGGCAGGAATGTTCTGCGGGCGATTAGTGAGCGGGGCCGCCCGGCGTGCCAGCGACTTGCTGGCACGCCGGGTGGAGAGATCAAATGCCGCAAACCTAATTGACTTGCAAGGTGATTGCCTTCACGACCACATTATTCACCGGCTGGGATTGGTCGCTTACCTGGATGTAAAACGTATAGCTGCCGGCGGCTAACGATGCGGGGGTGGTCGTCGTGACTACTCCGTTAGAGCTGAGATTAAGCCCGAGGGTAGCGAGAGTCGTGGTCTCAAGCGATGTCAGTTCCGTAAAGGTATAGTACGGGTTGGGGCCCGCCGCCACGATTGAAGCCTGATAGGCAACACTGTTTGTGGCCGCAGGTAGCGCGCTCGTCGTAATGTGCAGCACCGGGTTCGGAAGGTGGTCGACTCCCCAAGGTGTTGCGACGCCCGTGGTGGCTACCTCCGAGCCCGCCCCTGTTAATGTAAAGGAAAAAATGGCGGGGGTGGCCGCAGCGGAGAGTGATGCCAAGCCGAACGCTCCATCGGGCCGGAAAGCGATGCCGATGGGAGATTCCACGCCGCTGGCATAGTCGGGTGTGAAGGAGTAAGACGTGAGGCTAAATTGCGTCCCATTCACGTTGGCGGTTTCGAACCCCAGGAGTGTGCTGGTATCCTCACCTGCCACCCAGACCGTCTGGGCGTCGGGCGAGACCCGAACTCCGGCGGGGTTAGTGGAGCCGGCGGAAACAGTTTGGGCCTGAACGAGCGTGCCATTGGTCGGCGGAGAACTAAAAGTGACCGAGATCGCTCCGGTCGCATAATTCACCGTTCCGCTAATGCCCGTGCCACTTATCACGCCACTACTGTTGCTGTAACCGGTCACTGCCCCTGCCACGACTTCCAGCAGATTGCCCGGGGAAATAGGGTTCGGTGTAAAGGTATTTGAGAAGGTCATTGTAGCGCCGTCGCCCGTTGCGATCGTCTGATAGCCACTCGGCGCTCCCGGTGTCAGGTTGACCGGGGCGAGGGCCGTTTCAAATGCGGCATCGTTCGGATTGATATCGATGACCTCCAGATAACCATCCGTGCCGTTCCCCTCCGTGACGAAGGCATAACGGCCATCGGGGGAAACATCGATGAATCGGGGAGTAACCCCCGCTTCGACCAGCGGAATGCAAGGGGGTGGGGTGCTCGCGCTATTGGCAGCGCCGATCTGAGTCAGGAAGCTCGCACTGCTGGGTTCCGCGTCGAACACGCAAACCTGATTGCCTGCCCCATCCAGCACGTAGCCGTGGGTTAGTCGGTTGCCGCCTACGTTGAAAGTGGGCGCCACCTTGATGTCAACAAACGAGGGGGTTCCGTTGAATGTGATGCTTGCCTTAACGCTCGCATAGGTAGCGCTCCTCTGGCCGCCGTCAATCACTTGCACATCGTGGGTTCCACCATTGGCAACGTAACCATACACAAAGTCGTAAGGATTATTCAAAAAGGCTGTGGATGCCGGGCCGACCGCGACGGCCACTGTGTCACCGGCCAGTGAGGAGAGCGGCGGCACCGACGCGGGGGTTGCAGCCGCAAACGTCCCGTTTTCATCATTACCAAGAAATACGATGTGGTTGCCCGGGTCCGCAACAAACAGGACCTGTCCGCCGGGGGAGACAGCCGGATAGTTCGGAGTGTCCGCCACCCCTGGATCGGTGATCGTCTCCAAGAAGACTGGGGCGGCGCCCGAAGTATCAAACACGTCCAGCGCGGCGCTGTTCGAGCCCACAAAAGCCAGGGACGGGAAAAGGTAACCGCTAAAAGTCGTAAGCGGCGGGCAGGTTCCTGCCGCCGTGCAAGACGGTGTAGTGGCATTCCCGTTGTCGGTGACCGTGACTTGCGCTGACCATGAATTACCAACCGTGGTGACAGGGGAGGGAATGGGCGGGGTGCCGGCGAAAGGTGCGGCGCCCGGTTGGCCGACCGGCGACCCAGGGAAAGCGAAGTTCAGGCTAGTGCCGGCGTACGAACCCGAAGATGAAGAGGTAAGGTTGCTGGCCGACCAAGTGTACAGCGCCTTCGCGTTGTTCGGGATGCCGGTCCCGCCGCAGGTTCCCGTACCCACTTGGCAACTAAACAGCACGCTATAGGGTTGACCCGCTTCTCCGGAGGGCAAGTAGTTAACATTCGAGTTTTGGATCGCAATCTCCGGGTCCACTATCAAGTCATTCGTATTCGTCAGAATGCTGTTGGGGTCGCTCGTGATAGTAGCTGCCGGGGTGGTGGAGTTTGCAGTGTCCGTCGCAGTGACGCTGGGGCTGTAAGTGCCTACACCCCCGAGAGCGTTCGGGGGCGTCCCCGTGGGCCCCGTCGCGCAGGTCAGGATCACCGGGCTTCCAGAAGGCGTACAAACGAAGCCTATTCCTGTAAGCGTCGGATAATTGGAATATGAATACCCTCCCAGGCCATTGCTGGCGGCAAAAATCGGTGGGGCACAACTGGACGTGGGATTGCACCCGTTCCCCGTGCCGTAAGGACGCCCGGTGACGCCGTCCGGCCAAGCCACATTAGAGACATTGGGGCCACCGCTGCCGATGGTAACCGCGAGGGTCAGCGCGGGATCAACATTGAGGGACCCCGTAAACGAGGTGCTCCCGCTCGGGGCAGCATAATTGGCAGTATCGGTCACCGAAACCTGCGGGCTGTAAGGGCCGGCCGTGGTTATGGCGCCCGCGGCCGCCGAACAGCCACTTGTGGTGCACGCGAAACCGGCCGGCCATGTGCTATTCGCAGTGGTCGTATAGGTGAAAGGCGGGAGGCCACCGGTGGGCGGGAAAGTAAGCGGGGTGCATGCACCGCCGGAACAACCGGTGCCCGTACCGTAAGGACGTCCCACCACCGCGTCCGGGAAGGGACTGGCAATGCCAGGCGTGATCGACAAGGCGGAGTGGATTCGCAAACTGGTGCTGCTGGTGGCCGGAGCTCCCGCGACGGTCACACTGCTCGGGGTGGTGAGGTTTCCGATGTCGTCCAATTCCACCGTGGGGGAGAATGTCTGGAAGTTCCCCGCGATGATCGCCGTGATGTTGGTCGAGGAGAGAGTTGCGACGCCGGGCGTGCCCGAAGTAGACCCGAAAGCGTTGCAGGGCGCGGCCGTCGCCGCGGTAATTCCCACCAAGCCCGCAGGCAGGGACGACGATCCGGTGTTCACGCACCATTCATAGTCGGCGGGCGTGGTTGCTCCCAGGCCGCCCGCGGCAGTGTAAGTGGGTGTGCCCGTGGGATTCCCATAACTGCGGCCCGTGGCGCCCGGCAGGAGGGTGGCCGGGTTCGTGTTGGATAGAGTGGCGGAAGTAGCCTGGGTCAATTTCACCGACAGGACGGGGTCGACAGTGAGGGTCCCGGAACTCGTAACAGTACCGCTCGGGGTGGCATAATTGCCGGTGTCCACCGCCTTAACCGTGGGGTTGTAACTGCCCGAAGTGGTGATGGCGCCCGTGGCCGCCGTACAGCCGGTTGTGGTGCAGCTAAAACCCGTCGGCCAATTGCCATTGCCAGTCGTCGTATAGGTGTAAGGCGGGATGCCACCAGAGGGTGGGAAAGTCAGCGGGGTGCAAGCAACGCTGGTCGTGCCGTTATAGCAGCCCGAGCCCGTACCGTAGGCACGGTTCACCACCGCATCGGGTGCGGCAAAACCATTGCCCACGCCGCTGGGGAAGTTGGGAGTGATCGCCAGGGCCTCGTGAATGCGTAAATTGGTGGAGTTGGTCGCGGACGTGCTGCTGGCGACGCTGGTCGGCGTGCTGGCGTTGCCGGTGTCATCCAATTCCACCGTGGGGCTGAAGACTTGGGAGGTCCCCGTAATGACTTGCGTGATGTTAGTGGAGGAGAGAGTGGCGATGGCGGGGTTACCCGAGGTGATCCCGAAGGTGGTGCACGGCGCGGAGGTCCCGCTCGAGGGCGTAATTCCCACCAGACCCGCAGGCAAGGACGAGGATCCGGTGTTCACGCACCATTCATAGTCGGCGGGCGTGGTTGCTCCCAGGCCGCCCGAGGCCGTATAAGTGGGTGTACCCGTGGGATTTCCGTAACTGCGGCCGGTGACGCCCGACAGGAGATTTGCCGGGTTGGTGTTCGTGAGGGTGGCGGAAGTGGCCTGGGTCAACTGTATGGACAGGGGGGCGTTGACGGTGAGGGTCTTGTTCGGCAGGGCGAAGGTGGTGGCCGACACTGCGGCGCTTGGCGTCATGGCGTTTGCCGAGTCACCCAACGTGGTCGAGAAAGTATAGCTGCCCGTGCCGCCGGAGACGGTGGTCGCTCCGCTGGTGCAGGTCATGGTCGTGGAGCCGGAGGTGCAGGTTACGCCGGTCGGCACGCCCGTGCCTGCCGCCGCAATCGTCGAAATCGCCGAGAAATTATAGGTCCCGACCGGGGAGGCGGATGGGCCTAACCCCCCGGAAGCGTCATAGACCAAGGCCTTGCAAGGTGATGCGCCGCACGTCCCCGCCGCGTTGCCGTAAGTTCTTCCCTGCACGCTTACGGGGGGTGGGTCGACCGAGGCCGCATCCACGGCCAATGACAAAGCCGCGGCGATGGGAATGGTCTTATTGGGCAAAGCATACGTGGTGGACGACTGCGAGCCGCTGGGCGTCGCGAGGTTCGCCACGTCATTCAAAGTGGTGGTGAGGGTATAGTTCCCCGCGGCTGCCGTCACCGTGGAAGCTCCGCTGGTGCAAGTAATACTCGTTGCGGCCGGTGTACAAGCCACCCCCGCCGGCACGCCCGTGCCCGGCGTGGCAATCGGTGTTACCCCTGAGAACGAATAGCTTCCCGCCGGTGAGGCGGAGGGACCCAAACCTCCCGAGGCGTCGTAGATCAAGGGGGTGAAGCCCGCCCCGGCATTGCCGTAAGTCCTGCCCGTTACTCCGGTCTGCGGTGGGTCAATCGAGGCCCCATCCACCGCCAGCGCCAGAGGCGCGTTGATGGTGATCGTCTTGTTGGGCAGAGCAAACGTGGTGCCCGACGCTGTGGCGCTCGGCGTCGCAGCATTCGCCGTGTCACTCAAAGTGGTCGAAAAAGTATAGGGTCCCGTGCCGGCGGAAACGGTGGAAGCTCCACTGGAACAGGTCATGGCCGTGGCGCCGGCATTGCACGCCACCGCAGACGGCACACCCGTGCCCGTTGCTGCAATCGACGAAATCGGGGTGAATGAATACGTCCCCGCTGGGAAGGCGGAGGGTCCCAGCCCGCCGGAAGCGTCGTAGATCAGGGCGTGGAAGCCCCCGCCGACGTTGCCGTAACTCCTCCCTTGCACGCCGTTCGGCGGTGTGGTGCCAAAGTCGGCGGAAGTGGCGTCCGAGGCCAAGGCCAGAGGCGCATTGATGGTAATGGTGTGGTTCGGCAAGGCAAATGTGGTGCCCGACGCCGCGGCACTGGGCGTCATAGCGTTCGCCGTGTCACTCAAAGTGGTCGAAAAGGTATAGGCTCCCGTGCCGGCGGAAACGGTGGAAGCTCCGCTGGAACAGGTCATGGCCGTGGCGCCGGCGGTGCACGCCACCGCAGACGGCACACCCGTGCCTGCCGCCGCAATCGACGAAATCGCCGTGAGAGAATACGTCCCGGCCGGGGAAGCGGAGGGTCCTAACCCTCCTGCGGCGTCATAAATCAAGGCCTTGAAGCCCGCGCCGGTATTGCCGTAAGTTCTTCCCTGCACGCCGTTCGGGGGTGCGGTGCCAAAGTCGGCGGAATTGGCGTCCGACGACAGTGACAGAGCCGCGGCGATGGGAATGGTCTTGTTGGGCAAAGCATACGTGGTGGACGACTGCGAACCGCTGGGCGTCGCGAGGTTCGCCACGTCATTCAAAGTGGTGGTGAGGGTATAGTTCCCCGCGGCTGCCGTCACCGTGGAAGCTCCGCTGGTGCAAGTAATACTCGTTGCGGCCGGTGTACAAGCCACCCCCGCCGGCACGCCCGTACCCGGCGTGGCAATGGGTGTTACCCCCGAGAACGAATAGCTCCCCACCGGGAACGCGGAGGGGCCCAAACCACCCGAGGCGTCGTAGATCAAGGGTGTGAAGCCCGCCCCGGCATTGCCGTAACTCCTACCCGTTACTCCGGTCTGCGGTGGGTCAATCGAGGCCCCATCCACAGCCAGCGCCAGGGGCGCGTTGATGGTAATGGTCTTGTTGGGCAGGGCAAACGTGGTGGCGGAGGCTGCGGCGCTGGGCGTCGCGGCGTTCGCCGTGTCGCTCAAAGTAGTCGAAAAAGTATAGGCTCCTGTGCCTGCGGTCACGGTCGATGCCCCGCTAGTGCAAGTCATGGCCGTGGCGCCGGCCGTGCACGCCACCGCTGCCGGCACGCCCGTTCCCGCCGCTGCAATCGACGAAATCGCCGTTAAGGAATAGGTCCCCGCCGGAGAGGCGGATGGCCCCAACCCTCCCGTGGCGTCATAGATCAGGGCGTGGAAGCCCCCGCCGACGTAGCCGTAACTCCTCCCCTGCACGCCGTTAGGCGGTGTGGTGCCAAAGTCAGCGGAATTGGCGTCAGAAGCCAGCGCCAGAGGCGCATTGATGGTAATGGTGTGGTTCGGCAAGGCAAACGTGGTGCCCGACGCTGCGGCGCCGGGCGTCATGGCGTTCGCCGTGTCGCTTAAGGTGGTGGAATAGGTATAGTTCCCCGGATTGGCGGTCACGGTGGAAGCGCCGCTGGTGCAAGTCATGGCGGTGGCGGTTGGAGTGCATGCCACTGCTGCCGGCACGCCCGTGCCCACCGCCCCAATCGACGAAATCGGGGTGAAGGAGTACGTTCCCGCCGGAGACGCGGAAGGTCCCAGCCCGCCGGTAGCGTCATAGATCAAGGCCTGGAAACCCGCTCCGGTATTACCGTAGGTTCTTCCCTGCACGCCGTTGGGCGGTGTGGTGCCGAAGTCCGCGGAAGTGCTGTCGGAGGCCAGCGCCAAAGGCGCATTGATGGTAATGGTCTTGTTCGGCAAGGCAAACGTGGTGGACGACTGCGAGCCGCTCTGCGTTGTGGAGTTCGCCACGTCGTCCAGGGTGGTGGTGAGGATATAAGCGCCGGGCGCCGCCGTCACTGTATTAGCCCCGCTGCCGCACGTGATTAGCGTGGCGCCGGGTGTACACACTACTCCTGTCGGCACTCCCGTGCCGGGATTGGCAATGGGCGTTACCCCAGCGAACGAATAGGTTCCCGCCGGGTACGCGGAGGGTCCCAAACCACCGGAAGCGTCGTAGATCAAGGCCGTGAAGCCTGCCCCGGTATTGCCGTAACTCCTGCCCTGCACACCGTTCTGCGGTGGGTCAATGGAGGAGGCATCCACAGCAAGCGCCAGCGGCGCATCCACGTGGATGGTGTCCGCGGTGCGCTGCGACTGCGGGTCAGTCCCCGCCGCTCCCGGCGTTGCGGCTGGAACTGCCGCATTAGCGGAATCGACAGCGGTTACCGTGCCGGTGCTGGTTGCACCCGTTACCACGGCGTTGCCGCTATTGCAGTTCAACTGCGAGATGGACGTCGACACGGAGTTGACCGTCTGCGGACAGGTAATGGGCGCGGGGAAGCCCGAGCCGTTCATGGTAATCGGCACCAGACCGTCATTGGCGGCAACCTGATAAATAAGGTCGGTGCGGTTGGGCGAGCCGTAAGTTCGTCCATTCACCGCGTCGGGTGGAGGAGCAAAATTCAGGCTTACCGCGATTTGCGGGTGAATCTTCACGCTCGCAGTCACCGTGCTATTGTCCGCGGGAATCGCGAAAGTGCTGGGGACGGCGGCATTTCCACCGTCATCGGCTTCCACCGTGAAGGTGAAAGTTCCGGTGCCGTTAATCGGGCTGGCCGCGCTGGCCGTGAGTGTCACGGGTAGGTTCGACCCTGTGGAGGTGGCCGCGCCGCAATTGGTGCTGATGCCCACCAGGTTCGGGGGCAGGCTGCCGGCCCCGGAATTTACGCACCAGAGGTAGGTTGGGGAGGTCCCCACCATCAAGCCTCCGGTAGCCGAATAGGTCGGAGCGCCGGCGGCATAAGCGCCAGATCCGTAAAGGCGATTCATCACGCCATCCAGCAGGGAGCCGCCGGACGCAACGGGGATGGAATTCTGGCTCAGCGACGCCACCAAGACCGGGTGCACAAGCAACGATGTTGTACTGATTACAGTCGCGCTCGGGGTCGTGGCGTTTCCGGTGTCACTCAAATCCACGGCCGGGGCGGTGGTGCCTGCGCCGGGGAGGACACTGGTAGCCTGAACGGTTTCCACGGGCGCTTCCACCACCGTGGGGCAAGTCGCATTCAAATTGGTGCCCCCACTGGTGAGGAAGGGCGCGGGCAGGGTCCCGGCGCTGATACACCACTGGTAGTAGCTATTTCCCAGAACACCGACGGTGGTGCTCTGACCCAAGCCGCCCGCGGGCGTATAGACCGGCGTACCGCCGATCGCACCGTAAGTCCTTCCGGCAACGCCGTCAAGCAGGTTGGCGGGATTGGGAGAGGCGGCATTTCCCGGCTGGGCCAACGTGACGCTCAGGACGGGGTCCACCGTCAGGGTGTGACTGGCATGACCGAGGATGTCCGATGTGGCCGTGGTACTGGAGGCGGCACTGGAAGGCGTGGAGGCGTTCCCCGGGTCGGAGACCGCGATGGCAAAGGGGTAGGGACCGGTGGCGCCGGTGACGTTTGCCCCGCTGCTGCTGCATGACAGGTTGGCCGTCGCCACCAGATAGCTAGAGGCTACAGGTACTGCCGGGAGGAAAGGAGCACAGGCCACCCCGGCAGGCAAGTTGTAGGTGGTGCCCTGCGAGAATCCCAGGCCGGCGGTGGTCAGCAATCCCCCGGTGGCGACGAACACCAGCGAGTTCTTGCCATTCCCTGCGCCTGCCCCGTAAGGCCGGCCCACCACCGCATCAGGCACCTCCGCCTGGGTTACGGCACCCGTGGGCGTGTTCGGGTAATTATCAAAATTGACGCTGAAGGTAATCGGCGCATCGACGTTCACCGCATCCGTGCGCGTGCTCAACGGGTCGGTGCTCACCGTGGCGGCGGGGGTGGCGGTGTTGGCGGTGTCGGAAACCGTAACACTGGGGGCGTAGACGCCGGTGGTCGCCGTCACCGCTGCGTTCGCGGTATTGCACGTGTAAGTGGTGGCTGCGGGCGTGCAGGCCATGGGGGCAAGCGCGGAGAGGCTGGCGGGAATCGTGCTCGGCCAGACGTAACCACCCAGACCGTTGGAGGCGGTATAGATCGCCGCCGCGCAAGCGCCTGTGGTACCCGTGCAGCCGTTGGCCGCGGAACCGTAAGAGCGGCCCTCGACGGCGTCCGGCCAATGCGCACCCAAAGTCTGTGCGAGGCTGATGGGCGGGTGGACCGTCAGGGAGATCGTCTTGGTGATGGTATTCGCGGGCACCACGGCGCGAGTCTGCGTGGAAACCGTAATCGGGTTGTCGATCACGCTGATCTTAACCGAGTAAGTGGTGTTCGCGGCCACCACGCTCACCGCGGGGCTGGTGATCGCGCACTGGTTGGCAGCGGTGGCGCTGATGGCAATCGACAATGCCGGGTTGGAAGGAGTAACGCTGAAAGGTGAGGCCGTGGGGCTGCAGCCGCCGGTGGCAATGGGGCCGTTCCCACTGGTGGATGCCCCCACCGTGGCCGGGGTCGTTGCCGCCAGCGTGGTGGTTACGGGCTGGGCGCAGGCGGTGCTTCCCGCGCACGTGGACCCGGACTCACCGTACGTCCGGTTCGACACCGCGTCGGCCAACGACGCCTGCGAAATGGTGAACTCCGGGCGGATGGTGAGAGTGGTGGCGAGTTGGGCGGTCTTGGGAGGAGAGCTGTTATCCGTCGCCGTAATGACCACCGCATAAGAGCCTGCCGTGCCCGCCGTGGCGCCGCTCAGCGTGCAGATATTCGCCGTGGTGGCGGAAATCGACCACGATAATCCGGAGGGGAGAGACCCTGACGAAGCGGCCCAGGAACAACTGCTGAGCGCCCCGCTTCCGACATTCGCGGATAAGTCAAAGGAGTAGGACCTTCCGGCAACCGCATCCGGAAGCTGCGTGGTGATGATGGAAATCGAACCGCCACTCCCCGGTTGTAACGAGGAGGGGAGCGATGTCGATGTCACCCCGCATCCAGTCAATAGACTTACACCAAGAAGACCTATAATGAGAACTATCCTGTTGGAGATTTTGCTCACGGCAGGATTCTCCTCTCTCCCAAGTAAGCGGCGAGTGATCTAATCTCGAATAACGTCCGGCTCGAACCAGTTCGAATGTTAGCACATCCTGATCGGGTCAACCGTTTCGTACCCTACAGTATGGGTCAGTTCCTTACGGCCTTGGCACAATTCCAATCCCCGACCCACCCATGGCCTCTGCGCAATCATAAGGATTTAAGGAGCAGTGATTGCCGATAGAACACCCTCTCCCCATCCGAAACGGCCTTAATTTTTTGCAACTTCATTAGGTATCGCGTGCGCTACCGCTGTCTCATATAGCGCGGGTGAGGGTGGTTTGTCAAGTCTTTGTCGTAAGTTAAATTTCCCGGCGTTATCCCCCGGCGGGCGCGGCCAGGCCATCCCATCGAGGGATTTAACCCCTCGATTCGGCTAAAGTTGCTCTCCCTCCGGAAGCTGGGGAGCGAGGGATTCCCAGGGCAGGTGGAGCCGGCGAAAATGCTCGTACCTTGTCACCGGACATTGTTTTCTTATATTGTCTGCTTGACAAAACCCTCGCCCTTTGCTAAACACCTAATGGTTTTGAGAGTTCCACACTTATCGACAAGCAAAGGCGGATATAGACCGCAGCGACAAGTCATGGAGAGCCTTTCCTTATATCAGCCCTGTACAGGTCTCTCGAAAAGGAGAAAACCGATGTTCTCCCTCAGTTCCCCATCGCGATATTGGCTCATGCTTGCATTGGTTATTGCCAGCTTCGGAGCGCTGGCAAAAGGTCAAACGATCAGCGGCACGATTGTCGGGACCGTAACCGACCAGTCCGGCGCCATCCTTGCGGGTGTAGGCGTAACCGCGACCAATGATGAGACCGCGCTCACCTATCCACCCAGTGTCACGGACGCTCGGGGGATGTTTACCATCCCGGAGGTCCCTCCCGGCACCTACCATGTGCGTGCCCAGTTCAGTGGATTTCAGGCGCAAGAACATAAGCTGGTGAGCGTCGAGGTGAATCGTGTGACCGAGGAAGATTTCGTTTTACAGATCTTCGTCTCCACGACACCGGTGGTGGTCACCTCGGCTGCCCCCATGACCGATATGAACATGCCTACGCTCGGGGAGAATTTTAACCAGGGGCAGGTCCGCGAGTTGCCCCTGCTGTCGCGCGACGTCAACAACCTCGCCTTGTTGGCGCCGGGGGTGGAGAGCGTTCGAACCTTCAGCTTTGCCAGCACCCTGGTGCCCTTTGCGACCAGCGGCAACTGGGGCCGCTATAACAATTTCATCGTCGATAGCGTGAGTAACAACGAACCCATATTCGGCGGCGCCGCCACGCAGTTTACCAATGCGGATATCTTTTCTGATTACGCCATCTTGACCAGCGTCCCCAAAGCCGAGTTCGGCCGCGATAGCGGCTCCACCATCAATGTCATCACCAAGAGCGGATCGAGCAAAATGCACGGAACGCTTTTCTGGTTTGGCCAGGATAACGAGTTCAATGCCATGACGCGCGCCGACACGGCCGCGGATCTCAGCACCACCCCTCCCGCATACGAGCAAAAAATAGGAGCCACGCTGGGCGGCCCCCTGGGCAAGAAATCCTTCTTCTTCGTATCCTATCAGTTTGACCGGGCCCGCACCGACCTTTCCAATGTTTACCCGGTGATTGGAACGGTGCCCACCACCACGGGGCTGACTGCCCTTCGCGCGGTCACGTCGCCCTCCCCGGCCCTGGCCACCATGCTCGCTTACCCGTCCATCGAATCGATCCCCGGTTTGGTTGGCCAGTGTTTTGCCGGGACGCCGGCGAAGGTGGGCAACTCGACGCTCCCCAACACTGCCAATCCGTGCTTCCAAACCGGCGGGGTTACTTCCACTCCCGGCAGTACGGCTTTTCCGAACCCTGGCGGTTATCAATTTGGATCCTTTGACGTCCCCCAGGGGAACTTGTTCGACGTGTACGATCACCAGGCTTCCGGCCGGATTGACCGCCGCCTGAACGATTCCAATGATTTTTATGTGCGCTACCTGGTGGATGATCTGTCGACGCCGCAGGCGGTTCTGGATTCCACCGGCGACGTGGCCTATGATGACTTGGGGCGTCTGCCGGACGCCCGTTCCGTCCTTCAGCAGCGCACCCAGAGCGCCCTGTTCGATGAGCGCTATGCTCGCGCCTCCTCTTTGAACGAAGTGCGTTTCTCTTTTGGCCGTATCGCCCAGGGGATTGGAGCCTATAATCTGCCGGCGAGCCTTCGCTCGCTCCCCGCCGCGACGGTGGCGGATACTTTCGGCGGATTCGGCGCATATGGAGGCAATTTCCCCTCCGCCGGGTCAGAGTTCACTCTGGGCCAGGACACCAGTCCCGCCGTCACCCACAGCAACATCTACGAAGCTCAGGAGAACTTCTCCTTAACTCGTAACCGCCACTCCATCAAGATGGGCGCGGATTTTGTCCGCACGCAAAGCAATATTATCAACGTGCCTACGGACCTGGGCCATTACTTCTTTGGGCTGCAGAATTACAGCGGCGGTTTCGGGGCCGCTTATAAGGCCCTGCCCCCCACGGCCTTGGGCTGTAATTCCTCCACTCCGGCTGCCGCTTGCAGTTCCTTTGCTCCCGCCGGGTACATCTCGGGGTTCGTTAACGAACCCACCTCCGGCCCCACCAATGCCATCGCCCTGCTTCAATCCCTGCCCGACGTCATTACCACCCCTTCCGGCGTCATTACCGGCCAAGGCCAAAATGAATTGCCCTTGCGGGAACTGGACGAAGCGTTCTTTATCCAGGATGATTTTCACGTCGCTTCCAATGTAACCCTGAGCGCGGGACTTCGATATGAGCGCTTCGGGCAGCCCATCGACGGAATCCTGAAAATCAACCCCGCGGCCTCACCCATTATCCCCACGAGCGCCGGCGACTTTGGCCCGCGCTTCGGGATCGCCTGGTCTCCGGATCGCAGCAAGACAGTTATTCGCGCCGGTTATGCCTTGATGTATAACCAGATGCCGCTCAATATTCCCCTTCTCATGTGGCAAAGCTACCCCATTTCGCCGCAGATCGCCACGGTGACTCCCTCGGGGGGCAACGTCTATGGCTTCTCGGGGCTCGCTTTACCACCCACGGGTGACTATCCCAATTCGCCCCTCACGTGGCAGGGGGTTAACAGTGTGACCGTTAAAGGGTGTAACACGAGTACGGTTCTTCCCCCCCTCCAGGTGACGGCGGGATCGATTCCCCTGATCAACTGCTCCACGCAGAATACCGTCGCCTCCAATCTCGTCACTCCCTACATTCAAACCTGGTCCATGGGAGTCCAGCGGGAACTTTCTCGCAATATGCTGGTCGAAGTCAATTATGTCGGGACGAAGGGGACCAAACTCTATCAGCGCGTCGATCAGAACCCCTACGGCGGATGGAATACATCCTGCTTGTCGACGGTATCCGCCAGTTTAATTGACACTTGTTTGAACCCTCGCCTTAATCCCAACCGTGGCGACATTACGGCCGTCACCAACGGCGGGCTCTCCACCTATAACGGCTTGCAAGCTTCGTTGAATACGCGCACGATAGCCAAGCGAGGAAACACCCTGACCTTTACGGCCGCTTACACCTGGAGTCACATGATCGACACGGACAGTGAAATATTCGGCCCCAGTGTCCGCTTCGGATCCCCGAACCTCGCGCAGACAGAATTGCGTTCGCCTTACGGAATTGGCAACATTGAAGCCATAACTCCCCTGGCGCAAACTTACAACGACTTGGCAGCCGACAAGGGAAACTCCTCTTATGATCGCCGCCAGCGTTTCGTATTCAGCGAAGTCTGGGGACTGCCCACCCCCACCTCCTCGCGAGCGGCGAAAGCCGTTTTTGGAGGCTGGAATTTGAATGGGGTTGGCACCGTGCAGACCGGCCAGCCCTATACTCCTCTGAACGGAACTCCTTACGGAATCGGAATCTCGGGAGCTTGTGCGGATGCCAACGGCGACGGCCAACTCACCAACGACCGCCCCAATATCGGCAATCCCTCCGCCCCGTTGAACAGTGTGGCGCTTCTCGATGACATTTATTGCCGGTCGACCAATCCCGCCACGCAGACCCAGTACACCGGAGAGTCTTCCTCCACCGGATACATTGGCCTGAATGGACAATCCATTAACCCGGCGAACGCCCACTTTGTGCAGGTCCCCATCGGAACGAACCAGGGAGGAAATGCCGGCCGCAATATCCTGACGGGGCCGGGCATCTTGGACTTCGATCTTGCCCTGTTCAAGCAATTCCATTGGGGTGAAAGCAAAGTTCTCGAGTTTCGCTGGGAGGTGTACAACGTATTTAACCGTCCCAATGCCGGCTACCTGCTGGGCAACGTGTATTCCACCAATGCCGAGCCGACGCCGGGGTTCGCGTTCGCGTCGCATGCGTCACCCGCAGGGGTCACCGGCGGGATTCCCGAAAACGCCCTCGATGCCACCACCCCCGCCGGCATTTACGATTTCCTGAACACCGGCAACATGAACACTGGCACCCGGACCATGCAGTTTGGCGTGCATTTCTCCTTCTAAAGCCTGGGGTCAATCCCTTACTTCCCTCCCCATCTCGATGCGAAATGCAGAAGATGGGGAGGGGAAACCTCCCACTCTCAAAAAGATGCAATCATCGGACCACGCGCTCTGGCAGCGGGGGCAACACAAGAAACTGTAATCGCTGCCCGCGTCACCCGTAGTACTCTTCTCTGTGGGTCCCGTAAGACAACTTCGCAGTTTTAATTTTCCCGGCAAACATATTGCGCGGCTTGTGGGGCCACCCTTCGGGGTGCCATGGACAGGGCAATCAAGCCCAGCCCCAACAAACCTGCCTGGTTGCGGCTCCACTGCGCCGTGCGCTCTGGGGTGAGCCTTTTCTTGGGGGGGGGCGAGAAGAATTTCGGAATGAATCACACAGGCGGTGCGGAACTTTTCTGTAGCCTGGGTGCTTGGGATTTATTGGTGCTATCGAGGGTTTGGACACATCCCGTCAGGCGGGTGCTTATGGGACAGGACTCCGGGCGGTCGCGAGAACCATCGTCGCGACCGCACCGTGAATTAGAAGGTGACCCGTACTGAGATGCTGGTTGACACGGACTTCCCTCCTTTTATCGTCGGGGGGTTGAATTTCCACCCCTTCGCAGCTTCCATCACCTGCGGACTCAGTCCATTGGGATCGGTAAGAACTCGATCGGGAGTAACGTTCCCATTTGGGTCGATGTTAATTTTGAGGACGACAAAAGCTCCCGCCGGTGCTCCGGCCACGGGGGACATCGAAGGAACAGGCTTCACGCCCCCTTCCACACTGCTGTCAGGAACAATCCCCCCCTTCGGTATCGGCCGGGTCCAAGCCTGGTACTGACCCGAAGGAAGTAGCAGGACCACGGGGGTGCGCACGGCCGTGGTAGGTGGTGGATTTTGCGGCCCAGGGCCCGTCTGCCCAGGGTTCGGCTTGGGAGGCTCAGGCTTGGGCTTATTGGCTTCGGCAATCAATTGCATAACCTGGCCATAACGATCCAGGGCATCAGGCCGTCTTGCGACGAGGGATTTGAATTCCGCCGCTGCGCCCTGCAGATCGCCGCTATTCTGCTTCTTGACCGCATCGTCAAATTTTGCCTGGTCCGCTGCCGCCGTGAGCTTGTCGTTGATCGCCTGGATATGCGCTGTGGCTTGGTCCTTATAAGGCCCGGGCTTCCCGGCGATGGCCTTGAATTTGGCCAACGCATTGTTGGGATCGCTGTTCTCTGCCGCCAGGGCATCCTTCCAATCTCTTTCCGCGTTCGCCGCAGCCAGCTTGTCGTTGATCTCCTGAATGTGCTTGGTGGCTTCGGACCCAAAGGTTCCGCCCTTCGGAACGATGGCCTTGAATTTCTCCAGCGCGCCATTCAGATCGTTGTTATTTTCGGCCGTAACGGCGGCATCGAATTCTTGCTTCACTGCCGCGTTGGCGGTTGCTTCGGTCTTCAGCTTCTGAAGCTCGGATGCGCGGGTCTTGGCCCGCGAAGCAAACGGCCCCCCACCGTTGGCAATCTTGTCGAACTGCGCTATGGCGCCATCCAAGTCGTTCCGATTTGCCGCACGCTCCGCCGTCTCGAACTCCGTCTTGGCCTGTATGAGTGGCTCAATCTTCGCCAATTGGTCTTGCGCTTGAGGCGCCAGTTTCGAATCCGGGACCTTCATAGCGACGACCGTGTTGAACAATTCCTTTGCCTGAGAATAGTCCTCCTTCTGCAAGGCGCGCGAAGCCTTCTGGAACGTCTCCTTTTCATTTTTGGCAAGTTCGGCCTTATTGTTTTCCTGAATCTGCTGGATATGTTGTTCCGCCTCGGCTTTCTTCGTGCCGTTCAGCTCGGCAACCTTGGTGTACTTGGAAATGGCCTCGCCCCAGTTCTTCGACTCCTCGGCGACCTTTGCCTGATTGAACAGGTCCGTCTCCGACGGTTGGTTATTTTGCATAACCTCCACCGGGGGAACTTCCTTCTCTGGAGGTTTCGTGCGGTGCGTGTATAGCCAGCCGCCTCCCGCCAGGATTACCACGGCCACGGCGATCCCAACCACCATGAGCATGGGTGACTTCTTGGGCTCTTCCTTTTTCGCTATCGCCGCCGGAGCGGGTGTTACGCGCGCGGGGGCCGGAGCGGGAGCTGGTTTCTTCGGTTCCACGCGTGGCGGGGCAGGCGTGGGAGGCGGTGCCTGGACTTGTGGATGGGGCAGAGGCGGAAGTGGAGGCGATCCGGGGGAAGCCGGAGGCGCTTCCATAACCCCCTGCTCTCCCTGCGCCTGTGACTTAAGAGAAGTCCGCGGCAGCATCGCTGTGGCGCCAAAAGCACCAGCCGCCGGCTCCGCCTTGGGCGCCTCGGTCATCTGGGTCGCTTGTAGCGGGGGTTCCGGAATCGTTACCGTGGGGGCGGGGGCGGGAGGCTTCGTGGGCCCTGCCGCTTCCGACGGTCGCGGAGTCTCAAGTCTGCGGCGGAGTTCCTCCGCAGATTGCATTGATCTCGCCGCCTCGCTGCCCGGCGCGCCCCGTGCGGGGGCCTTCTCGGGCGGAGCAGCGTGCGCCGGGGGCGGCGGGGGCGCAGCCGCTTCCGCCTTCCTCTGGATCAACGCTTGCAGCTTCTGCTGCACCTCATCGGCATCCGGATAGGCCTGCTGCAAATCCGTCAGTTTGCGCTGCGCCTCGTCGAACTTCCTCCCGGAAATCAGATGCTCCGCCTGGCTCAATCCCTCATTGAGGCGCTGCTCGCGCTCGCGCGCCTGGCGTTCCTTTTGAACTTCGGCGAGCAGTTTTGTGGCCTGGCTGTTGTTCGGGTCAAGTTGCAGCGCTCTCCGGTACTCGCGTTCCGCAGCACCGGCATCTCCCTGGCGCATGGCCTTCTGACCCGCGCTAATCGCCTCACGAATCTGCCGCAGGAGGTCGCGCTGCTGGACCGCGCGCCCCTTCAGTTCGCGCACTCGCTCGTCATTGGGGGCCAACTCCTGCGCTTCGGTAAGAATCCGGACCGCCTCACCAAATTCCCCTTGGTCAAAGGCCTGTTGGCCTCCCACCATCAAGCGGCCCAGCTTCATCTGCTGGTCAAGCGCCAGCAGTTTCTGATCAATCTCGGTGGAATCGGGATACTCCTGTTGCAATTCCAGGAGGGCGCGCTGTGCATCGTCGAGTTTCCCCTCCGCCACCAGGTTGTCGGTTTGCTGCAACGCCTCCCGGAACCGACCCTCCCGCTCCCGCGCGGCCTGCGCCTGCCGTACCTGCCCCAAAAGGCTGCTCGCCTGGGTATTGGTCGGATCGAGTTCCAGGGCTCGCTCAAACTCGCGTTCTGCCGCGGTCGTATCTCCCTGGCGCATGGCCCTCTGGCCCGAGCTCAAGGCCTCGCGGACTTGCCGCAGCCGGTCGCGCTCCTGAAGCGCCCGGTCCCTCAGATCCCGCGCCTGGTCGTTCTGCGGGTTCAGCTCCAGGGCTTCCGTAAGAGCCCGGACGGCTTCCGCATATTCACCCTGATTGAAGGCGTGCTCGCCGGCCTGCACGAGGGTCCCCGACTGAATGAGCGGGTCCAGGGCCTGGAGCTTTAACTGGACCTCATCCGAGCTGGGAAAGTCCTGCTGAAGTTCCAGGAGGCGGCTTTGCGCCTCTTCGTATTTCCCCTCGGAAACCAGGTTGTCCGTCTGCCACAGGGCTTCCTTCAGCCGGAAATCCCGCTCGCGAGAGAGCCGATCCTGCCGGATCTGCTCCAGCAGTTCAGCGGCTTGCGGATTGTTCTGGTCGAGTTGAAGAACCCGATGCAACTCTTGTTCCGCCCCGGTCAGGTCGCCCTGCTTCATGGCCCTCTGGCCGGAGCTAAGAGCATCGCGCAACTCTTTTACACGGTCCTGCTCACGCAGGGCCTTAACCTTGAGATTGCGCGCCTGGGTGTCGGCGGGATTCAACTCCTGCGCTTCGCCCAGGATTCGAACGGCCTCCGCGTATTCCCCGCGGCTAAAAGCCTGTTCCGCTTCCACCACTAATCTCTTGGCTTTGGTGACCGGCGCTTGCCGTTGGACGTCCGCGGCAATCTCGCTGTGCAAACGCTTCGCTTCCCCGTGGGTATTGTCGAGGATCAGGACAGCCCGCACCTTTTCCTGCGCGCCGTTATAATCACCCTTGTCCCGAAGATCCTTTGCTTCCTGCAGCAGGTCGCCAATGAAGCCTTGTTGCAGGCTGCGGGCGATGGGAAGAAGATCACCCAGCATTTCATCCAGTGACTGGTAGCGCTCCTCGATGTTCTTCTTTAAGCCCCTGCTAACGACCCCGTCGAGTTCAACAGGCACTCCCGGACAGCAGCGGCTGAGAGGTTCCGGGTCCGAGCTCAAAACCTTGGCGATGATGGCGGCGATGTTCGATCCATCGAAAGACTTCTTGTAGGCAATAAACTCGTACATCACGCAGGTCACGGACCAGAGGTCAGACCGGCTGTCGACGCGCCCGTCATTGATCTGTTCCGGCGAAGCATAGTGGATGGTCCCCAGGAACATCCCGGTCTTCGTGAGGTTGGTGGATTCCAAATGGACGATGCCGAAGTCCACCACCTTCACAATGCCGTCATTCGTCACCAGAATGTTTGCGGGTTTCACGTCGCGATGAACAAACCCGTGTTTGTGCGCGTGGCCGAGGCCTTCGCAAAACTGCTGCACCAATTTCAGTTTGGCGGCAAGAGGAATTCTGGCGCGCCGGTTGATGATGCTCTGCAGGCTTTCGCCTTCGACAAATTCCATCGCGATATAGGGGCGGCCGTCCGCCTCCCCCAGATCGTAGATGGTCACGATGTTCTGGTGCATCAGAGTCCCGGCGGACTGCGCCTCACGGTAAAAGCGCTTGAGGATTTCGGGATCTGTAACCAGTTCGGGAGTAATGGTCTTGAGCGCCACCAGGCGGCCGATGAAAGGGTCACGAGCCTTGTAGACAACGCCCATGCCGCCCTGGCCGAGTTCCGAGACGATCTCGTACTTGCCGATTTTTTGCACAACTTTTTGGTCCGCTTTTTGGTCCATCAGCTTGTGCTCTCAACCTGGCCGATCTCGATGAGGATCACCGTGATATTATCGGGACCACCGCACTCATTGGCGCGCGTAATCAAGTGGGTGGCCTTTTCGAGAAGTCCAATTTCCAGTTCCAGGGTCTCCACGATTTCCGCGGGAGGAACAATTTTGTACAGTCCATCACAGCACAGCAAGAGAAAATCCCTCGTTTCCAGATCCACCTCTCTCATGACAACATCGACTTCCTCTTGCGCCCCCACCGCCTGAATCAGCATCTCCTGGATTTGCGCATCCACTTTGCTGGAGTCTTCACCGCGGCTGCGCAACTGGTTTCCGATGGTCTGATCCTGGGTCAATAAAATCAGGTTTCCATCACGGAAAAGATAAGCGCGCGAGTCCCCCACCTGTGCCAGTTCAGCGTGCGGTCCATGCAGCAGCGCTGCTGTCAGGGTCGTCCCCATCGTCAGGTTTTCGGCGTAACCTTGCGCGTGGGTGAATACCACTTTGTGCGCGGCCGCCACCGCTTTTTGCAAGGCATCGGACAAGTCCGGCGGGCCATTTCCCGCGGCTTGAAGTTGGCCGGCAAGTTCTTTGGCAAGGTTTTCAACGCACATGCGACTGGCCACCTCGCCGCCAAAGTGGCCGCCCATCCCGTCCGCGACCGCCACGAGCAATCGGCCGCCTTCAACCCCCAAAAGGCCCGGGGCACCCTCCTGCGCGGCACCCGTGCCATCCAGGGGGAGAACCAGATGACTGTCTTGATTGTTGCGCCGCCGACGACCCACATCGGTGACGTGAGCGACGCGCGCGTAAAGACGGAGGATTCCCTTGTCTTCGCCACTTAAGGATGATACTTCTGGCCCCTGATCCGCCACCAGGAAGATCCCTCCCGTTCTCGTGCTGTGAGTAACAATCCTTCCGGGATTCTTGTACTAGTGCAGTTTAACTAAATTTTTGGGAAATGCAAGCAATCGTGTCGCGTAATCTTTCGGGATTACCCTCCCAACGGCGGGGTGGGCCCCCCGGGCGGGAACCCGGAGGGGAACCCTTTAATCCCGGCGCGACCCCGCACTCCTTTTTAAGGTTTGAAGGCAAAGAAAAGAAGCAGCGCCGCCGCCATAAGAAATAGGCTACTGAGAATAAGGATGGGTACCCAGACCTTGCGTTTCTTTCCGGCGGAGGGCAACGGTTTTTCCTGGGCGACGTAGGGCGAAGGTTGAAACGGCGGGGGCGCCTCACGGTAAACCGAAGGTTGAGGTACGGGGGCATGAAGGTAAGTGGCTCGTGCGGGCGCAGATGGCGGAACCTCCGAATTCGCGCCCGGCCGATAGGGCGCAGGCGAAACCACGGGCGGACCCACCGGCGGTAAAGGTCCGGCTACGGCCCGCACGTTCTGGATCATTCGCGTGTACTCCCCGGGCTGCCCCTCACTCGGCGGAGGGGGCGCGGGAGCCGAAACGCGCGGCGCCCCCCTCGCGGGCACGGGGGAGGCGTCGGTCGGCGCCTTGGCGGGTCCCGTCGGGGGCACGGGAGGCGCTGGAACTGGCCTTGTTGCTTTCTCTGACTCGGGGAGGGCTTGCCGGACGAGCGGCGGCAAGGGCAGCGCAGGGGGTTCCCTTCTCCCTCCAGCCGCCTGCCTTTGCTCTGCAGGAGTTTCAAGAAGACTCAAGGCGGGGCTACCCCCAATCTTCTCCTCCGGCGGACTTATAGCCAGCGGCGCGACGTCAGGCAAGCCCACCGCCGTGGGCATTCGCGCCACCTCTTCCGCCTCCGCTGGCAGCGCGCTGGACTCCGGAGCAGTCATAATCCCTGATTGATCCTGCGGACCCGGCCATGTCGGACGCGAACGGGCCTTGCTGCTCTGGAACACCACTTCAAATCCCATGGGAATCTGCCGGCGAGGCGCCTTCTCATCAACCTTCCCCTCCGCCCCTTGCTTGTCGTCCGCGCCAGGTGTGGATGCGGGCGTCGCAGCTTGTGCTGAGGTTTTGCCATTCTCCACCAGCAACCCCGTTAACGCCTGGGGGATTTTCGTCTCGGGGTCAACGGCAGCGGGTTTCTCGGCAGGTTGTAGCGAGGCAATGGAAACCTCTCCCACAGCCGGCCCCGCCTGCGGCTTCATCAATTCCGGGGGCGCAAGTACCAGGTCCGCAAAGTGCCCCGCTTTGCCCTTGGCCTCCGCCGGACCGGAAGCTTGGGCAAGCGCTCGTTCGCGCTCGGCAGCCTTCGCTTTCAGAGTCGCCATGGCTTCGGTGGGAGCATCCTGGATATTTAAAGACGACCGTCTTGATGAATAGACCTCCGTGACCTCGGGAACCCGCGAAGGGCCATCCGAGCTTTCCAGTGAAGCGGAAGGCACAGGGATGGGGGCCGGTTGTCCAACTAGACTCGCGGGGGAGGACTTCTCCCAAAGACCAGAGAAGTCAGTCGGACCGCCATCGGTAATTTCCGATGACCTGACGGGAATCTCCGGAGGCGGTATCAAAACGCCGGGTTTTTTTTCCGGAGGGGGAGCGGCGGGCGATGCTGCGAGCGGTTCCGCAGAAGGGCCACTCGAACTTTCTAGTGGTGAAGTGTGAGGCGCGGGGATGGATGCCGGTTGTTCGGCAACCTTCGCCTTGGAGGACTTCTCCCAAAAGGCTGTAAACTCAGTCGAACCGCTCTCCGCAACTTCCAATAAGGCAGCAGGAATCTCCGAGGGCGCTTTCAAAACGCCGGGGCTTTTTTCCGGAGGGGGAGCGGTCGGCAATGCCGCGAGCGGCTCCGCGGAAGGGCCACCCAACCCTTCGAGTGGAGCGGGAGGCGTGGAGATGGAGGCCGGTTGTCCCGCAACCTTCGCCTTGGAAGACTTCTCCCAAAAGGCCGTAAACTCAGTCGAATCGCTATCGGTAACTTCCGATGGCGCAGAGGAAATCGCCGGAGGAGGCATCAAAATGTCGGGGCTTTTTTCCGGAGCGGGAGCGGCCGGCAGTGCCGCAGGTGGCTCCGCAGAAGGGGAAACGGGCTCGCTCCCCGCAGAGCGTGCGACCTGCCGCAAAGCCTCGGTGGTGAAAGCGCGCGTGAATGCCAGGTTCCCCAAATCGGGAGTTCCGTCCGCCGCAGGTTGGGCATCTCCTTCTTTCTTCCCCGCCTGCGCGTCGGTCACCAACTCGAGCCATTTGCGCAGGTCCAGACACTCCGGCACATCCGCCGTCACCACAAAGATGCGGCCCTCGTCTTCTCCCATATCGAGAAAATGCCGGCTCTCTTCGGCTGATGCCGTACGCAGAAATCGGAAGATCAACGACGCCAAATCGGGCTGCGAGGAAGGAGTTCGACCTGCGGTAAGATGGTGTACGAGTACAGGCCGACCGGAGGAAATTTGCAGCGCCCGGAACGATTGAGATTCGCCGTCGCCCAGAGCCGAGAGAATTTGATATTTTCCTTGGAAGCTCACCATTCGGCTCCCGCATGCATAGGCTGTTCATATTATCACGAAAACGGATCTTCCGAGACGTGATGCCCCGCGAGGCGGCTTGGTCCGGCGCCCAGGGGTCGGCGCGCCTCCTACCGCCGGACAACATTTTTCCCGGCCTCCTTCGCAAATCCTTCTCGAATCTGTGTTGCTTGAGCCGAAGATGTTGTAACATACGCCCTGAGAAACGCCGTCCACAGTCCCCGGACCTTCGGGCTGGCGCCAACATGGGTGGTTTCGCCTTTCGCCACACCTGCTTGCCGAAGGGGAACACGGCGATGAATGGACTCTGGCAAAGGGTTGGGGGCTCGCACCGGGAATGAGATTTGGGGTAATATCCCCGGCTTGGATGTCACGCGCCGGAATTCCGGAAAGGCAAGAGGTCAGGGATGATCGGAGACCAGACTAACATTACGACCACACCCAGCGCCGAACTGCGCCCAGGACGCCGCAAGGAAAACCTCGCGCTCGTTTATCAGGAAATACTGACGGTCATAACCCGCCTGCGCGTGAGCCGTCAAGCGGTGATGGACGCTCAAGCTTTTCGCAGCTCCATGAAGGCAGCCCTTTCAGCCGCGCAAGCCGATGCCATCCGCAAGGGATTCCTGTCCGAAGATGCACGCCTGGCCACTTTCGCGGTGGTGGCGTTTCTCGACGAATCGGTAGAGAACCTCAATGACGCCAACTTCGCGGATTGGTCCCGCCTGCCAATGCAGGAAGAGTTGTTTGGCGAGCACACCTCGGGCGAGATATTTTTTCAGTGTATTGACCGGCTGCTGGCGCGCAGCGATTCCCCGGAGGATGCGGATGTGTTGGAAGTTTTCGCGCTCTGCCTGCTGCTGGGGTATCGCGGACGATACAGCACGAGCGGGCAGGAGGGCGTGCGTACCACCATCACCGCGATCGCGGATAAAGTGCAACGCGTTCGGGGAACGCGCCGCCTGGCTCCTGATTGGGCGCCGGCGCAGGATGCCGTGCTGCAGCCGCCTCAGGACCCCTGGGTACGGGCGCTCATCTTCGGCACTCTGGGAGCCTTGGTTCTCGCCATCCTGTTTTTTGTGAGCTTCAAAGTCGCCCTGCTGTCCGGGGCATCCGAATTACACTCGATCGGTCTGCTTACCCCTCATTAGGAAGTGGCCGTGAACACTGCATGGAAATATTGGATTATCGCAATCGCTCTGCTGGGGTGGTTGGTGCTGGCGTGGCTGGCAGGTCCCTGGTTGAACCTGCAAGGGAATGACGTCTGGATCCTGCGCGGCGCACTGCTCCTGATCGGTTTGGCGGCTTTCATCACCTCGGTGTGGTGGTTCCGGGGACTCGATGAAGACCGCTTGGCGGAAATGGCGGAAGAAGGGACGGCGGGCGGCGATGAGATCGACATCCTGGCGCGCAAAGCCCAGGTGCGCCTGCGCGCTCTGCAACCCGGCAAGGAGGGGTTGGGCGATTTGCCCACCGTTCTGATTCTGGGTGAGGCCGGCTCCGCCAAGACCAGCGTGGTCCTTCATTGCGGCCTTGAACCTCAACTGCTCGCCGGCCACACGGTCCAAAACAACATTCCCATCCCCACGCGCGCGCTGAACCTGTGGTTCATGCGGCCCTTTATCGTGGCGGAAGCCGGCGGCCCTTTGCTCCATGAACCCCCGCGCTGGGCGCACCTGGTGAAGAAGTTCGCACCGGGCGGGACGCAGTTGGTGGGAAAGAGCACTGCCCCGCCGCGCCTGGCGTTGGTCTGCATCGACTGCGAAAAATTCCTGACCCCGGGCGCGGGGGAAACCCTGGGCGCGAGTATCGACCAATGGCGCGCGCGCCTTCGCGAAACGTCCCAATTGCTGGGCATCAACCTTCCTGTCTATGTGCTTTTTACGCGGGCTGACCGCCTTCAGTTTTTTCAGGACTACGTCGCGCCTTTGAGCAACGACGAGGCGTCACGCGTCTTCGGCGCGGCGCTCCCCGTGGCTGCTTATGCCGCTGACGCCTATGCGGAACCTGCCACGGCCACAGTTTCCGCCGCCTTCGATAATCTCTTCCAATCCCTGGCGGATTGGCGGCTCACGTTGCTTTCCCGCAAACCCGATAACGCCCAGGCGCCCCCCATCTACGAATTCCCGCGCGAGTTCAAAAAGCTGCGATCCATCCTGGTGCCGCTGCTGGTGGATATTTGCCGGCCCGGACCGTCGCGCACCACGCCCTTTCTTCGCGGCTTCTACTTCACCGGGGTGCGGCCCATTGTGGTCACGGCGCCGCGTGCGGTCCCGGCCAAAGAGGAGCCCCTCACGCCGCCCGAGGCCGCCGTAGGCGATTTAAGCGCCACCCGCATGTTCGATATCAAGAAGGCGAAGGCCCAAGCCGCTCAGCAAGCCGCCGCCGATGCGCTGGAAACACGCCGCATTCCTCAATGGGTTTTTCTTTCGCAACTTTTCAAGGATGTGCTCTTCAAAGACACCACCGCCCTCACCACCAGCACTTTCAGCACAAGAATCGGTTTGCGCAAAAGATTTCTCCTGGCGGCAGCCATGGGGATTCTTCTGGTGCTGATCGTCGGCTTCACGGTCTCCTCCATTCGCAACAAGCGCCTGGAGAATGAGGTGATCGCCGCGGCGCGGGATATTTCCGATGTTCATCTGACCGGCCGGCAACTGCCCACTCTTGACGGGCTGAACAAGTTGGAAACCCTCCGCCAGTCTGTCGAAACTCTGGAGAACTACCAGCACGAGGGCTCGCCCCTCAGCATGCGCTGGGGGCTGTACGTGGGCAATTCCCTGCTCCCCGATGTCCGCAGCATTTACTTCCAGCATTTCCAAGAAATGCTTTTCCGGCAGGCGCAAGCGGCTCTGCTGCAAACCCTCTCCGCACTTCCCGCATCGCCCGGACCCAACGATCGATATGACCCGGCGTACGATGCTCTGAAGGCCTATCTGCTGACCACCTCCGAATCCGCAAGGAGCGAGCGCGAGTTTCTATCACCCCTCCTTTTGCGCGCCTGGTCGGCGGGCCGGGACGTCAGTGCGGACCGCCGCCAATTGGCGCAAAAGCAGTTCGACTTTTACACCCGCGAATTGAAAACCGGGAATCCCTTCCCTGCGGAGAATGATGCCCAGGCCGTAGCGCGCGCGCGCCGTTACCTGGCGCAATTTTCCGCGGATGAGCGCGCTTACCGCTTGATCCTCGCGGAGGCGGAAAAGGCCAACCCGGCCATCGCTTTCAATCGCAAATTTCCCGGCGCCGCGGACGCCGTTGCCGAGCAAACCGAAGTGAGCGGCGCTTTCACCCCGGGCGGCTGGACTTTCATACAAGGCGCCCTGGAGAATCCTGCGAAGTATTTCAGTGCGGAGTCATGGGTCCTGGAGCAGGAAAGCCTTTCCTCCGACGACCTGGCAAAACACAGCGATAATTTGCGCCGCACTTATCAGCGGGACTATGTCGACCGATGGCGCTTGTTTTTGCGTGGTGCGGCGGTAGTTCGTCCCGTGAGCCTGGGTAGCGCCGCCCAGGAACTTCAGAGGCTTTCCGGCGACCAGTCCCCACTCCTGTCCTTGTTTTGCGTTGCCGCGCAGAACACGGCCATCGATCAACCGGAAGTGGCGCAGCCCTTCCAAGCCGTCCAGTTGGTGACGCCGCGCGACTGCCAGGAGCAGCCCGCCAGCCCGTCCACCGCCTCTTACCTCAAGAGCCTGAGTGATCTTCAGGCCTGTGTGGACCGCGCCGACAACAGCTCCCCCGATCAAAAAGCTTCCGCCAAAGCTCAGTGCCTGAGCAATGTCACTCAGGCGGAACAGGCGGTTAACAACATCGCCAGAGGTTTCCCATCGGACCCCGAGGCCCACGCCGACCAGACGGTTAAGGACCTGCTGCTGGCTCCCATCAACACCGTCGCCACGCTTCTGCGCCCGGGCCCCGTCAGCGCCGCGCCCTTGTGCCAGCAGATGAGCACACTTGAATCCCAATTCCCCTTCCACCCGCAAGCCTCCGGGGAAGTTTCATTGCAGGAACTCGCCCGGGTATACGCACCCACCAAGGGCGCGCTTTCCCAGTTCTACGCATCGGCACTGAAGAATCTTCTTATCCCCCAAGGCGCAAGCTATGCACCCAATCCTGCCTCCCACCAAAAGCTGAATCCGGCGTTCCTGAACTTTTTCAACCGCGCCATCGGTGTGCAGCGAGCGCTCTATCCGGCCGGCGGGGGAGCGCCGCAATTCCGCTACGCACTCCGTCCGCTCCCTACGGAGAATGTCAGCAGCCTTGACCTCAGCATCGACGGGCAAGTTCTAAGCTATAGCGGTGGCGCCGCGCAGTTCACCCCCTTGACCTGGCCGGGAACTACCGGACAGGGAGTAAAGCTGTCGGTGAAGATTCCGGGTGGCGCCCCATTGGGGTCCAGCTATGACCGCATGTGGGGAGTCTTCCACTTCTTTGCTGACACCACGGTGCTTCACCACAACGGAAATGTTTACACCCTGGAGTGGGTCATGGGCGGCGATCATCCCGTAACTGCATTCAACGGTAAGCCGGTCACGGTTCAGTTCGACCTGGATACGCAGGGCGCGGCGCCTATTTTTGAAAGGGGATTTCTTTCCAATCTGCGCTGCGTGCCCGTGGTGGCACGGTGATCATGGTTTGGCGTCCCCGACGGGATTTGAACCCGTGTTACCGCCGTGAAAGTCCGATGCCCTATCGGAATTGCAAGGAATCACAAGGACGCGGACGCACTGGATAGCGTTCCAAGAGCAGCAGGAAACAACTTAATGTGTCCCCGATGTGTCCCCGCCTTATCTCGGCCGTCGACATACTTGCAGTTCCCTGCGGTACGTGCCTGCGCAGGAATTTGCTTGCATGTCTCATCTCAGACATCGGTCGGCCAGATAGATCCGACGCTGTAAAGGGATCGTTCGTGTCGCCTACCGGATGGGCACCTCCAACGAACGTATCGTGTTCGCATAGCACTGTTCTTGGTTCTCGGCATTCCTGCGCGTGCCCATGACCTCAGTGTTCATGGTGCTGGAGGTCAGCGGCAACTACTCCATCATTCTTCCCGTGATGATTACCAATACTATTGCCTACCTAATCTCTCGTCACTATCAACCCGCGGCGATCTTCGATCTCCTTTCCCGGCAGGATAACACTCACTTGCCTTCGATGGAAGAGCGACGTGAAGAAGTTTCCGTGCACGTGGAAAGCGCGATGCGAGCGTATCAAAGCACGGTGCTGAATATCGAGGAACCCCTCGGGACGGCGCTAGCGCGTGCCGACACTTCCGCAGAGGATTTCGTGTTCGTCGAGGGTACCAAGGGACAATGGCGCGGGATCATGAAAGAGGAACTGCGCCGCCAGGCCGCGCAAATGCGGGAGGGCGCAACCTTACGCAGCCTGCTTCCGCCAGAGACGCTGCCTCATCTCCATCCCGCCCATGCCCTCGAAGAGTCGTTGCTACGCCTGAGTGATTTGCCGCTTCTACCCGTTGTGAACCGTGCAGACTTTCGTAAATTGGAAGGCGTGGTGACACTCGGGGGTATCCTGGAAACCTACCGTGAGGTAGGCCCGAGACGGTTCAAGCGGAAGCCCCCCCGGCACGCCTGACCACGGGTTCTCCTTCGCAAAGACGCGATAATGATGCATTCGCGGCAAAAACAACCGCTTGAAGACCGCAATCTCGGCCCTTCGCTCTGTGCCTCGGTCGCTAGTCCGTGATGTCAACGGGCCGGTCGAGCCGCTGCCCCGACAAGCGCCCGCCTTGCGCGAGGCACGCTGCAGGTCTCGAGGGAACCGGCTGAATAATCAATGGCTTTCAATCCTATGGAGTTTTGGCTAACGACAGGCACTCCTCGGAAATTCGCGTTTAGGAGTTCACAATGGCACAGACTCCCCTTTCTTGCCGGTACACAATGAAAATGGAGAAACCGCTCATGGAGATCATCTATTGACCGCACCGGTGATTTCCATTGGGCATCTATGTCAATTCTGGCTCAGAACGAATTGCCGCCTGATCTTAGAGGGTGAAAGCTGCCATGTGAACTCCGCATGAGGGGAACGATAGAGTTTGAACGGCAACACGGGAAATGACTGATCCTCTGAATAGCAGCACAATGGCAGGCGGCTGGCCCTGCGGAAAGGCAGATCTGATGACATCTCATTCGAATACGCCGTCCCCTGAAGGAGACAAGCCACCCTCGTTCGGGATTGGAACACTCCTGTTTGTAGTCATCCTGGTAGTACTGTTGTTTTTCTTACTTCACACCATGCGGAGTCACCGATTCTTTAGAGGCGGCAGGGTTCACCAGAGCGGCTCCATCGGACCGTAGCCGCCAGCCATTAACCACCAATAGAGCAAAACCTCGTCTCCGAGATCCTCGCCGGATAAAACGATAAATCCCACACATTTACTGCAGCCCCGAGGGGAGAGGTATACCCATTGGTCGGTGGGGCAAATACCAAGTCGTCGTGATAGGCGTTGCCCTCCCCCCCGGCATCTGAACGAATGGACCAGCAACCCGGTGGTCTAAGCTGCCGTGATATTGGCGAGGTAATTTGCAAAAGGGAGGGTACATGAACATACAACGATTCAAAGGACGTTTAGGGGCGATAGCTGTTGCAACCGCTTTCGGACTGGTGGTTGCAACCGGCTTCGGAGTCACGCGCCTTCGAGGTGACATTCATTCCCCCAATGAGCCCCCATCGCTGAAGCTCGCAAGCCCGGACGAAGGGCCGAGCAGAAACAGTTTCGCACCGATTGTAAAGAAGGTGCTGCCAGAAGTTGTGAATATCTCTTCTACCAAAGTGGTCAAAGCTTCGAATGACCTTTCGGGACAGATGCCCGAGGGAATGCAGATGGACCCATTCTTCCGGCAGTTCTTCGGAG
>Ga0326728_10005084_pt1 | contig 37773 bp, 33 predicted proteins | sample MB3enrmetagenome_FD_207602 | JGI IMG/M metagenome (GOLD analysis project Ga0326728, IMG submission 207602) | Lab enriched peat soil microbial communities from McLean, Ithaca, NY, United States - MB31MN | ecosystem: Environmental > Terrestrial > Soil > Wetlands > Peat | place: USA: New York...
AGTTCCTTTCGAATTTTCGGAAGAACTTACCTCTTCTTCTTTGCTTTCTTTTTCGCTGCCATTCTATTCTCCTCCAAACTTTTTGAAATTCACGCCAGCGTTGCTGGCGGAGCGCGTATTCAATCTCATGTATAGTGACACGCAATTCTAATGTCAAGAGGAAAGTGAAGTTTGCTGGAAAAAAAATGAAAATAGCGGGACCCGAATGCGAGAAGAAAGAAATCGCCGGAGACGTTTTCGAGGATGAGTTTCCGAATTCGATTGCACAAACCTCCTCATGCGCAACGATCATTCCCGGACTCCGACATAGCGGTCAGCGAACCGCCCAACGAGATACGGGCGTATAATGAGCGAAGACGCGAAGCAGAGGCGCTGCATCTAAAAACCATGGCGACAACATCAAAGACCACTGAACACTCGACCCTGCATCTCGCCCCCACGTCCGTCGGACGGCGCGCACCTATTCTTCTCGGGATGATCCTGGCGACCTTGGCAAGTCTGCCGGGTTCGGGCCAGGAAAAACCAGAGCAGACACCCTCGGCCACTATAAAAGTGTCCACGGAAGTCGTGAACGTTTACGCCGTGGTCGAGGATAAGAAGAAACACCTGATCGCGGACTTGAAGAAAGAGGACTTCGAGGTTCAGGAAGACGGAAAACCGCAAGAGATCCGCTACTTCTCCCGTGAAACGGAGACTCCTCTGACCCTGGGGATCATGGTGGACACCAGCCCTAGCCAAGGAAGGGTGCTGGGAATTGAGCAGGAGCAAGCAGACGCTTTTCTACATCAGGTGCTGCGCCCCAAGGACCTGGCTTTTGTCCTGCACTTCGACGTGGAGGTGGAACTCCTGCAGGATTTCACCTCGGATCAACGACTGCTCGCCCACGCTATCGACGGGACCGTAATCAATGGCGGCGGTCATGGCCCGTTGCCGGGACCCTTTCCCACGAGTGACACGGGCGGCGCCACCCACCTCTACGATGCCGTCTACCTGGCATCGAATGAGCTTTTGAAGAACGAAGTGGGGCGCAAGGTGCTCATTCTCCTGACGGACGGCGAGGACCAGGGAAGCAGGGTTAAGCTCGAGACGGCTTTGGAGGCCGCGCAAAAGTCGGATGTGATCAACTACGCCGTCGATATCGTTGATCGTCCCTTCTACGGTATGCACTCCCTGGGCTTTAGCGGGGATTCCGTTTTGAGAAAGCTCTCCGAGGACACTGGCGGACGTGTTATCCAAGTGAACCGCAGCAAAGATACTGCCGCGGCGTTTCAGGAAATAGCCAACGAGCTGCGAACACAATACCTGATCGGCTATACACCCACCAACACCCGGCACGACGGGGCCTTTCGTAAGATCCGCGTGCAGGTTCACAACGAGGACTACAAAGTGCAGGCGCGGCGGGGTTACTACGCACCCACGGAGTAGGTGTCAGGGGCCAGGGGCCGGGTGTCAGGGGCCAGGAGAAACAGGTGCCAGGTGTTAGGCGTCAGGGAAAACAGGGGCGGGTGTCAGGCGTCAGGAGAAAAACCAGGTGCCAGGTGTCATGCCTCAGGTATTATTCAGGTGTCCGGTGTCAGCACGGGGGAAAGCGTTTGGTTTAAGTGCAAGCTTTGAAGAATACACCAGTGGTCATCAAAAGCTACCGCGATCTTCAAGTCTGGCAGAAGGCGATGGACCTTGTCGTCGATAGCTATGAGGTTGTGAACCTCCTCCCCAAGAACGAAGTCTATAGCCTGGCAACACAGATTCAGAGAGCGGCAGTTTCCATTCCAGCCAACATTGCAGAGGGGCACGGAAGGGAGTACTTGGGAGACTACCTTCATCACCTCTCTTGTGCCAATGGTTCTTTGATGGAACTGGAGACACATTTTCTAATTGCCAGAAAGCTCTGTTACATGACGGAAGCACAACTGGAGCCCGTAATGAGGAGCACGGCCGAACTGGGCCGCATGCTAGCCGGGCTTATTAATAAGCTGAAAGCCCGACGTGAGAGCCGAGATCTGGCACCTCACACCTGAAACCTGGCGCCCGACACCTGACACCTGTTTTTCCTGGCACCTGACACCCGGCACCTGACACCTACGGAGACAATGCGAAATAACCGTCCTTCGCCCGTACGTGCAGGTTGCCGTCGACAGGCTGAATGCTAATCTTGCGGAAGGTACCATCGTGGGCGGTGTTGGTTGAAACGTAGGCCAAACTGTACTGGCTGCGGAGCTCGTGGGCGATTTCCTGGAAGTTGGCGGCCAAATCACTCGGCTCGAAGGGAACAAAGGCGTGTCCACCGGTTACCTCCGCCAGCCGGCGCAGGACTTTATCTCCTTTTCCCTCCGCGCCGCTGCGATTGGTGCTAATGGTGAAAATTGTAACCTCGGCATGCCGCGCCATGGCCAGTGCTTCTTCGCGAGTCCGCACACTCTGATTGTCCTGCCCGTCGCTGATGATGATCATGACACGGCGCAGGTAAGGTTCAGGCGGCGGAAAAACGTACAACTTCTCCTTGCTGGCAAAGAACACTGCATCGAAGAGGCTTGTGACACCGCCGGCCTGAAGACCCTGAATGGCGGTCGAGAGTTTCTCCATGTCATCCGTGTAATCCTGGATAAACTGGGGTTCCACGTCAAAAGCTTCCACAAAGGCAAGATCTTTGCCGGGGCGCAGCACTGCATTCAGGAAATCGATAGCCGCCTCCTGCTCAAAGTGCAACCGGTCGCGAACGCTGTTACTGGTGTCGATCAACATCCCAATGCGCAACGGGAGGTCGGTCTCGCGGCTGAAGAAGCGAATTTCTTGGGGCTTGCCGTCTTCAAAGATACGGAAGTCAGCTTTGGTGAGGTCCGTGACGAGCCGGTTCTTTTTGTCGGTAACCGTCACGAGCACGTTTACCAACTCAACCCGCACCTGGATTCGAGTCTGTTCGCCCGGAGATTGAGACTTGTTGCCTGCTTGCCCGCCGGCGGGCTCCTGTGCGAAAAGCGGTCCCCCCGTCAGGCACAAGAGTAAGAGAAATAACAGCAGTTTTTTCATCCTTGCGCTCTCCACTAACCATAACAATTCTATCACGAAGATTGGCCGCGATCCGGAATCGGGTGGAGGGAGGCGAGAAGCTTTTCGAAGCGCCTAGGCAGTGCCTCGCGCGAGGTCACCGAGCCTCGCTCGAATTTGAAATTCTCTACGCGGACGGCCTCCAGACCCATCCTAAGCAGAGCGGGGACGTCGAATCCCGCCTCAGCCTGGTCGAGCTGCTCGGGCTGGGCAAAGATCGCTGGGGCGCGGGGCATGAAGCGAGGGCAGCAGTCCTCGAAAGGTTCACAGGAGATTTTGAAGGTCCCGATCTGCCGGGCCAGCCTCAGTATTTCAGCCTTATCATCGCCTGCCAGGGGGCGATAGATCGGCAGGTCGAGGCCGCGGTCGATGGCGGCCAAGTTATGGAGCGTCTGCGAGGCCACCTGCGAGACGCTGTCTCCGGTCACCAGTCCCATGGCGCGTTCGGCCAGAGCTATCTCGCGCGCGATACGCGCCATCATGCGGCGATAAAGCAACAGCCGAAAGCTTTCCTGCGCTTGCGCTACGATTTGGCGTTGCACGGCGTCAAATGAAACCAGGTAGAGCCGCGAGGTGAACTGGTAGGGCGTGAGGGTCCGAACAATCTCTTCCGCTACGTCTATGGATGAACCGCGAGAGGGCGAGGTACTACCGAAGAAGTGTACGAAAGCAGCGTGGCACCCGCGCCGCATCATTTTGTAGGCCGCCACTGCGGAATCAAATCCCCCCGACAGCAACACCAGGAGACGGCCGCTGGTGAGCGCAGGAAGTCCGCCTGGTCCGTCTACCCGGTCCGCGTAGATAAGAGCCTTTCCGGGTACAACTTCGACCCAGCAGGTCACTTCCGGATGGGTGAGATTCACCTGGACGCTTGGATTTCTGGCTCGCAAATCGTCCAGGATCACTCGCCCGAGTTGCCGCTCCAACTCCATGGAATGCATGCCGTACCCCGTTGCGGCGATCTTGGCGCGCACGGCGAAGGTTCGCGGGTTCTTTTCAGCCATCAGCGCGCAAGCCGCAGGGCCTAACTCCTCGAGCGAATTCGGAACTTCGCGGGCCGAGGCAATGTAAGCGAGACCAAATACCCGGCGTAAACGCTCCAGGATGGCAGGGGCGGCGGATTCCTCCCCAGGGACAAGCAGGAAGCGTTCCGCAACGCTGACCAGCGATTGGACGGGCAAGTCGGCAAGACTCTGCTTGATAGCGGAGCGTAGCCGGCTGAGGAAGTAGTTCTTGTTCCCACCTTTGAGCCAGATTTCGTGGTAGTGAAGAATGAAAACTCGGTTCATACGTTTCCCTCTCCGCGAGATTCCCTAGGATTTGGTGTGGTCTGCGGAATGTTAGGACTGGTCCTGGTCCTCACCCTCGTGCTCACGCCGATGATTGTCTCGCTGGGCCGAAGCATTGATTTTGTTCCCCGCAACCCTCCGCCACCCGTTATGCCCCGCTTCTGGGCGCTGCACGGAGCTTTCACCAGATTGGATGGCGTGAAGTTTCTGGCGGGCCTGGGCCTGCTGATTCGCTGGATCCTCGCTGGGTAGGGGTAGGGCTTGTTCCCTCTCAACCCCCAGGGCATCGGCCACCCGATTGATGTAGTTGAAGTAGGAAATCACCTGGACGGCATCCAGGATATCGCGGTCCGTGAGGCCCTGTTTCCGCAGGGATTCGATATCCCGGCGGCGCACCGAAGCGGGCGCCCGCGTCACCCGCACAGCAAACCGGCACAGCGCTTTCTGGCGTCCGGAAAGCTTGGCCCGGCGGTAATCACGCTTAACCTGTTCGGCCAGTTCCGTGTCTCCTGTTTCCTGACGGAGATCCTCCCCGTGCGCTTCAATTCAATAAAAGCACTGGTTCGCCCAGGAGACAACGGTGGCCAGCATTTCCCGGTCGGCGCGCGAGAGGCCTGAGCGACCGTACATCGTGGCCAGATATAACTGCACGGACGCGCGCAGGCTCTCGGGGTTCAAGCTTTGCACCTTCAATATATTGAAGACTTTGCCTGCCCGCTCGATCGCTTGCTCATACTCGATCTTCAGTTCGCCCGTCGCTTCATCGGGCTGTATGGTTTTGATCCAGGACATATCAATCCTCACCAAACGGAGCCCCGAGCTGCCAGAAGAGAAATCCAAGCGAATCCGTTGTTTCATCGATGGACTTCGTAATGGATACACCCTGGGAATGACCCGCCTCGGTGTCGTAGCGAAGCAGCACCGGACGGTCCGAGCCTGTATCCGCCTGGAGCAGCGCTGTCATCTTGCGCGCGTGAAGAGGCGCCACGCGGGTATCGCCATCACCGGTCACGAAGAGCACGGCGGGGTACTTTGTGCCGGGCATGGCGTGCTGGTAAGGCGAATAAGCATAAATGTATTTGAACTGAGAAGGGTCATCGGCCGAGCCATACTCGGAAACCCAGTATTTGGCCACGAAGAACTTCTGGTAACGGAGCATGTCCAGCAGAGGGTAGGCGCACACCACAGCCTGGAACAGGTCAGGCCGTTGGGTGAGTGCCGCACCCACAAGGAGGCCGCCATTGCTGCCCCCTTCAATGGCCAGCCGGGAGGGTTGAGTGTAGTGATTGTCAATCAACCATTGGGCGGCAGCGATAAAATCGTCGAACACATTCTGCTTATGGGCGAACATTCCGGCGCGATGCCATGCCTTGCCAAATTCACCACCTCCACGCAGATTAGGTTCGGCAAAGACGCCGCCTTGATCCGCCCAGAGGGCCGCGCTGGCTGAAAAATACGGCGTTAAACTGATGTTGAATCCGCCATAGCCTGTGAGTATTGTGGGGTTGTTGCCATTCAGTTTTGTCCCCTTGCGGTACATGAGGAACATTGGTATACGGGTCTTGTCTTTGGACGTGTACCACACCTGCTTCACTTCCAGCCTCTCCCCGTTAATCGGAACGTGGACCTCCGCCCACACGCTCTGCCTGCCCGTGTCCCTGTCGTAGCGGTAAATCCTCCGGGGAGTCGGGAACGAGGTGAACTCATAGAACGCTTCCCGGCTCGTCCAACGGCCGCTGAACCGATCTATTGATCCAATTGCGGGAAGCTCGATGTCCCGGACATGCGTGCCGCTAGCATCGAAAACCTTCACCTGTGAACTGGCATTCCGGATGTAGTTCACGAAGAGCTTTCCCCCTGCGAGCGTGAAGGACTCGATTGCCGCGTCACTTTCAGGGACGATCTCGCGCCATTTGTCGCGCGCCGGACTCCTCAGGTCAGCTTCCAATATGCGCCCCTTGGGCGCTTTCCAATTGGTGTGCAGGAAAATGTGGTCGCCTCCAACCTCTCCGAAGAACCGGGCAGGAATGTCATTGACGAGCGGCTGAATCGGTCCATTGCTCTGCAGGTCTTGGAAGTAAACCTCTGTCCGCTCGGCCGCTGAACCGTAGAAGACGTGAATGGTCAGGTAGCGTCCGTCTTCCGACAAATCACATCTGATGATCTTGTCGGGTCCGTAGCCCTTGCCTAAGATTTCGCGGTCTTTGGCCGGGTCGCTGCCCATCGCGTGGTAGCTGAGCCGTGGACCTTCCGGCGCTGCCCAAGTGTAGTAAACGCCGCTTTTGTCGGGCTTAATTGAGAAATTGAAGTAGAGACGTCTCGGCATCCGGTCCGGCAGCTCAGTTCGAGTGCTGACATCGAGGAAATGAACCGTAGTTTGGTCCTCTCCGCCGTTCCTGAGGCTGTAGGCCACAAGTGTTCCATCCCGGCAGATATCCCGGAAATCGACTGAAGTGTTCTTGTCCGGACTGAGCGGGTTAGGATCGACCAGCACTTCGTCCTTCCCCTCCGGCCCCACCCGCATATACAACACGCCTTGATCCTGGTCCGCCGCCCGGCGTTTGAAGAAGTACCTGCCGTTCAGCTCCGCCGGTGCGTTAATCACCTCTACCTTCATAAGCTCCGTAAGCCGCCGCTTTAGGGCCGGCCGGCCGGGCCAAATGTCGAGGTAGGCCCGCGTATACTTGTTCTGGGCATTGATCCAAGCGCGCGTCTCGGGGCTTTGCTGGTCCTCGAGCCAGCGGTAGGGGTCGGCGATTTCGACTCCCGCTATCCGTTCTTTAACGTCGTCCGTCCTGGTTTTGGGAGGTTGAAGTTGCTTCGTCTCCTGGGTTCTTATGATGGAGGGTGTTACAACTAACGCCAAGAGGAACGGAAGCAGCCAAAGCCAGGAAGCATGGCGTAGTGTACCCCTGGGCATCGGTTGGTGCGGCATGGCGTTAATCCATCCTTTCTGCTTTGTGCGGCTGCGGCGGCGCGGCGATTTTGTATCCCCATTTCTTCGATTTGTGGTTCACCACTGATGAGATTCAATAAGAAAACAATTACATTTTACTTTAACGTCGCAAAGGACACCACTACCCACGACCTCATGCTCAAGCTGCGGAAAGTCTTCCCTTCAGCCCACGGCATAGCCGCGATGTGAAATCACCGCTGCATTCAGTGAACGCTAGCTGCGATGCGCGTAACCCGCTACGTGGCGATGCAAAATCGCCGCTACCTTCCTGGAATCTGGAATCTGCAATTTCAAATCTCCAATCTCGTCAAGACCAGTCCCCCAAGCGACCATTGTCCGCAAACTCGGTCCGGGGTATATTGCTGGTCGGCCTGGATTTCTGACGGACCGCGATTTTAGATCACCATCGTTCAGTCCGCCAGAAGAGCTAGCGGCGACTTTACGTCGCCATTCACCCGTTTCTCTAGACCCGCACTTGAAGGAGGTGGGAATGTTCAAGCGTCTTATTTACGCTCTCCTGCTTTATGCTATCCTCTCCTGCATAGCGCCGAATCTCTTTTCCCAAGAAGGAGAGATTTACCTGGTTGGCCACGCGCACATTGATCCTTCCTGGCTGTGGCCGCGGAGCGAAACCATCCACGAGGTATGTCCGCTGACCTTTCGCAGCGTTATGCAGATCATGGACAAGCACCCTGACTTCATTTATGCCCAGAGCGCCGCGCAGCTCTACAAGTGGATGGAGAGGTACTACCCGGACGTTTTTCAGGGCATCAAGGAAAAGGTGGCGGCGGGCCAATGGGAGATCGTCGGCGGACAGTGGGTGGAGCACAATACCAATATTCCCAACGGGGAGTCCCTGGTGCGCCAGCACCTTTACGCGAAGCGCTTCTTCAAGGAGAAGTTCGGCGTGGACGTCAAGGTGGGCTGGCTGCCGGATGTATTTGGCTTCAATTGGAACATGCCCCAGATCTATCGCAAGTGCGGGATCGAATATTTCGTCACCCACAAGCTGAAATGGCAAGTCGAGCGGAACAATCCTCCGGTGCCGTTCCCTTATCACCTGTTCTGGTGGCAGGCCTCGGACGGCTCGCGCGTGCTGGCGTTCCACACGGTGGGGGACTACAACCAGGAAGTGATCCCGGACGAGATGCTCCAGGAATTAGCCGAACTCAAAGCCAAGCACGGGGTGGATAAGCTGCTGATCCTGTTCGGGCAAGGCGACCATGGCGGCGGCCCCATGCCGGAGATGGTGGACCGGGCCGCTGAGCTGATGCACATGCCCGGCTTCCCAAAAGTCCGTTTCTCGAAGGCCCAGGCGTATTTCGAGACAATCAAGGCGCTGCCCGCCAGCGCGAGCTTTCCTGTGGTTAATGACGAACTCTACGTCAAGACGCATCGCGGCACTTTCACCACGGACTCCCAGGTGAAGCGTGACAATCGCCGCTGTGAAGTCCTTCTCATGAATACCGAGAAATTTGCGGCGGTGGCTACCGAGTTCGGCCACTCCTATCCGCAGGCAGCGCTTCAGCCGATGTGGGAGAAACTGCTCTTCGGCCAGGTCCACGACAATATCGATGGCTCGGCCGTCGGCCAAGTCTATCGGGATGCGGCGACGGATTACACGGACTTGCAGATCGAGGGCGGCAAGCTGCTGGGGGCGGCCCTGGCTTCAATTGGGCGACAGGCGAACACGGAAGGCGAAGGCCGGGCCATCCTGGTCTTTAATCCGTCCCCATGGGTGAGGACGGACCTGGTTTCGCTGAACTTGCACGACCTTCCCGCCTCCGGGTCATTTAAGATCGTCGATTCAGCGGCGCGCCTCGTCCCCTATCAAATCATTAACGAGGACGGGGCTGGCAAAGCCATATTCTTTGCCGAAGACATTCCCGGCCTCGGTTTCAAGCAGTATCGCCTGGTTCCGAGCCAAAGCAAGCCCGAGTTTCCAACCGATTTGGTGGTTTCGGGGCTGATGCTGGCTAACAGCTTGGTTGAAATCGAAATCGACGAAAACACCGGAAACCTGAAATCGTTGAAGAAGAAGGGAAGCGAGGCGAACTTCCTGCCTAACGATCTTCAAGGGAATGCCCTCGAGGTTTGGGAAGACCGCCCGCCCAACGCGCCCGGCGGCGAACCGGCCTGGAACATCTACCTTGGCGATGTGCACAAGCTGGATAAAGCCGACAGCGTTAATGTGATCGAGCAGGGTCCGGTGCGCGCCTTGGTGCGAGTCAAGAAGCAGTTTGGAAAGTCGTCATTCGAGCAGGACATCGTCCTTTATAGCCATTCAGACCGCGTGGACTTCGAGTTTCGCGCCGACTGGCATGAGCACTATCATTTTGCCAAGGTCGCCTTCCCGCTTCGCCTCTCGAGCGCCTTCGCAACCTATGAAATTCCCTTCGGCTCGATCCAGCGCTTCGACTATACCTTCAAAGAGGATCCGAAAACCCGGCTCGAGGAACCCGCGCGTGGCTGGGATATCGCCGATCGGACGAAATTTGAAGTGGCCGCGCAGCGCTGGGTGGACGTGACCGACCAGAGCGGGAGCCATGGCGCGACTCTGTTGAACGATTCGAAGTATGGATTCTCCTTCGAGCAGAATGTGCTCCGCATGAGCCTGCTCCGCGGGCCGCGCCGCGGCTATCCTTCGACTCCCGAGATGTGGTCGGATCAGTCGGATGAGCCGCTGGTGGGAATCCACCACGTGAAATACGCGCTGGTGCCCCATCGCGGCCCCTGGCAGGACATTAGCCCGACTCGGCGGGGCGTGGCCTTCAACGCACCGTTCCTGGTCGAATTCGAGCCATCGCACGCGGGCCGCCTCTCCGGCGCATTTAGCGCGCTGAACGTCGAGCCCGCGAACGTTGTGGTGGAGGCCGTGAAGAAAGCTGAGGATTCGAATGAGTTAATCATCCGCCTCTACGAATCCGACGGCAAAACCGCCGACGCCGTCCTCACCTTCAACCGCGCGCCTCAGACCGCGCGCGAGACGGACATGCTCGAATGGGATAAGTACGTTGCCCCAAAGTCGTTTGTAGTCGAAGGAAGGAAAGTGAAGGTGACCGTGGCCCCGCATGAAATAAAGACGCTGCGGGTGAAGTTCTGAAGGGTAGGAGTCAGGAGTCAGAAGTCAGGAGTCAGAATCGAGAATTAAGAAGCAAGAACCACAGCCCTCTCCCAAGGGGAGAGGGTGGACCGCGACGGCGCGTTCAGAAGCGGCACAGCAGCATGCCTGCCACACTACTAGCCCCGCTTTGGCAGCGCCCGAGCGACTCCCAGCAGTTTTGAGTTCGGCGCAGGCGGATTCTCCAGCAGATCGAGAACCCGCAGACTATCCCTCACAGAAAGCTGCACGTATTCCGCCTCTTCGCTGACGACCTTCGCGGCAAGCAATGGATGCTCTCCCATAGTTTGCATTATACGACGTCCCGCAAAGGTCTTTCTTCTCCGTGTTCTCCGTGGCCAAGGAAAGACTAAACACAGAGATCACGGAGAGCCTCTGTGGTCTCTGTGTTGAAGCTTGAGAATCACGGAGGACACGGAGAAGTTTGTTTTGGCGTAGCGATTCCGCCACGCTGTGGAGCGGGTTTCAACGAATCTCTTTCCACCGCTCGTGAAAAGACTTCTTCGCCAGCGCGGGAACGTCCCGCGCATCGGTCCAGCGGGATGCGGGGTAGAAGGGCACTTTGCGAATCCAGCCGGAGCGCGCGAGCAGGAACTGGCCCCAGCGCGCTAGGCGTCCGCCCAGCTTATAAGCCCAGGGGCGCGAGAAGGCCCAGGCCCACAGGCGCATCATGGTCTTCTCGCGCAGGAGAGCGCCTTTCGCCCTTGGCGCAGGCGCCCGTTCCTGCGCCTCGCTCCGCAGGTGCAGCAGGAGATCGGGGATGTTGATCTTGACGGGGCAAACTTCGCGGCAAGCGCCGCAAAGGGAAGAGGCGAACGGCAACTCTCGCGCTTGCCCGAGGCTGGTGAATTGAGGAGTGACTAACGCCCCGATGGGACCGCTGTAAACCCAGCCGTAGGCGTGCCCTCCAATCTTGCGATAGACGGGGCAGGTGTTCAGGCAGGCGCCGCAGCGGATGCAGTAGAGCGCTTCCCGCATTTTGGGGTCCGCCAAGGTCGCCACCCGCCCGTTGTCTACCAGGACCACGTGCATCTGGTCCGGGCCGTCTTCGCCGGGACGCCGCGGTCCGGTGAGCAAGGAGGTGTAGGTGGTCAGCTTCTGGCCGGTGCCCGAACGCCCCAGCAATCGCAGGAAGACGCCAAGGTCCGCCAAACGCGGGATCAGCTTCTCGATGCCCACCAGCGCCACGTGTACCCGCGGCGCAGTAGTGCAGAAGCGGATATTCCCCTCGTTTTCCACCAGCACCACCGTGCCGGTCTCCGCTACCAGGAAATTGGCGCCGCTCACTCCCATCTCCGCCCTGGCAAACCGCTCGCGGAGGACCTGGCGCGCAATAGCCGTCAGGCGTTCCGGCACTTCAGTACGCTCCGACTGAAGGTGCGTGGCGAAAAGGTCTGACACGTCGTGCCTTGTCAGATGGATGGCGGGCGCCACGATGTGGGCGGGCCGGTTGCCCTCGAGTTGGATGATGAATTCGCCGAGATCGGTCTCTACGGGTCGAATCCCTCGCGCCTCGAGGGCGTGGTTCAGCTCCACTTCTTCTCCGACCATCGATTTTGCCTTCACGATCTCGCGCGCCCCGCATTGCTGGGCGATTTCCAGAATGATCCGGCAGGCGTCCTCGGCTGTCGCGGCCCAGTGCACTTTGCCGCCGCGCCGCTCCACGTTGTCTGCGAACTGTTCGAGGTAAAAGTCCAAGTGCTCGATCACTTCGCGCTTGAGTTCCTGGGCGCGCTCGCGCAGGCGTTGCCACCCGGGCACTTCGCTGATCGCCTCCAGGCGGTGGGTGTAAAGACGGAGGGTGGAAGAACGATATGCTTCCTGAAGATGCGGGTCGGCGAGCGTCTTGTTGCCGAGTTCGTGAACTTCGTTACTGTAAACGCCAGTGTCAGCCATCTTAGTCAAAAGTCAAAAGTCAACAGTCGAGGGTCAAGGACCTGCCGACCCACTGTGTTTGGAGTGCGGCAGCTTGCTGCCGCTTTCGCTCAGGCCAGCTTGCTGGCCGAGAACTTGAACGCTGTACTTGGACGCGTAAGGCGCGAGCAAGCTCGCGGTAGAAAAGCGGCAGCAAGCTGCCGCACTCCAGAGCGCCTGCGGCGCTTGCCGGCGCAATTATTCCTGCGCCAATACCTCTGCCAAGTGCATCGTCTTGAGAGGCAGGCCCTGGCGATGTATCATCCCGGCAAGGTGCATCAGGCAGCCGGAGTCATTGGCGACAAGGTACTCGGCGTTGGTGTGAGTGGCAGATCCGAGTTTGTCCTGACCCATAGCGGCTGAGACTTCGGGGAATTTGACGGCAAAGGTTCCTCCGAATCCGCAGCACACCTTGTACCCTTCCATCTCCACGAAATCGATGCCGCGCACCTTGCTCAGCAGCTTGCGGGGCTGTTGCTCAACGCCCAACTCGCGCAGAAGATGACAGGAATCGTGGTACGTCACGCGGTGGGGAAAGCTCGCCCCAACGTCCTCGACCTTCAAAATGTTCACCAGGAATTCCGAAAACTCGAAGAACCTGTCGCGCAGTTGCAGGCATTTCCGCAGCCGGGCGGGGTCGGCCGCAAACAGTTCGGGATAAAACACGCGCACCATCGAGGTGCAGGAACCCGAGGGGCACACAACATAGTCCGCATCATCAAAAAGGTTGAGGACTTTAGAAGCCACCTGGCGAGCTTCATCCCAGTAGCCCGTGTTGAAGGCCGGCTGACCGCAACAGGTTTGTGCAGGATTGAAGGTGACCTCGACGTCCAACCGCCGCAGCACCTTGACCACAGACTCGCCCACCTGAGGGAAGAACTGGTCGCCCAAACACGTTACAAACAACGCCACCCGAAGTCTCGACATCTCGAACCTCGCAAAGCGTTAACCGTATTAGAAAAACGTTTTGAGGTCAAGGACGAACGATGGGCGCTCGACGTGGCGCGCGCCATCCTTGCACGGTCGTTAGGGGGTGGCGCGGGCATCGCCTTCCATGTCCGCCCGCCAATGAAAGGCCCCGCATGCAGTTTCGATCAGAGAGGCTGGCAGTGGGGTGCGGTTGGTCAGGTCAGTAGGGATGTCGGCGCGCTTTTGACGTTTGATCAGGACTGGTTTCGAGCCCCCTCCGCACTGTGCGAGTGACCCCTCACCCGACCCGCGCCGGCTGGTGAAAACGCCGGACGCGGGCCACCCTCTCCCCAAGGGAGAGGGCTGAATATCCGACTTGCCGCCCCCGCCCTTCAGCGCAGCGGCACGCGGACGATGATCGTATCATTCACCCTCGCGGTGAGCGAGGAAAACGAGTCTTTGCTCACCCCATTCAGGGGCTTGACGAGGGCGGTCAAAGGCTTCACGTTGACGAGCAGTTTCGCTTGCGGATCGCGCGGCGCGTGGTGGGGCGTACGCCTTCTCTCCTATATCTCATCGACTCCATTTTCGCTGGCCACTGCCTTCTTCTGACTCCTGGCTCCTGCTCGCCACTCATCACTCATCACTCGTCACTGTTCTTGAGGGCCTGCAAAAAGGGACAACCCTCGAAATGACCCTGCAAGCCACATGTACAGTAAGCCCACTTGAACGGCCATGCGGCGGCAGTTTAGCCGCTCAACGCAACCATGCATTCTGCTCGAGTTGTTGCCAAGCAGCGCGGACGTGCTCTGGCCTGAAGGTGGTAGCCTTGCGGGGATTCCATTCGCGCAATCCAGAGATAGCGCTCTCAGGGTCGGATGCAGGCTGAGAGCCGTTGGGGCCGCCCTTGTGCGCTAACCAATGGACCGTCGCCAGCAACTCCATGCCATAGGGAGTTTCGAAACCTTCGATCAGGCGGCTCACCCGGTCGAGACGAGCGAGGGATTCAGGCTTGTCGGCGAGAAAGCTCGTTGCCTCCTCGACAGCACCGGGCAGGAGTTCGATCTCTGCATCCGGCTTCTGGCGGTCGCCGTAACCACGGATGAAGTGGCCCTCCATCACCTCCAACACCTTGTTGAGATTGGGAGCGTAGGGGCCATAGTGACCTGCTTCGTATTTGAGACGAAGAGGTTCACCCGCTTCCTGAAGGAAGTAGGCGAGCTTCTGAACTTCCAGTAACGTGCGGTTGTAATCCAGCGCCGCGTATGCCTCCATCAACTTGATGAACAGGGCTCGCGCCGGAGTCATGCGGGGGCGGACGGTCCGAACCGGCATTGATCGGGCATCCGGCGTTCCAGTAGGCTCAAACAACAGCACGCGGACGTCCGGCAATTCTTGAAACGCCTGCTCGATTCTCGGGCGCACCTCGCGCCAATCGAGTCCGCCCAGTCCACAGCCCAGGGGGGGCAAGGCAATAGAGTGCAACCCCAAATTCCGGACTTCCCTCACCAATGCCTTCAAACCCGAGGTGATATCCGCCATCCGCGACTTGCCGCGCCAATGCCGTTTTGTGGGAAAGTTGATAATGTAGCGAGGATTTAGAAGCCGACCGTTGTCATGAACAAGCATCCTCCCCGGCACAACCTCGCCCGCACGGCATGCTGCTTCATAAGCTTTGAAATTCGCGGGAAAAGCCTGCTTGAATTGGAGGGCGATGCCCTTCCCCATGTAGCCGACACAGTTCACCGTGTTCACCAGCGCCTCAGCGTTGGCTTCCAGAAGATTCCCCTTGGTGATTTCGATCATCGGCGTTCTCCCTAATAGTAGTACCAATCGGGCCTTATTTCCACATCGGGATGGTCTACTTGAGGAAACTGAGCCAGCATATGCTCCACGCCCCTCTTGACCTCACTGTTTAGTACTGCAATCTTCTCAATCAGCTCCCATGCGACCGACTGCCAGACGAGAAACTCCGCCTGTTTCCTTCTTTGACGATCGTTGTCATCCTCCCGGTTGGCCCAGTAACGCTCGCCAACAAGGTCCCAGTCCACCTTGTCCAAGTCTTGTAAGTCATCATACCAACAGGTGTAAGCGGCGAGCCCATGCCCGTCGGAAAACACAAACCGGCAACCCGATTGCCGAATACGTTGCACAGAGGTTACGAGATAAATGAGCGGCGCCTGACCTTCATTATAGCCTTGCACTCGCCCTGTCTTGAGATTTAGGAGCATGACAGACAAGGGCCCAAAGTAAAAAGGCACGTAGTCGTGGCAAGTGCCACCAGGGCCACAGCTAATCGGTCTGGCGTGGCGGCTCGCCTGCACGCTTTGGTTGTGGATTGTGCGGTATGGGAGGCCGTCGTTCGGTGTCGAGTTTGGCGCGTAAAGAGCTCCGCGCCTGAGCAGCGTCGGAAGCGTGTCCACGTGCACCAAGCGATAGAGTGCGACGTCTGCCGGCCGCCTTGCCGTTGCCATCGGTTATCCCCCCAGAAGCTCATGCACTCCAGACCACCTGCAACAAAAGCATGCAGCCCATCGCTATTCCGCGCTTCGTAACCCCGTCCATAACAAAAAGCCGCGGACCTAAGTGAAAATTCCGCAGCGTACTTGCCCCTATTCAGTGGGCCGCTGAGACGAAATAGGAGCGAGGAAGTCGACAGCCAGGACTCGCGATAACAAGCTCGCGGCCTGTCCTGGCGGAGTGCACCGAATAACTTTTCAGGAGCACATTTCTTGCCCCTCACCCGACCCGCGCCGGCTGGTGAAAACGCCGGACGCGGGCCACCCTCTCCCCAAGGGAGAGGGCTGAATATCCGACTTGGCGCCCCCGCCCTTCAGCGCAGCGGCACGCGGACGATGATCGTATCATTCACCCGCGCGATGAGCGAGGAAAACGAGTCTTTGCTCACCCCACGCATCGGTTTGACAAGGGAGGACAGTGGTTCCACGTTGACGCTCAGGTTGGCCTTAGGGTCGCGTGGCGCCTGGAAGGAAACCACGCAGTCCGGCCGGCCGTCGCCATCCAGGTCGATGGGCTCCGAGATGGCGGCCGGCAGCGCCGAGGCAGGTTTCCAAACTATCTGCACAAACGACGTGTTGGGCGAAAGCGGGGCGCGTTTCGGCACGGGTTTGTAAACGACAATCTGGTACGACCCGCGGTCAATGGTGCGGGCCGGCTCGCCACCTGAATAGATGGGATCAATGCGCAAGGATGTCTTGGCGGCGGCGCGGCTGAAGAGGCCGAACCAGAACATTGGCCCCAGCACGGCCACGGCGATGGTCAGCACCGCGGCCGCATAACCGAGTATGGCAGGCAGGCGTTTCATGGCATTCTCCTTGCTTCTTTGTGGCCCGCGAAGAAAAGATCCACCACAGAGGTCACAGAGTTCACGGAGAGAGGCCGGTGTCCCTTTCCGTGTTCTCTGTGTTCTCTGTGCGCTCTGTGGTGAGGCTCTCCCTTCACATGACAAGCCCAATCAGCTTCTGGAGCGAGTGGGCGATGATACTGCCGCCAAACATGCTGGCAAAAGTCCACGCTGCATAGAGGTAGAGCAGCCGCGCGCGCTCCGGCTTCACACCCACCGGCGTGCCCTTGATGTGCCACACCGCGGCATACTTACGGCAAACGTCGATGCAGGCGCCGCAGCGCATGCAGGATGTGAGGGTCTTGCCGGCGCGAATCGCCTCCTGGTCGATGGCGAGCGTCGGGCAATTGTTCTGGCACAACAGGCATCCGGCGCCGCACTTTTCTTTGTCGATTCGCACCTCGAAGATACTGGTCCTGCTGAAAATCGATTGGAAGGCGCCGAACGGGCAGAAGAAGGCGCACTGGGTGCGTCGTTTGGTGAGGAACGGCAGCACGACCACTAACCCCAGAAAAAGCGTGATAAAGATCCCGAACTGGAGCGCGGTTTGTGCGGAGCGCACCTGCGGAAACTCCGTCACCGCCTTGAACGGACAAAGCCACATGCAATAAGTGGGCTCGTAGGTGGCGGCAGAGAGCAGCACGATGGCCACAAGGATCGCCCACGGCGCGAGCCGCCACTTGGGGTTGATCTTGCGCAGCCGGGCGCGCTTGGCGATCGAGGAAAAGCCTTCGTCCAACCCCCCGAAAAAGCAACCATAGCTACACCACGCTTTGCCGAGAATGATGGTGGCAAGCAGCCACAGCGCGACCATCATGGCGATGCTGTGGGGGTTCGACGGCGTGGGGAGGATCGAGCCAGGGAAGATGATGGTCTTGGTCAGCGCGGCTGGAACGAGCGTCATGGGGATCACCATGAAGCAGAAAGGCGTGTCGCCGGAAAGCATCCGTTCCACGGGGATGCTCATCGAGGAGCGCAGCGCGATGAGATCCCAGATGAAGCCGACCGGAAACAGGAATCCCAAAGTGATGAAGAAGATGCGGCGCCAGCGATAAGTCTGGCGGGTGCGCATCATCAGGAAAAACAAGGCCATCATGAAAACCCAGGTGGCCAGCGCCGCCAGCTTGGCCGGCCGCCCCGATTGGCGCAGGACCGGCGTGAACAGCAGCAGCGTGAACAAGGCCATGGGCAGGCTGAGAAGAAGCGAGCGCCCAATGCTGCGCGGAGCGCCGGGCGCGCTCGAACGAGCTTGGTCAGGCATGGGACACCATCCCAAAGACGAGTATGAAAAAGCCGGCGGCCCGGCTGGGAGCCAGCCGCCAGGAGGCCGCACTTACAACTCCCAGGTAGGCGTAATAGATCGCGAGAGTGGCCATGGCCATGCGAGCCACGGCTGGAACTGCTGTGAAGCGGCGCAGCGAACTGACCGCGAGAGAGGGAAGAAACCAGACGCACGTGCCGGCGAAAAAGAAGGCAAAAAAGGCGAGCGATCCGGGCAAGCTGTGAGTTGCGGCAGCCCGAACACCGGCGGCAATGAAGGGTGGGCAGAGATTAAGCCCGGTGAGAAAGCCGAGGGTGAGGGCGGCAGGCGGTCGGAATCGATCCGCGGCGCCGATTTGATAGAGGCGAGAGGAGTGATCGTCGGCCGCCTTGGCGCAAGGACGGTGGGTGAAGCACGCTGAGAAACCCAACAGTGCAGCCAGCCCGAAATTGGCCAGCCCGAAGACCAGCGTGCGGCTGCGCAAATCAAGTGGAACGATCAAACCGGCTGCCCAAGCCACCACCGCGAATCCGAGGTAACCCGCCAGGCGGCCGCCCAAGAAAATGCCCAGCAACCGGCCTGTCCCCCGCAGATCGCTCGGCTGGGCGCCAAGCCAAGGCAGCAGGACCGGTCCACAAGAGGCAACGCAAATGGGACCCGACCCGAATCCCAACGCCAGTGCCTCGGCCATGCCAGTCACGGTTTCCCCTCGTTGTCATTCGGAGTCGAGGAGTCGAGAAGTCGAGGAGTCAAGCAGTCGAGAAGTTCAGAGTTTTTGGCCTTTGACTCTTCGACTCCTTGACTTCTCGACTCCCCCTAACTGGCCGGCGGAAACTTAAGCCGTGCGCTGATGGCTTGGATTTGATCGAGCGATTTGGTCTTCTCGAGCGCCGCGACCTGCATTGCGACATTGCCGACAATCGTGGATTCACTGGGCCCGCGCAGGACCTCACGTCCCGTTAACTCCTGGGTCAGACGGTTGAGGGTTTCGTTCTTGACGCCGCCGCCCACAATGCAGATGCGTTCGATCGGCTTGCCGGTGATTGCCTGAAGGTCCTTGATGACCTTGGCGTACTGCCGCGCCAAGCTGCGGAAAATGATCGCGGCAAGTTCCTTGGGCTGCGTTTCTTCTTCGAAGCCATGCGCTTTGAGGGCGGCATTAATACGCGCAATCATGTTGCCGGGCGCAAGGAAGGTCTTGGCCTCCACATCGAAGGAAGGACCGATGGCGGGAGTATCGGAACATTGCTGCGCCAGGTCGGCCGCGGTCAACTCGAGGCCTTTCGCCTTCCACTCGCGCTGGCACTCCTGGAGCAGCCACAAACCAATCACGTTGCGCAGGAATCGGATGCTCCCCGCCACGCCGCCTTCGTTGGTGAAGTTATCTTCAAAAGAATCGGCCGTGACCACGGGACTGGCTACCACCATACCCACCAAGGACCAAGTCCCGGAACTGATGAAGGCCAGCTTATCGTGCGGAAAAGGAATGCCCGCCACAGCCGCGCCGGTGTCATGGCAAGCGGGGGCGATGACTTGCACATTGACATTGGCAAGGCCAAGGTCGGTGGCCAGCTCTTTGCGCATCTTCCCCAACGGCGTTCCCGGTGGCGCGATAGGAGGAAATTTCTCGAGATTGAGCTTCAAAGCGCGGGTGAGTTCCTCCGACCAGGAGCGCTTATAGACATCGAGGAGTTGAGTAGTACTGGCCTCCGTATACTCGGCCATCGCCACGCCCGAGAGCCGGAAGAGGAAATACTCCGGCAAAGTCAGCCACTTGGCCGCACGCTCCCATTCCGAAGGGAATTCGGCGATGTGGGCCATCAACTGGAAAACCGTATTGAAAGGAAGAAGCTGAATGCCCGTGATTTCGTACAGACGTTTCTGCGGCACGGAGGCAAACAGACGCTCCATTTGCGGGAGGTTTCTCGAGTCGCGATAGCAGTAGGAGCGTCCGATGCGATTTCCAGTCCGGTCCAGCAGCACGTAGTCCACGCCCCAGCCATCCACACCGACGCAGGCGATGCGGCCCCCCGCTTTGGATACTGCGAGGCGAAGCCCCTTGACGATCTCCTGCCACAGGCGGTCAGGATCCCACACCAAGTGTCCCGCCTCTTCCCGCGCGCCATTGGGAAAACGGTGGACCTCCTCGAGGATTCCTTCCTCCCCGGTCCAGCGACAAAGGACGACACGGCCACTTTCCGCTCCCAAATCGACGGCGGCAATGTTGGTACCGGTTTTCATTATGGGCATTCCTCCTCTAATGCAGCACCTGCCGAAGGGCCTTGAGCCAGGCAGGCCAACTTACTTTCTGCCTTCACCCACTAATCAAGCGGCGTCAGCAACATGAATGCGGTTTGGTCCCTGAACCGCAAGCCTACGACGTCCATCCCGCCAAGTCCCTCCAGGCCACTAGGCGTAGCTTCCTCCTGCGGCTTGGTTCCTTTCGGCTCGTTCACGATCGATCCGTTGCATGTACCCCGACCCACGAAAAGCGCCCAAGGGATCTTCCGGCAGGCCTTTCGAGCGTCGCCACTCCCGGATTGCAGGACGCACATCCGTCGAAAAGGCTTCCTTCAGGCACTCTTCGGCGTCCACCAGCTCGCATTTCTGTTGGTGGCGAGCCAGACGCTCGTGGTCCACAAGAGTTGCCTTGGCATACAACTCTTGGGCTGTCACTGCCGTCTGGATCATTTCCTCGATCTTGCCCTTCAAGTTGTGGCTCTGGTCGATCATGTAGGCGATGTCCGCGCGCCGGCCGGCCTCCCATTCGAAGTAGAGGATTTCGTGGAAGATGCGAAAGACCTGGTAGGGATCGATAGAACCCAACGTCAAATCATCGTCAGCATAACGGCGGTCATTAAAGTGGAAACCTCCCAGCATGTCCTCGCTGAGGAGCCAGGTCACGATCTGCTCGATATTCTGGGCTTGATAGTGGTGCCCTGTATCCACGAGGACTTTCGCGCGCGGACCGGCAGCACGTGCCAGCAGGAGGGCCATTCCCCAGTCGGCGATGTCCGTGTGGTAGAAGGCGGGTTCGAAGGGCTTGTATTCCACCAGCAATCGCTGCGTTGGCGAGAGCTTGGAATGGCTTTCCTTGAGCCCCTCGGCGAACCACTGCTTTCGGTGGCGAATATTGGCCGTCCCGGGATAACACGATCCATCCGTGAACCACAGAGAGATGTCCCGGCTCCCAGTCTGTTTTCCGATCTCGATGCAATCCAGGATATGCTGCAAGGCCGCATGGCGGACTTCGGGATCCGGATTGGCCAGGGACCCGTACTTATAGATCTGGTCCTGGAAGACATTGGGGTTGATGGCGCCCACCGCGACGCCGTATTTGGCGGCGTAGCCCTTCACTTCATTCGTGCTCTTGAGGCCTTCAGGGAAGTCCCAGAGCACATGCACTGCCACGGTGGGACAGATGCCCGTGAAGTGATGAACTTGTCCGGCATCGCTGAACTTTTCTTCGGTGGAAGTGGCCGCGCCCAGTTGGGTGAACTTGCCAAAACGTGTCCCAGTATTGGCAAATCCCCAGGACGGTAACTCGATTCGAAAAGTGTCTAAACTCTTCCAGAGAGTAGGTTCGGATGAGCCTTTGGACATGCTGCACCTCCATCAGGTTGGAGCCACATAGTACTGGTTTGGCTCAAGTTTAGTCAAGCCGTGGTAGAATAGGGCATCAAGATGAGCGTTCGGGAACGCATTGCGACTCTTTTTCGCCTCTTCCTCTTAACAACAGTGCTGGGAACCGTGGCACTGCTCAGCGCCATCACCACCATCCGGCTTACCATCCGTGGCCACCAGGAGACGATGCCGAGTATGGTGGGCATGACTTTCGACTATGCGCAACGCGTGGCCACCGGATTGGGCCTGGAGATGAAAGTGGAAGATAAGCTATACAGCACCCAATACCCTGCCCAGGCGATAGTCTCCCAGATGCCTCCTCCAGGAACTCGCATCAAAATTGGCCAGCATGTGCACGTCCTGGTGAGCCTGGGGCCACCCCAAGTCGTCATTCCCAACTTTGTGGGGGCGAGCATTCGCGCTGCACGGATCACGGCTGTGGAGCGCAACCTCGAGCTAGGCGACGTGGTGGCAGTTCACTGGCCCAGTACCGAGCCCGATCAAGTGGTGGCACAGGATCCTCTGCCGGAAAGCGCCGGGCTCCGAAGCCCCGCCGTGAACATCCTGGTTTCGGTTGGGGAAGAGCCTCCCAACTATCTATGCCCGAAGTTCGTCGGCCAACCCATCGCGGAAGCCCGGCGGAGCGTCGAGAGGGCAGGCTTCAAAGTGGCTGGCGTCACTTCCACTGCCGCGCAAAACACCCTCCACGGTATTGTCTTGACCCAATCCCCAGCCTCGGGAAGCAAGATCGGACCGGACACCGAGTTCAGCTTCCAGGTCTCCCAGTAACCGGTAGTGTCTCAGTTTGATGTAGAGGCGGCTTTACGCCGCCACGTGGCGAGGTAAACTCGCCGCTACAACTTCAAACTGAGACACTACCGATTTAGATGACGCCACGACTCGCAATCAAAAAGGCGATACAATACGAATATTCCGGAGGTGGTATAGGTCGCTCCGATGTTGCGAGGCGGAGTCCGCAGTCGAAGTGGCGCTGCGCTTTGGCGCGTGGGGGGAATTGTCGTTCTCTTTAGCTCACTTCTCACCGCCACGCATTGTGCCCCTGCCCTCGCGGATGAGCCAATGCCGCAGCAACCTGCCACTCAGGATTTGCTGGTCACAGTTTTAGACGAAAACGGTCTGGCCGTGGCTTCGGCGCGCCTGACGCTTACCGATCAAGCCGCTTCATTCCTCCAAAGAGCCGAAACTGATTACGCAGGCCGCTATCAATTCTCTGGACTTGTCCCCGCACTCTATTCCCTGCGTGTTGAGAAAGTCGGGTTCTTCGTGCTCAACTCCAACCCAGTGCGCGTTGGTGAGACGAGCAGCGTGGAGGTCACGCTCAATCACACCCAGGAATACGCGGAATCGGTCAACGTGGTCTACTCCCCCCCGGCCATCGATCCCCAAAAGACCTCGGCCAGCGCGACCCTAAGCAGCCAGGACATTATCAATCTCCCCGCCACCGTGGGTCGAGATATCCGTTACTCCCTGCCTTTGCTGCCCGGCGTTCTTCAGGACGCCGATGGGCAACTTCACGTGGCGGGGGCGAATACCTATCAAATCGCGGATCAACTCGACGGGTTCAATGTTTCCGACCCCGCAACCGGGCTGTTCAATGTGCGCGAGAGCGTGGATGCCCTTCAGTCAGCGGAAGTCAAGAGCGGTCGCTACTCCGCCGAGTACGGGAAAGGCTCCGGAGGCCTGGTGAGTCTAAGGACCAGCATGGGGGACGACCACTACCGCTTCCTCGCCACGGATTTCATTCCTGCCATTCAGGAATTGGAGGGTTTCCACTTCAAGACCTGGACGCCACGCTTCACCTTCTCCGGCCCCCTCCGCGCGGACAAGGCTTGGTTCCTGAACGCCACCGACGGCGAGTACGACTTGAATCTGATCAGGGACCTTCCTCCCGGCGCGAATCGTGGCACCGCCTGGCGCTTCAGCAACCTTTCAAAAGCCCAAGTGAATTTGACCCCTTCCAATATTCTCACCGCGAGCTTGCTCGTGAACGGCTACCGGTCGGACCATCTGGGGCTGTCGCGGTTTACACCGTTAGCCACAACGCTCGACCAGAGGGACTCCGCCTACCTCTTGATGCTCAAGGACCAGTACCTTTTCGCCGGCGGGACGCTGCTCGAGATGGGCGCCGCTGCCGGTGAATATGGCGACTCGCTCCTCCCCTTGGGCAGGAGTCCCTATGTCGATCAAGCAGGGCAATATAGCGGCAATTACTTCGAGACCACCGATGGGCACGCCGGCCGCGCGCAAGGCATAGCCAACCTCTTCCTTCCCCCAAGAGCCTGGCGGGGCCGGCACGAGTTCAAAATCGGTTTGGATCTCGACGGCATCACCGACCGCCAGTCTTACCAGCGACGGCCGATCGAAATCGAACGCCCGAACGGCACCCTATCCCAGGAAGTCACCTTTCAGGGCGGGAAGCCCTTCACCAAAGACGATTTCGAGTCTGGCGGATACGCCCAGGACCGCTGGTCGCCCTCTGCCCGCCTGCTGGTCGAGCCCGGGATACGCTTTGATTGGGACGGTGTGGTGCGGGATTTCCTGGTTTCCCCGCGCCTGGCTTCGAGCTACCTGCTGAGCCGGAGTGGCGAGACGAAGCTTTCCGGCGGGGTGGGCGTTTATGGCGACGCGGCGAATCTCGACCTGCTTACGCGCTCTTTGGATGGTCAGCGCACCGAGTTCTTGTACGGGCCGACAGGCCAGACACTCATCCAGCCTCCCGTCGTGGCCTCGTTCCTGGTCAATCAGCGGGTGCTCGAGCTTCCTCGCTTCACCAACTCGAGCGTGGGCGTGGAACGGAAGATGCCGCACTCGATTTACGTCCAAGTTCAGTTCCTCGATAAACGAGGCCACGACGGCTGGACTTTTGTCAACCAGGGCAGCGGCTTCGGCGGCAATTTTCGATTGGCGGGTCTGGAGAGGGACCACTACGACTCGGTGGAGATTTCCACCCGCCACACGTTCAAAGGCGGTCACCTGTTCTTCGCTTCTTACACGCGCTCTCGGGCCGACTCGAACGCCGTGTTGGATTTCAGCATTGACAACGTCCTCTTCAGTCCCCAAGCAGGCGGCCCCCTTCCCTGGGACACGCCCAACCGCTTTCTCTCTTCGGGGTGGACACCCTTGCCTGGGAAGTTCCTCCTCGCTTATTCGCTCGATTGGCGCGACGGATTTCCTTTCAGCCTCCTGAACGAGAACCAGCAGATTGCCGGGGCACCGGGCTGCATGCGTTTTCCCCGCTATTTTTCCCTGGACCTGCAATTCGAGCGCCGCGTTCGCTTGTTCGGATTCATGTGGGCGCTGCGCGCGGGATTCAACGACATCACCAATCGCTCCAACCCCTCCGCCGTAAACAACAACCTGGATTCGCCGGACTTCCTCACTTACAGCGGCATCCAGGGCCGCGCCTTGACAGCCAGGGTCCGCCTCCTGGGCCGGAAATAGCCAGCTAGCGCGGGCCTCTCGCCCGCTGCCGCGGGCGTCCCGCTCCCGCCGCCTCGAGTTTTTTCAGCCCAACGTGGCACCTTTGCAGAGTGCCGGGCGGAAACAAACCGTTGTATACTCGGATATGCTGGAAGCGAGTGGCGGACAACCCTAGAGGGGCGCCGAGCCTTGCTCGAAACTGCGGTTCTGAGGGCTGAAGAATGAAGACGACTAGGTTCACGTACTGGCAAGATGGAGACTACTTCCTTGGTTTCCTAAATGACTACCCGGACTATCAGACTCAAGGTATGTCGAAAGAAGAACTGGTAAGCAATCTCAAGGACTTACTGACTGACCTGGAGTCAGGTGAGGTACCGTATATCCGAAAAGTGGAAGACTTGGTTGTAGCTGGATGAAAAGACGGGACCTCATCAAGAAACTGCAAGAGATGGGCTGTGTGTTGGTCCGACACGGAAGAAGTCACGATTGGTACACAAACTCCGCAACGAAGAAATCGCAGCCTGTGCCACGTCACAGTGAGATTCACGAGGGCTTGGCCAATTCCATCATTAAGAAGCTCAGCAAAGAATAACTAATCCATACTAGCGTCACCGCACGCACGATGAGCAGGATTCTATGTGTCACCGCAGGCCTCCAAGGCGAAGTATTCACCAATTCGAAGCCCGTATCAGGCTATTTGCTGTCCGTTTGGCGCATTCCAGGAAAAGACTCTTGACTTCCTATGCTTAATATGATAGGCTAGTGACTGGAGCGAGGTAGTTCGACCGCGGTCGTAAAGGCTTCTGGGGACGAATGCCGTGCCTCGACGGGTGGATGACATTATGTCGTTGCCTGGCCCCGGCCCGTGAATGACAGCGCAGCCAACTCGGCCGTAGCGGCGGTTCGCGCACCCTCCGTACATGGGCCACTCGCATTTCAAAAAATGAACGAACGAACCGAGAATGTCTATGAAAACAAGGGATCGCAGTGGATGGCAGGTCTGCGCCACCGCTCCGTCACCGCGAACGACCGGGCAGTGAACTCAGAAAAGATGTTAAAATCGTGGGAACGAACTCAATAAGTCCTTTAGAATGAATAAAAGCTTGAAAAAACGAACTCAAAACGAACTCCAAAATAAGCCCAAAACCGTGCTGCGAGACCGCAAAATAGCCCAAGAACTGGTAGCGCAGACCTGCTTTCCAAGGTCTGCGGGTCTTCGCCGGGTCGTAGTCTCTGTTTGTGTCAGCAACCCTGCCGGATCGCACGCGCAATTGAGTACGCCGCCAAGTCTAAGGGCCGCTGGCATTGTAAAGCAGGTCCGATGAGCTACCCGCAGCCCGCTCGTCTTGCAAGCCCTTGACGCTCTTTTCATTTGTGAGCTAAGGTCTAAATGTCATGGAACTCTTCGAACTCACCAAGGCCTTGATCAATATCGAATCCGTGACCGGCCACGAACGCGCCTGCGCGGAGTTTCTGCGCGGTTATCTTGCCGCGCGAAACTTCGAAGTTCAACTCCAGCCCGTCTCTCGCGATCGCTCGAACGTATTCGCAAAGGCAGGAAACCCGGAGGTGGTTCTGAGCACGCACATCGACACCGTGCCTCCTTTCCTTCTCGCCCGCGACGATGCGGAGTGGATTTACGGGCGTGGGGCGTGTGACGCCAAGGGCATCCTGGCCTCGCAGATTGTCGCGGCTGAACGGCTGCTGGGCGATGGGGTGACCGGCTTCGGCCTGCTCTTCCTGGTGGGAGAGGAAACCACCAGCGACGGCGCGCGCGAGGCGAACCTGCATCCGCCCGGCTCACGCTACATCATTAATGGTGAGCCAACCGAGAATAAGCTGGTGGTGGGGTCGAAAGGCAACTTGCGGCTGGAGATTCGATCCAAAGGCAAGATGGCGCACTCGGCCTACCCGCACCTCGGAGAATCCGCAATCGATAAACTGGTGGATGTTCTCGTTGATCTGCGCAAGGTCCCGTTGCCCCATGATCCCGTGTTGGGCCCTGCCACACTGAATGTCGGGGTCATCTCCGGGGGCAGGGCTCCCAACGTTGTCCCCGACTACGCCTCGGCTCAGATCGTGATCCGCACCGTGAATGGCTCGGACGAGATACGCCGCAGAATCTCAGAAGTGGTCGGCGGGCGCTGTGAGCTCGAGTTCGTCCGCGATACGCCACCCCTGCGCATGGAGAAACTGGAGGGCTATGAGACAGACGTGGTCGCCTTCACCACCGACCTGCCGTCGTTGACCCGCTGGGGCCAGCCCGTGTTGCTGGGGCCGGGTTCGATCAGCATGGCCCACACCGAGCGTGAGTGCGTGCGCAAAGCTGAGTTGGTCAAGGCTGTGGAGTTTTATTGCCGGCTGGTGCGTGAGCTAAAAGCGGTAGTGTAGGGGCGGCCCTTGTGGCCGCCCTCGGGCAACCACAAGGGTTGCCCCTACGGCGGTGGCCTTTCGACTGGTTGGGGGCAGAAACGGAGTCGTAGTTTAACTATGAACAAAATCGAAGTTGGTATCCTGGGTGCGACTGGAATGGTGGGGCAGCGCTTTGTGAGCCTGCTCGAACACCATCCCTGGTTCGAAGTGCGATGGCTTGCAGCCTCGGAACGGTCCGCCGGCAAAACGTATGCGGAGGCTTGCAACTGGCGAGTGCGCGACCCCATGCCCAAAGCCGCCGGCGAGCTTCCAGTGCACGAGTGTAAGCCGGACCACGCGCCGCAGCTACTCTTCTCCTCGCTCGATTCCAAAGTAGCGGGCGAGGTCGAGAGGGAATTTGCGCAGGCGGGCCACGTGGTGGTCTCAAATTCCAGCAATCACCGCATGGAACCGGACGTCCCCTTGCTGATCCCTGAAGTGAATCCCGAGCATCTGGCCCTGGTGCGAATTCAGAGGAAGCGCCGCGGATGGAAAGGAATGATCGTCACCAACCCCAACTGCACCACCGTCGGTCTGGCGATGTCGCTGGCTCCGCTCGAGAAGGCTTTCGGGCTCGAGAAGGTGCTGATGACCAGCATGCAGGCGGTTTCCGGGGCCGGTTACCCGGGCATTCCCACGCTGGATATTCTCGGCAACGTGATCCCTCATATTGCGGGTGAAGAGGAAAAGGTGGAACGCGAGACCCGCAAGCTGTTGGGGAAATTCCTCGATGAGTCAGTCAAGCCCGGCGACTTCGTGGTAAGCGCCCACTGCAACCGCGTGCCGGTCGAAGACGGCCACACCGAAACGATATCGGTTTCCTTGAAGTCCAAAGCCTCCCTGGAGGACTTGATTGAGGCTTGGCGGAAGTTCCGCGCGCTCCCGCAGGAGCGAGGTTTACCCTTTGCTCCCAAACATCCCATTATTGTTCGCGAAGAGCGGGACCGCCCGCAGCCCAAATTCGATCTTGCAGTCGAGAACGGGATGGCCACCGTGGTCGGTCGCGTGCGGCACTGCCCAGTGCTTCAGTTCAAGTACGTTGCCCTCAGCCACAATACCATTCGCGGCGCGGCTGGCGCGGCTCTGCTCAATGCGGAGTTGATGAAGTCGGAAGGGTACCTTGATTAGGGAACAGGGAATAGGTGACAGGGAACAGAACAGAAGGGAATAGGGAACAGGTCACAGGGAACAGCACGGATCAGGATGAGGCTGATGGGGAATTGGTTCTATTCACCATTTACTATTTACTATTCCCTGTTCCCTATTCCCTGTTCCCTACACGGAGAGACGTGAGTAACGCTTTCTCGGGATCCTCGGATGAAAGACGCGTGAACCTGGCCCTTCTCGGCTACGGCAAGATGGGCAAGACCATTGCTGCGCTTGCGCCGCAGCGCGGCTTCGAAGTGCGCTTGGTGATGGATGTTGATGTCAACGCGCAAGGCCAATGCATTACGTCAGATAACTTCCGGGGCGTAGACGTGTGCCTTGACTTCACCACTCCCGGCGCGGTGGTCGAGAACATCCGCCGGGTCGCGGCCCTGGGTGTGAATCTCGTGGTAGGGACCACGGGCTGGCATGGCCGGCTGGAGGAAGTGCGCGGTATCATCGAAAGCGCGGGCGTCGGCATGGTCTATGCGGCGAATTTTTCGATAGGCGTGAACTTGTTCTATCGACTGGCGCAGGCGGCAGCAGAAATCTTTTCGGATTTCCCAATGTACGACCCTTACCTCACCGAAACCCATCACAAGTTCAAGAAGGACGCGCCCTCCGGCACAGCCCTCGAGATCAAGCGGCAGATTCAATCTGAGCTTGGAAGCCGGGATCTTCCAGTCACCAGCGTGCGCGCGGGTTACATTCCCGGCACGCACGAGTTGGGCTTCGACTCCGAAGCGGATACGATTATCCTTCGGCACACGGCGCGCGGCCGCCAGGGGTTTGCGGAAGGCGCCCTGCACGCGGCGCGTTGGGTGGTGGGCAAGAAAGGTTTTTTCAGCTTCGAGGACGTGTTGAGTCCAAGGGAGATGCTTGAGAGGGGAAACGGCTTATGAGGGCGTTTTCGGCTTACGTGGAGTGGGACCCTGAATCGGCGCTGTATGTGGGGATCGTACCCGGCATCCCTGGGGCGCACACGCAGGCTGCGACGCTTGATGAGTTGCAGAAGAACCTGAAAGAGGTCCTGGAATTGTGCCTCGAGGAATATAAAGGCCGTCTCGACGAACTGCCTCGCTTCGTGGGGCTACTGCAGATTGAGGTCGTGGCGTGAGCCGTCTGCCGACTGTAGGCTTCCGCCAGGTGCAGAAGGTTCTTTTCCGTCTGGGCTTTCAGGCCGTTCGCCAAAAAGGGAGCCACGTTTTTTATCGTCATTACGACGGGAGGACAACGACGGTTCCCAACCACCCCGGAAGAGACGTGGCTCGCTCCTTGCTCCGGGAGATCCTGCGCGAGATCGAATTGACGCCGGAGCAATTTGAGGAAAAGCTGCGGGGGGCTTAGGAGCCTATACAGCCCCAGCCCTCCGCTGCTGGCACCTGGCCCCCAGGGGAGGTTTCATGGCCCTCGACATTCGTGGTTGCGGGACAGCGCTCGTAACTCCATTCAGGAAGGATGGCACGCTGGACCTTGATGCCCTGCGGCGTTTGGTTCAGTTCCAACTCCGTGCCGGCATTGACTTCCTCGTCCCCTGCGGCACCACAGGGGAAACTCCCACGCTTGAACACGCTGAGTATTTGGGCGTCGTCCGAACTGTCGTCCAGGAAGTGGCGGGCAAGGTTCCCGTGATTGCGGGAGTGGGCGGCAATAACACGCGTAGATTGATCGATCTTGCCGCGGAGGTGCGTGGGCTGGGCGTGCAGGGAATTCTTTCCGTAGCCCCCTACTACAACAAGCCTACCCAGGAGGGCCTTTACCAGCACTTCCGGGCCATCGCCGAATCCACCGACCTGCCCATCATTCTCTACAACGTTCCGGCACGCACCTCGTCGAATATCGAGCCCCCCACCGTGGCGCGTCTCTCCCAAATTCCAAACATCATCGGCATCAAGGAAGCCTCCGGCAGCATCGTGCAGCAGATGGAAGTCCTTGCCGCCGTCGCCCCGGGCTTCCGGGTGCTTTCCGGCGACGACTCGTTCACCTTCCCGCTCATGGCGCTGGGTGGCGTGGGCATCATCTCCGTGGTATCGAACGAAATCCCGGGCGAGATAACCAGACTCGCGCATTCGCTTCTGGAGGGAAAACTCGAGGAGGCGCGCCAACTCCACTTCAACCTCTTGCCGCTCATGCAGGTGAACTTTATCGAGACCAATCCCATTCCCGTCAAGGCCGCACTCGCCATGATGGGTATGATCGAGGAAGTTTACCGCCTGCCCATGGTCCCCATGAAAGCCGAAAATCGCGCCAAGCTTGAAAAAGTGCTGGCCGCCCGGGGGTTGCTACAACCACAAAAGCCCTGACCACCCTGAGTTGCTGGTGACTTCGTCTTGGCGCGAGGCCAGGGAGAAGGAACTGTTGCTCAACACGGACTGGCCTTTCCCCGGTGAGGATAAGGAGTTGACAATATGTCCCTTGTGTTTTCGCCCCGATTCGTTGAGAATCTATGGTCAAGCCACTGACCCGAAGCTGAAGCAGAGGAACTAGGGTGCAGCTCATCCCGCGTGATGGCAAGTTCTACGACCTTTTCAACGAGCAGGCCAAGAATATCTACCAGGCGGCTCAAGAGCTGGTCGTCCTTTTCCGGGATTTTCGCGAGGTTGAGAAACGAGTTGCGGAAATCAAGGCCGCGGAGCACAAAGGCGACCAGATCACCCGTTCCGTAATGACCAAGCTGAACCAGACCTTCATCACTCCGTTCGATCGGGAGGACATCCACGCCCTGAGCTCGGCGCTGGATGACGTCATGGACTTGGTGGACGCGGCGGCAAGCCGGCTCGTCACCTACAAAGTGAAATCCGTAACACCCGGGGCTCTACAACTGGCCACTGTCATCCTGCGCGGGGCAGAGATACTGGTCAAAGCCATTTCCGAGCTGAAAAAGCCCCAAAATATCCTGAAATACTGCGAGCAGCTCAATCAGATCGAAGAGGAGAGCGACCGCATCAAAGGCGAATGCATCGCCAAGTTATTTGAGGACTCGGCGCTGCCGATCGAGATCATCAAATGGAAAGAGATTTACGAAGTCCTGGAAGCTGCCACGGATAAGTGCGAGGACGTTTCGGACGTTCTGGCGGCGGTCGTTCTGAAAAGCGCATAGTACGCGACGAATTATGTTCTGGTTTGCTGTCTTTCTCACCTTGGTTGCTCTGACCTTCGATTTCCTGAACGGCTTCCATGATGCCGCCAACTCCATAGCCACCGTGGTTTCGACCCGGGTGCTCTCGCCGCGGATTGCGGTTGTTTGGGCGGCCTTCTTCAACTTCGTCGCCGCCTTCACCTTCGGCACTGCCGTGGCTAGGACCATGGGACACGGCATGATTCGGCTGGAGTTCGTCAACCTGCACGTGATTCTCGCCGGTCTCCTCGGGGCTATCGTTTGGGATATTCTGACTTGGTACTACGGCCTGCCCATTAGTTCCTCACACGCGCTAATTGGCGGCTACGCTGGCGCAGCAGTGGCCAAAGCGGGATGGAAAGTCATCATTGTGGGCGGCTGGACCAAGACTCTGCTCTTCATCGGCCTCTCGCCAATCCTCGGATTGGTTTTGGGCGCAGCACTTATGATTGCGGTGTACTGGTTGTTCCGTAACTTTTCGCCTGTGCGCGTCGACCGCCACTTCCGCAAACTGCAACTCATTTCTGCCGCCGCCTACAGCTTCGGCCATGGTACGAACGACGCCCAGAAAACGATGGGGATTATTGCCGGCGTGCTCTTCACGGCGGGAATTCTCGACCATTTCTATATCCCGTTCTGGATTGTACTGATGGCCCACACTGCCATCGCCTTGGGAACCTTGGCCGGCGGCTGGCGAATCGTCCGGACCATGGGAATGAGGATTACACGCCTGAAACCTGTGGGAGGGTTCTGTGCCGAGACCGCGGCCGCAATCAGCCTGTTGGGAGCGGCGTCAGCCGGCATCCCGGTTTCAACCACACACACCATCGCCGGAGCCATAATGGGCGTCGGTAGCGTTCAACGCCTGACCGCCGTTCACTGGGGGGTGGCAAGGAAGATTGTCTGGGCGTGGCTGCTGACCATTCCAGCCTCTGCTCTCGTCTCCTCGGCGTGCTTCCTATTGCTGCGCCACTTCATCCCCTCGGCCTGAGTTCGAAATGAAGCGCGGGCCAAAGTTGTAGCGGCGCTCCCGCGCCTGCGGGATCGCCGAATGGCGGCACAAAGCCGCCTCTGCATTGACGGGATCCTACTCACCATTCATAGAGCCAAACATAGCTCGTGGCACGGCTGGGTTGGGGCGTTCCATACGGTTCACCGTCTTTTGCTTCGCCATTTCGCCAAGCGAGACGAATCCCCTTTTGAAAGATGATCGGATCATCCTCATGAAAACGGTAGGCGGAGAAGCGGCAAGTGCCGTCGGCGTCCTCCTCTTTATGGGTCAGGCCGGCGAGGGGAAGGTGGTACATGCCGCGGTTGAAATAATACGTCCCAAGAAAGTAATCCTCGGTGCCCGAGGAGAGCAAGAGGGGCTCTTGGGCACCGTCCAGGTAAGCCCTGAGCACCGCCTCGAGGAAGTTGAAGTTCTTGCTGGCCACGGATAAGGTCACCTGATAAAGCGCTCCGGCGCGCGAGGATTGGCAGATGTCGAACATCTGGAGAGGCGCGAGTTCAACGTTGTCACGCACCTGGAGGCGCAGCCGCGCGTTCTCGGGCAGGCGCAGATTCCCCAGGAAAACCGGGAGGTTTTCGACTCCCCGGATGATCCACCAAAACACTTGCGGCTTCTCGATGCCCGCGCCCAATTGCCCCGTAATCCTAATGCTCTTGCCAAAGGGGATTCGGTAGGTATTGTAGAGGCCGCTGGGATGCCCTGTCTTTCCCAGGCGCGCAGAACCCCAAGGAGCGGAGGCATCCCCCCAGCCGATTCCGTGGCCAAGAAAGAGCTCCATGTCAATCGAGGCCTTAGTCTCTCCGTCGACATAGAAGCGAATCCGCGTTCGGTCGTACCCGGGCCAATCGCCCCCAAACCACATCTGCGTCAGACATCCGGCCCCGTCGTGCTGGAAGAGCAGCACCTCATGATCGGGATAAAGCGTTCCTTCCTTGCCGGCGGTCCCAAAGGTCTCGAGTCCTGCGACGGGTACGGCGCCTTCGTGGCTCTCGAGGGCTCGTCCGGAAGTATTCAGAGGGCAACTAAGGGAAATGACAGCGGCTGTGAATAGTACCGCGCAAAGGTAGGTCTTGATTTGCGGCGCAAGTCGGGAATCTAGCCCTCTCCCTTGGCCCCTTGGGGAGAGGGTCTCAGGTCTGGCCCGCCCTCTCCCTTGGGGAGAGGGTGTCCGCCGACGGCGCTTTCGCCAGCCGGAGCGGGCCGGGTGAGGGGTCTTTTGCGGCGGCGTGTGACTTGAATTGTTCATGATAAACTCCTTTGGAGCTCTCCTGTGCGCCGGGGCGCCCAAGTCGGGAATATAGCCCTCTCCTTTGGAACGTGTGAAAAAATCACGTTTTGGCAGGGCGTTGTAGGGGCAACCCTTGTGGTTGCCCCAGGGTGGCCACAAGGGCCACCCCTACAGCGTGATTTTTTCACACCTTCTTGAGGAGAGGGCTGTTGGTTCAGTTCTATCCCCGGTGTTCAACGCGCCACCCTGCATCAGTGCGGCAGCGTGGAACGGAAGTGATAGCTTCCCGACCCGATTTCGTAAACCGCCGTGCCCGCTTCCGTGCGCAGATATTGAATGCCTGGGGTTTCGCCCGCCGGCTTGTCACTTTCCCTTACGGAGGCTGCATCGTTGGCCGGAACGTACACAGTTGCCGTGGTGTTGACGGGCACAGTAAGGTCCCAGGAAAAGCGGTCGCCGTCACGCTTCCAGTCGCTCACAATTTCGCCGTAGGGAGACTTGTGCGAAGCCTTCACAAAAGTCAGGTCGCCGACGGGGGTGGGGTGCATGACGATGTGCTTGAAACCGGGCTGCGCCGGATCGGGGCGAATGCCCGCCAGGTTTTCATAGAACCAGGTGATAAGGTCACCGACCAACATCAAATGGTTGCCCGAATTCATGGCCGGATTGGCGGTATCGCCGTTCCAAAGCTCCCAAATCGTGGTGGCCCCATGGCTGACCATGTAGCCCCAGCTTGGGTACGATTTCTGGGAAGCGATTTCATAAGCGACATCCGGGTGGCCGTTGGCGGAGAGCACCTGCATGAGCCACTGGCCGCCGATAAGCCCGGTTCCGATGTGCCCCTGGCTCTGCTCCTCAATCTTCCGCACCAGCGCTTCCGTGACTTTCGGCCGGTCTTGTTCCGCAACCATGCCAAACGCCAATGGAAGGACGCTGGACGTCTGGGAGCCGTTGCTGTATCGGCCGGTCGGCGGATGGAAGTAAGTCTTGTTGAATGCCACGACCAGCCTTTCGGCGAGCTGGTTGAAGTCGTTCGCGTCATTTGGCTTGCCCAGCAGGGTCGCGAAGCGAGCCATCAGGCGGAGCAGATGGTAGAAGTAGGTTGTGCCGAGGACAGGGCCCTCGGTCCTGCGGGCCGGGTCGTTTGAATGGATCAATTCGGGAGATTCCGGCGGCACGCACCAATCGCCGTAAACATCCCGAGGCATGAGATCGTCTTTGAGCAACGTCTGCATGTGAGCGATCCACTTCTTCATTCCCTCATAGTGTCGTTCGATCACCTGTAGATCGCCGTACTGATCGTAAAGATGGTCGGGGACAATGATGAAGCTGGATGGCCAGGTGACATTTTCATTGCGAAAGGGCCAGTAGGCCGGAGACACGTCGCTGACCCTGCCCTTCGAATCCTGAGAATCCGCGATATCGTCCACCCACTTCGAGTAGAGCGCGCCGACATCGAACATATAGGGTTCACCCCGGCTCTCGGCCGAGCGGTCACCCAACCAGCCTTGGCGCTCGTCGCGCTGTGGGCAGTCGGTGGGCATGCTCCGGTAGTTGTCTTTGGTCCCCCAAACCACGCTTTTGTAAATCTCGTTAAGCAGCGGATTGGAAGAGGCGAAGTCAGCGTGCTGCTCGACGCCGTCATGTACTTCGCGTCCCTCGAGCGAAGACAACTCCGGCGTGCCTGGGAAACCCTTCATTTCAACGTAGCGGAAGCCGTGGTAGGTGAATCGTGGCTCATACACCTCAGTCCCGTTACCCTTGAGTGTGTAGACATCGGTCACCATTGCGGAGCGTAGGTTGTCCAGATAAAGCGTGCCGTCGGGCCTCAGCCTTTCGGCATGGCGGAGTGAGACTCGGGCTCCTTTAGGTCCAGAGACGGTCAGCCGGCACCAGCCCACCATATTCTGCCCCATGTCAAAGATGTAGACACCGGGGCGGATTTGATTCATGGCGATTGGCTTTAGGGTTTCGGTAACGCGCATGGGTTCAATCATTGGGGACGCGAGCACTCCGGCGGGACCTTTTACCACCTGCGCTTTTTGCCAACCACTATCATCGAAGCCTGGACGGCTCCAGCCCTCCATCTCTTGCCGCGCATCATAGATTTCACCGTCATATTCGTTATTGGCACGGATCGGTCCTTCGGTGGTCAGCTTCCAACTCTCGTCGCTTACCACGCGCTCCACCGTTCCGTCGTTGTACTCGATTTCGAGCTGAAGCAGCAGCTTGGGGTAGCCGAAAGTCCGCGTGAAGGTGGGAACCTTGTGCCTGGGCGCGTAATAGCGCCCGTTGCCGAGGATGACGCCCAGCGCATTGGGGCCCGGCGTGAGACGCTGGGTGACATCATAGGTCAAGTAAAAAACCCGCTTATCATAATCGCTGAGGGCGGGACCAAGCACGTCTTCGCCCACCTTGGCGCCGTTCACGTAAGCCTCCGAGAGGCCCAGACCTGAAATATAGAGGGTTGCGCGCTTTGCCTGTCCTTCAACATGGAATTCCTTGCGAAGCATGCGGGCAGGCAAGACGGTTCGCTCCGCCCAACCCACCTTGCCCCACGGAGCCATGCCGTAATCCCCCAGGACTTTGGCCGGCCCCCAGGCGGAGTCGTTGAACTCAGGCCTGTTCCAATCGTGTGCCTCGACAGGCGAGACTCGCCACTCCTGGTTCGTGCGGATCAGCATCGGTTCGCCGCTCGCCAGTTCCATTTGAATTGCCCCGATCAGTCCCGCAGGAGCATCGCCGGATGCGCTCACAGCGACGGCGAAGACGTTGGCTCCGGTGTGCAGGGCCTGCGTAATGTCAGCCGAGAGAGGGTTCTCGACCCCCTTGGCGGATCCAACTGGTTTCCCGTTGATGTAGAGCGTGGAATTGCCAGAACCGAGCAGATAGAGGAGGGCATCCGAGACCGAATTGTCTCGAGGAATCTCGATCGTGCGGCGGAAATATGTCGTGCCGGGCCCGGACTCAGACGACCAGACCCAGCGAGCTGCTTTAAGCTGCTCCGGCTTACCCTCGCCGCCGTCGCGTCCGATCCACTCCCCTTTCCAGTCTTCGGCTTTGAGCAGCCCCATTGACCAAAAGGCAGGTTCACTCCAGGCCGAGGGCGTGCCGGTGTTGTCCCATACTCGCACCTTCCACCACACCGGCATGCCCGAGGTCAGCAACTTGCCGTCATAGGGCACTTGAATGGATTTGTCGGATTCGACTCGCCCAGTATCCCAGAGATCTCCCTGATCGCGTCGTAGGCCCTCTTCGCTGCTCGCCACCAGGATTTGGTAAGCCGTCTGCCGCTGGCCCCGCGCCTTTGGATCAAGTGCCTCGAATGCCCAGCGCAAGCGCGGCTTCAACGTGTCGATGCCCAGCGGATTCTTGCGATACTCGCAACGCAAATCTAGCGGTTGCAGAATTCCCTCCGCCGCCATGGCGGAAAAACAAGGAATCGCGAACATCAAGAAGACTAGCGGAAAGCCCCATTTAGGCATTTGATCGCTCCTCATGACAAGCGTTCTGTCCATAAGATATTACGCGCATTCCGAACTGGCCCGCTACGCAACCGGAATGAACAATGGCGTCGAGGGGGGCAGTATACAGTTAGCTGCTCCGTTTGAAAACCGAGATGTGTGTCACAAGTAAACCAACAGCCCTCTCCCTTGGGGAGAGGGTGTCCGGCGACGGCGTCTTCTCCAGCCGTCGCCGGACGGGTGAGGGGTTCCTTCCGTCCATAAACCATCTTCTCCGGCTAAGGCTTCGCATCAGCTATAGTCTCCCCCCGCCGATTGCGGCGCAACCAAATCGAAGCTCAGAACGCGACGTCGTCCTCGTGGCGCGACCGGACGCTGAAGGCAAAGGTCCGCAAAGCGGAAGAACAATTCAAATGGCAAATCGCAAATGTCAAAAGTCAAAGGTGCGCGCGATCGCTGCTTTTGCCAT
>Ga0326728_10005087_pt1 | contig 37764 bp, 30 predicted proteins | sample MB3enrmetagenome_FD_207602 | JGI IMG/M metagenome (GOLD analysis project Ga0326728, IMG submission 207602) | Lab enriched peat soil microbial communities from McLean, Ithaca, NY, United States - MB31MN | ecosystem: Environmental > Terrestrial > Soil > Wetlands > Peat | place: USA: New York...
CGCCGTGCGGAGGAATGCTCGCACGCTGCGGCGCGCACGGAGTGACGCGCCCTACCTGCCATGTATCGGAACTTCCTTGTCCTCATACTAGCAGTGCGCTAGATCCCTGATAGCTCCATAATAGTTCCCTGATAGCTCCCTAATAGCTCCCTAATAGTTCCAAGTCATCAACCCCATAGCGCATGGCATGCGAATCGAAGCCTCTTGTCGTAGTGATGGCCAGGTGCCAGCAGCGATTCAGCAGACGGCATGATCCGCGCTCTACCACCCCGCCGAGCCCGGCCCTGTCTCTTTTTCAGTTGCTTGGAAGCGCCGGGCGGGGCAGTATGAACATGGCAATGGAGTTTGCCTTCTTGCCCTGCGAGAGAACCGCCTGATTGGTTTCAGTGCTGATAACTCCTGCCGCCGCCACAGGTCGTGGCGGGGTTGGAATTATGTTGAACGCACATTCGACAATTGTGGGTGGCGGTCCTGGCAGGTTGGCGCCATTCGCTCTTCCCCGCTGGATACCGAACACTTCCGGCCAGACCTTTCGATGGAGCATTCTCCCCGTAAACTCCACCGCGTATCTTGTCCGGCCGGCATGTGGCCCCCGCCACGTCTTGTTCGAGATGATGAAAGGCGGGCTGGTGACGTTGGAAAAGGTGCGGATGATTGATTACCGCGCAAATCCCAAGCAGGAGGGACCGGAGAGTTAGGCGGCCGTTTATGGTCGAGAACATCCGGTTTATTGCGGCGTTTTGGATGCGGCTGCCGTTGGCGGCCAGCTTGATTTTGATTCGGCTGGGTTAGACTGTAGTGGTTTATCGCGAGCATTCCGAGCCTTGGGGCAAACTGCTCGGTGGTGTGGCCGACCGCATCAGCGATGACGCTCATTGCAGTGTGTTGGGCGTGAAACAACATCCTCAGGCACCCGAATCCTGAGGCCCGGCGTTTGGCCGCGCGAATTTTCTTGTTTGCAAAGTTCGGATGCTGTGCTATGAGATTGAAACGGCAATGGAGTTTGCCTTCCCCGCAGGGGGAAACCGCCTGAATAGCAGCGGGCTAATGACTCCTACTGACGCAGAAAACTGCGTGAGCAGGAATGTCTATTTTCAGTCATATCTCGATGAGTTCGGGCGATGCAAAGGGCCCTCAATGGCCGGACGCAAGGATCATTTCCGAGCGCCGCCGGTTCGGCGGTTCGGTATCCACTGGCTCATGCCGAGCCCGTCTTTCATGCAGCGAGGTTGAAGCAGTCTCACCGCAACCAGGCTTGGCCGCTCCAGCGTGGGGCGGGCAGGCCGGAATCCAGGAGGTCACCCTGTGAGCCGGCGCATCATCTTCAATCTCATGCAGGTACTGGTGGTGCTCGTCTTCGCGCCGCTGGCATCGGGCGTGTTGAGCCGGCTTAAGGAGATGGTCCAATCCAAACACGGGCCGAGCATTTTCCAGCCCTATCGCGACCTGTGGAAATTGTTCCACAAGGACGAAATCGTTTCCGAAGACAGTTCCTGGATTTTCCGGTTCACCCCTTACATTGTTTTCGTGACGCCGGTCTTTGTGGCGCTGCTGATCCCAGTGCTGACGAATTATCCGCTCTTCTTCGCATTCATGGGCGACATGCTCGGCGGCGGATTCGTGCTCTCGCTGGGCGGGTTTTTCGCCACGCTGGCGGCGGTGGATACGGCCAATCCCTATGGCCCCATGGGAGCCAGCCGCACCCGCATGGTCGGCTTTCTGGCCGAGCCGGTGTTCATGATTGTGTTCTTCACCGTGTCTTTCGTCGCCGGTTCGACGGTCCCGTACATCGTTCAAGAAAAATGGGTGACGCCGCTCGCGAACTTCTTCATGCCGTCGCACGTGCTGCTCGTGCTGGCGTTTCTCATGTTGATTCTGGCCGAAGGCGGGCGCATTCCAGTGGACAATCCGACCGGTCATTTCGAGCTCGCGATGATTGACGAGTCCAAGTCGCTGGAATATTCCGGCCGCGGCTTCGCGCTGATGAAATGGGGCGGCTATATGAAAATGTTCGTGCTCATGTGCATCTTCCTCAACGTGCTGGTCACGCCCTGGGGACTGGCGCACGAACAAACTTTGGGCGCGGTGCTGGTCGCCATTCCGCTCGTGCTGTTCAAGATGCTCTGCTTTTTGCTCGTGCTGGTTGTCATCGAATCGTCGCTCTCCAAACTGCGGCTTTTCCGCATCTCTGAGTTTTTGGGTGCCGCGTTCATCACGTCCGTGGCCGCCATGATTGCGCGGGTCTTCTTGCCTTGAACCAATGAAACGAAAATGAGCGCGGCAACCAACCAAATGCTGGAGAATCTGAATGCCCTTGCCGGGGGACTGTTCCTGCTGGCCGCGTTCGGCATGGTAGCGACGCGGCAGGCCCGGGGCTGCCTGAACCTGTTCATCACCCAGTCCCTGTTGCTGGCGGCGTCCGCCGCGCTGCTCGGCCTGCTTCATAAATCGGACCATCTCTACGGCGTGGCGGTCGTGAACCTGATCAGCAAGCCGCTCATCGTCCCGTGGCTCCTGCGCAAAACCTCCCCGGAAGAGATTTACACGCGCCGGGAAGTCAACCAGGTGTTGAATATTCCAACCGCCCTGCTCATCGCGCTGGCCCTGACAATCCTGGCTTACTTTCTCGGACTTCCGCTCTCGAACGCGGTCGAGCCGGAGTTTCGCGGCCCGAATGTGTCCATCGGAATCGCGGGCCTTTTGCTCGGCGCTTTCACGCTCACCGTGCGCCGCGAGGCGGTGCCGCTCCTTCTGGGAGTGCTCGCCATGGAAAACGGCGCGTTCTTTGCGGGCATCGCCATCGCGCGCAATCTCCCAATGCTCGTTGAACTTGCCATCGCGACGGACGGATTGATCATCGTCTTCATCATGGGGGTGCTCACGCGCGCCGTGCAAAAGCATGTCGGAACGACCGCCGTCGGCGAAATGGCGACCTTGAAGGAAGCCGCTGCGGAGCCGGTGAAGGGGGAGGTTGTGGCAAAATGAGCGCGCTCCTCATTCTGCTGATTCCACTGGTGGCCACCGCCCTGGTTTGCATTCCTCTCCCCAAGCGCTGGCCCATGGGCGTCACAGTGGTGGCTTGCGCCGTGCTCCTCTTTCTAGCCGCGCAACTCGCCTGGCGAATCGCGGCCGGTGAGGCCTTCGTTAGCGCGGTTCACGCGGGCTTTTTGAAATGGATCGCAGTGGATGGCCTGAGCGCCTTGATCCTGCTGCTGATTGCGCTGGTGGCAACCACCGCGTCCATTTTTTCCATCGGCTACATGGCGCATGAAGGTTTGTCGCCGGGAAAACTCCGGCTCTATTACGCGAACTACAACCTCTTTATCTTCTCGATGCTGGCCGTGCCGATGGCCGCCGAGCCGACGCTGGTCTGGATCGTCGTGGAATTGACCACGCTTTGTTCGGCGCTGCTCGTCTCCTTCGATAATACCCACGCGGCGCTGGAGGCGGCGTGGAAATATGTTTTGCTCTCGCTCATGGGCGCGGGGATGGCGCTGTTCGGTTTTCTGGTGTTGTTTGCCGCCATGCAGGCGACTGGCGGCGGCACTTACACGTGGAATGGCCTGGCCGCCGCTGCGCCGCAAATGCCGGCGATTCTGCTGCAAACCGCCTTCGTGTTTATTCTGATTGGACTCGGAACCAAAGTGGGCCTCGTACCAATGCACACCTGGTTGCCGGACGCTCACAGTCAGGCGCCCTCTCCGGTTTGCGCCCTGCTTTCCGGCGTGGAAACCACCGCTATTCTTTACGTGATTCTCCGCCTTTTTCCCGTGATGCGAGCCGCGCCCCATTCTCACCCGGAAGCGTGGGCGATCGTCCTCGGCCTGATCTCGGTCGGCGTCGCGGCGTTTTTGCTGCTGCAAGTTCGCGATTACAAACGCATGTTCGCCTTCTCCACGGTCGAGCACATGGGCGTCATTTTAACGGCGGTTGGCCTCGGCACGTCGGCGGCAAGCTACGCCGCGATGCAGCAAATCCTCGCGCACTCGGTGACCAAGTCGTTCTGTTTCTTCGCTGCCGGTTCAACGCTCCTAGCCTTGGGCACGCGCGAAATCGGTGCGGTGCGCGGCTTGATTCGCAGGTCGCCCGGCGCGGGCGCCGCGCTTGTTCTGGGCGGATTGGCCATCACGGGCGCGCCGCCTCTGGCGATTTTCCTGAGCGAGTTTTCGATCCTGAAGGCGGGCTTGACGCAAGGCCGCTATGTGGTGACCGGGCTGCTGGCCATCTTCATCGTCATTGCCTTCTTTGGCGTGATGCTGCACGTCAATCGGATGGTTTTTGGGGCAGAGGAGAATGGACAAAGCGCCGAGCCGGTGAATCACCATTCCGAGCGAAACAACGGGTACAAATACCGGCTGCCGTTCAGTTGCGGACTGGCGTTGATTCTGGCCGCCGTGCCGATGCTCCTGCTGGGCGTCTATATTCCCAAACCACTGCACGATTTGTTGACGCTGGCCAGCGCCGCGCTGACGAAGTAAACCACCATGAACGGCGCCGAATTAAAAACCGAAGTCGAACAACGCTGGCCGGGCCAGGCGCAATGGCGGCTCGACTCTGCCGACGCAATGTGCGAAGTGACCTGCGCCCGCGCCGCGCTGGCCGAATTATGCGGTCGGCTCTTCCTGGAATGGAATTTCAGTTTTGCGGGCCTGATTGTCGAGGAACACCCGGAGCAATGGCAATTGCGCTACTGTTTCTACGGCGAGCGCGAGGCCGGCTGGGTCCATGTGGTGACGAAAGCTCCGCTCGCCGAACGGACTTTCCCCAGCATCGTCAAATTCGTTCACGCGGCGGATTGGCATGAGCGTGAAGCCGAGGACCTTTTTGGCCTCAAATTCGAGGGTCATCCGCAGCTCGGCGATTTCATCCTCCACGACGATGCCTGGCAGGAAAACGTCGAGCCGATGCGCCGCACATTCGACCCGCACGCGGCGATGCAACATCGCAAGCCGGATGCCGACTGGCGGCCCCGGCGAATCGTTCAGGAGCCGGGCGCGTTCGTCATGCCCATTGGCCCGAAATACTCCGGCATAACCGAATCCGTCCATTTCCTGCTCGAAACGGTCGGCGAAGACGTCATCCGCTCGACGCCGCGTCTGTTCTACAAGTGGCGGGCCATCGAGAAACTCGCCGAAGGCAAGACCGTGGACCAAGTCTTATTGCTGGCGGAACGCTTTGCCGCAACAACGGCCTTTGCCCACGGGCTGGGCTTTTGCCAGGCAGTCGAAACGATTTGCGGCGCGACCCTTCCGGCCCGCGCAAGAATATTGCGTGTCTTCCTGGGGGAACTCGAACGGCTGCGCCAACACGCCGGCGCAATTCAGGAAATCTGCGAGTCCACCGCCCTGGTGGTTGCCAACAGTCAGGCGGGGATTCTGGAGGAGGATTTGTTGCGCATTTCTTGCGAACTCACCGGCCACCGCTATCTCTTCGGCTTGCTGGCGCCGGGTGGATTGCTGTGCGACCTGCCGAGCGACTCTTGTGCAAGGGCGCTCGAACAATCGCAACAAGCCCTCAAGGAACTGAACTCACTGGAGCGGGCTCTGCACGTTTCCAGCAGCTTTCTCGACCGGCTCGAAGAAGTTGGCTTCGTCGCTTTGAGAAACGCGAATGTCTATGGCCTGCTGGGGCCGGTGGCCCGCGCTTCGGGTTTCAGCCGCGATTTGCGCCGCGCGCAGCCGTATTCCGGCTATGAAACCTTCAACTTCGAGGTGCCGAGCGAACAGGAAGGCGACGGCTACGCGCGATTGCGTGTGTTGTTTGCCGAAGCCCGGCAATCGGTGGGCATCATGGAGCAGGCGGTTGCCGCACTCCAAAACGGCGGTGTGCGCGAACCGATGCGCCTTCGCGCCGGCGCGGCGTTAGGCTGGGTCGAGGCCCCGCGCGGCGGCGCATTCCATTGGGTGCGGCTGGACGACAACGGACGAATAACCCGGTATCGAATCGTTCCGCCGTCGTACGCCAATTGGCACGGGTTCCACCTCGCCGTCGAGAAGTTCGCGTTTCAGGATTTTCCCATCATGCTCTCCACCTTCGATTTGTCCGTCGCCGAGAATGATCGCTGATCTCACCAATCCATGAATCCATCCATCCATCCATCCGATGCTATATGAGCCAGTGGGTCATCAAAGGCCTTCGCGCCGGAATCAAAACCACCGCCTATCCGGCGCGCGCGGAATCGGCCGCGGGCGTTTCGCCGGGATTGCCGATGGCGGGCGACTTTCCCGCAGGTGAGATCGCCGCGCTGATGGCGTGCTGTCCGACGGGCGTGTTCAGCGAGCGCGACGGTCGAATCATTGTGGATCATCGCCTGTGCGTGCATTGCTTTCGCTGCGTGCGCGGCGTGAATCGTCCGGTGGGTTGGCAGCAGACCTACGAGTGGGGAATGGTCCGCGACGGCCAGCACGAATTTGGCCAGCCGTTCCGCCGCTCCATTCACATCATCGTTGTGGATGCCGGCGATTGCGGAGCGTGTCTTAACGAGGTGAAGCAGCTCAATAACCCATATTACAACATGCACCGGCTGGGCTTCTTCATCACGCCTTCGCCGCGTCATGCGGACGTGCTGCTCGTCGTCGGCACGGTGACCGATCACATGCGCAACGCGTTGCGCAAAGTCTATGACGCCATGCCGACACCCAAACGAGTCGTTGCCGTCGGCGCGTGCGCGTTATCCGGCGGCGTATATGCCGAAAGCTTTGTCTGCTCGAAAGGCGTGACGGCCGTACTGCCCGTGGACGTGGAAGTGCCCGGCCACCCTCCCCCGCCGCTGGCGATTCTGCACGGTTTGCTTGTGGCCGTCGGACGCAAACCAGCGTCGCTGATGGCGCCGGCTTCATCGGGGATGGAAACAAGCGCGCCAAGCGGATGATGCCAACCCAAACGCTCATCCTGCTTTTCTTTGCGCTATGCGGCGCGGGCATTCTGCTGTCGCTGGTCTCGCCCGCGTCGCGGCAGGGGACTGTTCTGGCGTGGGTGGGTTGTCTTGCTGCGACCGTCGTGGTTTTGGCGGGCGCTAACGCTTCGCTCGCAGGCAGAACTTTCAGTCAACCGCTGTGGTCGCTGCCGGCCTTGGCAACCACGATGACGCTGAATTTAGACCGCCTCTCAGGCGTGTTCTTGTCTGTCACCGGGCTGGTGCTATTCCCGGCTTCGATTTTTGCCGGCGGCGAACTGAACCGCGCTCCGGACCGCCACGGCGGGCGAGCATTCACGGTGTTCTTGCTGGGGCTGTATGCGTCCATCGGCCTGATTTTCATTGCCGGCGACGTGGTGCTCTTCCTGCTCGCGTGGGAAGTCATGTCCGTTGCTTGCTACTTGCTGATCGTGTACGCGCGCGAGCGGGAAAACAGCCAAGCCGGCGCGGGTTATCTTCTGTTAGCGATGGGTGAAGCCGGAACCCTGGCGGCGGCGCTTGGCTTTCTTGCTCTGGCAGCCGGCGCCGGGTCGCTGGATTTTGGCGCGATAAAATCGTCGGCGCCTAATTTGAGTACGACGGCGCGCTGGACTGCCTTTTTGCTTTCGTTTTTCGGTTTCGGCGTGAAGGCCGGGCTCGTGCCGGTGAACTTCTGGCTGCCGCGCGCCTACACCGCCGCGCCGGGCGCATTTGTTCCCGTGCTCGCGGGCGCCACGCTGAATCTCGGCCTTTACGGAATCCTGCGCGTGAATGCCGATCTTATGCCCATGACGCAATCCGGTCCCGGCCTCGTAGCCCTCGTCGTCGGAACGATCTCCGCGTTGCTCGGCATTCTCTACGCGACGACGGATAATGATCTCAAAATGATGCTGGCGCACAGTTCGATTGAAAATGTCGGCATCGTCGTCGCCGGCTTCGGCGCGGGGATGGTGTTCGTCGCCACGAATCATCCGGCGCTGGCGGCCATTGCGTTTGTCGCGGCATTGTATCATTTGATTAATCATTCGCTTTACAAGACGCTGCTGTTTTTCGGTGTGGGCGCGGTGGAAAATCAAACTGGCACGCGCGACATGGATAAGCTCGGTGGTTTAACCAAATGGATGCCGCTGACCGCGGCTGCTTTTCTGGTGGGCACCCTTTCCATCGCCGGGCTGCCGCCATTCAACGGTTTTGTGAGCGAATGGCTCACACTGCAAACCATGCTGCGCTCGGCGGAACTGTCTTCGACGGCGGCAAAGATCGTGTTCGCGCTGTGCGGCGCGGGATTGGCTCTGACGGCGGCGCTGGCCGTGACGTGCTTCGTGAAGGTGTTTGCGATGAGCTTTCTGGGCATGCGGCGCCTGGATGAAAACCAACGAGTGGTTGAGGCCAAGTCCGGCACGCTCGCGCCAATGGCCATTCTCGCCGCGCTCTGCCTCGCGTTCGGCGTCCTGCCGACCTACGTGATTCCGGCGTTGGATGCGGCCTTGAGTCCGTTGACTGCCGGCGGAAGCGCTGCTGATGCGCTGGTGCCGCCGTTTTTCGCGGCCAATCCTGCGCACGAAACCCTGCCGCCTGCCTTCGTCGGCGAGTTCCATGATTTGGGCGCGCAGGTCGGACAAGGCTTTCTGCCCGGACGCGGCCTGGTGGTGTTGCATCGCGGTGGGACGGAGAATCCAGTCGTCTTCGCCATGTCCACGTCCTACACGTTGGTGACGCTCATCGCCCTGCTGGTTCTCAGTTACGCCATCGTCCGCCTGTGGCTGACGCGCAGTCGTCAACTGGCGCGGCGGACACGTTGGGATGGTGGCGTGCGGCGGTTGCTGCCGGAGATGACTTACACGGCGACGGGGTTTTCTAATCCGGTGCGCGTCGTATTCGACGCGGTGTTTCGGCCCACAACGGTTGAGGACACGCGCGAGACGGTGGCGGAACATTTCCGCACGGCCATCCGCCGCGAGAAAGAGCGCGTTCATCTGGTGGACAAGCTGGTGTTTCATCCAGTCAAATCGGCGGCGCTGTCGTTTGCGCGCGGTCTGGCGGCGATGCACCATGGCCGCATCAACGCCTACATCACTTATGCGCTTTTAACGCTGTTGATTGTGTGGATCGTGTTTTCGCTGCTGCCCGCGTCGTAGCGGGGAAGCCCAACGCCACACCGGCGTCGTTTTCCCGCCGCCGCCACGGCAATGATTTTATGAGCGGTGTCCATTTGACTCGAAAGCGAGGCCGCCATGAGCGTTGATGGTTGGATGCTCGCTTCAATTTTCGCGCTCTGCGGCGCAGGTGCGCTGTTGGGGATTGTTGTCCCCGACCGGCGCAATCCCGCGCTGCTGGCCTGGGCCGGCTCGTCGGCCTCGCTGCTCGCGTTGGGGGTCAGCGGACATGTCCTGTGGTCGGGACGCATGTTTCAGGGCGATCTCTGGACAATCCGTCCGTTGGGAACGCTCACGGTCTCCCTCGACGGTCTCTCGGCGCTTTTCCTCGCTGTCGCGGGAGTGGTGTTTCTGGCCAGTTCAGTTTTCTCCGCGAGTTACCTCAAGCGATATTCCGCGCATTACAGTTTGAAGGCGCTCAATGCCTGGTATCTGCTGCTCTTTGCTTCTATCGTGTTGATCCTGCTCGCACACGACGCGCTCCTGTTTCTGCTGGCGTGGGAAGCGATGTCCATTTTGAGTTATCTGCTCGTCAATTTCGAGCACCGGCGGGCCGAGAGCAGCCGGGCGGGTTACCTGATGCTCGCCATGGGCGAAGCCGGTTTTATTGCGGTCGTGCTCGTCTTTTTATTCCTGTCGTCCAAGGCGGGATCGCTGGAATTCTCCTCGCTTAAGACGGCGGGTGCGGGTTTGGGCCTCGCCGCGCGGTGGCTCGTTTTTTTGCTCACGTTCTTTGGCTTCGGAGTCAAGACGGGGCTCGTGCCGGTCAACACCTGGCTGCCGCGCGCGCATCCCGCCGCCCCGGCAAACGTCTCGGCCATTCTCTCCGGCACAATTCTGAATCTCGGCCTTTACGGAATCGTCCGCGTGAATCTTGACCTTGTGCCCGTTGACATGATCGGCGCCGGCGTGATTGTGCTCATCATTGGAACGATTTCGGCCCTGGTGGGAATTCTCTACGCCACCACCGAGAACGATCTCAAGGCCATGCTCGCCCACAGTTCCATCGAGAATATCGGCATCGTGACGGTCGGTTTGGGCGCGGGCCTGATTTTCACCGCGTATGGCCGGCCGGCGCTCGCGGGCATCGCCTTCATCGCGGCCTTTTATCACATGATCAACCACTCGGTTTACAAATCCCTGCTCTTTCTTGGCGCGGGAACGGTGGACGACCGCGCCGGCACGCGTGACCTCAACAACCTGGGCGGCCTGATTCGCGCAATGCCCTGGACGGCGGGCGCGTTTCTGGTGGGAGCGCTGGCCATCTCCGCCCTGCCCCCATTCAGCGGATTCGTCAGCGAATGGCTCACCCTGCAAACAATGTTGCGCTCGGCGGAATTGCCTTCGACGCTGGTGAAATTGGTTTTTGTACTGTGCGGCGCCGGCCTTGCGCTCACGGCGGCGCTGGCGGTGACGTGCTTCGTGAAGGCTTTTGCGATGGGCTTCCTCGGCCTGTCGCGCTCGGAACAGGCTTCGAAAGCCGCCGAAGCAAAGGTGTCGTCCATCGCGCCGATGATCCTGTTGGCTGCGCTTTGTTTGTTATTGGGTGTCTTGCCGACGTATGTCATTCCCTCTCTGAACCACGCACTGCAACCTTGGATAAATGCGGATGCCACCGACGCATTGGTGCCGCCGTTTTTCCCATCCAATCCCGCGCACGATACGTTGCCGCCTGCCTTCGCCGGTGAGTTCCACGATTTGGGCGCCCAGGTCGGACAAAGCGTTCTGCCCGGACGCGGCCTGGTGGTGTTGCATCGCGGCGGGACGGAGAATCCGGTCGTCTTCGCCATGTCCACGTCTTATATGCTGGTCGCTCTCATCATTCTGTTGGTGCTCACTTATGCCGTAATCCGATTGTGGCTGACGCGCAGTCGTCAACTGGCGCGGCGGACACGTTGGGATGGCGGCGTGCGGCGGTTGCTGCCGGAGATGACCTACACGGCGACGGGATTCTCCAATCCGGTGCGCGTGATATTCGACGCGGTGTTTCGGCCCACGACGGTCGAGGACACGCGCGAAACGGTGGCGGAGCATTTCCGCACCGCCATCCGCCGCGAGCGGGCGGAGGTGCACATTGTGGATCGGTCGGTGGTGCAACCTGCGCGGGACGCGGCGATAAAGCTGGCCCGCAGCCTGGCCGTGATGCATCATGGACGCATCAACGCCTATATCGCGTACGTGTTGGGCGCATTGCTCGTGGCAGTCCTGTTGAGCCTGTTGTTGTGACGAAGAGTTATGTTTCGGAGAGCACTTTTTGGTTACGATTTGATCCTCATCGGCCGTAGCGACCACTCAGAGTTGTCGGGCGGGTTGCTGGAGGACACGACGGACCGGGTGAGCGACCACGCGCGTTGCCGCGTGCTGATTGTGAAGCACCCCGGGCAACAGGAAACGAGACCGGCAGGCACAAAGATTTAGCGACAGCAGGACAGTAACTTCACTAGCAATAATAATAGACTATGACAACCATTCAACAAGTCAGTGCATTGGAAATTCTCGACTCACGCGGCAACCCGACGGTCTCGGTGACGGTCGCCTTGTCGAACGGCATCACCGCCACCGCCGGCGTGCCTTCAGGCGCCTCCACCGGCATCAGGGAAGCGGTGGAACTGCGGGACAACGACCCCAAGCGCTACGGCGGCAAAGGGGTGCTGCAAGCCGTGGCCAACGTCAACAAGGTCATTGCGCCCAAGCTCAAGGGCAAATCCCCCCATGCCCAAAAGGAGCTGGATGACCTGATGTGCAAGCTGGACGGGACCGACACGAAGGCGAAGCTCGGCGCGAACGCCATCCTGGGCGCCTCCATGGCCGCATGCCGCGCGGCGGCGCAGGATGCAGGCCTGCCCCTCTACGCGCACATCCGCAAGCTCTTTGGCGGCAAACCCAGCGCGCCCTATGTGCTGCCCGCGCCGATGATGAACGTGCTTAATGGCGGCGCCCATGCAACCAACAACGTGGACTTCCAGGAGTTCATGCTCTTCCCGATTGGCGCGCCGACCTTCGCCGAGGCCCTCCGGTATGGCGCGGAGACCTTTCACACGCTGAAGAAACTCCTGCAGAAGCGCGGGCTGGTGACGGCGGTCGGCGACGAAGGCGGTTTCGCGCCAAACCTCAAGACGAACACCGAGGCGGTGGAGGTCATCCTCGAGGCCATCGGCGCGGCGGGTTACAAGGCCGGCAAGCAAGTCGCCATCGCCCTGGACCCGGCAGCCAGCGAGTTTTACGACGAGGGCGCTTACGCGATGAAGAAATCGGACGGCTCACGCAAGACGCCCGCGCAGATGGTCGAGCTTTACGGAGAATGGGTGAAAAAGTACCCCATCGTCTCGCTCGAAGACGGCATGGGCGAAGAGGACCGTGAAGGCTGGCTGGCCATCACAAAGGCGCTGGGCAAGACGCTGCAACTAGTCGGCGACGACAACTTCGTCACCAATCCGAAAATCTTCGCACAGGGCATCCGCGATGGCATCGCCAACGCCATTCTCATCAAGCTTAACCAGATCGGCACCGTGTCCGAAACCCTGGAAACGGTGGCTATGGCCCAGAAAGCAGGCTATGGAGCGGTGATTTCCCACCGCTCAGGCGAGACGGAGGACGCATTCATAGCCGATCTCGCCGTCGGCACGGGCGCAGGCCAAATCAAGACCGGCTCGGCCTGCCGCTCGGAGCGCATCGCCAAGTACAACCGCCTGCTGGCCATCGAGCAGGAGTTGGGCAAGAAGGCCCAGTTTGGCGGGCCACTCTTTCGGAAGGACAGGTGATTTGCCGCCCAGCGCGCGACGGTGACCTTCATGCTGCACGCCGGCCGAGGTCAAGGGGACGGTGTGCAGCCGTCCATTGACGGGGTGCGTCCATCCATGCATTATTCGTGTATGAGCAAGACCATCACCATAGAGGATGATGTTTATGAGCTGCTGGCCTCGTTGAAAGAAGACTCGCGCGACTCTTTCACGCGAGTTATTCGCCGACACCTGCCCAGGCGATGCGACACCGCCGGCGAACTGCTGGATGCTTACGAGCGTGCCCCTCTCCCGGAGGTTAATTGGGATGTCCTGGACAAGATCGCTGCCGGGCGTGGCCGGCGCTCTGGTGGGCGCAAGTGATAGCGGAAACGACCTTCTTGATCCACTTCTTCCACGAAGGCCGGATCGGTAGCCGCGGCCCTGCGCGGACGTTCTGCTGTCGGAAGCCGAACACATGGCGACGCCCGGCCCGACACCGATCTCGACGTGCTGGTGGACTTTGTCCCGGGCCACGCGATGGGCCTGCTTCGACTGGGGGGATGGACCTCGAACCGTCGGCGTTGCTCGACGGACGCAAGGTGGACCTCAACATGCCGTTGTGCCTCAGCCGGTATTTCCGTGACGAGATTCTGGCCGAACCTGAGCCGGTTTATGCCGCGGTATGATCCTCGAGTGCGGTTGCGGCACATGTTGGAGGACGCCCACGAAGCGATCTGCCTCATGCGGGATAAGCCACGAGTTTGGAGCACCGTAACCGAAGACCTCCCGCCGTTGATTGCCGAGTTGGAGAGGATTCTCTAAGCAGGCTTGGCTAGCGGAGCGCTGCGCGGAGGCAATCCGCTACGCTCGGTCTCGCTCAAGACCGAGCGGCGCGAGCGCTGAGCAAATCATCCTGCGGGGGCACATCCGCGGGCTGCCTGACGTGGCTGCTCTATCGCAGAGCTAAAGGGCAGCCAAGCTGTATATGACAATACCATTAGCTTTACGGAAACATGGTTGCGCGCGCTTGGCGCTCTTCGCCAAGCAGCCTCCAGTCTAGCCGTGGCCTTGCGGCCACGTAAACGCCTTCCCAAGGCCGGTGCGTGTGGCTGTACACTCCCCTTCAATCTAGAGCCCCGCACGCGCCTCCAGCAGGGATGGTGAGCACCGCAGCTCGTTAACGAGGCGCTTGCTTTTCGGGGTGAAAACACTAGAGTGGATTTAGGCAATGGAGTTTGCCTCCCCCCTTACCGGGGGGAATCGCCTTCTGGCTAATGACTCCTACCGAACAAGAGAATTTGTGTGCGGTAGCGAGTTATGAAAATGCTGTCTCTATCCGACATCCACGGCAACTGGCCCGCCCTCCAAGCGGTGTTGGCCGCCCAACCGGAGGTTGACCAGATTCTGTGCCTAGCCAACCTGGTCAACTATGGGCCGCAGCCCGCGGAATGCGTGACCTGGGCGATGCAGACGCTTGCGTCCGATTGGCTGGTGTCACGGATTCGCACGCGAGCAGGCTGAATTATGCTGCCTACCAATACAATTCTTGATCGCGTTTCCGGCTTGGCCGGAGAGCTAAAGCTCGCCAATCTCCAACCGCAGATTGCCGCGTGCCGAAAGCAATTCAACGGCAGCCACAGCCTTGACGTGGCGGTTTTTGGCCGTTTCAAGGCGGGCAAGAGTTCGTTTCTGAACAGCCTGACAGGGCGGACGGTGCTGCCCATTGGGGTGGTGCCGCTTACCGCGGTCGTGACTCGGCTGCGTTACGGGGCGGTGGAGAAGGCGGAAGTACGCTTTCTGAATGGAACGGCCAAGGCCGTTTCCGTCGAAGAAATTGGCCTCTACGTCGGGGAGGATGCCAATCCCAACAACGAAAAGCAGGTTGCCTCGGTTGAAGTCGAGTTGCCGGCGCTGAAAATGCTCAAGCCCCTGCAATTCGTGGATACCCCGGGCCTGGGCAGCGCCTTTACTCACAATACTCAGGTCACGCTCCAGTGGCTCCCCAACGTCGGCGCGGCGTTGGTGGCCGTCAGTTGCGACGCTCCTCTGTCCGAACGCGATCTGGCGCTGCTCGATGAGCTGCGCTCGCACACGCCAAGAATTGTCCTGTTGCTGACCAAAGCGGACTTGCTGAACGAAGCGCAACGGGCCCAGGTCCTCGCGTTCGTCCGGCGGCAGTTGGGGCGAAAATGGGGGAACGACCTGCCAGTCTTTTTCTATTCCGTGCGGCCCGGAGAAGTCCCGCTAAGAACAGAACTCGAACAGAAGCTGTTCCTGCCCCTGATTCAGAACCGCGACCAGGCTGCCGGCCAGATTGCGCGGCACAAATTGCTCTCACTCCTCACCCAGGTGCTCAACTACCTGCAAGTCGCTTTGGCCGCCGCCACCCAGGCCGAGTCCGCCCGGCAGGCGCTGCGGGAGAGCCTCGCCGAGGAGCGCCGCCAGTTTGACCTGCTCCGCGCCGAACTCAACGTGCTGGCCCGCGAATGGTCTGCCAATGCGCTGGACTGGTCCCTCGCCCAGCTTCACCCCACCCAGTTGAACCTGCAGGCCCGGATCACCACTGAACTGCGAGGGCAGTTTCCCCACTGGCAACTGCGTCTGCCCCCCCTCATGGCCGCCTGGCGCGCTTGGAGCAGCCAGTTCCTCAACCGTGAGTTGAGCGAAGTCTCGCGGACGCAGCAGGACATGTTCCGCTCGCCTTTGTCTCGCGCGCGCCAGCACCTGACGCGCACCCTCCGCGCGTTCCATGACCGCCTGGCCGATCACGTGCGCGCAGCTCTCGGCGTATCTCTTACCCCGCCGGAATTCACCCTTGAAGTGGCCGAACCCTCCGCTCCGCCCGTGGATGTGGCTTATGCGCTCGACCCGTTCCTGACGGCCCTTGGCAACCTGGTGCCGGTGACTCTGTTTCGCGCCCCCGTTCACCGCGTGTTGCTACGCAAAACGCGCTGGGAAGTCGAGAAGAATATGTCGCGCCTGGCAGTTGACTGGCGGGACCGGGTCGCCGCCGGCATCACCGAATTGACGCACCAGGCCGAACAGCAGGCTCTGGACGAACTGACCGCCCTTGAACAGCTCGCGGCGAACTCCTCCTCCAAGGCGCCTGACCTGAAACGGGCAATAGAGGAACTGGAACAATTCCAGAACCGGCTGCGGGGCGAACGGCCGGCCGAAGGCCAGCCCCAGAACGGCACGAACCCGGTTGAACCCGTCAAAGCGTGACTTGATTTTTTGGGTGGACGACGTTAGTTTGACGCAGGCAATGGAATTTGCCTCCTTCGATGCCCGTCGAAGGGAAGTGCCTCACGGCTAATAATTCCTACCGAAATAGACAGCAAGGCTGTCGTGTAGCGAGTTATGAAGATACAAATGGTGTCAGCCGGTTGCGGAGCAGTCCTGAGGGCCGTTGCCGAACGTTCTGAATGTGCCGAAGGATTAGGCGCCACAGCGCATCATGAGTCTTGGCCAGAGACATTTATCAATCCGCACGACGGGTCAACCATGCGTCTCATTCCGGCAGGCGAATTCACCATGGGTTCGACGCAGCGAGACATCGAAACCGCCCGTGCATTGGACAAGGACGGCGAGGTTTTCCCGCTCTCACACGAAAGTTACGCACTCGCGCATGAGACACCGCAATTTGAATTGTTTGTGCCGGTGTATTACCTGAGCGTGTTCACCGTCACGAACGAACAATTCGCACGTTTCCTCACCGAGTTGCGGCCGGGTCGCGCCACATTGGAGCTTTGGGTTTACTCGACCCCGCACATCGCCAAGCCGGAGCACGAAAGCAAACCGTATCGCGTTGAGCCGGGTTTTGAATGGCATCCGGCAGTCCATGTGACATGGTTCGGCGCGGAAGCGTATTGCCGCTGGGCCAAGCTGCGGCTGCCCACCGAAGTGGAATGGGAAAAGGCGGCGCGCGGGACTGACGCGCGGCTCTTTCCCTGGGGGGACGAGTGGCACGATGATTTTCTCCGCTGGCGCCGCAGCGAGCGCGGCGAACCAACTGCCGAGGTGGACGCGTATCCCGAAGGGCGCTCGCCTTACGGCATTTTTCAAATGGCGGGCAATGTCGCGGAGTGGTGTGAGGACTGGTATCAGCCGAGGTTCTACGATGAACATGCCATGGGCAACCGGTATCCGCCGCATTCGGGCGATGAAAGAGTCTTGCGCGGCGGTTCTTGTTTGAAACGGCATAAGCTTGAATTCCGATGCGCCATGCGCATGGCCAGCAGTCCGATCTCGATATGGACGGCCTTCACCGGCATCCGCTGCGCCTGTGATTTACCCGGCTTTGCGCTATAAACCCCACAACCCTGAACGAATCTGTTCACGCGGATTAACGCTAAAAAGAAAGACAGTATGAGCAATTATGACATACCCATACGGGAACGCTTGCTGGCGGAGGTACGCTCGCGCCTGCAAACGGATCTCGGGCCGCACACTCGGAGCTTCTTGGAAAGCGCGCTGGAGAACATTCCGAAAGATCAGTCAGCGTCGTACCTTGAGACCTTAGAAGAGGAGCTGGCGAAGGCACCCGAGCGCTTAGAAAGAGAATTGACGAATCTTTATAGGAACATGGGTGTGCGGTGGACAAGACCCCAATGAAACTTTCAAAGGCAATGGAGTTTGCCGCCTCCGCCCGCGGAGGAAAGTGCCCTCTGGCTGATGACTCCTACCAAACAGAAATCAACTGTCATGGTAGTGAGTTATGAAGCTGCTCATTGTATCCGATATACACGCCAATTGGCCTGCCCTCCGGGCCGTCCTCGAATCTGAAACTGACCTCGACGATGTTCTCTGCCTCGGCGACCTGGTGCATTACGGACCGCACCCTGCCGAATGTGTTGCCTGGGCCAGGCAGATGCTCCCTGCGGGTTGGGTGATCCAGGGCGACCATGACTGGGCCGCTGCCGGGGGCGGCAATCCGCATTGTTGGTGGCCGGACGATGCCCCGCAGGCGCAAGCAACGCGGGAGTTTACCAGCGAAATGCTGTCGCAGGAATTCAAGGACTTTCTGTCGGCGATCACCTGCCGCAGTGAATTCGAACTGAACGGCGCCAGGTGCGTGGCGTGCCACACTTCTCCCACCTATCCGCTCTTTGGTCAACTCTGCGCCCAAAGCCCGCCGGCGGTATGGGAATCCGAGCTGGCCTTCGCAGACCGGCCCGATTTTCTATTTCTCGGCCATACGCACTTGCCGATGAAGCGGCGCTTTGGGAGCACGCTGGTGGTCAACCCTGGAAGTGTCGGCCGGCCGAAGCACGGCGACCCACAGGCGGCCTACGCGGTCTGGGAAGACGGCGAAGTCACGCTGCGCTCGGTGCTGTATGACGTGGATGAGACCATCCGGGCGTATGAGGGCTTGGGTGTGGACGAGCCTACGGTGCGTGCCCTGCGTGCGGGGCTGCTGCTGGGCGGGAAGGTTCCGCTCGATTTGATCCAATCTTCCGCGGAACCATGAAGACCATCGAATGCTATCTTCAACGCCACCAGCGGCGTTTTGTGAAGGAACTTTGCGAATACCTGCGCTTCCCGAGTGTTTCAGCGGATGCGCGTTACCGCAAAGGAATGACCGGTTGCGCGCGGTGGCTCCTCGGGCACTGCCGCCAGATCGGGCTGGAGGCCGAGCTTCGTCGGACCAACGGGAACCCGATTATCCTCGCCCGCACTCCCCGGCAGCGCAACTCGCCCAAGCTTCCCCATTACCTCGTGTACGGGCACTACGATGTGCAACCCCCTGATCCGCTGGACGTGTGGAAGTCGCCGCCGTTCCAGCCTCGGATCGTTGGCCGTTCCGTGTTTGCCCGCGGCGCTTCCGACAACAAGGGACAGCACTTTGCCCATCTCAAGGCCATTGAAGCATATCTCGGGACGGGAACCGCGTTGCCCTGCGAGCTCACCTTCGTGATCGAAGGGGAAGAAGAAGTCGGCAGCTCCAGCCTGGCCGGCTGCTTGCGCGAACATCGCGCACGGTTGGCCTGCGACGCCGTGGTCATTTCCGACACGGGGCTTTATAGCTTGAAGCACCCGGCCGTGTCGTATGGCTTGCGGGGCCTGTGCGCTCTGGAAGTCACCATCCACGGGCCTTCTCGTGATTTGCATTCCGGCTCGTTCGGCGGCTCGGTGGATAACCCGGCCATGGCGCTTTGCCAATTGCTGGCCCAATTACGGGACGAATGGGGCCGCATCACCATCCCCGGCTTTTATGATGACGTTGCTCCGCTTTCTCCTTTCGAACAGGCACACTTCGACTTGCATCCCTTCGACGCGGAGCAATACCGGCGCTCGCTCGGAGTGCGCCTTCTGTTTGGTGAGCACGGCTTCACCCCCATTGAACAGCGAAGCGCCCGACCCACTTTGGATATCAACGGTTTGACCAGCGGATACCAGGGCTCCGGCAGCAAGACCATCATCCCCGCTACCGCGACGGCCAAGTTGACCCTGCGCCTCGTGCCACACCAGAACCCGAACCAGATCCTCGAGGCTACGATTCAGCATTTGCAAAACCTCTGCCCGCCAACCGTGCGGATCGAGATCACGTCGGGCCATTCCAGCGAGCCCTATTTGGTCTCTCCCGAAGGAGGACTGGTGCGAGCCGGGATGGAGGCATTGCGGACCGCGTTTGGCGCAGAGCCTTTGCTGGTGCGCGAAGGCGGTTCCATTCCCATCGTCAACGAATTCAAGCGAGTTCTGAAGGCGGACTCGCTCATGCTTGGACTGGCTCTGCCGGACGACGGCGCGCATTCACCCAACGAGAAGTTCAACCTTGATGTTTTCGCCAAAGGCATCGCGATGAGCGCTAAGCTATGGCCTATCCTGGCTCATCTTCAACCCACGCGCGAGCATGAGCGCTAATCTCGCAACGCGGCGAGCAAAATTATGAGAATCCTCCTCCTATCGGATATTCACGGCAACTGGCCTGCGCTGCAAGCAGTGTTGCACGCGGAGGCGGACATCAGTCAAATTATTTGCCTCGGCGACCTGGTCAATTACGGTCCGCAACCGGCCGAGTGCGTCGCTTGGGCGATGCGGTTCGGAGCTGAGGGCCGTGTCATCCAGGGGAATCATGACGCCGCATTCGGCAGGGATGACGATCCTCGCTGCACGCCGGCATACCAGTGGCTGGCCAGCGCGATGCAATCGGCGACGAGCCACCTGCTGACGCGGGAGATGAAACAGTTCCTGGCGCAGTTGCCGGCGATGGACTGGTTCCCGCTGGGGGATGCGGAGTGTGTTGCTTGCCATGCGATTCCCAGCGACCCGCTTTACGGTTACCTGAGCGAAGGGAGCGCTTTAACGTTATGGGAATCAGAACTCAATGTGGCCTGTCATCCGGATGTGCTGCTGGTCGGCCACACGCATGTGCCGATGAAGACGCAGTTTCAACGCACGCTGGTCATCAACCCCGGCAGCGTCGGCCAACCCAAGCACGGCGATTCGCGCGCCGCCTACGCGGTATGGCAGGACGGGACGGTGACGCTGAAGCGCGTGGCGTATCCCGTGGAGGAAACCGTTCGCGCACTTGATGCGCTTGAGGTGCAGCTATCCGTCAAGCAGCGCCTGGTAGAGGAACTGCGCACGGGGCGGACGGGGGAATCCGAGGTCCGAAGCTCGAAGGCCGAAACACGCAAATTGGATCGCAAGTGAGTATTGCCTTTGGGTCGGGCGGCCCTATATTGACGTTGGCAATGGAGTTCTGCCTCCCGCGCCTGCGGGAAATTGCCTGCTGGCTAATGACTCCTACCGAACAGAAACAATTGTTTACGGTAGCGTGTTATGAAAGCCTTGCTCCTTTCAGATATTCACGGCAACTGGCCTGCGTTGCAAGCAGTGTTGCATGCGGAGGCGGATGCCGATCAAATTATTTGCCTCGGCGATCTGGTCAACTACGGCCCGCAGCCGGCCGAGTGCGTCGGCTGGGCGTTCGGGCTCACCCCACCGAGCCTGGTCGTTCAAGGCAACGAAGACCGCGCGTTCTGCCTGGGGAAGACCCCGAATTGCTCGCCGGCTTATCAGCGTATGGCCGAGGCGGTGCGGGTGGCGACCAGCCCCTTGCTCAACGCCAAAATGCGGGGCTTCCTCGCCAAGCTGCCGGCGTCCCAACGGTTCTGTTTGGGCGACGCCACATGTGTCGCTTGCCATAGCACGGCGAACAACAAAGAGCCGATTCATTCGGTTCCCGGCACACCCAGCGCCTCTTGGCCTTGGGAAACGGACCTGATCGTGGTTGGTCACCCGGACCGGTTTTTCATTCTCATTGAGCATCCGAACCTGCTGTTCGTCGCCCATACGCACAGCCCGTTCCGAACCGATTGGATGAACACGGTCGTGGTCAATCCCGGCAGCGTGGGCAAGCCGTTGGGCGGCGACCCGCGCTCGGCGTATGCGGTGTGGGAAGACGGGGTGGTGAGCCTTCGCCGCGTGACTTACGACGTGGAACAAACGGTGCGGGCGTACGACGGCTTGGCTGTGGAGGAAGGTATCCGGGGCCAGCTTGTCGAGGAGTTGCGCGCTGGCGTGCGATTGGCGGCGCACGAACCGGAGGAGTTAACCGTGTGAGGTGAGCCATGAATAACACCATTACAGTCCTGACTCAACTTTATGTGCTGACGGAGCTAACCAGGCACAAACGGCCAAGCCCTGCCCGCCAGGCGGAAGTCAAGCTTCTGCGCGACCGACTGCCGGAGGATATGTTGCGCCGCTTCGACCGCCTGGTTGCCCAAGGGCAACGGCCCATCGCGTCGCTGTCGGAATCCGGCGCTTGTGGAAGCTGCCATTTGAAGTTGCCCCGGGACCAGGTTTTGGACTTTCGCCGCGCCCCCGACCAAGTTCAGGCCTGCCCGCATTGCGGTTGCCTGCTCTTTGGCTCAAGCCCTCTGCGCCAAGCCGAAGCAAATGCCCGTCTGATTTGTGGCTGTGATGCAGAGCGACACCATTGACGACCCAGCGGCGCCAGCAGCGATTGAAGCCAACACGACGACGACTTACAGTTTTCTGCCCCAATGCGACGTTGCAGTCTTTGTTGTATGCCCTCTTTACATAGGATGGCGTCCAATCGGCAGGCTAAGCATTGGGGACCGTTTGCTGTGAATCCCACATCTTCGCATCCGGCCCACCCTGAGGTGGCGATACGTCCTTCTGCTCGAGTCGGATGTTTGCTCATGGTATTTGGCGTCCTCCTGCCGCTGTTTGGCTTTGGCGGGTTGGCCGAAGGCGTCTGGAATCGAGGCGGCCTGGGTTGGGATACGGCGGTCCTCCAATTGCTCCACCAACACGATTCCGCGGGTTTGGATCGAGTAGCCATTGATGTCAGCCCAATGGGGGACATCCGGCTGGTCATTTTCTTCACCGTCGCCATCGCGATCATCCTGCTGGTAAGGCAACGGTACCGAGAGGAGCGTTTTCTCGCCAACTGCGTCGTGGGAGCGGCGGCAACCATTTTCCTGGTTAAGGCCGCGCTCCGTCCGGTTGTGTTGCTACGGCTGGCGGGACCGCCTGTTGCGGCTAGAAGGGTGCTTTTGGGCTTGCTGGCCAGCCTTGCAGCGGTTCTTGGAGGTTATATCGCCAGCGATCTCGCCCACGACAATCTCCGCATCGTCCTTCCGGGACAGGCTTACCGCGCCGGTCAGATGTCTCCAAACGCTTTGGCCCTGTCCATGTGGAACGGCCATGTGCCGTTGCTCCGGCCCTCGGTTAGCGCGATGGACCACTCTTTCTGGCGCTACGTCAGCAACCGGGTTTCGCGGGCTCAAGCGGAAGCCGCCCCCGGCAAATAGCGGCCTCCTGCTTTGTGCAAACCACACCCAGGAAATCCGCTGCGCTGAAGTTCGTTTTGACGATTGGCATCCTCAGCTTCTTCGCCGATTTCACTTACGAAGGCGCGCGCAGCATCTATGGCCCCTTTCTCGCCCTGCTGGCCGCCAACGCCACCATCATAAGCCTCGTCACCGGATTCGGCGAGTTGGTGGGTTACAGCTTTCGCCTCGTTTCGGGGCGTTGGGCGGACCGGACGGGCGGTTTTTGGCCGATTGCCATCCTGGGATATTTCGTGCAACTGCTGGCCGTGCCGGCGCTGGCCCTGGCGAACAACTGGCCGACGGCTGCGGTGCTGATCATTCTCGAACGTTTCCGCCGGGCCACGCGTAATCCGCCGCGCGATGCCATGCTCTCGCACGCGGGGAGCGAGATCGGTTTCGGCTGGGCGTTCGGCGTACACGAGGCTCTGGACCAATTCGGTGCCCTCTTCGGTCCGCTCATGGTGGCGGGCGTGCTGGCCTGGCGCGGGAATTACCGCCTCGCATTTGCCGCGCTGCTCATTCCGATGGCGATTTGCCTCACGCTCGTTCTGACCGCGCACCACTTCTATCCGCGCCCGCACGATCTGGAAGTGAAAACGGGCAACGTGAAAGCCAAGGGCTTGCCGCGCGTGTTTTGGCTGTACTTGGCGGGCGCGGCACTGGTGGCGGCGGGCTTCGCGGGTTTTCCCCTCATTGCGTATCACTTCACCAAGGCCGCGTCGGTGCCGAAGGACTGGGTGCCGATTGCCTACGCGATTGCTATGGCCGTCAGCGGCACGGGCTCGCTGGTCTTTGGCCGATTGTTTGATCGGTTTGGCATTGTGCTGTTGATTCCCCTGACGCTCATTGCTGCGGCGTTCGCGCCACTGGTTTTTCTGGGCGGTTTTTGGCCGGCACTGATTGGCTCGGCAGTTTGGGGGTTGGGAATGGGCGTGCATGAATCCATCATTCCGGCGGTAGTTGCGCCAATGGTTTCCCCAGATCGCCGCGCTTCGGCCTATGGCCTTTTCACGGCTGGCTATGGAGTGTTCTGGTTTCTCGGCAGTGCGATTATGGGCTTTCTTTACGATCAATCCGTCACGGCGACGATCGTCTTTTGTGTCGCACTCCAACTGGCCGCCGTTCCGATCTTCCTGGCCGTGCGGCTGCGGTATGTCGCACTCAGAAATGCCGCTACATCCAATGCTTAGGTCCGTTGCAATTATATGAAATGCTCAACTCTATTCCTGTGTCTCCTCGCCTTGGCCGGGCTTGCTATCGCCCGGGCGCAGACGGCGGAGCAGTTTGGCGCCACGCCCAAGCCCGTGGGCTGGCAAACCAACGGCTTTGAGACGCCCGACAACCAATTCCTCACGCCCGTCGGCAGGTTGGTGGCCCTGCCCGGCGTGCGGCCCAACGCGCTGGCGTTGAGTCCGGATGGGGAATGGCTGGCGACCTCGGGAATGCAGCCGGAGTTGATCATGGTGGATGCGGTCACCGGAACGATTCGGCAGCGCGTGGCGTTTCCATCCGACCGGTAACGGCCACGCCGATGTTTGATTGTTTCACCAACACGCCCGACTTCACCGCGTTCAATGCCGCAGCCAACCAGGTGGCGCTCGACGAAATGAACCCGAATCCCAGACATATCAAGGACGCACAACTGCGCCGAGATGCTTACGTGTCCGCCCGTTTGCCGCTGGATAAGGAAGATCAATGCCCGGAAGATGTGTTTAACCACATTCTGTGGCGCGCGGCTAAGGGTTCGCATACTCCGTATCCCGATTGGGCGGTAAGCGTTACGGACGACGACTAGTACGACGACAAAGAAGTAACGTGACGGCAGGGAAAGCCGCTGAAACGGTTGGCATCCTACGCGGCGCGCGCACTACCCGACTAAAGTTGGGTGTTAATGAGAGCGGCCTCGGTCCCGCGATGTATCGGAATCTATATGTCCTGGTACTAGACGCTGCCGCACCGGCCGGCTGCAGTAGTCGAAGTGATTAGAGTTTTTGCCCTGGGTGAGGGCCTCGATAGAGTCGGTGGTGAACGACGGGCGGAGGCGATGGCTGCTCGCGATGGCTGGCTGCTGATTTAGCTGCTAATTTGGTGTTGCCTTTCGGCCAAGCCGGGCTATGTTTGAATGTAGGCGATGGAGTTCTGCCTCCCGCGGTTGCGGGAAAGTGCCTTCTGGCTAATGACTCCTACCGGACTCAAACAATCGTTCACGGTAGCGAGTTATGAAAGCCTTGCTCGTACGTCGGGCAATGCCTCGTAAGGCATCGGTAGATTCAGAAACCGGCGGCAGGCTCAACGAGATTATCGGCGTGGTGCTGATAGGCTTTGCCGCGCTTTTGGTGGCGGCGCTGGTGTCGTACCGCCCGCGGGATGTTTCGGCCAACGCCCTACCACCGAACCCATCGGTCCATAACTGGATCGGGCCTTTCGGGGCGTGGCTGGCCTATTACTTTTTCTTGTGGACAGGTGCGGCGGCGTATGTCTTCCCGGTGCTGCTGTTCGCGGTGGGATTGGGCTGTTTCCTGGAGGCGTTTGCTTACCTGCGACGCCAGTGGGCCTGGGGGCTGGTGGTCGTGGTTTGTTGCATGGGCCTGCTGGACCTATACCGGGGTTACTTCAAGAAACTAGAGAGCAACCTCAACGTGGAAGTGGGGGGCATCCTGGGGCGGAACCTCAACCAGCGTTTTTTCGGGGAGTGCTTCGGTACGACGGGCGCGACGATCGTCTTTCTGATGCTCTATTTCATGGGCCTGCTCTTTCTGACGAATTTCCAGTTGGGCGAGTGGATTCGCTCGCTCTTACGCCGGCGCGGCGCCGCCAAGGGCGAACCAACGCTGGGGGAGGAAGCGCTCGAAGAGCGGGCGCGCGACCTGGACAAAGAGGCAAAGAAGTTGCAGGACGAAGTGGGTCGTGCCGGCCTCGGCGCCGACCTGCAACCTGTCCCTGCGCCGTTGGTGCGCGACCTGAGCGTGCCCCAACCCAACAAGTCCGCGCGGGCCAGGAAGCCGGGCCAACCGGAGCCGGCACCGGTGGACGAAGGCGAGGTCGTTCCCGCCCACGAGGTTGCCGCGGCCACGACGGCGGATATTCCGGGCAAGAAGGCCGAAGCCGCAGGGAGCGTCGCCACGCCCAAACCGGCCGAAGCCAAAGCCGACGCCCCGGCCGCCGAGAAACCCGGCGCTGAGACCAAACCGTCCGAGCCCAAGCGCGAACCGGAGGTGGTCATCAACGGCGTCCCCGCCGGGGCCGCTAGACCCCGGGTCTCGAAGAGGCCCAAGCCGATTACAGTTGCCGCTACACCCCTGATCGGCGACTACCAGTTGCCGCCGTTGGATTTCCTGCAGCATCCGGACCCGACGCTCAGACCGACGGAGTCAAAGGAAGAGTTGCTGGCCAACGGCCGCCTGATGCAGCAAACGCTCGCCCAGTTTGAGATCCCGGTGGAATTGGGCGACATCACCAAGGGCCCTACCATCACACGCTATGAGTTGCACCCCGCCCCCGGCGTGAAGCTGGAGAAGATCACGGCGCTCAACAACAACCTTGCCGCCGCCCTCAAAGCGGAACGGATTTACATCCTGGCCCCGGTGCCCGGTAAGAGCTGCGTGGGCGTCGAAGTGCCGAACCCAGTCAAGACCACGGTCATCATCCGCGACCTGCTCGAATCTGAGGAATGGCGAAACACCAAGGCCCGCATCCCGCTGGCGCTGGGCAAGGACGTCTATGGCCATCCGATCATCTCGGACCTGTCGGAGATGCCGCACCTGCTGATTGCCGGCAGCACCGGCTCGGGCAAATCGGTCTGCATCAATACCATCATCACGTCTCTGCTCTACCGTTTTCCGCCGGACAAGCTCCGGTTCGTGATGATTGACCCGAAGGTGGTCGAGTTGCAGCAATACAACCGCCTGCCGCACCTGGTTGTGCCGGTGGTCACCGACCCCAAGAAGGTCGTTCTGGCTCTGCGCTGGGTGCTCAACGAAATGGAGAAGCGCTACCAGATCTTCGCCCGGGCGGGTGTGCGCAACATCCTCTCCTTCAACTCGCGCCCGAAAAACAGGCCACTGCCGCCGCGCGGGGCCGAGCTGCCACCGCTGGCCAAGAAAGAGAAGGTGGAGCCCGGTGCGGACGGCTTCGCCGTGGAGGTGGACGAGGGAATCGTGGTGCCGCGCGAGGAGGACATTGTCATCCCCGAAAAGCTCAGCTACCTCGTGGTCATCATTGATGAGCTGGCGGATTTGATGCTGGTCGCGCCCGCCGACGTGGAGATGGCCATCGCCCGCATTACGCAGATGGCGCGGGCGGCGGGCATCCATTGCATCGTCGCCACCCAGCGGCCCAGCGTGGACGTGATCACCGGCATCATCAAAGCGAACATCACCGCCCGCATCGCTTTCCAGGTCGCGGCCAAAGTGGACTCGCGCACGATTCTCGATGCGATGGGCGCCGACAAGCTGCTGGGTAAAGGAGACCTGCTCTACCTGCCGCCCGGCTCGGCCAAGCTGATCCGCGCCCAGGGCTCGCTCATTACCGACCAGGAAATCCAGAGCATCGTGGATTTCATCGCCAAGCAGGCCAAGCCCAGCTACGAGCTCGAAATCCATCAGCAGCTCTCCCGCGCCGGCAATGAGGCCGAGGACGAGGGCGGCATTGACGAGGACGAGGAGATCATCCAGGACTGCATTGAGGTCATCCGAAGCGAGCAAAAGGCCAGCGTCTCATTGCTGCAGCGCCGCCTGCGCCTGGGTTATGGCCGGGCCGCGCGCATCATGGACGAACTGGAGAACCGGGGCATCGTCGGCCCGAGCAAAGGTGCCGAACCACGCGACGTCCTCATAGACCTTGACGTCGAGGGCGTTGACGGCCAGGGCGAACAGGCGGAGTAGAAAGCAGAAAACCGAGCAAGTCCCTGTAACCTTGACATTCCGGCCTGCGTCTGTATTATCTGCGACCGAGGGTTGTCGGCGGGTGCGAGCTGTCCGGAGGGGCGGGCTCCGGGCAGAAAGCTGGCCCCGGCAAGGCCGAGAGGCGGAGGGAAGCGGAGAGAAAGGAGGCCAGGAACAAGCTAGAAACATCCTAGGAACATGCTAAGAACATGCTTTGAACATGGGAGGCGGTATGGTGTTGCCATGGAGGCGCGAGCGGCCTGATAGATACCCTGGCTTGTCGCTCCGAGGGCGGCACTTCGCGCGAGGTCCTTGGGAGGGGCATCCTGGCAGAGGGTGGGCCAACGGAGCCACTGCTTGTGGGGCGTTGGAGGCCACGGGTCGGCGAACCCGGTGCCCGTTCTGGAGCCTGGCAGTGGCACACGCCGCCGCGTCGGAAGGTGAATTTAGTATTGCCTTTGGGCAAAGCTGCCTTACATTAAATCTGGCAATGGAGTTCTGCCTCCCGCGCCTGCGGGAAAGCGCCTTCTGGCTAATGACTCCTACCGAACTCAAACATTTGTTTACGGTAGCGTGTTATGAAAGCCTTGCTTCTTTCAGATATTCACGGCAACTGGCCTGCGCTGCAAGCGGTGTTGCACGCGGAGGCGGATGCCAATCAAATTATTTGCCTTGGCGACCTGGTCAACTACGGCCCGCAGCCGGCCGAGTGCGTCGGGTGGGCGATGCGGCTCAATTCGCCGAGCCTGGTGATTCAGGGCCACCACGACCGGGCTTTCGGTTTGGGGATCGCGCCACATTGCGCTCCCCCCTGGCAGCCTCTCGCCGAAGCGATGCAATCGGCCACGAACCACCTGCTGACCCCGGAAATGAAGCATTTCCTGGGAGCGCTCCAACCGATACAACGGTTTCCCTGCGGCGAGGCCACGTGCGTCGCCTACCATAACCATACGGCAAACAAAAACGCACCCTTCCCCCATGTAAGGGGGCAAAACGCCCAGTGGCCGTGGGAATCGGACATCGTTCTGCTCGGTCATGCGGAGAGTCTGTTCGTTCTGGTTGGCCATCCGGCCATGCTGTTCCTCAGCCACACTCATCAGCCGATGAAAACAAACTGGGGGAACACGCTGGTGGTGAATCCCGGCAGCGTTGGGCTGCCCGCGGACGGCGACGCGCGCGCCGCCTACGCCGTCTGGGAGGATGGCGCGGTGACGCTTCGCCGCGCGGCGTACGACGTCGAACAAACGGTGCGGGCGCTTGAGCGCCTGACTCTGGAGGAGCACATCAGACAGTACCTCATTGAGATGTTGCGCGCGGGTGGGCGGTTGGCGACATATCCGACCGCTGAACTGGCGGCGGGGAGGTGAAACATGGCTCAGCGAAGTGTGGAGGGCGGAATCCGGAATGACCACTCGGAACTCCCTCCCCCCCACTCCGCCTGCAAAGGCTGGCCGGAGACGTGGACGAATCCAAAGGATGGATCGGTGATGCGGCTTATCTCAGCAGGCGAGTTTGTGATGGGCTCGACGCCGGAGGAGATCGAAGCGGCCCGGCAGATGGACAGGGACGGGCCTATCTACGCGCTCCTGCACGAGATGCCGCAGTTCACCCTTTTTGTGCCAGTGTTTTACATAGCTGCGTTTGCCGTGACCAATGAACAGTTCGCCCGCTTCCTTTCAGAAATGCATCCTGGACGGGCGCTCTTCGAGCTCTGGCTTCACACCGCGGAGCACATCCTGCCGCCGAGCTGCGAGGGCGAACCGTATCGCCCGGCCCCCGGCTTTGAAAGACACCCGGCGATCCATACGACCTGGTTTGGGGCTTCAGCTTACTGCCGGTGGGCGGGATTGCGATTGCCTACCGAAGTCGAATGGGAAAAGGCCGCCCGCGGCACGGACGCACGGGTATTTCCCTGGGGCAATGAATGGCAGGACAACTTTTTGCGCTGGCATGGAGGGGATCGGGGCGAAAAGGAAACGACAGCGCCGGTGGATGCCTATCCCCAGGGGTGCTCTCCCTGGGGCATTTTCCAGATGGCGGGGAACGTCGAGGAATGGTGCGGGGACTGGTATCAGGCTGAGGCCTACCGCGAGCATGCCGCGGGCAATCGGAATTCGCCGCATGATGGCACGCAGCGCGTATTGCGCGGCGGCAACTGCCTGCGCCGCAACCGGCTGGAGTTTCGTTGCGCCATGAGGCGTGCCAACGCCCCGGCGTATGTCAATGTGCATTTTACGGGCGTTCGCTGCGCCTGTGGCATGCCTATGCTGCGATAGACAGAAGAACAAATACCTGTGTAGCGATGAACGACGTGCCCGACAACTTGCTGAGGGAGGCATACGAGGATGCTGATAGGAAACGTGTGACTTCTGAAAGCGACCACTCGCCCGCGAAGGCCATACCCGACCTGGAGAAGCTGCGAGCGTACACCCACACCAAATTGGCCCTCGCCGGCCAGTTGCGCCTCTTACGCGAGATTCACAAGCACCGCGGCAGTGAAAGTCGCCTGAACCAATGCGACGAACTCATGGCCAAACTGGCCGAAGACCGGTTCACGCTGGCCGTCTTAGGGCAATTCAAGCGCGGGAAAAGCTCGCTGATGAACGCCATCATCGGCCGGGAATTGTTGCCGGTCGGAATCCTGCCGTTGACCTCGGCGATAACCAGCTTGAGGTTTGGTCCCAGGGAACGGTTGCTCATCGAGCGCGGTCCTCCCGCCGTACCCTTTCCCGAAGAAATGCCGGTCGAGCGATTGGCGGAGTTCGTGACGGAAAAGGGCAATCCCGGAAACTGCAAGCGCGTGAAGACGGCCTGCGTCGAGGCCCCTCTGCCTTTCCTGCGGCGTGGACTGGAGTTCGTGGACACGCCGGGCGTCGGTTCGGCGATTGGGGCTAACACGGCAACCACGCTGCGATTTCTGCCCGAATGCGATGCGGTGATTTTTGTCACGAGCGTGGACACCCCCCTCACCAACGTCGAACTGGAGTTCTTGCGAGAGATTCAGGAGCACGTGGGCAAGATTTTCTTTGTGGTCAACAAAACTGACCTGCTCTCCGGCCACGAACGGCAGGAAGTTCTGGGATACATCGAGGACACTCTGCGCTCTCAAATGGGGTCCGAAGAAGTCAGAATGTTCCCACTCTCGTCCCGCGCCGGACTTTCGGCGAAGCTCGCTGGAGATGCCTCGGCCTACGAGCAAAGCGGCGTGAAAGACCTCGAGGAAAGGCTGGCCGCTTTTCTGTCCGATGAAAAGGCCTCGGTTTTTCTCACGGCGGTGGCCGACAAGGCGCGGCGCCTGCTGGAACAAGAGTCCTCCGAGGTGGCGCTGCGCCAGCGGGCGCGCGACATTCCCGAACCGGTTCTGTCGCAAAAGCTGGCAGCGTTAAAAGCGCAATGGCGCGAGCAAGAAGCGGCCCGGGGCAAACTGTTCCTGCGATTGCGCGGGCACCTCGTCGCGCAGACCGCGGCTGCCCTGACGCCGGAGTTGCAGTCATTCCTGTGTTCGCAAACCAGCAGATGGTTGTCGCGTAGTGAGCGCCTGCTGGCTCAGGCGAGATGGCGGCGATGCGCGCCGCTGCTGAAACGCTGCGTGCGGCTTGTGCTGCGGCAACTGCGGCGGGGCACATGGTTCTGGTTGTCGGGACAGAGGGAGCGGCTGAGCCTGGCGGTGGATGCGGCGGCGCGTGATCATTTGCAGCAACTTGAATCCAACGTAAGCAGCATTCACACGCTTGCAGTCAGTGTCTTGGGCCTACCGCAGTTAGTAAACCAGCCCGCAGATGTGCTTCCGCCCTGGCGCTTGTACCTGAAGTTTGAGCCGCCGTTCCTGCCGGACCTCCGCCAGGAAACGCCTATTCGCTGGCCGCTGGCCATTTTGCCCGCCACCCTGACACGGCGCTGGCTTAAGAAGAATCTGGAAACAGAATGCGTGCGCCTGGGGCACTCTTTACAAGACCAGGTTGTAGCGTTCGCTGCGAACAGCGTGAGCAAAGCAGTAGATGCTTTGGTGCGGGAGGTGGAAGATCGGGCGGCTGAAATCGCCTCCCGCCTTGTTGCGGCCATTACGGGCAAACCACTGGCGGCGCTTGGCCTGGTGCACGACGGCAAGCCCGTGCTGGTGGATTCAGAGTATGGCGACCCAGCGCTTCACGCCGTCCGGGCCAGACTGCTCACGTTGCGCGCGGACGCTCTCCAGTCCAGTGCGCTGACAAAGAGACCGGTGGACGGATTCTCGATAGAAAAGAGTGAGTCGCGAACGGCGCAACTTGCGGTGGAACCGCCTGTTGCCAAACTCGAGCAGGCCGACCTCGCCCGCGACCTGCAAACCCGGAGTTGCCCGGTGTGCGAACACCTGGCCAGCGCGGCCTTTGGCTTCCTGTCCAACTGGCAATCCACTCTCTATGCCGATGAGCAGACCCAGCGCGATTTCGCCGCCGAGTTGGGGTTCTGTCCATTGCATACGTGGCAATTGGAAGCGATTTCCTCACCGGTCGGCGCCTCTGTGGGACATGCCAGGCTCGTGGAGGAAGTGTCGCGGCTCCTTTCACGAGCGGCGCAGGACCCAGGAACCTGGCGTTTCCCATTGCAGATTGCAAGAAATTCCAGCGCCTGTCGTGTCTGCCAACTCTTGGGCCAAGCCGAATCGGCCTACATCCAACAGCTCGCCGCCTTCGTGCGCGAGCCGGCCGGACGTCAGGCCTACGCGCGCTCGCAAGGACCCTGTCTGCGCCATTTGGGATTGCTCCTCGCAGCCTCCACGGGCGAAGAAATCGGTCGCTTTCTTCTCACTGAGGCCGCCCGCCGTTTCGAAGAAATGGCGGAGGACATGCAGAGCTTTGGGATGAAGACGGAATCCCTGCGGCGGTCCCTTAAGAACCGTGATGAAGAAGATGCCTATCTACGGGCTATCATCCATCTGGTTGGCGCCAAAGGCGCCTGCTTTCCCTGGAACACGAATGGCGAGATATGAATGAGCCAACGGACCGGTCGCGAGCTGACGAACTTGAATATGGTGGGCGGATACCATTCAACCCGGCTCGCACGAGCGGCAGGGCTGCCATGAGTTTCCACAGCATCCTGTTCGAAGCATCTGACGACGGGAACGGAGGGGAAACGCCCGGGGCGCCCGCCTGCTTTCGCGATTTGAATCTCGACCAGATCGTGGACGCCATCACGGCCGGCCGGCAGGAATACGATCTCAAGCCGTTCTTTTACACCGCCCTGACCGATCTCGCTGCCATCTCGTATCGCCACGAAATCATGCGCGATCTTGAAAACGAGGTCCTGCTCCAGAGCATCAAATCCTTTGCCAACCGGATCCGCTCGATGCGCGCCCATCTGACGACCACAGAAAAACTGTATTACAAATACCAAAAGGAGGCCTGGTTTCTTGATGCGGTGGAAATCTACTGCGAAGCCGTCCAAAGCCTGGCGAATGATTTGGGCGCCTGCGATCCGAGGTCTCGGGGCATGCAGGCCTTCCGGGCGTACCTGGCGGAGTATGCCGGGTCAGCCCCCTTCCGGGCGCTCGTGCAGGAAACAAAGAGGCTGAAGTCCGAGCTGTCCGCCATCAGATACTGCCTGGTTATCAAGGACAGCAACGTCACGGTTCGGCATTACGAATCCGAGATCGAGTACAGCGCAGCCGTCGAGGAGACCTTCGCGAAATTCAAACAGGGCGCCGTGGACGATTATCTGGTGAAGTTCCTCGATTCGGGTATGAACCACGTCGAGGCAAAGGTTCTCGAAGGGGTTGCCCAATTGAATCAGGAGGTGTTCCTCGCGCTTGACGAGTTTTGCGCAAAGCACAGAAGTTTTTTCGACCACACAATCCAACAGTTTGATCGTGAGATACAGTTTTACGTCGCGTGGCTGGAGTATGCAGAGACCTTCAAGCGCGCTGGCCTGAGCTTTTGCTACCCCCTAGTGTCCGCCACGCGCAAGGACGTCAGGAGTCGCAACGGTTACGATCTGGCGCTGGCAGGCAGACTCATCCGTGAAAATGCGGCCGTTGTCTGCAACGATTTCATGCTGAGCGGTCAGGAGCGTATTTTTGTGGTTACCGGCCCGAATCAGGGCGGCAAGACAACGTTCGGCCGCACCTTCGGGCAGATGCATTATCTGGCGAGCCTGGGTTGTCCTGTCCCGGGCACGGAAGCCCAGCTCTTTCTGTGCGACCGGCTTCTTACCCATTTCGAGCGGGAGGAAGACATCACGAACCTGCGTGGCAAGCTGGAAGACGATTTGATCAGGGTGCACGGCATCCTCCAACAAGCCACCTCGAACAGCCTTATTATCATCAATGAGATTTTCTCCTCCACGACTCTAAAAGACGCCGTTCTTTTGAGTCGGAAGGTCATGCAGCGCATCTCGCAACTGGATTTGCTCTGCGTCTGTGTGACGTTCCTGGACGAACTCTCTTCCCTGAACGAAAAGACGGTCAGCCTGGTCGCCACGGTCATGCCGGACGATCCCACGTTGCGCACCTTCAAGATCGAGCGAAGGCTTGCCAACGGACTTGCCTATGCGTTGGCGATTGCCGAGAAATACCGCGTCACCTACGAGCGCCTGAAGGAGAGGTTGAAGCCGTGAAAGCGCGCCTGATGTTTCGCGATCGGGATTTCGACTTGCAAGAACCGCCAAGTCATCGGTACCGCCGGGAGGCCCAAGTGGTGCCTAAAGTGGTGCCAAACGAAGATGCGCTGACGCAGGATTTGGAATTGAACACATTGTTCAACGCCATGGCCGGCGGGGACACATTGCTCTTCCAGGTGGCGAGGCAGGCCGTCCTGTCGGGTCTGCATAACGATCGTGAAACCATTCTTTACCGTCAGGCGATACTCCAGGACTGCCTGAAGAACTATTCCGTCGTCCGCAACATCTACGCTGCTGCCGTAGAGACAATCGAAAGCGAAAAGAGGCGGTGGTACGGTGTCTTCAGCAGACGTTATCCGGGCAGTATATTGGGCAGCGGGGTCGATTTGGTGCAGTTGTATATGGAGACGCTCGGCAAATTAAAGCTCCTGGCCGATGAGCATGCCGGTCAATTCGCGTCGGAGGGTTTCAGGGCGTTTTTCGCTCTGCTCGAGGCGGAATTGCCCGATGAATATTTTGTGGCCGTCGAAGCCCATCTCAAGGAACTGAAATTCCGAGGAGGCGTCCTGGAGAGCGCCGAACTGGGCAAGGGGAATCAAGGCGCCAACTACGTGCTGCGCAAATCCCTGGCCAAGAAACCGGGCTGGCTCCGGCGGCTGCTCACTCGCCAGCCGCCCGCCTACACCTTTCGCCTCCATGAACGCGACGAGGCCGGCGCACGCGCTTTGGGCGAACTGCGGGACCGGGGGATCAATCTGGTGGCAAATGCGCTCGCGCAATCTGCCGATCATGTCTTGGCTTTCTTTGTGACACTGCGGCGGGAACTCGCGTTTTACCTGGGTTGCGTGAATTTGCACCGCCACCTCGGGCGCAAGGGAGCCCCCGTGTGCTTTCCTGAGCCGACGCTCGCTGGCGAGCCCAGGCACTCGTGCGTCGGCTTGCGCGATGCCTGCCTGGCTCTGAGCATGGATCGGACTGTCGTGGGCAACGATTTGAACGCCGCAGGCAAGAGACTCGTCATCATCACCGGCGCCAACCAGGGCGGCAAATCCACTTTCTTGCGCAGCCTGGGGCTGGCGCAACTGATGATGCAATGCGGCATGTTCGTGGCGGCGGAGTCTTTCAGCGCGGATATTTGCCACGGCTTGTTCACGCACTACAAGCGCGAGGAAGACGCTTCGATGAAGAGCGGCAAGCTTGACGAGGAACTCAGCCGGATGAGCGGCATTGTGGACGCGCTGACGCCGAATTCGGTGCTGCTGTTCAACGAGTCCTTCGCCGCGACCAACGAAAGGGAGGGCTCCGAGATTGCCAGGCAAATCGTCCGTGCTTTACTGGAAACACGCGTCAAGGTTTTCTTCGTGACGCACCTGTATAAATTCGCCCATGGCCTTTGCGAGGACAAGATGGACAGCGCCATCTTCCTGCGCGCCGAAAGACAAGCCGATGGCCGGCGGACCTTCAAATTGGTGCCGGGCGAGCCCTTCCAGACCAGCTACGGCGCAGACTTGTATGAAGAGATACGATCCGCAACCGCCAACTGCGTAGCGTGAAAGAACCTGACGTATGGTCCAGTCAATCGTCACATTGGATTTAGAGGGAGTGCTGATCCCCGAGATTTGGATCGCCATCGCTGAGCAGACGGGCGTCCCCGAATTGCGCCGCACCACCCGTGATGAGCCGGATTTCGACAAACTCATGCGCCGTCGTCTGGTAATTCTGGAAAGGCTCGGTTTCAAGCTTTCTGAAATTCAACGAGTCATCGGCGCTTTGCGACCGCTCGAAGGGGCAAAGCCTTCTCTCGATGAATTGCGGTCGAGCGTCCAGGTCATTATTCTATCAGACACCTTTGAGCAGTTTGCCGCCCCCTTTCTCCGCCAACTCGGCTGGCCCACCCTGCTCTGTCATCGTTTGGTTGTCAGCAACGATCACGTCCTGGATTACAAACTGCGAGTGCCGGGACAAAAAGAGAAGGCGGTTGCCGCCCTGAGGACACTCAACTATCACGTCATCGCCGCCGGCGATTCCTATAATGACATCGCCATGCTCAGCGAAGCCAGCGTGGGCATCCTTTTCCGCGCGCCAGATCCTGTGAAGGAGCAGTTTCCGCAGTTTAGGGCCGTCGAGTGTTACACCGAGTTGATGAAGCTCATCCATAAGGCGATGGCCTGAAGCTAACATAGGTTTATGAAGCTGCTCATCGTATCTGATATGAGTGACGAACGGATGTTCTTCGAAGAGCGCTCAACCGAGGTTTGACCATGCCAAAGTACGTCTGCCAACATTGCGGCCAGCAGCTCGAGGCCCCGGAATCAATCGTGGCCTGCCAAACCTCTTGTCCGGGTTGTGGAAAAATGACGAAGCTTGCGTCTCCGTTGTCGAAAGGCCTAAACGCCCCAAAAATGACCATAACTCCGATCTTCCCGTCCAAAGGACTTACCCCGGCAGAGGTGGGTGAGGTAGCTCGCGAACTCGTCGCCAATGTGGAACGAGTCATCGTCGGCAAGCATGAACAAGTCGTCCTAGCCGTGGCCACTCTGCTCGCAGAAGGGCACCTTTTGGTGGAGGATGTCCCGGGGGTCGCCAAGACCATGCTTGCGCGGGCGATTGCCCAAAGCGTTGGCTGCACGTTCAAACGCATCCAATGCACCCCGGACCTGAAGCCGTCCGACGTTCTCGGCCAGCCATTCACCGAGCCCGAAACCGGGCAGGCGGAATACCGATTCGGGCCGCTGTTCGCGCAAATTGTCCTGGTGGACGAGATCAACCGGGCCAGTCCCCGCACCCAGGCGGCCACGCTGGAGGCGATGGGAGAAGGAATGATCTCGGTGGAAAGAGTCACCTACCGCATGGAGCGGCCGTTCATGGTGATTGCCACGCAAAACCCCATCGAACAGGAAGGCACGTTCAGTCTGCCCCAGGCCCAGTTGGATCGATTCCTGATTCGGCTCAGCCTCGGTTACCCCTCTCTTGCGGACGAAAAGCTGATGTGCGAGCGGTTTCAGTTCGGTCACCCCATCGAAACCCTCAAACCCGTTACCACGCCGGACCGCATCGTGAAGTGTCAGGAGGCGGTGCGCGCGGTGAGGCTCGACTCCGACGTTTGCGACTACATTTTGGCGCGCGTCCGCCAAACTCGCGAGCATCCCGGGCTGTTGCTCGGCGCCAGCCCGCGCGGCTCCCTGGGATTATTTCGCGCGGCCCAGGCCATGGCCGCAATTAGAGGCGAGGATTCGGTTTCCATCGCCCAAGTCAACTCGTTGGCGGAGGTGGTTTTGGCCCACCGCCTCATCGTGCGGGCAGAACGAAAACAGCGATGGCACGAAGGCGGCGAGGTGATTCGGGATATTCTCGCCGGAAAGAAGCCCGATTGAAGGGAAGGTGAGGTTCCGGCAGAGTCGTTCTTGCGCCCATGCTCAGGTCTTTTATATTTGATTCGGGCAATGGAGTTTGCCTCAAGCGTCCCGCGGGAGAATCCCGACGAGTCGGGACTGATAACTCCTACCAAACAGACGAATTTGTCGAGGTAGCGAGTTATGAAGATACTTATCTTTACTGACAGTTCTGGCACCGTTCTGCGGGCCGTCGCTGAATCCGAACCTGACACCGTCAAAGTGGTTTCGATTGGCCATTCGGCAAATGGCCAATCCGCTGTGCAACCACTTCACAGAACCGCGAGGCTCAAGTTCATTCATTTCCCGGGGGGCC
>Ga0326728_10005089_pt1 | contig 37754 bp, 35 predicted proteins | sample MB3enrmetagenome_FD_207602 | JGI IMG/M metagenome (GOLD analysis project Ga0326728, IMG submission 207602) | Lab enriched peat soil microbial communities from McLean, Ithaca, NY, United States - MB31MN | ecosystem: Environmental > Terrestrial > Soil > Wetlands > Peat | place: USA: New York...
CTACAAGGCCGCCTTCGGAGCCGACGTGGTGTTTCGCTTCGATGCCGATGACGGAACAGTCGTCGCCCAGTTGTCCGTCGCGGGAGCCGAGTTCTGGCTCGCCGACGAATCCCCGGAGCATCTCAACTTCAGCCCGGAGTCTCTTGGCGGCGGTTCGGTCCGGATGATTCTCATCGTCGAGGACCCGGATGCGGCCTTCGCGCAGGCTGTCGCCGCGGGGGCCAAAATGGTGTGGCCTGTCGACAACCGACACGGATGGCGGCTGGGTCGAATCGTCGATCCCTTCGGTCACCATTGGGAAATCGGCAAGCCCCTGACGAAACATCCGTAATCATGCAGATCCGACGCCTCGACCATCTCGTACTGACCGTGCGCGACGCGCGTCGTTGCATCGACTTCTACACAAGAGTCCTGGGAATGAGCGAGGTCAGCTTCGGCGCTGGGCGCAAAGCGCTGTCGTTTGGTCAGCAAAAAATCAATCTCCACGAAGTCGGCCACGAGGTGGACCCGAAAGCTGCAACACCCACCCCCGGCTCCGCCGATCTCTGTTTCATCGCCGATACGCCGATGGACACGATTCTCGCCGAGCTTCGCCAGCATGGCGTCGCGATCGTCGCCGGTCCCGTCGAACGCACGGGAGCCTTGGGCCCGATCACATCGGTCTATTTCCGCGACCCGGATCAAAACCTGATCGAGGTCTCGAACTATACGGCGAATATATAACCACACCCTAACTATTGCCGGCTACCGGTTGCCCTTTGCCTCCTGCCTCCAACCTCTTCACCAAGTCATAAAACTTCTGCCATGCCTCCACCGCTTCCGGCCATTGTTTAACGTCCTCCCACAGCGCTTTCAATCCCACGTCGACGGCTTCCTTGGTCCGCAGGTTCAACTTCTCAATCTCCACTCCCGCGTCGCTCATCCGCGCCCACGCCTGCGCCAGCCGCGCGATCTCTTTCGGATCGTTGTCGCCCTCGCGCACTTTCCCCATCGCCTCAAACAACAGCGACCGAATCACCAAATTCGCGCCCCCGCTCGACCCCGTCACCGCCTTCTCTCCCGCCGCCCGCCCAATCTCCTCCACCCGTTCCACCAGCCGAACCGAATCGTCCCGTCCGGCCTCCTTCGCCTTCACCCAGTCGGGGAATCGCTTGCAGTACCAGTGCGACAACGCTTGCTCGCACGCGTCGCCCGCATGCTCCGCCGACTTCGCCGTCCGCGACCAGACCAGTGAATACGAATCCCCCGCCTTCAGCTCCAACGCCGGCATGTCCCGCCCCGCCGTCTGCCCAAACAACCATTCCCGAATCATCTTGTACGGCCAGCCCTCCTCCAGCTTCTGGTTGATTTCCGTCCGTACCGTCTCCGGCAGCCTCGCGATTCGACTCGTCGTCTTTCTCATCCAAATTCCTCCATCCTCTGGGCCGGTCCCCTCTTTCACCGTGGTAGCAACACGCGGTCACTGGCAAATCCGGAATATGGATTTCGCCAGGTCGCGGGGCGGAAAAGTGCAACTCGACGGGCGGGCGCTCCGCGGCACACTATGTAATGTTGGCGGCGTGCGAAGCGGCTACTCAATCGGCTCTCTGCGGCGAGCCGCGCTTCGCGCCGGTTCGCTGATTCAACGAACGCGCGGATCATAGCATCTCCGGCCCCCTTGCGCAAATCAATTTTTGATTTTAGGTTCCGCGGGGGGGCGCATCGGGACACCGCCGCCGTAAAATGAAACCTCGCGCATTCACCGTCTAATGTGGTATCGCTTCTGTCCAATGCACGCACAGGGAGGACTCGATGAATAAACGTGACGTTCTTGAAATCGCCATCAAGCTAATGGGGCTCTACTTGCTGTTCACATTCCTGGGCGGCATCTTCACCCTCGGAATCGCCTTGTCTTCGGCACAAGTTGGCCAGATCCATAACAAGCCGATGTATATCTCCTTCGCTTGCCTGGAAATACTCTTGCGCCTCACGTTCGCCTTGGTTCTGTTGTACAAGGGCGATCTCATTGCCCAGACATTCGGCGGATCAGCGGTTCCGAGCCCCCAGCAACGAACCGTTCCATCTCCGCACGTTCACCTGTCACTTTGGGTCCGCATTCTGGGGCTCTACTTCGTTTTGTCGATTATCCCCCATCTCGTGTGGGACGTGGCCGAAGTGGTCGGCGTCGTTACCGCTCCCAATTGGTCAACGAGAATCCTGTCGGAAGCAGTGGAGCTCGCCCTGTCTCTGATCTGCGTTCTCCGCAACGAGTCCGTCGCAACATTCATCCAAAAACATACCAAACCGGCCCCGAACAATTAGCCTCCCCGCCCCGCCGTTGACTTTTTGCCACGCCATCCCTATATTGGCCCAGACAAACAAGACAATCTTACTCCGATTTGATTTATGCAAGTCACACGGGCAGGCGAATATGCGATCATCGGGCTGTTGTACCTCGCAAAACAGCCCGCCGATCGCACCATCATGATCGACGAAATCAGTGAGGCCGAGGGCGTCCCGAAGAGTTTCCTCGCGAAGATTTTCCAGTCCCTCGCCAAGGGCAAGTTCGTCCGCTCCCACCGCGGCGCGGGCGGCGGCTTCAGCCTCGCCCGACCCGCCGCTGAAGTCACCGTGCTTCAGGTGCTCCAATGCGTCGAAGGCGCGTTAGCCCTTCAGAAATGCGTCACTGATGACCCCGAATGCGTCGTCTCAATCACCCGCATGAGCAGTTGCACACTCTGCGCCGTGTTCACCGAAGCCCAGAACCGCGTGAACGAAGTTTTCGCCCGCACCACCCTTGCCGATCTCCTCCACCCGAAACCGCAGGTCGCCCAACCCATCAAATCCACCGCGTCGCTGAATTGAGAGACCATGTCCGGCCGAGTTGATCATCCCCTGTCCGACGAGCACGTCCGCGAGCTCCTCAAGCACATCAAGTTCCCCGGCTTCAGCCGCGACATCGTCAGCTTCGGCATCGTCCGCTCCATCACCGTCACCGACACCAACGACGTTACCATCGCCCTGCACGTCATGACGCGCGACCAGGCCGTCCCGCAGCAAATCCAGCGCGACGTCGAAACCGCGCTCCGGGGACACGAGGGCATTGGCAGGATAAACGTCCAAATGACCGCGCAGCAGCCGCCGCAACAAGGCCAGGTGCCCATGGCCGGTGCCGGCGCCGCGCCGGCCCGCCCGCAAATCGCCGGCGTGAAACACGTCATTGCCGTCGGCAGCGGCAAAGGCGGCGTGGGCAAATCCACTGTCGCCGTCAACCTCGCCTGCGCGATGTCCAAGCTCGAGCACCGCATCGGCATCATGGACGCCGATATCTACGGGCCCAGCGTCCCCAAAATGATGGGCGCAACCAGTCGCCCCACGATGTCGGGCGACAAACTCGATCCCGTCGAGAATTTCGGACTGAAGATGATGAGCATGGCGTTGCTCCTCGACAACGATTCGCCCGTCATCTGGCGCGGCCCAATGATCATGAAGGCCATTCAACAGTTCAGCCTCGCCGTCAACTGGGGCGAACTCGATGTCTTGGTCGTGGACCTGCCGCCGGGCACCGGCGACGCGCAGCTTTCGCTGGTTCAAACCATCGCGCTCGACGGCGGCGTGATCGTCACCACGCCCCAGGACGTCGCCCTCGAAGTCGCCCGACGCGGCATCGCCATGTTCGAGAAGGTCAACGTGAAGATCCTCGGCATCGTCGAGAACATGAGCTACTACGTCTGCCCCCATTGCGGCGAGCACGACGACATCTTCAGCCACGGCGGCGGCAAACAGGAGGCCGCCCGCCTCGAAGTCCCGTTCCTCGGCGAGGTCCCGCTGTTCTCCGACATCCGCATCTGCGGCGACAAAGGCGTCCCCATCGTCGTCGCCGAACCCACCAGCGAACCCGCCCAGGCCTTCACCAAATGCGCCGAATCCGTCCTCAAACAGCTTGCGTAAATCCGTCCCTGCTGTTGTAGGCCGCGTGCCCTCACGCGGCGCTTTCGTTCGACGTTCGTAAGGTTGTCATTCCGAGCTTGTCGAGACCGCCCCGGGCCGTCTGTCGTGCCGTGACGGCAAATCTCTGTCGTGCTGCCTCATCACCAATCCAACCAGCCGACGCGGCCAGCGGACCTAACATCCTAAGTGTCCGCCCGCCCGAAATTGTCCTGATCAGTGATTCGGGCTGCTCGATGTAATAAGTTTGGTAATGGGCTACTTGAGTGCGCCCAAGTCCGGGCTTTTCAGGCTTGACAATTATCGAACCATAGGCGAAAATCCCCTCCTTTAGGCGAATGCTGTGCCCCGTTGGCATCCAGTCTTGGGTCGCATAGGGGACATAGACGATGCTGAGAATGCTGTGCCTCAGGAGCCGCTCGTGTAACATACGCACGATGAAGGAAGTTTTGTACCCCGCAGTTCCCAGCACGCTTCTGCCTGCTTCCACCAGTCTGCCAAACCCGTCGAGCCATCCGGTTCGACCAAATCCGCAGAGGGAGTTAACACCGTGAAAACCAGTCTCACCAAAGTCATTCGCCAACGCGCCAGCGGGACGCTGTCCATCGCCGCTCTCCTGCTGCTGGCCGCCAACACACAAGCGCAAAACCTGTTTGTGTCGACTTTCAATTCCAGCGGCAATATTTACGAATTCACGCCGAACGCAACCCGGAGCACCTTTGCCTCCGGGCTGTATTACCCTTATGCAGTGGCCTTTAACAGCGCGGGCGATCTGTTTGAGGCGGATGAAGGTAGCGGCAACGTCTACGAATTTACGCCGAACGGAGGTAGCAGCACCTTTGCCTCCGGGTTCAATAGCGTTCGGGGCCTGGCCTTTAATAGCGCCGGCGATTTGTTTGTGGCAGATTTTCTCGGCGCTGGCACCGGCGGCAGCGTCTACGAATTTACGCCGAACGGAGGTAGTAGTACTTTTGCCTCCGGGTTGAATGGGCCTGATGGATTGGCCGTTAACAGCGCGGGCAATCTGTTTGTGGGGGAACAGTTCAGCGGCGACATCCTTGAATTCACGCCGAACGGAGCGTCAATCACCTTTGCCTCCGGGGCGGGTGGACCTGATGGATTGGCCTTTGACAGCGCGGGCAATCTGTTTGCGTCGGATATTTTCAGCGGCAACATCTATAAATTCGCGACGAACGGAACACGGAGCACCTTTGCCTCGGGGTTGAGCAACCCTTGGGCTCTGGCCTTTAACAACGCAGGTAATCTGTTTGAGGCCGATAACCAAAGCGGCAACATCTACGAATTCACGCCGAACGGAACACGGAGCACCTTTGCCTCCCTGCAATTGGTAAATGGCCCCCCGGGGGCGGGTGGCCCCCTTGGACTGGCCTTTCAGCCCGTGCCTGAGCCTTGCACATGGGCGCTGGTCGGCCTCGGCTTGTCGGCACTGCTCGTCTTCCGCCGCTGGAATGTCGGTAGACCAGCGGCGAGTGAAACTCCCGGCTAACTTGGCGATCTGTCCCTTGCGGCGGTACCGCTGTCCGGCGCAACCCAGCGGAACATCCTAAGTGTCCGCCCGCCCGAAATTGTCCTGATCAGCGATTCGGGTTGCCCGATGCAAGGGTTGGAAATGGGCTGCCTTAGCGCGCCCAAGTCAGGACTTTTCAGGCTTGCAAGTAGTCGAACCGTTTGCGAAGATTCTCCGCATTCGGCGATTGCGTGCCTCCGTTGGCATCCAGTCTTGGGTCGCATGGAGACAATTAGATGAGACGAAGCGTGTGTCATTCATTCGCCGGAGCGGTCGGCGCAGGAGCCGTCCTGCTGTTGACTGTCAGCGCAGGTGCGCAGATTTTGTTCGAGGCAGATTGGGGCACCGGCAGCATCTACGAATTCACGACGAACGGTGTCAGGAGCACCTTTGCCTCCGGGTTGCAGGAGCCCTCTGCACTGGCCTTTAACAGCGCGGGCGACCTGTTTGAGGCGGATGTGGACAGCGGCAACATCAATGAATTCACGACGAACGGTGCCAGGAGCACCTTTGCCTCCGGGTTGTCCTACCCGATGGGGCTAGCCTTTAACAGCGCCGGCGATCTGTTTGTGGGGGATGTGGACAGCGGCAACATCTATGAATACACAACGAACGGTGTCAGGAGCACCTTTGCCTCTGGCTTCGAGTGGCCTTGGGGACTAGCCTTTAACAGCGCGGGCGACCTGTTTGCGGCGGATGAAATGAGCGGCAAGATATACGAATTTACGACGAACGGTGTCAGGAGCACCTTTGCCTCCGGATTGGGTGGCCCTCATGGACTGGCCTTTGATAGCGCCGGCAATTTGTTTGTGGCCGATTACAGCGACAACATCTACGAATTCACCTTTAGCGGAATGATGAGCACCTTTGCCTCCGGGTCCAGTCATCCTATGGGACTGGCCTTTGACAGTGCGGGCGATCTGTTTATGTCGGATACCAGTGGCTACATCTGGGAATTCCCGCCGAACGGAGGCGTCAGCATGTTTGCCTCCGGGTTGTCTATCCCTCAAGGGCTGGCCTTTGAGGAGGCCATTCCCGAGCCTTCGACCTGGACGCTGGTCGGCCTCGGTCTGTCGGCGTTGCTCGTTTTTCGCCGCCGGAGCGTCGGCAGCGTCAGCGGCGAATGAAACTCCCGGCTAACTTGGCGTTCTGTCCCTTGCGGCGGTACTGAACGACATGGGGCCAAGCCTATTCTTTATGCAATCCCCACCGGATTCGATGCCTCGCCATCTCACTCTGATCTGCGTTGCCTGAACCTCGCCCTCATCAACTCGATATACTCCTTCTCCGACGTCTCCCGTCGGGCCTTCACCAGTGGCACGATGTCCGCAGTGGCCACGTACCGCAGTTGATTCGTCCCATCGGTGGCGGCCTCGAAGATGACCTTGGCAACGTCCGACTCCGTGGCCCGGCGCTCTTCCCGTAGGCCGGCAAACACCGCGTTCATGCGGGTCACAAAGGCATCGTAGTCCGCGATTGAGGCGTTCCGCAGCGCCTCCTGACCGCTTCTCTTCCCGAAGTTGGTGCTGACCACCCCGCCCGGCTCGACAATCTTGACCACGATGTTCTGCGACGCGAGTTCGTAGGACAGCGACTCGGAAAAGCCTTCGAGCGCGAACTTGCTGGCGCAATACAATGATATCATCGGCAGCGCGAAGATGCCGGCACCCGAGCTGACATTGATAATCAATCCGCCCTTGTTCTTCCGGAAATGCGGCAGAATGGCTCGCGTGACATCCATGACGCCGAAAACATTGACGTCGAATTGCTCCCGGATTTTCTCCCTTGACGTCGCCTCGAACACGCCGAATAAGCCGAAGCCGGCGTTGTTGATCAGTACGTCGATTCTTCCGAAACGAGCAATCCCCGCTTCAATCGCCTTGCCGATGCTGTCGCGATCCTGCACATCCAGCCGGGTCACCAACACGTCGCCGACCCCGACCAATTCCTTCTCCTTCCCCGGCTCGCGCATCGTCGCGATGACGTTCCAGCCATTCTTTGCGAACAACTTCGCGGTCATTTTGCCAAAACCGGACGAAGCTCCGGTAATCAGAACTGTTTTCTTCATTCGTCCGAACCTCCCTCACAAAACCGTAACCCTGCAACCGCCAAATAGCGACACCCTTCATCTGCTGTGTAGCCGCACCCTTTTAGGGTGCGCAGGCTAAAGCCTGCGACTACAAGGTAGTCTCGCCCTACTAGCTGGCTAGCATTGACAGACGCCCCAGACACCACTACATCATTAGGTATGGCCGTTACGGACGAACTACTCTTCGCGAAGCTCAGGGAGTGCTACGACCCGGAAATCCCGTGCAACATCGTCGATCTCGGCCTCGTCTACGACGTGCAACGCCTGCCCGTCGAGGGCACTCCCGACACGCGTATCGATGTGAAGATGACGCTCACGTCGCCCGGTTGTCCGTTGGCCGCCCAGATCTCCTCCCAGGTCCAACGCAAACTCCTCGAACTCCCCGGCGTCGGCGAAGCCAATGTCGAAGTCGTCTTCGATCCGCCCTGGTCCCTCTCCCGTGTCACCCCCGACGGCAAAAAAACCCTCGGCCTGCCGTAGGTCACCTCTCGCAGATCGCCGTCTTTGCCCGTTGCTTTTTGGCCCGCAGGCCGGTATGCTCATTCCGTAATTCGTCATGTCCGTCCGGGCAAACATCTGGCGTGTTCTGTTAACTGCGGGCTGTCTGTTCGTCCCGTGTTGGTTTGCCCATGCCGACGACACCAATCCACCCGTGATCGCGACTCCGCCCGCGACCGCCTCCGCTTCGACAACAAACCTTCCAACCACCGCCGCGCAACCCACTGACCCGGAGCGGTTCTTCAGTCAATACGCCAAAGCGACCGATCTCGTCCGCCAAAATGCCCGCCAGGAAGCCTCGGTCATTATGGATTTGCTCTGGCGCAACCTCAGCACTTCGCCATGGTTTGAGATCGCCCTCCTCAAGCACGCAGAATTGAACGAAGCGTCGAACCCCCAGGTCGCCGCGCAGGACTACGACGTGTTGCGCAAACGCGTCGAGAACGCGCCGTACTTCCAGGGGAACGCCGAGCGCGCCGCCGTGTTTCGCACCGCCCTGCTCGGCGCCGTGGGACGCGGAATCGATCGCCTCCACCTTCAGAGTGTCCGCGACGCCCTCGGCCGCTATCAGGCCCGCTACCATCAGTACCCCGAATCGCTTGTCAAACTCGCCATCTTCAACTACGTCGATATGGGAGACATCTACGATTCCGAGGGCCGTCTCTTCCGATATACCCCGACGGGGATCCAGTTCACGCCCACCATTTCCTATCAACGCTACGATCTGGCGTCGCTCCCGTCCGAACCCTTCTACGTGACCTCGCCAAAAATCAGCGGCACGACCCGCGTGGACGACAAGACCGTCAAATACGCCGCGGTCATTCTGGTGCCCGAACGCATTGATTGGCAATCGGTGGTCGAAGGCCAGACGCTGGGAGGTTACTTCGTTGCTTCGGTCGATCGCGGCGGCGCGATCGTCTGCACCACGGAGCGCATCCTCGTCCTGCCGGTCCCTCAATAAACAATTCGCGGTGCGCTCAATGCTTCACCCCTCTCTTTCTCACACCGAAACCGTTAGCCTGAGACCATAATGAAACTGACCTTCTACGGCGCCACGCGCACCGTCACCGGCTCGAAGTACGTCCTCCAGGCCAACGGCAAAAACATTCTTATTGAATGCGGCATGTACCAGGGCCGCGATGCCGACTGGAAACAACGCAACAGCCATCTGCCGTTCGACGCCTCTACCATCGACGCCATGCTCCTCAGCCACGCCCACATCGACCATTGCGGCATCATCCCCGTCCTTGGCCGCAGCGGTTACCACGGCAAAATCTATTGCACCGACGCCACCGCCGATCTCTGCCGCGTGATGTTGATGGACAGCGCCCACATCCAGGAACAGGATGCCGCGTACATCACCAAGAAAAACGCGAAAAAAGGTCTGCCGCCCGTCGCACCGCTCTACACGACTGCCGACACAACCGCTGTCCTCGGACAATTCCAATCGATCGGCTCCTACAACCAGCCCACCGCCATTACCGACGGCGTGACCGCGACCTGGCTGGACGCTGGCCACATGTTGGGTTCGGCCATGATCGTCATCGACATCGAAGAAGCCGGACGCAAGGTGCGCCTCGCATTCAGCGGCGACCTCGGTCGCGGCCACAACGATATCCTGAGCGACCCCGATCACCCGCACGATGCCGATTACCTGATTACCGAAAGCACGTACGGCGACCGCGTCCACGAGTCCCTGGACGACGTCAACGACCGCGTCTGCGCCATCGCCAATCGCGCCCTGGAGAAAAACGGGAAGATCATCATCCCCTCATTTGCCGTCGGACGCACTCAGCAGTTGCTCTATACGGCCTACCAGATCATCCAGAGCCGGTGCATCCCGCCGTTGCCGGTCTACGTGGACAGTCCGCTGTCACTGCAAGCGACCGAAGTCTATAAGCATCACTTCGAGAGCTTCAACCAGAGATTCCGCGACGTGATGATGAACGCCAGCAATCCCTTCAGCGCCGCCAATGTCCACTATGTCCAAAGTGTCGACGAATCAAAGGCCATCAACGATTTCCACAAGCCCTGCATCATCATCAGCGCCTCGGGCATGGCCGACGCCGGCCGCATTCGCCATCACATCAAAAACAACATCGAAGACGCTCGCAATACCATCCTCATCGTCGGTTGGTGCGCTCCACATACACTCGGCGCGCAACTCGCCTCCGGCCACAAAGAAGTCAGCATTTTCGGCGATCCCTACAAAGTCCGCGCCACGATTGAAACCATCGACGCGTTTTCGGGTCATGCCGACAAGAATGAATTGCGGGCCTGGGCCCAACAGGTGACCGGCGCGCTCCGCGGCATCTTTGTCATCCACGGTGAAGAAACCCCCGCGCTGGCGCTGGCCGAGACGTTGCGCACGCTGCACCCCAAGGCCAATGTGCGGGTCCCCGAGTTCGCCGAGTCCGCGGAATTGTAACTGCCTCGTGGTGTTTGGGGAAATAGAAAGGGCCGCGCGGTTGGCGTGGCCCTTCCAAAACTGAAACGACTTGTGTCCGTTTACAGGCTTTCTTTGAGTCCCTGTCCCGCGCTGAAACGCACGGTCTTGGACGCCTTGATCTGAATCGCTGCTCCCGTCTTCGGATTGCGACCCGCGCGTGCGGCCCGCTTGCTCACACGGAATGTGCCGAAGCCAACGATCTGCACCGGCCCGCCCGTCTGGCATCCGCGTTGAATCGAACGGAGCACGGCATCCAGCGCCCGTTCCGCTGCCGCTTTGCTGACTTCTTTCCCCATCTCCTTCTGCACGACATCAACCAACTGCGCTTTGTTCATGACTCCTCCTGGGTTGCGAATCGTTACATTGTCGCTGCTCGCGGCCGCAGCTTTACCCGCTGCGACCGCCCGTCTTGGTTTTTTCTGCCACAGAAGGCGGTTGCCGTCAATCAAATTCCCGCCGTCACAACCAGAGCAGCAGGGCTTGATCAGGAGAGCTCTTACGAACGAGAGGAGGGATCAGTCATCCAATTGAACGGCCGCCACGGCCGCCCACGCGATGGAAGCGGCGACCAGCAGCACCGACAACCACGGCATCGTGATTTTGGGATCGAGCGAAAGCAGGGCGGATGCGTCGAGTGGCGGCAAGCTCTCCCACGGCAGCCATCGGATCGCCAGCGCCGCCCCAATCGCCGCGGCCCCAAGCAAAACTATGGGTTGCAGCCAGGAACGACGGCGACGCGGCGGCAACGCGGCCATCACCCGGGCAGTGAAACCGCCATCATCCACGTAGTTGTTCTGCTCGCGCAACAGCGTGTCCAGCGGGTCCTTTTCTTCAGGCGCGTTCATAATCTTGATAGCCAGCCAACCACCGTTTCAGTTTCTCTTTGCCCCTCAGCACGTTGGTCTTCACCGTCCCGAGTGGGCACTCCAACACCTGCGCCGCTTCCTCATGCGTCAAACCATTCTGGCAACACAACACGATGGCCGCCCGCTCACCGGAATGTAACCTCTTCAACGCGTCGGTCAAGTCCAACCGCAACTGGCTGACCGACTCCCGGGCGGGTTGCGCCGCTCCGGCCTGCGATTCTTCGATCTCGTCCAACGCCAGCTCTTTCCTCTGGCGGGCAACGCTCCGAAACTCGTTGAAGGCAATCCCGAACAGCCACGTCGAGAACTGCGCGCTGCCGCGATAGGTATGCAATTTTCGCCACGCTTTCACAAATGTCTCCTGCGCCAGATCGTCCGCCAAATGCATGTCCCCGCGCGTCATCCGCGCCAGAAACGCGCGCACGGGCGACTGGTACCGCCGCACCAACTCGGCGAAGGCGTGCTGGTCTTCGCGCGTCAGGACCCGGGCAATGAGATCGGCGTCGGTCACGGACACGCGTTATTGTTTGGGCGGTTGTGTGTTTTTCTGATGTTGCCATTCGACCAGCCAAGTAACCAGAAACGCCACGCCGATAAACAACACGATCCATCCGCCCTTCTTGTCACCGCCGTGACCCGCTATCAACAGGGCCGCGCCAATTCCCGCCAAAACCAGTCCGGGGAACAAACCGCTCTTGCGCGTCAGGTTCTGCGCAATGCCAGGGGGACGCCTGCTCCTCAATTCCGCAACCAATTCGGGAGTGACGGGCATGCCCTTCTCAATCATCGCTCGGATGGTTTCATGCGCCAGCTTGGTGCGGCGATGCCCGAAATACCCGGCCAGGGCGACAATGGCCACGACCATGACGAACGGGCTGAGGATTGAGACGATTCCCATCACATTCCTCATTCCCTCCCGATGTCGCAGGTACGATGGCAACTCAACGTCTACAGGATTCGGCCCGCCGATATGAACGCCGGTCTCGTCGATCCGCACATCGGAATTTCCACCGCCCGACCGGCTCTTCGCATTCAGGTTGGTCTGCGCCGCGGGAACATTGGTTTCCACCACCGGCGCGGACGCCGCGACCACGCCGTTACTCGGCACTTCATCCGCGTACACCGTCACCGCCGCCCGCGCTTGTGCTGCGCCGATCGCCAGCGCAATCAGGGCGACCGCGATGATCCTCATAAATGTGTAAGTCTTCTTCATTGGCTCCTCCGCTTGTTTCCCAGTGTGACGCATTGAAGTAGCGATTTGGATTCAAAAATCGTTGCGGCACAGTCCCGTCGCCAAAGAGAGTGCGGGATTCGCGCGCGCCAGGCTTCTACACCCACAGCTGGCGATCCAGCGTGCGGTACTGGATCGCCTCGGAAATGTGCTGGGACTGGATGCCCTCCGCACGGTCGAGGTCGGCAATGGTGCGCGAGACCTTGAGGATGCGGTCGTAAGCGCGGGCGCTGAGATTCAACTCCGTCATCGCCATCTTCAACAACTGCTGGCATTCGCCGTCAAGCTTGCAGAATTCCTTGATCTCCTTCGGCGCCATCCGCGCGTTCGTGTGACCGAACCGCGTCCGCTGGATGTCCCGCGCGGGCTCCACCCGTTCCCGAATCTTCTCCGACGTTTCGCCGGTCGCCTCGCCCGCCATCTCCTTGTACTTCACCGACGGAACTTCGACGTGGATATCAATGCGGTCGAGCAACGGCCCGGAAATCTTGTTCCGGTACTTCGTGATCATATTTGGGGAGCAACGGCACTCACGTTTCGGATCGCCATAAAATCCGCACGGACACGGATTCATGGCGGCGACGAGCATGAAGTTGGCGGGAAACGTCATCGTCCCCGTGGCGCGCGAAATCACCACCCGCCCTTCTTCCAGCGGTTCGCGCAACGCTTCGAGCACGTCACGGTGGAATTCGGGCAGTTCATCCAGGAACAGCACTCCATTGTGCGCGAGGCTGATTTCGCCGGGCGTCAGATTCGCCGTGCCGCCCAACAGACCGGCGTTGCTCGTCGTATGATGCGGCGCACGAAACGGTCGTGTCGCCACCAACGCCTGACCTTTGGGCAGCAACCCCAGTATGCTGTGAATCTTCGTCGTTTCGAGCGCCTCCTCGAGATTCGAGTTCGGCAGGACCGTTGGCACGCGTTTCGCCAACAACGTTTTCCCGCTGCCTGGCGGCCCGATCATCAAAATGTTGTGGCCGCCGGCCGCGGCAACTTCCAGCGCCCGCTTGACGTGTTCCTGCCCCTTCACATCGATGAAGTCGACGTCGTAATTGCGCTGTTGCTGGAAAATCTGCGACGGATCTTCGCGGAGCGGGTGTAACTCGCGTTTGCCCGCGAGGAATTCGGCGACCTCGCGCAGGTTCTTGGCCGGATACACGTCGACACCCTGCACCACCGCCGCTTCCGGCGCATTGTCGGCGGGAACGATCAACCCGCGCTTCTTCTGCTCGCGCGCGCAAATCGCAATCGGCAGCACGCCGTTGACGCTCCGCACCTCGCCGCTCAGTGCCAACTCGCCCACAATGGCGAACTCCTCGAGATTCGGCGCGATAATCTGTTCATTCACCGCGAGAATCCCGATGGCAATGGGAAGATCGAAACTCGGACCCTCCTTTTTCACGTCGGCGGGCGCCAGATTAATGGTCGTCCGACCCATCACGTACTTGAACCCGCTGTTCTCGATCGCTGTCTTCACCCGGTCCCGCGACTCCTTCACCGCCGCGTCGGGCAAACCCACGATGATCACCGCCGGCTGCCCCCAACCCGCGTTGACCTCGATCTCGATGGGATAGGAATCAATGCCCAGAACCGCCGCCGAATGAACTTTGGCAAGCATCCTCAATTAATAAACAAACACACTGCACAAGTCGAATGCGTTTTGCAGACCCTGTTTTGGCAGTCACGGAGAGCCACGTCAGGGCTGTGGCAGGTGCACGTAGGTCGCGCCCTCTTGGACGGGCGTCGTGCCGGGCTTGAAGTCGTTCCCGGTCAGCCCGATCTCCGGTGCCGGCGTGCCGCTCGTGCCGATGAACACCGCTGTCCCCGCATCCGGCCGCGCACCGGCGACGTACACATTTCGGCATTTCTCAAGGCCGATGGCTCCCAGCTTCCCGCCCGACGAACCCCCAGCAAAACCTTCGATGGAAAGGTCTTCCACCCGCCCACCGTAGATGGCGTGTCGGTCCTGTGGCGGTTCCGGCGTGTCCCAGACAACGTGGATGTCGCGCAGATTCAGTCCGTGCACGTTATCGAAAATCATCGCGGACGGTACCTCGGCGTAATCCGTCTCGGGCGTGGTGCGGCGAATCTTGCTTGCGCTCACTCCTCGCGGTTTGTGTTCCTTGTCGATAGCCTCGAATCCGGTCATGCGCATCAGAACGTTGCGGAAGCTGATATTCTCCAGTGGACGCTCTGGCGGTCCGCCGACCAGGACGCGGCCCTTGCCACGAATGTGAATGTCGCTGAAGCTTACGTCGCGAATCCGGCCCAACGCCGAGCCTTCTCCGCGCTGTTCGAGGTCGAGGAAAATCGGGTATGACACCCAGTCGCGCTGGCCACCGGTCTTTTCGTTCTTGAAGGCGATCGAGGTGTCGATGGTGATGTTGGCAAAATTGATCCCCTCCACCAGCGCGCCGTCCTTGATATACATCGCCAAGCCGTAATGCGAACCCGAGACGACGCAGTTGGCGAACGTGCAATCGCGGAAATCACCCCAACTGGCCGTGCCGAGCTTGATTGCCGATTGGGCGCTGATGAGGACGCAATTGTCCACCGTAACCCGTTCGCAAGGCAGCGCCGTCGACTCCCCCGGGCGTTTGTCCGTCTTGAGGCAAATCGTGTCGTCGCCGCTTTCGATGTAGCAATCCGAGATCATCACGTTCCGGCTGGAATCAGGGTCGATGCCGTCGGTGTTCGGGCCGCGCAGGTCAGTGATCATGGACACGCCATGGATGAACACCCCGTCGCATTCCCACGGTCGGATCCCCCATCCCGGCTGGTTGCGGATGCGCACGTCGCGAATATGTACATTGTGGCAGCCGATGAGTTCGATCAACGGGCTGGGACGCGGTTCCTTCGCCTTGAACTTCGCATCCCAAAACGCGTCACCATTACCGTTGATGGTGCCGTCGCCTTCGATGGCGACATTTTCTGCATCCTGGGCGAAGATGAGATGATTGGTGCTGTAGTCCGCTATATTCCGGCTGCCCCACAACGTCGCGCCCGGCGCAAGATGCAAGGTCACATTGTTCTTCAGAAAAATTGTTCCCGCCAGGAAATTACCGGGCGGAAGATAGACGACGCCGCCCCCGGCCTGCGTGCAGGCATCGATAGCTTTTTGGATGGCGGCGGCATCGTTGGTCTGTCCATCGCCTTTTGCGCCATACGAAGTCACGTCGAAGGTGGAATGGGGTAGGTCAGCGGCGATGACCTTCGGTGGTGCGAGAACGCCGGCAACAGCGAAGGCGAAAACGATGGCGGGGTGAAACCTGACCAACATGGCGCGTCTTGTAACCGAAACGCGGCCGCAAGTCGAATACGTTGTGCGGGTGACAAAGACGAAACCGGGAGCAGCGTCGAAAGGCGGTTGCCTCCCGCGATCGGTTATTGTGAAACCAGCCCAAGAGCGTCGGTGGTGAAATGCCACTGGTTTCCAGGCACGATCGCGATGTTGTGCTCTCCAACTCGCTGTCGTTCAACCAGATCAACGCGCCACTCTGCGACGGCCCATTCACGCTCGTTTCGCAAGAACCAGTCTTGCTTACTCGCAAAACCTTCCCCGTTACAGCATCTGCAAAGATAGATAATGAGGTGGTCCTTGCAGCATTGTTTGGCTTGTCGGCTGTTGTAATCGCTCCTTACCGCGGCGCGGAATCGCCCTTCTTGTCAGCCAGACGGCTGTCGGATACACTCGGCTCGAAGAATACCGAAACGTGGGGAGACCCCAGACGAAACAACTGCGCACAGACGCCGATTGGCTGACGTTGGTCAAACTGTTGGTGGGGCTCACGTTCATCGCGTACCTGCCGGCCCTGCGCGGCGGGTTCGTTTTTGATGATGGCCCGCTCATCATCATGAACCGGCTGGTGCGGGCGCATGACGGACTTTATCGCTTCTGGTTTACGACGGAAGCGTCTGATTATTATCCGCTGACCGGGAGCTTCTGGTGGCTCCAGTGGCGGGTATTTGGCTACCATGCCATCGGGTACCACGCGGTCAATATCTTGTTGCACACCGCCAACGCCATCCTGGTGTGGGTGATCTTGTTACGCCTGAAGATCCCAGGAGCCTGGCTGGCCGGACTGGTCTTTGCGCTTCATCCGGTAAACGCGGCCACGGTGGCCTGGATCAGCGAACAGAAGAACACGCTGTCGATGCTGTTCTCCGCGGTGGCGATTCTCCTGTACTTGCGATTTTACGAAGATGGTCGATGGCGGTGGTATGGTTTTTCGCTGGCGGCGTTTCTGCTGGCGTTGTTTAGCAAGACAGCGGTTGTCATGCTACCCGTGGTGCTGCTGGGTTGCGTGTGGTGGGTGCGGGGGCGGCTGCGGTGGAAGGACCTGGTCTGCAGCGCGCCGTTCTTCGTCTTTTCCCTGGCGTTGGGATTGGTGACCATCTGGTTTCAGCACCATCGGGCTTTGCAGGGGCATCTGGTTCGGAGTGACGGTTTTCTTGCCCGCCTGGCCGCGGCGGGATGGGTCCCGTGGTTTTACCTGTACAAGACGTTCCTACCGGTCCATCTGACCCTGATGTATCCGAAGTGGTCGATCGACGCTTCGCGCTGGGTTTCGTACCTGCCGGGAGCGCTGTTGTTCCTTTGTTTCCTGGTTTTTTGGCGGGAGCGCAGGACGTGGGGACGTCCGCTGTTATTCGGGCTGGGGTATTTTGTCGCCACGCTTGTTCCGGTGTTGGGATTCTTCGATCAAGGCTTTTACAGCTACTCGCTGGTGGCCGATCACTGGCAGTACTACTCCATCGTCGGCGTCATTGCCCTGACGGTTGCCGCCGGGGAAGAGGTATTCCGGCGGATCGGCGACCAGCATCGTTGGTGGGGAATGGCCGTCGCCGTCGGGATGTTGGCGATGCTGGGTGCGGCAACCTGGCAGCGCGGTTGCGTATACGCCTCCGAGGAAACGCTCTGGCAGGATACCGTGTCCAAGAACCCGCAGGCATGGCGTGCCTACATCAACCTCGGGGCCGCCCTGAAGCAGGCCGGTAAACTGGAAGCTGCGGTCGGATGCTTCGAGCAGGCGCTGCGCCTCCAACCGGATTCAGCGGAGGCGCACAACGATCTCGGAGATGCGTTACGGCAACAGGGACAGATGCCCGAGGCGATCCGTCACTTCGAGCAGGCGTTGCGGATCAGGCCCCAGTATGCCGAGCCCCACGGCAACCTGGGGAATGCGTTGGCACAGCTCGGCCGAGACCAGGAGGCGATCCGTCACTTCGAGCAGGCGTTACAGATCAATCCCGACTTCGCCGAGGTGCACAACAATCTCGGTAATGCTTTGCTGCGGCAAGGAAAGATACCAGAGGCGATCGAGCACTACCAGCAGGCCCTGCGGATCTATCCCGATTTCGCCGAGGCGCATCTCAATCTGGCGATCGCGCTCGAGAAGGCGGGACGGGCACCGGAAGCAATCGAGCAGTACCAGCAGGCACTGAAACTCAAGCCCGATCTGACCGAGGCAAGATACGCCCTGACGCGGCTGCTGGGGCTGCGGGCAGTAGTCCAGTAAGCGGCAGAGCAACCAAGAAAGTGTCCATGTTCGACACCGGTTTCCCCGTGAGGTGACGTTGGCTTAGAGCGCCTAACAAAACCCACTGTTTGTTGTAGCCGCGGCGCTCTGTCGCCGCGCCACCTTGGATTTTTAGGGCTTCCGACACACGCCGACAGAGCGGCGTGGCTACAGAATCTGGTTTTGTTAGGGGTTCTAAGCCGAAATAGGCCGAATAAAGCCCCCGGTCCAACGTCTCGCCCAAAAACAAACGGGTCGTCCCGAAACCGGGACGACCCGTAAGGATGAAACCAATCTCAACTACGCGCTAGGAACGGCGGCGACGAATCGCCAACAGTCCCAGCAATCCCATACCAGCCAGCATGAACGCCGACGGCTCGGGAACAATCGATGTCACCGTGAACTCCGGAAGTCCGCCACCAGCCAGACCGGTGCTGGGGTATACTGACACGAATCCATAAACATTCACGGGGCCAGTCGGAACCGCTTGGCCACCCAACGCGGCGGCTGTCGAGTAGGACGAGGTCCAGTCATAATCCGCTATGGAACCCGTGCCGTCCGTGAGCGTGTAATTCCCGTTGCCCTGCGTTTCCAAGGGGAAGACAGTCGACAAGGTGCCGCCACCCGAGAACGTGACGCCTGCGAGCTCGATATAATAGCCCGACACGTTCGAAGCCAACGCGGCAGTGTTGAGCGCATTAATCGAGAGAACCGTTGGCGCAAATGACGCCGTCGAATTCCCTTGGGAGGTCAGTTGAACGTAGTTAGTGGAACCGTATGGCTCAAGCTCCGGGAGCGAGTGATACAGTTGATATGCGCCGCTCACGGCGATACCATCGCCCACGGTGGGGGTCGTATCGGTGGGGCCGTACGGGGTGCCCAAGCCCGCAAGGGCGCTCTTCGCGACGTAAGTTACCATCGACCCGGTTTGATCCTGAGCCGTGAACACCCAAGCGGTGTAATTCTTCCCACCGACCGAGCCGGGCGCTGACAAGATCGCCGTGATAACCGGATAGTTATTGGCATCGTAGCCCACTGCGTCCGAGTTGTTGTACACGGCGGGCGTGTTGTAGCCCTGTCCCTCGATGTCGCTGGCGGACTCGGCGTACACCTTCACGCCCGATAACGCCACCGCCACCCCAACTACTCCCAGAAATAATACACTTTTCCTCATGATATACCCTTTCGTGGATTTGGTTGTTTCGCCTTTAGAAATCCTCATTCCCTACCCTTTCTTCTCGCTATTGTTCTTCAGCTCTCACCGCGCCCCCCTCGCTAAGGAGGCAACCTTCCCTATCCCATGGCCCCGATCATATAGAACCGCGTTTTTTTTGCAAGACTTTTCTTTCACAAAATGCGTCAAGAAGCCGCGCCAAACATGTGCCGACTGTGTGTCAACCACTCCTGTTCCAAGGTGGTAACCTGCCTGATTTCCTGTAAAATCATGGGTTTCTAGGCCGGGTAGCCTCAATTTGCCCAGTTTTCGAGTGCCGGATACCGATTCTCCACAGATCGAAAAGAATCTCTTCCGGTGGATCCTGCTCACGTACCCGTCTCTGCCCGAGGAAATACCCATGATTTCCAGCGTGCGGCGGACTGGTCGCGTTCTTGGATTCGCGCCTTTCCGCGGGCCGGTCAATCGTATAGGGTTGACGGAGTACGGGTAGTTTCGCGCGTCAAATTGTGAAACAATGGTGCCAAGGGCCTCAATCCATTCGATTATCTGAAGGATTTGTTCACGCGCCTGCCTTCGGCGAAGACCACACAGGTCGGGTAGTTCACGCCGCGCGTCTGGGCCAGAGCGAAAGCGAAAGGGAAAATGATTGCTCTGCCAGCTTAAACAAGTCGGCGGACAGTCGATCTCAAACTCCCGTTTCCAACTGATACGCCGTACCGGTTGCGTGCTCCACATCTGGATACCCTGCGGGTGCCCCGTCCATGCTTCCCGAAGAATTCCGGTGCCAAATGCCCCTTCATGCAGCAGGCCGTCACTGGGGCCGAGAGCATCGCTTCCACGCTCCCATGACAGATTCCTCTCTCATGGGTTGCGGGAATCCGTCACATTCTTGGGCTCGTAATAAGCGCGGTCCGCCCGGTAGAGTTCCAACCGCATCTCGATGTTGCTGGCCAACTGTGTTTGCGCGGTGGAATCAGCCAGTTGAATGGCCTTCTCTGCCGTGCCGACGGCATCGTCGAATCGACCGGCGGTCGCATACGCGGCAGCCAAGGTATCAAGATATGTAGCCACTCGATTCTCAGCAAGCCTGCACGCCCGCTCGGCCAGCACCACCGCCCGAGCAGGGTCGGCGCTTTCAGTTGACACATGTGTCGCCAGCAACCAAGCGAGATTGTTCAGTGCCTGGGGATAATCTGGTTTGATACGGAGCGCCTCCTCGTATTGCTCCGCGGCCTCTGGGTCCTTACCCATCTGCTTTAGCGCGAGCCCCAGATTGTGGTGCGCCTCAGCGTTATGAGGCTCGATTCGTAGCGCGCGCTCGTACTGCCCGACCGCCTCCTGCAGCCTGCCAACGCGGGCCAAGGCGACCGCCCAGTTGTAGTGCGCCAGCCAATTATTCGGATTTTGTGCCACCGTATCTCGCCAGAGAGTTTCTTCGGCGGCATATACGCGACTGCGCTGCCATGTTGCCGCTCCCAGCACCGTCAGCACCGCCGTGGCGGCCACCGTTCCCCAATAACGGCGCTGGCTGCCCATTCGGCGGCAAACCACCGCCCCCCCGCCTATCGCCAAGGCGATGGGGCCGACGATCGAATAGTATTGCCAGTGGTCGGCCACGAACGACTGCCGATAAAAGGCTTGGTCGAAGAACCCCAATACGGGGAAGAACATCACCACAAAATACCCCAACGCGAATAACAAGGGACGTCCCCAGGCCTGGCGCTTCCACCAGAAGAGCGTCAGACATCCCACCAGGGCCATTCCCGGCAGATAGGAAATCCAAACTGAAGGGTCGATGTCCCACTTCGGATAAATCACGCTCAGGTTGAACGGCAGAAAGGCCTTGTACAGGTAAAACCAAGGCGCCCAACCAGCCAGTGCCAGGTGAGAAGGAAAGCCATCCGTTCGGGTCGTGTGTCCCCCCAAATCCCGATTGTATTCAAACCAGATCGTCACTAATCCCATGACCACTGAAAGGACGAAGAACGGTGCGCTGCGGAGGAGGTCTGGCCGCCGCACCCGGCCGCGCAACCACCACACACACCCCAGCAGGACCACGGGCAGCATGACCACCGCCGTCTTGCTGAACAGCGCCAGCAGAAAGGCCCCCAACGATAAACCGTACCATCGCCAGCGACCGTCTTCGTCGAACCTCAAGTACAGCAGGATCGCCACCGCGTAAAACAGCATTGAGAGTGTATTCTTCTGCTCACTGATCCACGCTACCGTAGCCACGTTCACCGGGTGAATCGCAAACACCAGTCCGGCCAGCCAGGCTCCCGGAATCTTCAGGCGCCGTAGAACCATCCACACCAAGACGGCATTGATGGCGTGCCACAGCACGTTGACCGCGTGGTACCCCGGCGCGCTCTTGCCCCAGAACCGCCACTCCAGCCAGCACAAACTCCAGGTCAGCGGATAGTAATTCGCCGATTCTGTCGTCAACCATAACCGATAAAGCCCGTCACCGGCTTGGATCATCCGGTTGCCCGTGATCAGGGTGTCATCGTCCCAAATGAACCCGCCGCGCATTGCGGGAATGTAGACCATAACTGTCAATAGGATGATGGCGGCGGCGCCTGCGGCGGGGGATTTCCAGATGTTCTTCATTGCCTTCGTCAGACCCGTAATAGCCCGCGCTGTATGGCACACGTCAAGTCAAGAATGGCAGATTTCTCAATGTGCATCGATCTCCGCGAGACCCGTCCGTGCGCGAGGACTCGTGCACAACACCTGGATGCAGCGAGTTCCTCAAAGCATTCGGAAGAACTCTCTGCGGGGATCGTGGTTCGTCCTTGGGGCCGTGAGCATCGCTTCCACACGCCCATGACGGATTCCTCCCTCATGGGTTGCGGGAATCCGTCGCATTCTTGGGCTCGTAATAGGCGCGATTCGCCCGGTAGAGTTCCAACCGCATCTCGATCCTGCTGACCAACTGTGTTTGCGCGGCGGAATCAGCCAATGGAATGGCCTTCTCTGCCGTGCCGACAGCATCGCCGAATCGGCCGGCAGCGGCATACGCGGCGGCCAAAGTATCCAGATACGTAGCCACCCGATTGTCAGTAAGCTTGCACGCCCGCTCGGCCAGCGCCACCGCCCGAACAGGATCCGCGCCTTCCACCGGTGCCTGCGTTGCCAACAGCCACGCGAGATTATTCAGTGCCTCGAGATAATCGGGGTCGATGCGCAACGCCTGCTCGTACTGCCCCGCGGCCTCGGGTACCCTGCCCATCCTCTTTAGGGCGAGCCCCAGGTAGTTGTATGCCTCGGCATCATCAGGCTTAACCCGCAACGCCTCCTCGTAGTGCCAGACTGCTTCCGGTATCTTGCCCGTTCGTTCCAGGGCGAGGCCCAGACCCGTGTGTGCCACCGCGAAATTGGGGTTAAGCTGCAGCGCGTGTTCGTACTGCCCGATGGCTTCCTGTAGCTTGCCAGCGTGCAAAGAGACATTTCCAAGATTGCCGTACGCCTCGGCATCATCCGGCTTGAGCCGCGCCGCCTTCTCGAACTGCCCGATGGCTTCCTGTGCCTTGCCTGCCAGCGATAAGGCAACTCCGAGATTGTTGTGTGCCATGTACGCGCCCGGATTCCGCGTCACGGTATCTTGCCACAGCGTCTCCAGGTTCTGATAGACATAGGTTCGCTTCCACGTGGATACTCCGAGTGCCAGCAGCACGATCGCCGCAACCATCGCGCCAGCATATCGGGCCACGGAACCGGTGCGCTCACACAGAACGGTTCCACCACCAGCGGCCAGGGCGATAATCCCTATGCTGGCCAGATATTGAAAGTGGTCGGCGACAAAAGAGTAACGAAAGTAGAATACGTCGAAGAATCCCAACACGGGCAATAAGGCCGCGAGAAAGAACCCGCCTCCAAACAACACTGGTCGACACCAAACCCGCCTGCGGAACTTCCATAACGTCACACTGACCGCCACCAGTCCGACCCATGCGGCCCACGATGACCAGGATAACGCGCCCACATCCCAACGCGGATACACAAATGTCAAACCCGCCGGCCACAGCACCTTCCCGGCGTAAAACCAGATTGCTCTCCCGGCGACGGCCAGCCGATCCCCCGGTCCTAATTGCCATTGCGCTATGCCGGCCCTCATGACATGGCCACGCTGCTCGATGATCGTCAACAGGGACATCCCGACAGCCAACCCAAAGAACGGGGCGATCCGGAGGAGGCTGCCACGCCGCCAGCGTCCGCGTTCCCACCAGGTACACAATAGCAGAACAAGCGGCAGCACCACGGTGGACGGTTTGCTAAGCATGGCAGCAGCGCCGAACGCCAACGCGAGCGCGTACGAACCCCGTTTGTTGTCGGCCTCGAACCTTAGAAAGCACAGCATGGACAGGAAAAAAAAGAAACCGGATTGGATGTTTTTCAATTCGGTCACCCACGCCACCGACTCGACGCCGACGGGATGTACGGCCCAAAGCGCGGCGGCGAGCCACGCGCCCGGGACCCGCAAGCGCCGCAGCAGGGTCCACAACAGCACGGCATTGGCTGCCTGCAACGCGATGTTCACCGCGTGATACGGCAGCGGATGCAACCCCCAGAGGCGGCGTTCGACCCAGAATGTGGTGAGCGTGAGCGGGTAGTAGCGCGATACGGCCAGCGACGACCAAATCCGCTTCAAACCCTCGACGGAAAGCATCGCCGGATTCTTTGTGAAATGGTCGTCATCATCCCAGATGAACCCGCAGCGAAGGGCCGGGAGGTACACCACGATCGTCAGGAGCACGATTAGGACGGCATCAACGAGTGATTTTCTGGCCTTGATCATCGTGTTATTGGCCGCTTCGGTTTTCGCGACGGAAGATTGGGCCTCGGTGATGACGCCAATACCGGGAAACCGCATCCGCAGTTCTTCCAGCGATCCCCAAAGCTTGGCGATCCGGTCGCCTGATCTTGGCTATTTGCTCCATCTCCGCCGACTCGCTCTCTTGGTTCCCGAGCTCCGCATTTGTGTACTGTCCGTCCAATCTCGCCTTCCTTTAGCCAACTCCTCCCGTCAGGTATTCGTTCGCTCCTTCTCCTACCAGAATGAGTGGCCGACCACTTTCTGGCTCAGGCCACCAGCCGCACGCGGTGCAGCGGGCGGGCTCAGCATTGCCATCCTTGTTTAAGCCGTCCCCTCAGGGACCAATCTCAACATTCGTACTCCGTCAAGTGGATACGGTCAATCGCCCCCTCTGCGATCCCGTCCCTCTTGTTGACGGTTCCGCAATCGCGCGAGGGCATCTTTGGCGGCCGTTAGATCCGGTCGAATTTTCAAAGCCTGCTCGTAGTGCTCGATGGCCTCCGGTATCCGGCTTTGTCCGCGCAGAGCGTATCCGAGGTCCATGTGTGCCTCGATGTCATCGGGCTTGAGTTTCAGCGCGTCCTCCCACTGCTGCATGGCTTCGGGCACCCTCCCCGCTTGGGCCAGGGCAACCCCCAAATTGACGTGCGCTTGGGGGTCATCGGGGTCGAGCCGCAACGCTTCCTCGTATTGCGCTGTCGCATCCCGCACATCGCCCTGTCTCAACAGAGCGTTTCCAAGGTTCAGGTGTGCCTCGACAGAATCCGGGTTGATTCGCAGCGCTTGCTGGTACTGCGCGATGGCCTCCGGCAGTCGGCTTAACCGGTCCAACACAAGCCCCAGTGTCAGATGGGCCCGCCACATTCGCGGCGCGATTCTGACATCCCGTTGTGCATAGTCGAATGCCTCACCGGCCTTCCCATGATCCAACAACATCATTGCGAAAAACCGATTGGCCTCCTCCGAGTCCGGTTGCGCCGCGACGACGACTCGCAGCAGCGCTTCGTCGCTCTGCCAAATCGGTATCAGGCCACGGGTGCGAACGACGAGCGCGCACAGGGAGCCCGCCAGCAGGCCGATCAGCGCGGTGCGTGCGACGGTCGTTGTCGAATGCCGCCACAGCCACACCACCACTCCGCCTGCCAACAGCAGCAACGGTAGCATCGCCACGTACGCGTACCGCTGTGCCACCGCTTGGGCACCCACTTGTATCAGCCCGGAGACGGGAAGAACCAACATCACGTAGGCTCCCCAAGTCGCTGCTAGCATCGGCAGGCGTCGTCTTTCAATCACAGCCACTGCTGTCATCATGACAACACTCAGTACCGACCCCAATACCGGCCACTGGTCGAGCGACAAGCCCCCGTGAATCGGGTTGTTGGGCGACAGATACACCGGCCAAAGCAGCTTCAACGGATAAAATGTCAGGCTCTCGAACATCAGGAATACACGTAGTGACAGCGGGACCGCCGCCACCGGAGCCATCAGACCGCCCTCACGTGACTCGAAGAACATCGTCAGCAAGCCCGCCGCGCCCGCGAGGGCAATCATCGCTGCCTTCTCCCACACCAACCGGCCCCAACCCAATTGCCCGGCGCGCCGGAGCGGATAATAGTCCATCGCCAGCATGACAAACGGAAACGATACCGCCATCGGTTTGCACAACAGTGCCAGCACGAACAATACCCATACGACCCACCGCCGTCGGCCCGCAGCGTACGCCCACAGACAGCCGATTCCAAACGTCGCGCACAGCAGTTGCGTCCGTCCCGACATCCATGCCACCGACTCCACTTGCAAGGGGTGAACCGCGAATACCATCGCAACCCACAACGCCATCAACAGCCGTTCACCGATTGTCAGGGATGTCGCTCCCAACAGCGTCCACAGAAACCCGAACACGAGTGCGGCATTGAGTGCGTGCAGGAACACGCTCGTCGCGTGGTGCCCCGCCGCATTCTTTCCCCAAATCTGGTAATCCAGAACGTGGGACAAGCGAGGCAGTGGGTGATAGTACGGGTTCGTGGACGTAAACGCCCACTTCACCGCGCTCCAAGTCAGGCCATTCCACCGCACCGACTGCTGCAGGTATTCGGCATCATCCCATCGCAGGAACTCGCCTTCCACGCTTGGCCAGTGCAGCCAGAGCGCTCCAGCAAAAACCACCAGAGCCACTCCAACCAACGTTTTCCGGCTGACAGTCATGCAAACGAATCCAATCACACGTCCTGCCCACACGCAATCGAGAACGCTTCCGTCGTTTCGCGCTTGCCCAATCGCGCGCCGTCAGGAAATAAGGACATTGGGGCCGGGCGAATGCGTGGGAGGGAAGCGGCCAGTCTTGGGGTGCAAGCTCGTGGGCTTCACTGACCTGCCTGCAGTCGTGTCAGCGCGTTTCTCGCCGGGGCAAAATCCGGACGGAGCTTCAGTGCCTGCTCGTAGTGCTCCATGGCCTCCGCCGTGCGGCCCAGCTTCTCCAATGCAAGCCCCAGATTGAAATGCGCTTCGACGTAATCGGGTTTGCTGCGCAGGGCCTGCTCATATTGCGCAATGGCTTCCGGCAGTTTTCCCATGCGCTGGTAGATGGCTCCAAGGTTGCTGTGTGCCTCGGCATAATCGGGGTTGATCCGCAGCGCTTCCTCGTAATGGGCCATCGCCTCCGGTCCCTTGCCCTGCGTCAATAGAGCGTTGCCGAAGTTGATGTGCACTTCGGCATTATCGGGCCTGAGCCGCAACACCTCTTTGTAATGTCGGATGGCATCGGCGTCCCTGCCCAGTTTTTCCAATGCCACCCCGAGATTGAGATGGGCCTCGGCGTAATCGGGGTTGAAGCGCAGGGCCTGCTCATACTGCTTTATTTCCTCCTGTGGCTGCCCCCGCCGCCTGAGCAGTAGGTAGGCTAGATTGAAGTGCGCTTCGGCGCAATACTCGACGCTCACTAACAGATTAAACGCTACCGAGAAGCCCAGCATCAGGCCCCAGCCACAGCGTGCCGCACGCCGCCGGACCGGCTTGTCAGCCAGTGCGCGCTCCAAACTCAAGATTCCAATCACCGCTAACAACACCAATGCGGGCAGGAAGTCCACCTCGTAGCGGATGATCGCGCTCCAGAAGAGGCCAATGGTCAACGCGCAGATCCCAAAAAGCAGGGCCGTGGCCGTCGCAAACCAGCGCAAGGTCGAGGCCGCCTGGTCCGACCGGCCCCGCCATGCCAGCGGGACAGCCAGCGCCACCCACACCAGCGGGATGCTGGTCAAGACGCCAAACGGATGCTCGACGCGTGCATGGCCCACGGGCAAAGGTGGCACAGTGATGTCATGTACAAAGGGAAACCGACTGCTCCAGTGCGCCGGCTCCAGAAAATAGACCCGGAAATTGAACCAGAGATAACGCAGACTGAACAATTGACGCGTAACCTGGCGCTCACCGGCCAATTGGTAATGCTCTCCGAATTCAAGCGGATTATTGAATCGCAGGAGGTTGTACAGCATCAGCCCCAACCCGATGAGTATAATCGGGCCCGTTGCCGCCAGTAGCGAGACCCCAATCCGCCGCCGCTCATACCACGTCTGGGCCACCGGCACCAACAGGATAATCGCGCCAAATAGCAAGGAGGGGCGCGCTCCGACCGCCAGTCCGTACGTCGCGCTTGCCGCTGCCAACCACCAACACCGCCGCTCCGTCTCATGCAGGGCGCACCAGATTGCCCCGAGTGACAACATCGTCAGCATATACCCGCAACTGATCGCGACTTCGTAAACATCGGACTGCGGCAGTATTACCGGCACGACCGTCGCCAAGCCGAGCGCCAGCGCGCAAGCCGCCACCACCCCAACGCTCACTTCGGAAAAGTACCGCCGCCACACCGCACGCAGCAACGCAACACTGGCCAGAAAGCCGATGGCACAGAAGATCATCACAGCCTGTGTAGGAAAAAGGTACTCGCCGGTCAGCGCGACGAACGGCCAGAACAATATCAAGGCGGGCGTGACCCCGTGGTACAGGTAGAGCCGCCCCTTGTAGTAGCTCAGGTCATGTAACCTGTCGGGACCAAAACGGTACGGTTCACCAGCGTCCGGATCGTAGGGGTCAGCGAGGCGCGTGAGTCCGGGCGGCACCTCTTTTTTCAGGCTGAGCTGGCCGGCCTGGAAGCCCTCCACCAATTGATTGTAGTGAGCGTCGGCAGCCTGTTGGTCCGGCGTTGCCATGAAGCCGGAATAGGCCGCATACGCATAGACTCCAACGACCACGACACACACTGCGGCCAATACTCTCCACTCATTCTTCATCGCGCTGGCGGTCCCTTCTGGTTCGAGAGCAGCGACTCCCCCTTCTTGTAACAGGCGAAGTGGAGTCTAGCAAGATTTCGCATGAATCTTTGACGGAACCACACGGCGTCGCCCACACACAATCGAGAACACTCCCTGTGTTTCGGCTCGCGCAATTGCGCTGTCAGCATGCCCGGCTCCCCGGCGTTCCCGGCAAGACCGTCAAGAAGCTGGAGACTTGAGCTTGTCTAATACACGCCAGGAACCGTCCAGCCCTTGTGGTGCACGCTCATGGGACTTATTGATCTGCCCGCAGTCGCGCCAGCGCGTTTCTCGCCGGGGCAAAATCCGGGCGGAGCTTCAGTGCCTGCTGGTAGTGCTCGATGGCCTCCGCCGTGCGGCCCAGCTTCTCCAATGCAAGTCCCAAATTGAAATGGGCTTCGACGTAATCGGGTTTGATGCGCAGGGCTTGCTCATACTGCGCAATGGCCTCCGGCAACTTTCCCGTGCGTTGCAAAACAGCCCCGAGATTGCTGTGCGCCTCGGCATAATCGGGGTTGATCCGCAGCGCCTGCTCGTACTCCCCGACTGCCTCCGGCACTTTGCCCGTTCGAAGGAAGGCACTTCCCAAATTCACATGCGCCTCGACATAATCCGGATTGGTCCGCAACGCCTTCTCGTAGTGGTCGATTGCCTCAGCCGCTCGACCCACATTCTCCAACGCGACGCCCATGTTGTAGTGTGCCCCGGCGTCGTCGGGATTGATCCGCAGCGCCGTTTCGTAATGTCGGATGGCGTCGTTGGGCTTGCCCATCTTGACCAACGCCACCCCCCAATTGATGTACGCCGGCGCGAACCCGGGCTGGAGCCGCACCGCTTCCTCAAAGTGGCTGATGGCGTCATCGACTTTGCCCGCTGCGAGCAGCGCGCTCCCAAGGTTACAGTTCGTCTCGGGGATGTCCGGCTTGAGTCGGAAAGCCGCACTACTCTCAACCGTTGCTTCCGCCACCCTGCCCTGTCTGAATAACTCCTCCGCGAGATTGGTGTGCCCCAGCCAGCCCTGAGGGTTCTTGGCGACGGTGTCCCGCCAGAGCGTTTCCGGGTCTTGATAGATGCGCGCCAACTGCCAGGTCAACGCACCCAGCACAACCAGAAGCGCGCCCGACAGCGTGCGTCGCATAGCATGGCCCAGTTGCCACGCGTCGGCATGCCTGGATACGCCCCCAGCGAACAGTGCGATCAGGCCAATGCTGGCTACGTACTGGTAGTGGTTGGCCACGAACGAATAGCGGAACGTGTAAACAGGAATAAACCCTAATAACGGGGACAGAGTCGCCCCAAAGAAAACGACCGCGGCGACCGGGCCACGCCCGATCGCCTGGCGTCGCCACCACAGGAGCAGTGCGACAGCGACGCAGGCGATCAGCCATATGTACTGCCGTGGATCGTGCGGGTTGATTTCCCAGCGCGGATAAATGAATGTCAACTGCGTCGGCCAGGCGAGTTTTGCGGCGTAGAACCACAGCGCGTGGCTCGCAATCAGCAGCCGCCCCACAGCCCCGTATGAGGAACGAAGTGCCTCGCCGTAATTACCCGAGTGAGCTTCGCACCACATCGATAGCAAGCCAATCCCGACGCCGTAGCAGAAAAATGGCACAATTTGGAGGAATCTGCGCCAGCCAATCGGCTGCCTCCGCAACCAGAGCACGAGCAGCATCGCGGCGGGCAGTGTGCTGGCCGTTGTCTTACTGAACAACGCTGGCCCGTACAACAGCAACGCCAGTGCGTACAATCGCCACGGACGCGTGGTTTGTTTATCTGTGAACTTCATCCACGCCAACAATGTCAGCAGATAGAACAACGTCGACTGCGTATTCTTGAGCTCGGTAATCCACGCGACCGACTCGACGTTGATGGGATGAACGGCCCAGATCGCCGCGGCCAACCACGAGCCGGACAGCCCGAGTTTTCTCAGGACCACCCAGACAAGCAACGCATTTATGGCGTGCAGCAGGATATTGACAAAGTGATAGCCAGCCGGATTCAAGCCCCACAACATGTGCTCGAACCGGAGGGTGGTGTTGACCATCGGGAAATAAGCCGTATAGGGGTGCGCCGTAAACCAGATGCGGTTGAGCCCATCCGGTGCGGTCAGCAACGGATTCCGGGTGACGTAGACATCGTCATCCCAAATGTAGCCGCACCGCAGAGCAGGCAGGTACGCCACAAAGGTAAGCAGGAGGATGAGAGTCGCGCCAGCAGCGGGTGATTTCCACTCATTCTTCATCGTGCGGGTGGCCTCTTCTAAGTCGAGAGCAGTAACTATCCCTTCTTGTAACAGGCAACGTGCAGTCGGGCAAGATGGCGTTCGCGCCAAAGCCGCCAACAGGGTGGAGATTTGAGCTTGTCTAATACACGCTGGGAACCGTCCAGCCCTTGTGGTGCAAGCTCATAGGACTTATTGACCTGCTCGCAGTCGCGCCAGCGCCCTTGTGGCCGGAATGAAGTCCGGTTGGAGCTTCACGGCCCGCTCGTAGTGCTCGATGGCCTCTGGCGTGCGGCCCAGATTCTCCAAAGCCAGCCCCAGATTGAAATGCGCTTCGGTGTAATCGGGTTTGCTTCGCAGGGCCTGTTCATATTGCTGGACGGCCTCTGGCAGCTTTCCCATCTGCTGGTAGATGGCTCCGAGGTTGCTGTGCGCCGCGGCAGAATCGGGGTCGATCCGTAACGCCTGCTCGTATTGTTCGATTGCCTCCTGCGCTTTGCCCATTCGGAGCAAAGCATTTCCCAGGTTGACATGCGCCTCGGCGTAATCGGGGCTGAGCCGTAGCGCCTGCTCGTGTTGCTCCACTGCTTCCGACACCCTGCCCGCTTTCAACAATCCACTCCCAAGGTTGTTGTGCGCCTCGGCATCATCAGGCTTGAGGCGCACCGCCTGTTCGTAGTGCCACACCGCCTCCGGGAAGCGGCCCGCATACAACAAAGCCCCGGCGAGATGGGTATGAGCGCGTGCATTGTCCGGGCATTTGGCAACCGTATCATTCCAGATGGATAATTCGGTTCGATAATCCTCATTGCGCCGCGTCGTAAGAAATCCAAGCCCTACGGCTAGCGCCAGAAACACCGCCGTGCTGCGCCGCCGCACCATCCGGGCGTCAATCACCATCACACCCAGCGTCACCACCGCTGCCAACGGCAGGTACATCCGGTGTTCTGCCATCGGTTGGCCCACGAGAGGGACCACGCTGGAGGTCGGAGCCAGAATCAGGAAGAACCAGGCGCCAACAAGCCCGATGGCTGGCCGTCGCTTCAGTTCAACCAGCACGCCCGCGACCAAGACCGCCAACATCACCGCATGGGGCGCCACATCTCCCATGTGTCGTATCGGCACAAACTCGCCATAATCGAAAACCAGTGGATGCGGCCAGATCGCCAGCCACAGGTATTGCACCACCGTTCGACACTCGACCAACGCATAAGCCCACCATGGAATCCCGAGGCCATAGCCCGCGCCGCGGTAATGCAAACCCACCATCAGCCAGCCCAACAACACCCACGTGCTGGCCAGCCCAAGATACAGCCACCGATGCCGCCTCCCTGCTTCCCGAAAACTCCCACTGACAAATGTCCGGTCGTACAACAGCACCATCACGGGAGCCGTCACCATCACTTCCTTGCTCGCCATGCCCAGAAAACACGCCGCCATGGACAGCGTAAACCACCAGGTCGATCTCGGGGCGTTCGTCCCGCGAATAAAGCAATACAACGTCAGCAGGTAGAACAGCCCCATCAGCAACTCGCAACGTTCCGATATGTAGGTCACCGCTTCCGTTTGGAGCGGATGCACCGTCCAGAGAACCGCCACCGCCAGCGCCAAGCGCATCGCAGACGCGCCGAATCGCTCCCGCAACACCGGGCTCAACAGTGTCCGCCGCACGATCCCGTACAAGGTCAGGGCCGCAAGTATATGAACCACCAGATTAAGCGCGTGATAACCCCACACGACCGTGCCTCCAAGCCCGTAGTTGACCGCGAAAGAGACGTTCACGATAGGCCGACCGCCAACGTACGAAGTGGCCGATGGCGACAGGGCGCCCCACACCGGCCACATATGCCGAATGCTCAGATTCTGCGCGATCGAGGGTCTGTCATCCAAGAGAAACGGCGCGGCGAAGCAGTTGTGGTATACCGCCAGAGCTGCAAGGATAATGACCCCACCACCAAGAATGATGCCCCATCGGTGCGATGATGAGCCGGCCCGCGCAGTATTGGTTCGACGGAGTGCCGTTGTGCCTCCCGACATGCCCGAATCGTAACAAGTGCCCCCACCCCAAGTCCAGTGCTTCAACCCATCCGATCAATAAATATACGGCTCACTCAGGTCAAAAGCGTTCTGGATGAGGCGGATATCCTCGGGCTGACGCGCGCCCTTGGGCTGGACGACTTCGACCACGTCGAAACGGAAGTGGATTCTCGGGTTGCCCAGCAGGCGGAGATAGTCCAGCGCTGCTTTGCTCAGGTTCCGCTCCTTTTCGCGATCGACGGCCTCGCTCGGCGCGCCAAATTCCTCCGTCTCGCGGGTCTTGACCTCAACGAACACCAGCCAGTCCTTGTCACGCGCGACGATATCCACCTCCGCCTTGCCGCTGCGGAAATTGCGGAGCAGGACTTTGTACCCGTGCCGGCGCAGGTATTTGGCGGCGGCTTTTTCGCCGCGCGCACCCAGTATCTGACGCGGCGTACGATGGTCCTCTTTCGATTTGAACCAGCCGAAGAACATATTACATCGTGGCAAACTCCGCCTGCACGGGCTCGATGGCCTCGCGCACCGGGGCGAAGGTCTTGCGATGCACCGGCGACGGGCCGTATTGGCCGAGTGCGGCGAGGTGTTCGGGCGTGCCGTACCCCTTGTGGCGGGCAAAATTGTATTGCGGGAACTGCTCGTGAACTTTCAGCATCATCCGGTCCCGCGTCACCTTGGCGATAACGCTGGCAGCAGCAATGGAAAAACTTTTTGCGTCGCCCTTCACGATGGCCGTTTGCGTCACACCCATCAGCGGTACCCGCAGGCCGTCAACCAATACGTGATCAGGACGAACCTTCAGCCCGTCCAGCGCGAGCTGCATCGCCCGCCACGTCGCGCGGAGGATGTTGTAATGGTCGATGACATCGACATCGGAAACGCCAACCGCCCAATGGAAATCCGCGTTGGCCGTCAGCTCGGCGTAAATGTCTTCACGCTGCCGTTCGGTGAGTTGCTTCGAGTCGGTGAGCGTCTTGTGACGGAATCTTTCTGGCAGGATCGCCGCCGCCGCCACGACCGGCCCCGCCAACGGCCCGCGCCCGGCCTCGTCAATACCGGCAACAACCTTCGCTCCGTTTTTGTACGCTTTTTTTTCGTACCGGAGCATGGCGCGCCGCGCGGGTTACGCTTCCGCGACCTTGGTGGCGGTCTTGCCGATGCGTTTGCGCAGGTAGTAGAGCTTGGCGCGGTGGACGTTGCCGGCCCGATCGACTTCGATCTTTTGGATGAAGGGCGAGTGCAGCGGAAATATGCGTTCGACGCCTTCGCCGTAGCTGATGCGGCGGACGGTGAACGTCTCGGCAATGCCGCGGCCCTGCTTGTTGATGACGATGCCCGAAAACATCTGGACGCGTTCGCGGTCCGCTTCCTTGATGCGCGAATACACCTTGATGGTGTCGCCCACCTTGAACGGCACAATGTCGGTCCGCAACTGCTCCTGCTGGATCTTCTCAATCACATTCATGTTCTTACTCCTCTGTTATCGCGTATCGCGTCTGAAATGCAAAGTTCAATCTTCCTTCAACAAATCCGGCCGTCGTTCCTTCGTCCGCTGGCGCGCCCATTCGGCCCGCCACCTGGCAATCGCCGCGTGGTTGCCGCTCAGCAGCACCTCGGGCACCGTCAAACCACGAAACTCCGGTGGCCGCGTGTACTGCGGACCTTCGAGCAATCCGCCCGCGAACGAATCATCCCCCGCACTGTTCTCGTCGCCGAGCACACCCGGCACCAGCCTCACCACCGCATCCACAAACACAGCCGCCGCCAGCGCGCCGTTCGTGAGCACGTAATCGCCGATGCTGACCTCGTCGTTGACCAGCGCCGCGCGCACCCGCTCGTCCACACCTTCATAGTGGCCGCAGATGATGATCAGGTGCGCCACGCACGAAAACTCCTGCACCCGCGCCTGCGTCAACGGCGGACCTTGCGGCGTCATCAATACCACCCGCGACTCGGTCCGCCGAAACTTCTCCACCGCTTCAAAGATCGGTTCGGGCTTCATCAACATGCCCGGTCCACCGCCATATGGCTTGTCGTCCACGACACGGTGTTTATCGTGGGTGAAATCGCGCAAATTGTGGACACGGACGCTGACCAGTCCCTTCTGCTGCGCGCGCTTCAGGATGCTTTCTTCGAGCGGTCCCTCGAAGATGCGCGGGAACAACGTCAAAACGTCGATTTCCATTCCTGCCCCGCGGCGCCAATCGCCGTTATTCGGCCGGGGCATCCGCGGCCGGCTCGGCCGGCGCGGAACCTTCGGGGCGTCGCCCTTCGGGCTCAATAATCTCAAGCATCGCGCGCTTGCCCTGCTTGGCCGCCGCGCTCGTCAGGAGCGTGCGAATTGCCGTGATCGTGCGCCCGCTCTTGCCGATGACCTTGCCCACGTCGGTTTGGTTCAGCCGCAGTTCGAAGACCACGACGCGTTCCCCGTCCACTTGCTTCACGTCAACTTCATCGGGGTGATCGACCAGTGCTTTCACTACGAATTCGACAAACGCTTTCATGTCGTGCTCCCGTCTGTGCGGCCCGCCAGGGTCGCGTCACGCATCCGCGACGCTGCGATGGATGTCCTCAGGCCGCCACTTTGACTGCCCGCTCCGCTTTCTTCAAAATACTGCGCACCGTGTCACTGGCCTGGGCGCCCAACCCGATCCAATACTTTGCTCGTTCCAGGTCCACGTGAAAATTGTCGCTTGCTTTGCGCGGGTCATAGGTCCCGATATTCTCAATAAACCGCCCATCTCGGGGACTGCGCCCATCCGCCACGACGATACGATAGATCGGTACGTTCTTGGTTCCAACTCTCCGCAATCGAATTCTTACCGCCACTGTCTCACCTCCCTAATCTCATTTTCGGCAACATGCCTTTCCGGCCCATGGCCTTCTGCATCTTGCCCATCTCTTTCATCATCTTCTTCATCGCATTGAACTGCTTCAGCAGGTCATTGATCTCAGCTACGCTCGTCCCACTCCCGCGCGCGATGCGCGTCCGCCGCCCGGCATTCAGAATCTCGGGACGACGACGCTCCATGGGTGTCATCGACTGGATGATCGCCTCCAGGCGCTTCAGTTGCGACTCGCCAACGCTGAGGTCAGGCATTTTACTCATTCCCGGCAGCATGCCAAGTAGATTCTCCAACGGCCCAAGTTTCTTGAGCTGTTGCAGTTGCGAGAGAAAATCCTCCAAATTCAGGCTCTGGTCGGCGATTTTTGCCTGCATTTCCTCGGCTTTTTCCGCATCAAACGTCTCCTGCGCCTTCTCGACCAGGCTCACCACGTCGCCCATCCCGAGGATCCGTCCCGCCATCCGCTCGGCATAAAACGGCTCCAGATCGTCCAACTTCTCGCCCACACCCGCAAACTTGATCGGCTTGCCCGTCACCGCCCGCATCGACAACGCTGCGCCGCCGCGCGCATCGCCATCCAGCTTCGTGAGCACGATTCCCGTAATGCTCAGCGCCTTATCAAAATGCTCGGCAATATTCACCGCCTCTTGGCCCGTCGCGGAATCCGCCACCAGCAAAACCTCCTGCGGCGCGAGCGCTTCCTTCATCCGCACCAACTCTTGCACGAGTTCCCGATCGACGTGCAATCGGCCCGCCGTGTCAAAGATCACAACATCTCGCCCCTGCGACTGCGCGACCGACATCGCCTGCTTGGCAATCTTCACCACATCGGTCTCACCGCGCATCGAAAACACCGGAACCTGCACCTGCTTGCCAAGCGTCTCCAATTGGTCAATCGCCGCGGGCCGATAGACATCGCACGCGACCAACAACGGCTTGCGTCCCTGTTTCGCGAGCAGCTTCGCCAGCTTGCCGCACGTCGTTGTCTTGCCGCACCCGTGCAACCCCACCATCATCCAGTTGCCAGTGGGAAACTCCTGCTTGGACGGCCATCCTCCACCTTCCGCGTTCCCACCCATCAACGCCACCAACTCATCATGCACAATCTTGATGATCTGTTGTCCCGGGGTAACGCTGTTGAGAACCTCTTGTCCGAGAGCGCGCTGTTTCGTACGCTCGATGAAATCCCTGGCGACCTTGTAGTTGACGTCGGCTTCCAGCAATGCGAGGCGCACCTCGCGCAGCGCATCGGCAACGTTCTTCTCCGTCAACTTGCCGTACCCGCGCAGGTTCTTGAACACCGCCTGCAGCTTCTCTGAAAGGGAATCGAACATGGTTACTCGCCGCGCGAAATATCGACGCAGTCAGCAGCAAGGGCAAGGAAATTTGCAATGCGGTAGTGGGCGAATTTGAAATTTCTCGCTCATTCGCCCCTTGCTTTCTTAATCTGGTATGACACACGACTTTGACGGCACTCTTGGCGGCCGTTACGGGAGGCAATTCCAAGATCGTGATAAACTCCTCTGGCTCGCCATACGTCCAGCCGTAACAGCGTTTGGCCTTTGGATGGCCGATCAGGTCAAAGACCTCGACATCGGCTTCCCAAACGGTCTTGCGCGCGAAATACCTCATGCACCAGCACTGATTCAACGTGGCTTGAATCGCACCCGTGCAACTGAGCTACCTGTCGCGCTTCCCAACAATGAATGAGGGATCTACACGTTGCTGGGCAGTTGTCGGCGGCGCGGTCTCGGTCCTTTCGACTACGTTAAAGATTCGTTCACGCGGCCGCCCTCAGCGAAGATCACGGAGGTCAAGCAGTTCACACCAGCGGCGTGGGCCAAGGCGGCATCCACTCGCCTCACCATAGCGCCCTGAACTTGTCCCAACGCAGAAAAGGGGAGCGCAGCCGGGGATGGTTCACCGAGTCGTGAACGCGGCTTCGGTTGTTTGATTGCCGTTTCGTCCTCTCGGCTGCGCTCCTATGCTGCGCTCACGGCAACAACACGCGGACGCGGTAGTACCGATTGGTCGGGGTGCTCGGGATGGCCGTATCTGTCATGTTGGTGACGATGCCGGAGCCGTTGCCGCCACTGAGAACATTGGTCTGGCCCGTGTCCTGCCAACCGCCATTCGTGTAGCTGCCGTAGGCGTCGCCGGTCATGTAATCGAGCACGTTCGTGCGTGACGCAATCCCCGGCGTATAGGTGTTGTCCCCGTTAGCGCCGAGGTACGTC